>Ga0070681_10005130_pt1 | contig 12637 bp, 7 predicted proteins | sample KBSC83BmetaG_FD_65650 | JGI IMG/M metagenome (GOLD analysis project Ga0070681, IMG submission 65650) | Corn rhizosphere microbial communities from Kellogg Biological Station, Michigan, USA - KBS C8-3B metaG | ecosystem: Host-associated > Plants > Roots > Rhizosphere | place: USA: Michigan...
AAGACTGCCGCGGGGTACAGCAGTGTTATGCCGGATAACGTCACACCCCACACGAAAGGCAGCACTCTCTCAACGCCGGTCACATCATTATCAAGACCGACTGCCAGCGTGGCCGTGAGACCAACGAAGGAGACGATCATCAAACCGATGGAGGGAGCCAGTGATGCTTTTGTCAGTGGCGCTGAAAGCGGCGAGCAACCGCATGTATTCGCGTCGCCCGGATTGGATAAGAGCCGCCGCAGATAGATCCAGAACGCTGCGCCTGCGACGGCCGCTGCGACGAGCACAGTAACCCGTGTGCCAATGTTAGCCGCGGGTCGTAGAGAAACTGCGGCAAGCGTGCCGAGTGACAACTCAAACAGAGAAACTGAAATGCCGATCCATCCGGCGAGCCCGGATGGAAAAACACGATGACTTCGGATCACGCGGTGAAATTCCGCTGGGCCATAAAGATGGCCCATGCCGCTTACCAGCAAAGTCGCTGCGATAAAACTCAGGGAAAAGTCTGACGCGAAGATTCCCATAACTCACCGGATTAGTTTCTGCTCGATGGTTGGCTGCGGGGCGTCCATTCGATTTTCATGCGTCGCGCGGCGTCGAGAAAATCAGCGGTCTGCGTTCGTGACCGGGGCTTTACCGCCACGACCGTTGATGTACTAACGAAGAGCAAGTCGCGGCTTGCTTCGCTAAGCCGGAAGAGTTCTCCGTGATCCGCGACGAAGCCACGATTTTTCGGTACACGCTCCAGTTCGTTCGCAACCGCAGGGCGAATTCTCAAAATGCCAAGCTCGGGAACTTCTTTGATCACCTCGGGCGCGCGTGGTTGTGCTACGACTGGTGAATCGACCGCCAGCCCGCGGCCACGTTCGCTGAAGCGCAAGGTGTCAAATACCTCGACTAGAAGAGAACGATTCGCACCGATAATTGATGTGTGTAGACACCCGGACGCTCCTTCCCATGCGGCGACAGTCAGTTGATATTCACCACCGGTAGCGCCGGGAAGCTGAATCTCCCCCACTCGCAACGTACCGCCTTTCAGTGAGTACTCCTCTGTGGAAAGAACCTCGATACCGGGTATGGCCCGTGCACTCTCTTCCATAACAGCACTGTGACCCGGCGGATAAAGCGTGAATGGGTGCGACTGCATCAACGCAGGCACGATGGCCCAACCGGCAGCGGTCGCTTTGGACGTCAAATCGGCTTCGGCTTCGATAGATACAACCGAACCGTCTATCGCTAGATGCTCGACTCTCATTGGTTCCTCCGCTGTTTAGTATTTAACGCTGGAGCGAACACGAACCTGGTCCGCTTGCGGATTTAGTAATTTATGAACTAACGGGAGTGAGGCTCTCAGAACAGTGGGAGCGGGACTCTCGTCAACGAAAACATCAGACGTCAGCGAGTTTTTCTACTCATGGGAAACCCCGCCCATATATACCTCTTTGTTACACGTGTCAATAACTTTGTCGTAGTTTTGCTAAATTAAATTGTCCGCTCAACTGCTCAGCTGGATTGCGTCCCAAGGCGATCCCCTCGCCAGGGGATCGATCCAGAACCGAGAGCGCTTGATGAGTTTCATTGACCGCTCCATAAACGTACACCTCACTCCTAAACTGTCCAAATATCAGCCAATTTTCTCAGCAAAACTGAAGAAAATTACAGTTCAGGAACGTCCATTAGATTTGCTCTTGATTACGTCATGCCGAACTTAGCGGAGAGCAAGCGGGACGCCAATGAGACCGAGCATGCAGTAGAACAGCTCAAGCAGCAGGACAAAATCCAGAAGGCCCTGAAGCAAACTTCCAGCGCCCGACCGACAACCAGATCCGTGCCCCAGAGACAGAAAGTGTTTCTCGGTGTGTACATCCTTCTCGTTTTGATCTTTGGTGGACTCTATTTCCTTCTTACTCACCACGCATTCTCTCTCGAACCTTCGGTTCACATGTTTCTACGACGAGCTTGCTTCGGAGCAATGGCGATTGTCACGGTCGTCGCGGCGGCACAAAGCATCGACGTTTATTTAGTTGATTGCGTCGATGATCGCGTGGCCCAATACAACGTGCGTCGCATTCTTAAGTTACTGGCGGCGTGCTTGATCGTTATCATTCTAATTTCGGTTCTGTTCGTTAACTGGTACACGGCCGTTGTTTCATTGGGCGTGTTTTCAGTAATTGTTGGTCTCGCCTTTCAAACAACCTTCACCAGTTTTATCGCCTGGGTCTACATCTTGATTCGAGCACCGTATCGTGTCGGAGATCGGATTAAGATCGACGAGGCCACGGGTGATGTCATTGATGTTAGTTACCTTGACACCACACTTTGGGAATTCGGCGGAGACTTATTGTCAACGGATCATCCGAGTGGGCGAGTGATCCGTTTCCCTAATTCCAGAGTTTTCAATTCTGCGGTCTATAACTACAGTTGGCCCGTGTTTCCTTACATCTGGAATGAAATCAAGTTTAGTGTGGCTTACGAAAGCGATCTTGAGTTTGTCGCTCATACGATGCAGCAGGTTGCAGAGGAAGAACTAGGCGAAGCAATGTTGAAGCGTGTACGCACGTTTACAAAGCTGCTTGCTGAAACGCCAGTCGATCGACTCGAAGTGAGAGAAAGACCGAATGTCATTTTTCGAGTAAACAGCAACACCTGGCTCGATGCAATTGTTCGTTACCTGGTGCCACCCAGGGCAGCAGGTCGCACCAAGACACGATTGATTAAGAAAATGTTGGCTCGCTTGAACGAAGAGCCCAACAAAGTGATGTTTCCCAAGGCGGATGCTCGTTAAAGAGAAAGTCGTCGCCCAGAAAGCCAGCAATGACACCTTTCAATCCGAACTTTGTAGTTGGACTATTCTTTCAAACCTCACCTCACGCGAGCACCCCTATATTCATCGCCGAAATTGTTCTCATGCTTCTGGTGGGACGTCTCCTTGGCGAGTTAATGATCCGCATTCGCCAACCAGAAGTTTTGGGCCAACTCATCGCGGGCATCTTGATAGGTCCAACCGTGCTTGGAAATCTTTGGCCCGCGGCGCACGCGATCCTCTTTCCAAATACGCCAGGCATGAAAGAGATGATCGACGGCGTGTCTCAGGTGGGCATTCTAATGCTCTTGCTCCTCGCCGGAATGGAAACGGACTTTCGCATTGTTGGACAGAAGAAAAGGGCGGCTTTCATGACGTCGGTCTCCGGGATCGTAGTGCCATTCGGCTGCGGTTTGATTCTTGGAGAGCTTCTGCCTGACTCCCTTTTGCCGGCTCCGGAAAAGCGTTTAATAACTGCTCTGTTTTTGGCGACTGCCCTTTCAATCTCTTCCATCAAGATTGTGGCAATGGTCCTGATGGAGGTTGACTTCATTCGTCGCAACTTGGGTCAGCTCATGCTGGCTTCTGCAATTATCGACGACACAATCGGCTGGATCATTGTTGCAGTAATTTCCGGCATTGCTGCTGAAGGCGTGTTGAACTTTAAGCGTGTTGGGTTAACGCTGGGAGGCACCTTAGTTTTTCTTGGAATAAGCTTCGCCTTTGGACGGACACTCGTCACACACCTTATCCGTTGGACCAACGATACGCTTCACCTGGAGTTTTCAGTTCTCTCAGTCATTCTTGTGCTGATGTTTCTCATGGCGGTAGTCACTGATGTGATTGGTGTTCATACCGTGCTCGGTGCTTTCACCACGGGAGTATTGGTTGGTCAATCCTCAATGATGACCAATCACATTCGCGAGCAGCTCCGCGGAGTTGTCCTGGGTCTCTTTGCGCCTATTTTCTTTGCAGTGGCAGGGTTGAGCGTTAACTTGACTATCCTGGCCCAGCCTCTTCAGTTGAAACTTGCAATCGGCCTGATACTTATCGCCTCCTTCGGAAAACTCACCGGGTGCTTCATCGGCGCGAAACTAGGATCCCTAACTGGTCGCGAAGCTATCGCACTCGCAATCGGGATGAATGCAAGAGGAACGACTGAGGTCATTGTTGCAACCATCGGTCTCTCAATCGGCATACTAACAAACGACTTCTTCACACTGATCGTGATCATGGCAGTTTCAACTACGATGGTTATGCCGCCAATGCTTCGCTGGGCTCTCGCACGTATACCGCTTTCAGAGAGTGAAAAAGAACGACTTGAGCGCGAAGAAGAAGAGGCCGGCGAGTTCGTACCCAACGTCGAGCGATTGCTGATAGTCGCTGACGAGTATGGATCCGGCGAACTCGCCGCGAAACTCGGAGGACTGTTTGCCGGAACCCGGAAGGTCATGGCAACAGTGTTACAGCTCAAAGAAGTTGCGGATGAGAACAGTTCAGAAGGATCGATTGAGGAGTCTGTAAGAAGTGCACTGGAGTTTGCCAGAAAACAATCCACGGCTATCGAGAAAACAAAATCAGACGAGAACCCGGCCGTTGATCCACCCGCTCAACTGACGACAATTAGCTCGGCTGAGAAAGCCTCAGAGGCGGTTGCTAAGGAAATAGAAAAAGGATACGACATGGTTTTTGTCGGACTCAAAGATGGTCTGTCGGTTAATGGAACGTCGCGGACTACTTTAGGCAGTTCAATCGAGCAAGTTGTTAAAGAGTTTAAAAATCCGCTCGCGATTTTGGTAAGTAAAGATCGTTCAGCCGAAAAACTCCAGTTGGATTCAATCAAAATTCTTCTTCCAATTACGGGTACGAGTTACTCCAGGATCGCGGGTGAGGTGGCGATTGCAATCGCGAAGGGTTGCGCTGGAAAAGTCACTGCTCTAACCATTTCACCTCCTCCGAAGCAGACCGGATTTGTACGCATGAGTCGCGAGCAGCTACGACCGGGCCGAGCACTTCTTGACCATATTCGCAAACTGGGAAAGCGTGAGAGCGTAACCGTCAAAACGATCGCACAAATAAAGCCGACACCCGAGCCTGCGATTCTGAATGAAGTTCGTAAGGGACAATACAATTTGCTTGTACTTGGTGCGAATGTACGACCGGGATCGAGCTTGTTCTTCGGTCATACAATCCTCACGCTGCTGGAGGAAGCTGATTGCTCAGTATTAATCGTGAGTTCTTAACGAAACCTTTCGTTGTGCCGTTCCTTCGACATACGTTTTGAAGTTGTTCGGTGCACCGGGAGGCGCGATGTCGAAAGTGATTCCGAGCTCGCCGTCTTTTATTTTGCGATAGACGAGCCGAAACCGCGGCCGCGAAGTTGATGCGTCACTCACAAATGTGCAGGTATTTTCGTCATGCGAGAATTCGATCGCATAACGGATTACGTGGCCCTCGTTGTCGTAATAGTCAGCACGAAAGAGTTGCTGTTCATCCGCATAGATAATCATCAGGTCGTCGTGCGCAAACGCCGGTCGACCGGCAGTCGCCGGATACTCCGTATGACTTCGCCGGACGATTACTCTGTTTTGCAGATCGAACGTGAATGAGAATTCGCCGGCGCCTTGCCCCGGACTTCCTGAGCCGGCGGCGTTCCACGAACCCAACATGAATTGAAATTTCGTCCACGATGCGGATCGGTTTTGTTGCGCGGCACAGACTACGGGCAGCAACACGACCCACAGAAGTAGCGAGGAAGTTTTTCGCATAAAGAATTTGAATGTTGAGCGTCTAGAACCGTTACCGCTAACAAAACCGCGTGTGCATGCGTTGCATATTGTGGGTGAAGTTGCGAATTTGTAAAGAACTGCGGCACAACTTGGACGTGGGAGTTAGCTCGCCTCTTGCATTGATTTCGGCGGTGGTGGTTCTTTACTCTCAACCCGCGTGTGCACGGTGAAGTTGGAGGAAAGCGATCTGCGTAAAGAAATTGGTTTGATAATCTGCGGATTGGTTATGGCGTGCTCGGCTTGCAGCCGGTCGAATAACGTGCTGCTCGGGCGTGTCGAGGCGACAATCGGCGGCCATACTGTGGTCGTCACCGATTGTTACACCACCAGTCTCACTCCGCCGGAGAAGGTCGGAGGCCCAAGCGAACGGTCCTATCGTTTCATGCCATGCCGCGATGCCGATGTCCTGATACGCAACGATGAGTTGATCGTCAACGGAAGCTCGTATGGTTTGCTTAAACAGGCGGACGCGGTCACGGTTGATCACGGCAAGGTCTTAATTAATGAAAGTGCAGCGACGCCCGTCCCACGTAGGTGAGACTCAGGTCGGAGGAAAGAACATGAAACGAAACTTCGTAATTTTCTGCATGGGGTGGCTTGCGGTTCTTGCTCTCACGTCTCAGGCTGCGGCTCAGGAGACCAAACTGAAATGGTTCGGCCATGCGGCGTTCTCAATTACCACGCCAAACGGAAAAGTCCTGCTCATCGATCCGTGGCTGCGTAATCCATCCAATCCGGAAGGTAAGGACAATAAAGATGCGCTCGCCGCAGTTTCGAAAGTCGATTACATCCTGTTGACTCATGGTCATCGCGATCACGTTGGGGATGCGGTTGAGATCGCAAAGAAAACTGGCGCGCTCCTGATCGCTAATCCCGAACTTGCCGGAAATCTCGTCAAGCTCACTGATTTTCCAGCTAAACAAGCGCAAGACAATATCATGCAGATGGGCGGCGAGATTCAGATCGCCGATGGCGAAGTCACCATAGCGATGACCGAGGCCGTACATTCAAGCAGCGTCTTTAATCCAAAAGCCGGACCAAACGAACCTGAGCGCGCTTATGGCGGCAGCCCCGCGGGATTCGTGATCATGATCAGGAACGGTCCCACGATCTATCACACCGGCGACACTGCGTATTTTAAAGACATGGAAATCATCGGCGAGATCTATTCGATCGATGTTGCGCTCATAAACATCAGTCAGATGGGCGCAAAAATGTCCGCGCGAGCGGCGCAATCGGTGCGCGCAAAGCTTGCTGTGCCCATGCACTTTGGGACATTTCCCGGTCTGCTTCAAACCGCTGACGAGTTCGCTGTTAACCTTAAGCAACTGAAAATTCCTTTTTATGAAATGAAGCCGGGAGAGACGGTGACATTTCGCGGAAGACAGATGGTCAGAAGCCGTTGAGGTTCATCGAACTGAAACGTTCTGATTTTTCTTTCGAATTCCGGATCCGCTGTGATAGTATCCGCCGGTCCCAAACAGCCCTCGTTTTAAAGACGAAATATATTTTCACCATCGTCTTGATGGTGATGTCTGCCCCCACAGAATTCGAATACGGCCCCGACTGCACTTGTTTTCGCGCAAGCTCGCCGTGCGCGATCCGAAGGAAACGCGATGGCCTGGGTCAAACTGGCTGACCGGCTTGCACAAAATCCTCCGATTATCCCCCTGGTCCTGGCGGGTCCGATACTTCGTCAGGTGACGAGCAATGCAGCGACGGTTTGGATAGCGCTGCAAAAGTCCGCAAAGGTCACGCTATCTGTTTTCAATACCAGCCCCACGGATCAGAAGTTTCCTGTTGCAACCGAGACGCGCCGCACTTATGCAGTCGGCAAGAACCTGCACATCACAGCACTCACGGCAAGGACGACCGCTCCCTTTATCGAGGGCTTGGCTTATCAATACGATCTCTCGTTTGATACCGGTTCGGGAACTCTGAAACTGGATCAGGCAGTCGGCAAACCCGGGACCAATCCATTCAGCTATCCCCCGTTCAAATTTCCAAGCTTTGTAATTCCACCCGCGGATCTGAACAAGCTGCGAATCATCCACGGCTCGTGCCGAAAAGCACACGGCGGTAAAGAGACTGTTTCACAGGACGCGCTCGTAATTCTCAACACGCTGATCGCCGACACTGCCGAGCGAACTGCCGACAGACCGCATCAATTGATACTGACCGGGGATCAGATTTATGCCGACGAGGTCGCCGACCAGCTTCTGTTTTCGCTTACCGATGCAGGCGATACGCTGTTGGGCTGGAACCCGGCTGAGAATCTGCCGGGGGTAAATGCAGATGGTAAGGACGGACCATACCAGGCGGCGAAGCTGCTGCCGCTGATGCGTTCGGACCTTATCAAGAAAGCTGGATTTACCTCTGAAGACACTCGAAGTCACCTGATGTCGCTTGGTGAATACTTCGCGATGTATCTCTATGCGTGGTCTGACGTGCTATGGACCGGTTCGGATCTTAAGACGCTGGCAGAATTGCAGAGCCTGCTCCCAAAAGATGCGATAAGCAAAAAGGCCGCCGGCGAAATCACCACGAACGATGGGCACCTCAAACGGTTTCTTGCAACGCTGCCAACTGTAAGAACGGTGCTTGCAAACATTCCCACCTATATGATCTGTGACGATCACGACGTCACGGACGATTGGAATATGACGCGAGGTTTCTGTCTGAATGTTTACCGCAAAGACAGACTTGGGATCAGGATTATTCAGAACGCATTGGTCGCATATGCGATCTGCCAGGCATGGGGTAACAAGCCCGAGCAATTCGCCGAAGATCCGCTGAATCCGCCGGGGCTGCAAATTCTCAAAGAACTGGAAACTTCCGGCAATGCAAAGTCTTACGACGCAACTCTCTTTTATCAACAGTCAGTCGGAATAGTGGACGCGGACAGCATGGTTGTGGCTTCGGGCGATCTCAGGGCAACACATGCTTCGGGGCATACTGTTACGATTCAGGGTGTGCCGGTAAACAACACTGCGCTCGATTACAATTTCACAATCGAAGGCAAGTCGCACCAGATAATTGTCACAGACACGCGAACGTGGCGCGACTTCGAGCGAGACCTCTCAAACCCGCACGGCAGACTTTTGCCTCTGCTCCAAATTTTTTCTCAGATTCAGATGCCCCCAAACCAGGGCGGCCCTCCAGACCAGGGGTCACGTCTTTTGCTCGTGGTTTTTACGACCAATTTTCCTCCGACTACCGGCGTAAAAATAGCCGCGCGAAATCCGCTTTGGCCCAGGTTTGTCGATGATCACGACTTATTTGATTCGTGGGATTTCCCATCGAAGAATTTTGATCAGGTTATTGTCGGGTTCACAAAAAAGGTATCGCAAAAAGAACCGATCTACGGTGCGGTCGTAGTTCTCTCGGGCGATTGTCATTACAGCTTTTCTTCACGCCTCACTTACTGGGCGGAAAAAGCACGTCTCGGCGATTCACCCGGAAACGAAAAAACCGGGCAGTTTGTCGTTGCGCAACTTGTTTCCAGTTCGCTCAACAACCAGAACCAAGAAAAAATCACGATGCAGGGAACGGGATATACGTATCACGACGGGATCCTCCAGGGAATGTTGATGCCGCCGCATGATCCCGAGGGCTATGTTGGTTGGAACCTGCAAAAAGACCCGCCTGATCCGGATCACCCGAAACAGAAAATGGCGTCAATCGTGGGCCGCCAGCCGGCCGGCTGGTTTTCATGGGGCACAGACCTGGAAATCGATTCGCGGCATCCGACGCTAGGCGCAATTATCTATCAGGGAGGAAACATTGAGTTGATTGCGAAGCCGGATTACCGTTATCGACTCGATTATCTGCAAACAACAACTGCGGGTCAGCACGGTTCGACGTTGGGCACCGGTCTCTCGGTTAGGACCGATGATCGCGCCGCCGCTTCGCATGCGTGGGCCAAGGCTTCGCAGCTAAACCATGACTTCGTTAAAGCGGGCGCGTTCCTGCCGGAAATCGTCGGTTACAACAACATCGGCGAGATAACGTTCGTGTGGCAAGCCGACAATTCAAAGCCCGACAAGATCAACAAGCGCGTCGTGCACACTATCAGATGGCAGGAACAGGGACAGACAGACACCTTCTGGGCAGCGTATGACGTTTCGCTGAATATCGATGACTCTGCCTTCCCAAAGATAAAAGCGCATAAAGGAGACTCGTGAGTCAGGATCTCTTCGACATTCTGATAACAGAGCTTGACGAGATTCTGGAGCCGCTGGTCTCGGCAGTCGAAGATCCGTATTGGCTGGACCGCATTCTTACAGAGCTTGGCGTGGCCGCGGAATATGATGGCAATTCGCTTGTAACAGCACTACAGCAGGTTCTGAATCTGAAGACACAACTCACCTCGTTTTCGGAGAAGGACTCTCCATCGCTAACGGACATCTCGAACCTGCTCGATTCAGCCAGTGCGGCATTCACGTCCGTCAGGACACTTAGCGATAGCGGACAGGTTGCGAACCAGTTTACTGATCTCGGGAAAGATCTCGTCGAATGGCTGATCATCGTGCATCTGGTGCGCGAGCACCCGATTATTTTTCATCTGGGTGTCCTTCTCACTGTTATAGAGCAGCAGGAAGATTCGGTTCCGGTTACCCCTGTAGTCAAGGATGGTGTGACGCAACGCGAAGCAGTGTCGCTGAGACGACTGCACCCGAAAAAATTGATCGATCTGGTGCGAGATCCGGAAGCGATGTTCAGAGCCGAATACCTGAACGATCTGAACACCGTGGCTGATGCAAACGCAATGGCCGACAAGTTCTTCCGACGTCTGGCGCGATTGCTTTCCGTCATTGGAATTCATTGGAAATACGGTCTGGACGCGGTTAACGCAGCGGTTCTTGGCGATGCCGGACAGATTGTTGACCACTCGATGATGATCTATTTCGACCAGCAGTCGACCGGAGGCGTGGTCGATGCGGGCATCACGCTGTCGTTCTCTTCGAAAGAGTCAGGCGACCTCGGACTGGTCGTCGCGCCATTTGGCGGCGTCAGTTTAAAAAAGCAGTTTGACGACTGGACGACTGAATTCGACCTGACTGCCGAGATCGAGGCGTTTGCATATGGCCGTCACGGAGCAACGATCACGGCAAGCATTGCCAATGTGCAGGTTGACGGAAAGCTGTCTGCCACCTTAGCCGCACCCGATGGCGGCCCCGCGCTGGTACTGGGATCGCCGACAGGGACACGGCTCGAGGTCGGCGGCGCACAACTTTCGCTTGCGACTTCATTGTCTGAAAAACAGCAATCGTTCGATGTGTCGGCGCTTGTTTCATCCTCTCAGGTCGTTGTTGCAAAGGGGGACAGCGATAGCTTTCTCGCAAGCTTTTTACCCTCTGATGGCCTGGCGGCAAAGTTCGACCTCGGCATCGAATGGTCGAATGTGCAGGGACTAACGTTTCATGGGACGGCAGGTCTTGACGCCGATATTCCTGTCGGTCTGTCGCTGGCACAAACGTTATCGGTACCCACGGTCCATCTCGGATTGAAGGCAAGCGATAGTGGATTGACTGCCGAGGTATCGGCGGCCTTAGTGATAACGATTGGGCCGGTGCTCGCAACCGTTGATCGCATCGGCTTGCTTTCGACTCTCAGCTTTCCCGACAACGGCGGGAACCTGGGTGTTGCCGATCTCGATCTAAGTTTCAAACCACCGAGCGGCGCCGGCATTCGGGTGCAATCCGCGGTCGTTACTGGCGGTGGATTTCTGTCATTCGATTTCGACAAGGGGCAGTATTCAGGCGTTCTCGCCCTTACCATCGAGAACATAACGATAACAGCTGTCGGTTTGATAAATACGAAGCTGCCAGGCGGCGCCAGCGGATTCTCGTTCATAGTGATTCTCACCGCCGAGGGCTTCAAGCCGATCCCGGTCGGTCTGGGATTCACGTTGACGGGCATTGGCGGGCTGCTGGCGATCAATCGAACCTGTAACGATGATTTTCTTCGCGAAGGATTAAAAACGAATTCACTGGCGAACCTGCTGTTTCCAAAAGATCCCATTCGCAACGCGGCTCAGATACTTGGACTTCTGAGCAATGCCTTTCCTCCGCAAACAGGAAGCTTTCTGTTTGGCCCCGCTGTGCAGATCTGCTGGGGAACACCAGTGCTCCTGACGATGGACCTCGCGCTGGTGATGGAGCTGGGCCAGCGAACACGATTAATCATAATGGGTCGTGTCGCATCGATCCTGCCGACTGAAAAGAACGACTTGATTCGTTTGCAGCTTAACGCGCTTGGCGTGATCGACTTCGACCAGAGCTCGATCTCGCTTGATGCGACGCTGTTCGATTCGCGCCTGGTAGGCAAGTTTCCGATCACCGGCGGAATGGCCATGCGTTTGAACTGGGGTTCGGCGCCTGTGTTTGCGTTGTCTGTGGGTGGATTTCACCCGGCTTTCAAGCCGCCCGCGAATTTTCCTGTGCCTGACCGGCTAGCGATCAGTTTCAGTAACAGCGACGATCTGAAGCTGCGAGCGGAATGTTATTACGCGCTGACATCGAACACGCTGCAATGGGGAGCGAAAGCCCAACTGACGGCCAGTTCAGGCGGTTTCAGTATTGATGGCCACATCGGTTATGACGTGCTTATACAGTTCGATCCGTTTTCGTTCGTTGCGGATTTCTCGGCTTCGGTTCAGCTCAAATATCATTCGTCCAATCTTTTCAAGGTCAGCGTTGACGGAGAGCTTTCGGGCCCGCAACCCTTGCACGTAAAGGGCAAGGCCACGTTTGAAATCTTCTGGTGTGACTTTTCAGTTGGCTTTGACAGAACGCTGGTGGACGGCGCCGCTCCGCCAAAGCTCGCGCCTGTAAACGTGAACGATCTGTTGATTGCGGCACTCTCAGACGACCGGAACTGGGCTGCGCAGTTGTCGGACAAGGATCGGCGAATGGTTACCTTTGCTGACGCGCCCGCGAACGGTTTGATTCGAATACATCCGCTCGGGCAAGTATCGATAAAACAAAAGGTCGTGCCGCTCGATCTGAAGATATCGAGGTTTGGCAACACGGTTCCTTCCGGT
>Ga0070681_10005132_pt1 | contig 12632 bp, 14 predicted proteins | sample KBSC83BmetaG_FD_65650 | JGI IMG/M metagenome (GOLD analysis project Ga0070681, IMG submission 65650) | Corn rhizosphere microbial communities from Kellogg Biological Station, Michigan, USA - KBS C8-3B metaG | ecosystem: Host-associated > Plants > Roots > Rhizosphere | place: USA: Michigan...
GCCAGCCGGTGTAGCCCGCGATCACTAAAAACGGCAGCGCCGCAAAAAATGCGGCGATCTCAGGCAGCAACAACCGAATCGCAGCAAATAACGCGGCGGCGATGACCACGCTCACCCACCACGGCGCGCGCGTGAGCATCGAGAACAGCGAATCCTTTGACATACTCGAAGATGCCGGCTCGCCGGCGTCGCTTTAGCTTGGAGCGGCGATTATATAGTCGACGTAACGCCGCGGCCAATTCGGTAAAGCGCTATAACGCGCGGGCAAGACCTGCCGCGCTCGCTGGAGATGACCCGTGAGCGCGGGACGGATTCACGCTCAAGCGCCCGCGTTCGGGAGCGAGCCCCGTCGCACCCCATCGGGATAAGAGATCGAGTGAATAAAATAGCTCCGAGCGCGCGCCGCTGGCGCCGCAGCCCGGCGAAAATCAAGAACCCGGGCCTGAGCGCCGGTCATTCTCAGTCCACCAATAACCGGCGCACCAGACGCCACCCTGCGGCTCGTCCTGCTGCATCGGGTGTCGCGCCCAGCGGGCGACTATCGCATTGAAAGCACGTATTCCTAAAGCAGAAAGGTTGTACATGTCCGTAGCTCCGCGTCGTGGGTCATCAATGGACGTTGGCATTCGCGCTACCACCGTCAGTTTCCCATTCCTGCACTGCGGCCTTGTCAAATTTGTGAGTTTCCTGCGCGCTGTGACGGCGGTAGGTGCTCCAGGCATAGCTGACAAGCGACGTCAGCGCGGCGATCAATGCTACGCGAGCGATGCGGGTTGTCATAAGTTTCTCCTTTTTTAACACGCAGAAATACGCGTGCAGTATGGCGCTGACGCGCACGCCGGAACGTCGGCAGCGCATGGAATTGTTTGTCAGATAAACCCTACTTGCAAGGGTATCGCCGCGGATCCGCGATGGTTCGACGCATAAATTCACCCGCACCGGGCAATGCCACGCGCCCAGACGATTGAGAGGCTGGACGCGACAGCGTCTACGATAGCGCGGCATCGCCGCGCCGGTTACTAATCGAGCAGAGAATTCTTGATCGCGTAATACGTGAGATCGGCGTTGGTCTTGAGATTCATTTTTTCGAGCACGCGGGCGCGATACGTGCTCACGGTTTTGACACTCAAGTGAAGTTCCTCGGCTATCTCGGTCGGGCTTTGTCCTGCGGCCAGCTTGCGGAAAATCTGGAATTCGCGCTCGGACAGGGTTTCATGCAACTTTTTGTCGGTAGGGTGGGCGAGCTCGGCCGAAACCAGATCGGCTGCGGTTTCGCTGAGGTAGCGCTTGCCGCGCGCTACAACCCGAATTGCGCGCATCAATTCCTCGGGCGGCGCATTTTTTGAGATATAGCCGCTGGCGCCGGAGCGCAACAGGTTGACGGCATAGTGCTCCTCAGGGTAGCCGCTCAACATCAAGACCGGCAGAGTCGGGTTGATCTGACGGATCACGCGCAGGCAATCGATGCCATTTTTGTGCGGCATCGAAATATCGAGTAGCACGACGTCGAATTGGTCGCGGCGAATTAACGCGATAACTTCGTCGCCGGTTGAGGCTTCGCCTGTAACTTTCATATCGCCCTGGTCGGCGATAAATTGCGCAAAGCCCGCGCGCACGATGTCATGATCGTCAGCGATCAGAATCCGAATCGAGGGCTGCATTGATATCTCCTGAATAATTACTGATATTCTAAAATTATAGATTAATCCCGCCGCTGCAAACACTTAATGCCCATCACTTACAATCCACATTACTCTGCCTGACCGCGATCCACAAGCGAGTCAGTGAGCACTGTTTAATATGTGGGAATTCGCTTACACTGGCACAAGATTCGATGGGATTGGCGCATTTCCGCACGTCGTTGAGAGAGCATACTCAGTGTAGAGCCGGAAAAGCGTGTCGCGAGCGGGTTTTCTGTAAATCGGCCGCGGTCTTTTTAAGCAATACCATAAAGTCCGCCGATGAATAAACACGAGTGCACATCTCAACTCGAAGCCCTTGCGTTTCATCTGCAGGAAGTTTCGGAATCAGAGAAGACACGGCTGGCGCGTGACTTGCATGACGCATTGGGTTCTCTGCTCACCGCGATCAAAATGGATATGGCGTGGGTGCGCGGCCGGCTAAATGCCGATCAGGCAGTCTTGATCGAGAAGCTCGAGCGCGCAATGAAAAATCTCGATCAGGCAATCCAAAAAAAGCGCCAAATCATCGAGGAACTGCGGCCGACGACCTTGAGCACCTTCGGGCTCGTGACCGCAGCGCGCGAGCTGGCTGAACAGGAAGCATCGCGCGCCGGATGGAAGTTGCGGATCGATATGCCCGAGGAAGAACCGAATCTGCCCGACGACATCAAGATCGTTCTGTTTCGCGCGTTGCAGGAGGCATTAACGAACGCGGCCAAGCACGCAAAAGCAAGCTGCGTACGTATCGGTCTTACACTTGAATCCGACACGTGCACGCTGGAGATTTACGATGATGGCGTCGGGTTTTCTGAGGCCGACCCACGGCCGAACGCTTTCGGACTGCTTGGCATACGACAACGGCTCGCAGGCCGGGGCGGCAAGATCGAGATTACGAGCGAACCCGGCCGCGGCACGCTTCTGCGTATGTCACTGCCGTGCGCTTATAGCCCAGGCGAAGATGCGACTCCGTCATGAAGGGAGACCCGAGTCCCCCTGCGCCGGGCTTACATTCTTTGTTTGGTGTCTTGTGCTTTGTCCTGAAGTTTTTCACCGCCGCGTTCGATATCTTTTCCCGCGCCTTCAATTGTGTTGCACCCGACAAGCGCGCCGTACGTCAGCAACGCCAGTATCGCCATCAGCTTTTTCATGTAAGTCTCCATTAAAAAATTACTGCTTAGCTTTGCTGCGGCCACGTGCCTCTGCTGACGCCATTTCGGCCGCTTCTTTGGCGTTTTTCGGCTTGGCTGCGGCGGCTGCGGCCGCGACCTTGTCCGAATGGGCAAAAGCTTTAGCGGCTTCGTCGTATTCGCGCGCGGCCTTGTAATTGCCTTCACCGTATTCCTGCTCGCGCTGCTGTTCTGGAACGATTTCCTTCCGGATTCCTTGCGGCGATTTCTTTTTCGCCTTCTTGCTCGATGGCTCGTTCATGGTATTTTTCTTTAAGCAAAAATATCAAGAACTGCGGCGGCCGAGCAGGAACGCAACAATCGCACCGGCTGCGACCGCGACGCCTAAAGTGCGCAAGGGATTTTCTTTGGCTGTAGTGGTAATCCATTTCGACGTAGTGTTAAACCGCTTCGCAGCAGTGGCGCAGCTTTCATTGGTGAAGTCGCGGACTGTTTGCGCTGCGGACTGCGCCGCGTTTGCGATGTCGGACTTGGCAGCCGCTGCGAGGTCTTTTGCGGCGGCAGCCGTTTCTTTCGGGTAAAGGCTGGTTTGCATGATTAACTCCTTCCAACGACTTGCGTTTCAGGGTTTGCGAAAATGACCTGTGAGCAGACTTGCAAGCGCCAGAATCAGAAAGATGAAAAACAGTATCTTCGCGATTCCTGCGGCGCTGGCCGCGATGCCGCCGAATCCGAACACGGCGGCGATCAGGGCGATGATGAAAAAAACGGCGGCATAGTAAAGCACAGCGTGTCTCCTATGGTGTTATCTCAGGTTGCCTGCTGAACCTCGGCATCCCTGTATGAAGGAGCCTAAGTCTATCCGGTGCGTGTGCCTGTGCGAAAAGCGCCGAATACGGTGTGGGAGATGACTGACAGCGCAAGCATCAGCCTGCTAGTGTTCGCGAGTGGGGCGCCGGTATTAAAATGCTTCTTTGAACAAAAGGCTGCGGCGCCGCTGCCGCCCCGAAGTGCCGATGCGCAAACCTTCATCGCCGTCGCTTAAAGGAATCAAAGTCATCGAGCTCGGAACGCTCATTGCGGGTCCATTCTGCAGCCGCGTCCTCGCCGAATTCGGTGCCGAAGTGATCAAGATCGAAGCACCTGATGGCGGTGACCAGTTGCGGCAGTGGCGCAAGATGTATGGAGACACTTCGCTGTGGTGGTTCGCCCAGGCGCGCAACAAGAAGTCGATAACGGTGAATCTGCGCGTTCCGGAAGGACAGCAGATCGTGCACAGGCTCGCCGTCGATGCTGATATCGTGATCGAGAATTTTCGTCCCGGCGCGCTCGAGAAATGGAATATCGGCTGGGAACAGCTTTCCAAAATCAGTCCGCGCCTTATCATGGTGCGGCTGTCGGGATATGGCCAGAGCGGCCCGTATCGCGACCGGCCCGGCTTCGGCACCGTCGCGGAAGCGATGGGCGGCATGCGCTACGTGACCGGCTACGCGGATCGGCCGCCGGTCCGGCTCGGCATTTCAATCGGTGATTCGATCGCGGCGTTATACGGCGTCATCGGCGCGTTGATGGCGCTGCATCACCGCGACGTCAACGGCGGCCGCGGCCAGCTTGTCGACGTTGCGCTCTACGAGGCCGTGTTCAGCATGATGGAAAGCCTGGTACCCGAATTCGATGTGCTCGGTTTCATCCGCGAGCGCGCTGGCAATGCGCTGCCCGGCATCGTCCCTTCGAACACGTATCCGACGCGCGACCACAAGTACGTGATCATCGGCGCCAACAATGATTCGATCTTCAAGCGCATGATGACCGCGATCGGACGCGCCGATCTCGCCGCCGATCCGGCGCTCGCGACCAATGCCGGTCGCGTGCCGCGTACTGCAGAGCTCGACCAGGCGATCGCGGATTGGACGCAACAGCACGCGCTCGATCACGTGCTCGAGGTTCTCGAAAAAGCTGAAGTACCGTCGGGCAAAGTCTACGACGCCGCAGACATTCTCAACGACGCGCATTATCTTGCGCGCGGCATGATCGAGCAGCATAAGCTACCCGACGGCACCGCAATCAAGTTGCCGGGCATAGTGCCCAAGCTTTCGGATACGCCGGGCGCGACCGCGTGGGTCGGACCGGCGTTGGGCGCGCACAATTCCGAAATACTGAGGTCACTCGGTTACGACGAAGCGCAGCAGCGCGAGTTGAAACAGCGTCGCGTGATTTAGCCTGCCAGAGCTCAAAGCGTCAGGAACGATCTGACGAAGTGGACGATTGAAATCGCGAATGCTATTATGCTCGCGCTTAAAAGATGCGCGAGTCATCGGCTGCTGAAAACGCGCACCCGCAAATTTCGCATCCAGTACTCACAATCAAAACCGGAGAATTACCATGGGGAAAGTCGTTACCTTCGCGTCGCTGCCGTACAAGGATATTTCCGGCGGCGTCAAAACGGCGCCCATTACGGGCAGCGACGGCAAGGAAATGCAGGCTGACGTCATTCGTCTCGCACCCGGCGCGAAACTGTCAGACAAGGTGCCGCAGGGTTCCGACCGCTATCTCTTCACGCTGCGCGGCGAAACTACCGTAACCGGCAGCGGTGGCGTGCACCGCATGAGCGAGGAATCGTTCGCGACGCTGCAGGAAGGCCTGCAGTTTACGTTGTCCAACAGCGGTGCGGCAGAGGCCGAGGTCATCAGCATCATCGCCCCTCCCGCAGCCAAAGCGAACGGCCATCCCGGGTTCAAAGGCGGGATCGTCGTCGCCCAGCGCAAGACGCAGCCGGTGGTCGAGATTCCCGAGGCCAAGAAGCGCCGCATTCATTTTGTCGACAAGAGCGCAGCGCCTTCGGAGCGCGGCCACGCGATGATCGTGCTCTACGAGAAAGAGACAGTCACCACATTGCACATGCATCCCAACGCGGAAAGCATGTTTGTGGTGTTGACGGGCAAGGTGCGCTTCACGGTCAACGGCAAGGATGCAGTGCTCGAGCGTGGTCAGGCGACGCATTTTCCCGCCGGAGATCGCCACGGTCTGTGTACAGCGGAAGGCGACGTGAGTTTTCTCGAATTCCATATTCCGGGGACTTTCACAACGGTACGGAACTAATCCTAATGACAGCCTTGCCGCAAAGGACGCCAAGTAGAATCCAGTACTTTATCTTTGCACTTGTATGCGTCGTGAAATAATGTGGTGCAGGCCACTTCCTGCGCTCTGTTTGTAATGAATTGCTTTCCCTTGCGTCCTTTGCCGCAAAGTTTCTAAGTCTGGATCATGCGACACAGAGCCGCCGCGCCAGCTTTGACGGCGCTCGTCATGAGCCACATCGGCATCGCCGCGCAAGTCGAGCCCGCGACCGGCACCTATCCGCAGCGCCCGCTGCGCATGATTGTTCCATTTACGGCCGGCGGTCCTACTGACATCGTCGCCCGCACGCTCGCCCAGAGATTGACCGACGCGCTCGGGCAGCAAGTTGTCGTCGATAATCGCGGCGGCGCGAACGGCGTGATCGCCCAGGAAATTGCCGCAAAGTCCGCGCCCGACGGCTACACGATCTTCGTGCATTCGGTCGCCTACGTCGTCAATCCGCTGCTCTACAAAGTGCGCTACGACAACGAGCGTGACTTCGTACCGGTTACGCTGGTCGAAGCGTTTTCATTAATGCTCGTCGTTCATCCGTCACTGCCGGTAACTTCGGTCCGGGAATTGATCACGCTGGCTAAAGCCAAGCCGGGCCAGCTCAACTATTCGTCCTATGGTCAGGGCAGTATCGCGCAGCTCGCCGCCGAGATGATGAAAAACGCCGCGGGTGTCGACATTACGCACGTGGTGTACAAGGGTGCGCCGCAAGGACTTTCCGCGGCCATCGCCAATGAAGTGCAGATGAGCTTTCCGAGCGTGGCGACCGGTTTTCCGCAGGTCAAAACCGCAAGGCTCAAAGGCCTCGCCGTCACTTCACGCGCGCGCACGCCGCTCATGCCAGACATGCCGACCATGATCGAAGCCGGCATACCCGGCTTCGAAGCGACATCGTGGTTCGGCACGTTTTTTCAGTCTGGCACACCGAAAGCCATCGTTGGCAAAGTCCATTCCGAAACGGCGAAGATACTGCGCATTCCTGAAGTCAAGTCAAATTTCGAAAGTCAGGCCTTCGAAGTCATAGGCGCCGGTCCCGAGGAGTTTCGTGAATTCGTTCGCAATGAACAGCGGAAATACGCGCAACTCGTCAAAGCTGCGAAGATCCGCGTGGAATGACGATGCTGCGCGCGCGGTTATCCGAGGTCGTAGCATTTCTACGTTCGTCCGGTTGCGGCTGCTACTTTTCCGACCCTGCGTCATAGCCGATCGCTAGTCCGTTTGGCCTATTTACGGCGCGGGGCGCGCGTGATAGAGACTAAATAGAAAATCAAGCCTGCAGTAACGTCCGGAGAACGCATGTCGAAGCAGCCCGTGATCGATGTCCATGCCCATTTTTATCCCGCGCCCTATCTTGCGCTGCTGAAGCATCATGGTTATCCGGCAGATACCGTGTACTCGACCGCTGATCCGCGCAAACCGGATGATCCCGGCTCACGCACCCACAAGCTGCGCGATCGCGCCTTCACCGAGCTCGATTTGCGTCTCGCGGCCATGGATCGTCAGGGCGTCGATGTGCACGCGCTGTCTTTGCCGCCGCCTTATGCGTTTGCGCGCAATGGTGAGCTGCTGGTCAAGATCGCGCGCACGTTCAACGATGCTGCGAGTGCCGCGCACTGCGCGCATCCCGATCGTCTGGTCGGACTCGCAACACTTCCGGTACACGATCCGGCGGAAGCGATCAAGGAGCTCGAACGCGCGGCGCAACTGCCGGGCATTCGCGGAGTAGGCCTGGGGACTCGTTTCGCCGAGCGCGATCTTTCTGACCCGGCTTTCTTCCCGCTGTATGAACGCATCGCAGCGCTCAAGCTGCCGATATTTCTGCATTACGCGCCGCTGACCGTGATCGGGATGGGTGACCGCCTCACGCGGTTTCATCTTGCGAATCTGATCGGCAACACGACTGAAACAGCCATTGCGGCGGCGCACCTCATCTTCGGCGGAGTGCTCGATGCCTTTCCGACGCTCGAAGTCTGTCTGCCGCATTCCGGCGGCGTCTTCCCGATCCTGATCGGCCGTTTCGACCGCGGCTTTCACGTGCGTGCGGAATGCAATCACCTGCCGCATGCGCCCAGTCATTACCTGCGGCGCTTTACGTACGACACCGTGTGCCACTCGGAAGCGGTCATGGAATTCCTGATCCGTCTCGTTGGCGTCGATCGCATTGCGCTCGGCAGCGATTACTGTTTCGACATGGGCTACGAAAATCCCGTAGAGGCGTTGCAGGCGATAACAGGACTGGACGCATCCAATCGCGCCAAAGTACTGGGCGGCAACGCCGCGCGTCTGCTGGGCTTATGAGGAGAGCGCGCGATTCCGGCATCCAACTCGAATGAGTTTTTACAGTAATATTGTGTAATGCATGGGTCAAACGCCATACGTTGCGCGTTCGTTGCTTGTTGCCTCTTTGCGTCGGGGACAGCCAGCGCAGACGAGTGGGCGCCCAAGCGACCCCTGCGCCTCATCGTGCCGTTTCCTACGGGCGGAACTGCGGATCTGCTCGGACGTCTGATCGCGCCTGCGCTGGGCGGCGCGCTCGGTCAGCAGATCGTGGTGGACAATCGAGCAGGCGCGGGCGGTGTCATCGCGATGGAGGCGGTCGCGCACGCGCAGCCCGATGGTTATACGCTGGGTCTGCCTTCGCTCACCGCGCATGCCGGCAATGCGACGCTGAACGCCAAGCTGCCCTACGATTCGGTCAATGACTTTCTGCCGCTCACATTCGCGGGTCAATCGCCGCTCGTGCTCGTGGTCAATCCGTCGAATCCTGCGCAATCGGTTCAGGACTTGATTTCGCGGGCTCAGGCGCAGTCGCGCTCGATCAACTTCGGATCGTCCGGCATCGGCATCGCCAACCACATCGCCGGCGAGCTGATGAAGCTTAACGCGGCGCGTGACAAAGTAACGATGGTCCACGTGCCGTACAAAGGAGGCGGGCAGGCCATGATCGACATCATGGGCGGACAGATCGACATGATGTTCAATCCGGTGTCATCGGTGCTGGCGTTCGTGCAGGGTGGAAAGCTGCGCGCGCTCGCGATCGCGGACCGTAAGCGTTCCGCGCTTTTGCCCGGTGTCGCGACCATGGCGGAGTCCGGGTTTCCCGATTTCTACATGATCGAGTCGTGGGGCCTGGTAGCGCCCGCGCGCACGCCTCCCGACGCGGCGCTGCGGCTGCGGACCGAAGTTGTAAAGATATTGCGACGACCGGATTTGGTTGAGCGAGTTGGGGTGCAGGGCCTCGAACTCGTACCATCGACTCCCGAGCAGTTGCGCGACATCATGGTGTCCGAAATCAAGAAGTACCGCGACGTTATCCAGCGCGCGGGAATCAAGAGCCAGTGACGTCTGAAGCGCGGGCGGGCGAAATCTGCGCGCACTGCTACGCCGCACGAGGCGCTCACCAAATTCAGGTTTTCCAGAAATCCGGTGTGCGACGCACCCAGTCCAGGAATCCAGCCCATACCGCGCCGGGTTCGCGTGACCGAAAGCCGAACTCGTCGCTCATGCGCCCCATATCCATCAAAGAGCGTTCCTGGTCGGAATAGGTGATGTTGGGCGTCTCATCTTCGGCCGCGACACGAAAGCGAAAGCCCGGGTAAACGGTTTTCAGCGCTTCGCACCACGCAACCATGGTGTCGCCCCAAACCTGGCCGGAGCTGAGATTGTATACGGCGTGGCGCGGAGCCTTCGCATCGAGCAGCACGATCAATCCGGCGGCGACATCGCGGCTGTAAACGAGATCGCGCGGAATCTCGCGATGCGGCAATAGCGCTTCCCTGCCCGAGGCTGCGAACGATACAAGCTGGGAGTGCGGCTCGAAGCGGTCGCGCACGCCGGTGGCGCGCTCCCATGGGCCGATTACGTTGCCAAGCCTGGCGGACACTACGTCGAGATCCCAAAGCTCGCGCATTCGCAGGCATGTGCGCTCAGCGGCTTGTTTGGTGATCGAGTAAAGCCTGATTGGAATCGGGGGCGAAGTGTCTTCGAAGAGCCGCGGCAGGCCCTGGTACAGCGTTTCACCGTACACCGAACCTGAATTCGAATACACGACGCGTCTCACTTTGGTTCGTCGCGCCGCGTCGAGGACGTTGATGGTGCCGTTCAGGTTGACATCGACCACGCTTTTCGGATCGCGCGCTTCACGTTCCGAACCCGAGGTCACCGCGGCGCAATGAATGACGCCATCGACCTTATGCAGCTCAAATGCGCGCGTGAGCTGGTCAGCATCGCAGATATCGCCTTGCACGACGGTCAGCTGCTTCGCGTAAGGAGCGATTGCCCGCTGCGCTGATGGTGGCATAGGACCGCGGTCGAACAGCACGACCTCGCGCCCGTTCGCGAGCAAATCCTCGACCACGTTGAAGCCCACGTATCCCGCACCACCGGTGACCAGCACTGTCATGATAATTGTCTTTCAACGCCTATGCGTGCCACCGCCACTACGACCAAGACAGTCAGTATACGACCGATGAATTTCAGTGCTTGCTCATCGAGCACGGCATTCGCTGCAGCATAACCGGTAGCGGCGACTGCTGGAGATAATGCGGCGATGGACGGCTTCTCACCGCTGAAGATCGAGCGCGTTAACCGCTGCTATCGCGCATGCGATAAAGCTCATGCCGAATATATTCGATTACATCGAATGGTTCTTTATAATCCACCGCGTCGGCATAGCACAGACCGCGCTCCGAATTGTACCGAATATCGCAATCACCAGGGTAGAGAACGCAAATGGCGCAGCAGATAGAAAAGCTTGCTCGTTTCGTCGCTGAGACGACGCTCGAGCAGGTACCGGAGGAAGTGCAACGGTATGCGAAGCTCGTCGTGCTCGACACGATCGGTGTCATTCTGGCGGGAACGGATCGGCCCGAGGCGCGGGCGCTGCGCGAGCGATTGATCGCGACTGCGGGAACGGGCGCCACCGTACTCGCGCCTGGCTGGCCGGCGAGCGACCCGCGAACTGCTGCTTTATTGAACGGCATTGCCGGACGATCGCTAGAGCTGGGCGAAGGGCATCGGTATGTTTCTTATCAGGGCGCGATGCAGATTCTTCCGGGCCTACTGAGCGTCGGCGAATGGGCGCGAAGCAATGGGCGCGACATGCTCGCAGCCCTGATCTTGGGCTATGACGCCGGCGCACGCCTCGGGACGGCTATGAAAACCCGGCCGCTCGCACACCAGAACGGTCAGGCTGCGCTGTTGGGCGCGGCTGCCGCAGGATCGCGATTGCGCGCATTGAACGCGGCTGACACGAGCCGCGCGATGCGTATTGCGGCTACTCTCGTTCTGACACCGAGCTACAACAACGCTGTTGCCGGGGCGACCGCGCTGAATGTGGCGGGGGGAATGAGCGGATTCGCGCTCGCGCTTGCGCCGGATCTTGCGCTCGCAGGCTTTAGCGCGCAGGACGATGCGATCGAGGAGGCGCTCAGCAGCCTCGTGGGCGAGGGCTTCGATCCGACCAGATTACTGGACGAACTCGGCACGCGCTGGGAAATCACGCGCAACTGGTTTCGTCTGCGGGCGTGCTGCAATCCGATCTACGCCGCACTCGATGCACTCGAGGAAGCAATTACGGCGCTCGGCGCAAAACCGCAAGAGATCGAACGCATCGATGTCGCGACTTTCCGCTTCGCATCGGTCATGCGCCACGCGGATCCGCCGAACTATTTCGCTTCGAAGTACTCGCTGCCTCACGTTGCCGCGTGCCTCGCGGTCAGAGGCAGCGCCGGGTTCGAATCAGTCGACGACTCGGCGCTGCACGATCCGGCGATAACGGCGCTGCGCCACCGCGTACACATCAGTGAAGACCCGGCAATGACCGCAGCGGTGCCCGCATTGAAGCCGGCCCGCGTCACGCTCACGCTGAAAAACGGACGGCAGACGACGGTTGCCTGCGACAGCCCGAGGGGAGATTGCCTGAACCCGTACGACGAGTCCGAGATTCGCGAGAAATTTCGCGCGCTCGCAGGCGCGGCGCTGACGTCCCAAGGCCTCGACGAAGTCGAACGCGCAATCACAAGGCTCGAGCAGTGGACGAGCGCGTCCGAGCTGACCGACCTCTTGCGCCGCCATTGTCGTCCCGATTGGAGCCGTGCCGCTCCTCTCAGGTCTTGAGCAGGTTCGATTTATTGAACGAGCGCGGATCGCGCGGGCGCCAGCGGCCGCTGTCGACCTGTGCAAGGAAGTCACCGCTGATCCGGTTGAACAGATCGACCTCCTCGAGGTTGACGGCATGTCCAGTTGCGGGAAAAACCGTCAGCCAGGCCGAGGGACACACACGCTTGACGAAAATCCCGGGCTCGAGACAGCTGTTGTCTTCATCGCCCGAGATCATGTGCAACGGGACCTTCAGCGCGCGCAGCTTGCGCTCGAGACTGTAAATCGACGGCCGTCGCATCTGCACGCCGCGCAGCGTGCGGGCCGAGCCGAGCGCCGAGTGTTCGGCGAACTGCTGGCAAAACTCGCGAAAGCCGCGGGGATCTTTGTTCTCCAGCTGCACACGCGACGGGCCGATCCGGTAGGGCTTGATCGCCTCGGCAGTCCCGAGCTTATCGAAACGGGAAGCCATCTCCGCGTTGTCGCGATAGAACTGCGCGCTCTTGTCGGAATCAGAGCCGGAGCCGGTGCCGACGGCGGTCAGCGATTTCGCCATGCGCGGATAGTTCAGGCCGAAGTGCACCGTAGCAAACCC
>Ga0070681_10005134_pt1 | contig 12628 bp, 4 predicted proteins | sample KBSC83BmetaG_FD_65650 | JGI IMG/M metagenome (GOLD analysis project Ga0070681, IMG submission 65650) | Corn rhizosphere microbial communities from Kellogg Biological Station, Michigan, USA - KBS C8-3B metaG | ecosystem: Host-associated > Plants > Roots > Rhizosphere | place: USA: Michigan...
TCATCGGCTCTCAGCGATGTATTAATGGGAACAGCGATTGCCCCAAGAGAACATGTGGCGATGAAGGCCTCGATGAACTCGGGTGAGTCGTGGAGGAGCAACGCTACACGGTCGCCCGGAACGGCGCCGAGAGAGACAATTGCCTGCGCCATCCTGAGTGTTTCCCTGCGCAACTCACCGTAAGTGAGCTCGCGTTGGCCGTAGCGAATCGCGAGCGCGGAAGGGTCGTTTGCGAAGATGGCGTCAAACAGGTTCATGGTGAGATTTTATAGCCTAAGCTAAGGGATCTGTGCACGAGCAGTTAGCTTCATGGGATTAACAAGATGAATCATGATTATCATGTAAATCCTGTAAATCCTGTCTAAGGATTGTGATGGAGTTCCTATTCTTCCTGCTAGTCTTGCTGACGATCATAACTCTTATCGGCCACGGTATCTGGGTCGCCATCCGCGCGTTTACCCGTCTGCTGTTGAGTGACGACGCCGACAAGAAGAACGACGACGGGATAACACGCCTGTTCGAACCTCCCGCTGGACCACTCAACGATCTCGCCGCCACCGAACGCCAGCTCGTGCTCTTCTATCGCGACGGAAAGATAAACGACGAGACCTACGAACTGTTGATGGTCCGAATCCGCGCGGAACGCGACCGCCTGCTCGGTAGACAACCGGCGTCCCCGCCGAAACCACGTCCTGCTCCTGCTCCAGTCGCACCGCCGCCCTCAGTCGTAACCGCATCACTCGTCGCCACTGACGACGAGATCGTCATCGAACCCGTACCAACGTTCATCGCCCCTGAAGAACCGGCTCGCGCACCCGTTGCGCCGAAACCGGTTCCGCCGCCGCCACCGCCGCCGCGACCATTACCACCACCACGCGCCCGACGGCCTTTCTCCGAAGTGCTCAACTCGTTCATGGAAGAGAGCAACATTCGGTGGGGAGAGATCATCGGTGGTCTATTGATCGTTGGTTGCTCGACTGCGCTCGTTGTGAGTTTGTGGGCGCAGATCTCGCAGATTCCCGTCCTGAAGTTTTTGATCTTCACGACAGTCACCGCGATCCTTTTCGGCATCGGGTTGTACACCGAACACCGCTGGAAACTTCCGACTACGAGCAGAGGCATCCTGACGATCGCCACGTTGCTTGTGCCTTTGAACTTTCTCGCGATTGCAGCAGTTTCAGCCGGCAACACTTCGGGCGCGCTGGTAATCGGCAGCGAGCTCATTGCGCCGGCGATCTTTCTCTGCCTCGTCTATTTCGCGGGAAGAGTCATCACACCAGGTTGCGCGCACGTTCTTTCAGCCGGAGTGCTTGGATCGTCAGTCGGGCAACTGCTCGTGCGTCACTTCGCGGACGTGAACACGTCGCCTGCGCTTTTGATCCTGCTCGGCGCGTTTCCGGTTTGTTGCTACGTCGCGACTGTTGGACTCGCGTTGCGCGTCGTGCTCGAGGATCGACAGATTGACGAGCGCGAGACCACGACAGTCTTCACTGTGCTCGGAACGATGAGTTTCGCGGCGCTCCTGCCATTTGGCTTACTGCTTTACAAGTCAGGCCCGATCGGTATGTCGATGATGTACCTCGCGCCGCTGGTGACGTTGTGGGGGTTGCCGTTGCTTGCCACTGGAACGATTCTCTGGCGTCGCATATCGAACAAAGAACTGGTCGCTTCGAGGACCGCAGGCACAACGCTGGGAATTCTCGGCGTGATGATCGTGCTGGCCGGGATGATCCTCGCGTGGCCCAACCCGGCGAGCATTGTGCCCGCGGCGTTACTCAACTTCGCGGTGTTCACCGCGCTGGCACTCGCGCTCGAGTTGCCGGTGGCCCATCTGATGGCAGCCATTTGTTTTGCTCTTGCTTATGTCGTGACCGGTCATGTTCTGATCGGCAACATCACTTGGCAAAACCTCCGCGTGATGTCGCTGTTGCTGGTGAGTTTGTCGGTTGGCAGTGGCGAAGCCCTCATCGGCGCGTTTGCACTATTCGTGATTGCGTCCGAGTGGCTCTCGCAACGCAAGCGAAAGGCAGACAGTTTTTACTACCTCGTCGCTGCGTGCTTAATAGCGATCGTGAGCATGTCGCTGGCGACGATCTTCGGGCTCATGTCTGTTGAGTACGCGCCGCTGTGGATCGTTTACGGCGTTTACTCGCTCGGTGCGTTCTGGATCGCATGGCGACGCAAGTGGTCGACCTTTGCGTGGGCCGGCTCGGCGTTGCTGCTGTTTTCATTCGCACATAACTTCGCGCGAGCCACGGAATTCGCGTTTCCGTGGCAGACGGCACTGTTCGCGCACGCGACGATCTGCGCTATCGCTGCGATCGCTTGCCTGAGGTACGAGCGAGGAAAAGTTCTCTCAGCGGCGCTCAACAACACCGCGCTGATCTCGATCGTGCTGGGCGTCATCTGTTTGTTTCAGGCGAACACGTGGGAAGTTACGTGGCTTCAGGCGCAGCGCGTTTTCTGGATCGCGGGCATCGTGCTGCTGCTGCTCTGGCTGAATCGCCGTACAGTCTTGCTCAACACATTTCAGATCGCGTTGCTCTGCGCGCTCGTGCTGACGGTAAAAGCGTCGTTGCAGGAGTTCGAGTGGTATTCCTACCTGCCGCACGCGTTTCTGCATCCGGCGGCGTTGCAGATTCAGGGAACTGTGCTCTTGCTGTTTTGTCTCGGATGGATCGCATTGCGCTTCGTTGTTAAGGGTGCATTGGCAAAACGACCAGACGAGAGTTGGCTGAGAGATGCGTGGCGACTGCTCGATAGCCTTTCGATGGATCGTCTGATCGTGTGGCTATTCCCGGGCGCATTTTTGTTGCTCGCAGTGTATGGATCTCTCTCAGGACTCACGCAGGAATTGGCGGCGCTCGGAGCTAGTGATCCCGGTTTCAACATCGCGGGATTTCCGCACCAGGAAGCTCTCGGAGCCGGATCGTGGATCGTGCTTGGGTTGCTGCTGTTAACGATGCTGGCGAATTTCTGGGAACGTCGCGCCCGCATTTATCTCCTCGGAGCGCTCCTCGTGCTTTCGGCAGTCATTCCGTTGCTTGCCGGACAGTTTGAAACTCAGGGTGCGACTGCTACTGCCTTTCGCTGGCTGACCGCGCTCTTCCTGCTGGCAGGCTCTGTCGTGCTCTGGTATCGAACTGTGCTCTCAAAACGACTCGCGACCTTCGGCTGGCCTGAATTCCATGGCGACAGGTTTGTGACCGAGGCACGAACGCTGCTCATCGCGCTGGCATGTACGCCGCTGTTCCTTTTCACGATCATCGTCGCGGTCCGCGCGATCTACTACCTGCCGGTGCAAATTCCGGTCAGCGGATTCTTCTCGTTGCTGGACGAGAGCGTCTCGTATGGTTTCCCGCTCGTAGTCACGGCCCTGGTTATGATCGGTTATGCGCTGCGCGAACGAATGCCGCGTTTCGCGATCTACGCGGGCGCGCTTCTCAATGCAACCGTGACCCTGGCATTCTTGCTGACGATAGTCGCTGCTCATGGTCCGATGGACCGCGTGGTCGTGGTTCGCCTCGCGCAGTTGAACGTACTGACTCTCGCGGTTTACTCGTTGCCGTGGCTAAGCACGCGCGCGCGCTGGCAAGCAGGTTTGAATCAAAGCAGCGAACGACTTGCTGACTACTTACTCAGGTGGCAACTGGCGTTGGCGCTTGCTGTCGGTCTCGTTCTGTTCTCAGTAGTAACGGCCTACCTGATAGCGTTTCCTGATCGCGTGGGAATCGGCACGACAGCCACCGGCAACTTCCTCGGCTGGTTAGCTTTCTTCGCGGTTGTGGCTAACGTGACGTGGTTGGCGGCGACTCAAGTCATTCGGCTTCCCAGCTTCGCGTTCGCCGCGCTCTTGTTTGGACTGAGCTGTCTGATTGGTTTCAGTGCCTCGTCGATCAGCGGTTGGGTTGGGCTATACACACTTGCCGTCTGCACGACCGTGAGTGCGTGGCTATTACTGCGCAGTCACCCGCGTTTATCCGCGCTCGTCGGCGGCCTTGCGGTCTTCCTGAATTTGCGGACGCTCTGGGAAAATCACATCAGTCACTGGTGGTCAGTGGGACCACTGTTAGCTCTCACGGCCCTGGCCGCTACATTGAACTGGAGAACACAGCAACGTCGTTACATCTTTGCCGCCGGCATTCTCTTCACTGTCACCGTCTCGGTGTGGTGGATCTTTGTCCTGGACGAAGATCTCTTTGCCAGTCCGTTTTTATTAACCAACCTGATCGCGGCTTCACTCGCCGGCATACTCTGGCTCTGGTTGGAGCTTCGCTCACGGCGTCTTAGCCAGACCACGATCCGTTACGGACCCGGTTTCTCCTTCCATCACATTGCGGCGCTCGTTTCGCTCGGACTGCTGATGCTGATCGTGATCGTGAGCGGCTTCGTCGAGCCACGGAATTCGCCATTGGTGTTCGCGCCGCTCTTGTCGTGGCTTGCGTTTGTTTCCTTGCTGATATTCATGACCGCGTGTTTGTGGGACCGTTACGCGAGATATGCCGTGGCTGGTCTTTACATCCTCGGCCTGATCGCATGGGCGATCGCGTTGCAACAACTCCAGTTGACCGCGACGCGATTCGCGTGGTCCGTCACGATTGTGCTCGCCGTCTACACTGTACTCACAACTCTGCTCTGGCATTGGCGTGGGCGACTCATCGACTTCGCGCAACGGTTCGGCGTGCCCGTGCGAATCAATCGAGAAACAACGGAACTGGCCTGGTTATCAGCGTATTCAGTGGTCGCTGCCGGCGCGATTGGCGTGCTCGCGTATTGGATCAACGTGAGTTTCCTCGATTTCGGTCTGCGAATCTCGACGGCGATGGCGGCGGTTGCGCAGTGCCTTGCGTTTGCTTTACTTGCCGAAGGAGGCATCGAGAAACACTGGCGTCGCGCAGCGATACTGGTTTTTGCTGCCGGCGTGATTCTGATGGGCTGGTCGTCGCTCACGCCAGGCATCGACGCGACGTGGTTGAACCGCAGTGTGATCCTGATGGTCGAGACTTTCGGGCTCACGGCGCTTTACGGTCTCTGGCTCGATAAAGCGAATGCGCGCTGGCCGAGTTGGACCAGCGCCGCACGTGCGTGTGTGCCGTGGTTGCTGGGCGCAGGTGCGTTGGCGCTCTTCTTCTGTTTGGCGACTGAAGTCTCTTACCAGCTTAACTTCGGCGCCGTGCTGGTCCATCCGCTGGCGCTCGTTGCAGTCGGTGTCACACTGTTTGCGGCAGTCGTCATCTGCGTGCTCTTCGCGCTCTCACCGAATCACGATCCGCTGAGTCTTTCCGAGCGTGGTCGCATGCGCTATGTGTACGTAGCCGAGGTGATGCTGGCGTTGCTGTTCCTGCACGTCAGGTTGACGATGCCGTGGCTGTTCACGGGCTTCATCGAACGTTACTGGCCGTTGGTCGTCATGCTGATCGCTTACTTCGGTGTGACTACGAGCGAGGCTCTTAAACGCCGGAAGTTACTCGTGTTGGCTCAACCGCTCGAGCGCACCGGAGCGTTTCTGCCGCTGCTGCCCGTGCTCGGCTTTTGGCTAGCGTCATCGGAAGTGGATTTTTCGTTGCTGTTGTTCGTGGTGGGTGGTTTGTATGGTCTGCTTTCGATTCTGCGCCGTTCGTTTGGGTTTGGAATACTTGCCGCACTCGCGGGCAATGCGGGGCTTTGGTATGTCTGGCAGCGCACGACTGACTTCCAGTTTCTACAGCATCCGCAGTTATGGCTGATCCCAGTTGCGCTGTCGGTGCTGTTCGCGGCGTATCTCAACGAGGAGAAGATGACTGAGGATCAGATGGCGGGGATCCGGTATCTTTCACTCGTCACGATCTACGTCTCATCGACTGCCGACATTTTCATCAACGGCGTCGCGAATTCTCCGTGGTTGCCATTGATACTCGGATCGTTTTCGCTGGCGGGTGTGTTTGCGGGAATTGTCTTTCGCATTCGCGGATTGTTGTTGCTTGGGGCGATCTTTCTCCTGCTCTCGATCGTGACGATGATCTGGTATGCGTCAGTGAACTTTGGGTGGACATGGCTGTGGTACGTCGCGGGTATCGTGACCGGCGCCACGATCATCTTCATGTTCGCGCTCTTCGAGAAGAAACGAAGCGAGGTCTTGCGCGTAGTTGAAGGGTTGAAAGAGTGGGAAAGATAGAAGAAAAGGCCGCAGGTGAACGCCGATGACGCAGATCAGAATTTGATTTGCGTCATCCGCGTTCATCTGCCGGCTAAACTATTTCTCCGCCAGCTTGCGGCCGGCGTTCAGGTTGTCCCAGTTCAGGATCGCGTTGAACACCAGGAAATAGCTGCCCTTTGTTTGCCCACGCCAGAAGGGGTTCGTCGAGAAGAGCAGCACGTGACCATTCCCTGACGGCGCGTCGATGATCGCCGGATGCTGCGCGATCTCGTCACCACCATCCAGCAGACCGGAAACAAAAAGGTCCCGGCTATCAGCGTAGCGCAACACGACGCGCGGCCTTTGGTTCGGCGGAATCAAGCCGATAGCATTGCGTCGCTGCTCGTCCGTCACCGGCGGTGCTTCCCATGCCTCAACTCGCGGCGGCGGCTCGGGCATCTCCGCCGGCGGACGTCCTTGCGGAACGTCCGGATCGTCAGGCGTGCCGCGACCCGTAGCGCGTTGCGTACCACGTGGACCACGCCCACCAACGCCGTTGTTGATGTTGTAGATCGGACCGTTGAAGCAGTACATCGCCAACGAGTCGCCGTAGCCATACGCGATCGGACTCGCTGAGTCGACCGTCTTCAACCGCAGTATGTCGCCGATCGCGCGCAAACGTTGTGAGCGATTTGCCGACACGCCCGCAGTGAACCCGTAGTTGACCGCGAAATCGGTAGTATCGTCGACGGTAATGAAGAGGCCGCCCTCTTTCACAAACTTCTGCAAGTTCTGCAAACCACTCCAACCGAGTCCCGGACGCATGTCGTCAGTATCATCGATCAGACCGAGGTTCGGCGTGAGTTGAGTTTTCTTCCAGGGCAGCGGATTGCCGTACATCGGCAGGCCGTTGATGATGGCCTGTCCGCCGCGACCGACCGGCGCAAACAGGATCACGTCGTACTTGCGCTTCAGATCCTGATCGTGCGAGACGTCCTGCGTGCTGATGTAAGCAAACGGCACCTGCAACTGATCGAGGCCGAGTCGATACCAGCCCTCGTCCTGTGTGTTCAACCACGTGTGCATCACTGCGACGCGCGCTGCTCGCACCGGATGAGTCTTCACTGACGGCGCATCCGCAACTGCATACACCTGCACGCCGAGCTCGTTCGCCACGCGTTGCAGTTCTTCACCGGCGGCTTTGCGAATGATGAACGAACCGCGATTGAACTTGCGGCCCGCGGCTTCGAAAGGCTCTTCGGCCGCGTCCATCTCGACGTCCTTCAATCGATAACGCAACGTCATGAGCGCGTTGTCGGCGTTGTGGTTGATCAGATAGACCGAACCGCTATTCACGATGCCGCCTGCGGAACGGACGTCGCCCGTGATTCGCTCCATCGGGGCTTGCAGCACTTTGGCATCTGTGACCCGCACGACTTCGACATTCGCGAGCTCGCCCATGGTCCAGGCAGTGTCGTCGTAGATATCGGTCTGCGGATCGTTCGGCGCCCAGTATTGATAGTCCAACAGAGCATCGGCGATGCGGCTGTACGGCTGGTCCATGCGCACGATGTAACTGCCGGCAGGGAAGGTGCGCTCGTCTGCTTTCGGCGCGGGCGACGCCGACGGCGCCGGTGAGGACGAAGGCCCCGCCACCGCCCGCCCGGCGCCCGTGGCGGTTTTCTTCCTGATGGCAACAGTGAACGGCGCGGTCGAGCGACTGATCTCGACGCCTTGCGCTTGCAACGTGCGCAGCAGCTCCGCCTGGTTGCCGGGTCTGACTTCATCGCCCGGAAGAACGTAGGCCGCCGGACCCTCATTCTTCGGTTTGTCGATCGAGCGTTTGCTCTTTAAATAAAAATTTTTGAGAAACAGTTTGCTGTTATTTCCGAAATAGTAGAGGGACGTCAGCAGCGCGGTTTGCTCGTAGTTGTTGTTGTTGCGCTGCGACCACCTGGCTTTCGGCAAAGGCGGATTCTGACGATACCATGTGCGGTTATACTCGCTCGGCGACAAGGTTCGCTCGAGCGTGTCAGCGCCGCCGTTACCAAATGTCTCGTAAAGGCGACTGATGCCGTTGTGAGTCGCGGCAAGGAACATCAGGTAACCGGGCGACCAGGTGTCGAAGTTGCCGTGCGCGAATACGCCGGGCATGCCAAACTTCGTCATCTCTGATACGTTGTTCCAGCCGATCATCTGCCACTCGTCCGTGAGAATCGGATCGACCCATGCGTTGTATGGACCGTCGCCGATCGTGTTGTCGTAAAGATACGGAACCGATTCGTGCAGGTCGTGCAGCACCTGCGGTTTCCATTGCAGGTACGTGTTGAGCACGTTGCGCGTGAGTTTTAATGACAGGCCGATGGCGTCGCGATTGTTGTCGTGAGCAACGTAGTGACCCCAGTAGATCAACTGCGGCCAGTTCTCGTTTGGATGAGCGAGGTGCCAGTTGTAAACGTCGACCATGCGATTCCGGCCGTCAACTTCCACGACTGGAGTGATGAGCGTGACCACATTATCGCGAATGAATTTGATGTACGGGCTGTTGTCAACAACGAGCCTGTAAGCGAGCTCCATTAACGCGGTCGGCGCGCCGGTCTCGGTTGAATGGATCGTGCCGGTGATGTAATAAATTGGGAACGAAGCAGCCACGAGGCGATCGGCCTCCGCTTCGTCCATGTTGATGGTTCGCGGATCGGCGAGCTTCGCGAGACGCGCACGATTCTCATCGAGTTTTGAAATCAGTTGCTCGGAAGCGACGGCAACAGCAATCATCTCGCGCCCTTCTTCGGTCGTGCCAATCGTAAAAACCTTCACGCGCGGACTCGCACGCTCCAGCATCCGCATGTACTTGTAAACGTCCTCGGCATAAGGCAACTTTCCCGGAGCGCCCGCGACGTCGCCCAGCACGGCTTTGGGCGTGGGCACGTCGGATGAAGCCGGCAGGTAGTCGGTCAGAGGCGAATTGAAGTATGGAGCGGTTGTATACTCACGAATCTTGTTGGTGTACTCCTGATCGATCGGCTGGTTAGGATCGCGGCCCGGCTTGATCTGGGCGCTAACGATTGTTCCGAAGGTTGAAAGACAGAGAACGAACAGAAATAGCGACCGAAGAGGGCGCGCAAGGGTCATATATTTTTTCCTCAACAGGCTTTTAACACAGATTGCAGCGATTATAATCTGTGGAAACGCATGTCAAATCAAATGAAAAAAGTGAAAGCTGCCGGTGGAGTGCCCGCGATAGTTGCCACTGTCAAAGCGATTTCAGAGGAGACGGGTTTAGTTCGCGGCGTGCGCACGCTTTTGAAAGTTAATCAATCAGGCGGCATCGATTGCCCCGGTTGTGCGTGGCCCGAACCGGATAAACATCGATCACATTTTGAGTTTTGCGAGAACGGCGCCAAGCACGTTGCTGACGAAGCGACTACCAAACGCGTCGCGCCCGAGTTTTTCAAGAAGTGGAGTGTTGAGGAGCTCGCGCAGCAATCGGATCAATGGTTGAACTCGCAGGGACGACTCACGCATCCGATGTTGCTGCATCGCGATGCGACTCACTACGAACCGGTGAGTTGGGACAACGCGTTCGAGCTGCTCGCCGCTGAGCTCAACTCGCTCAACTACCCGGATCAGGCGGTCTTTTACACTTCCGGCCGCACCAGCAACGAAGCGGCTTTTCTGTATCAACTCTTCGTACGCCAGTTTGGCACGAACAATCTGCCTGATTGTTCGAACATGTGTCACGAGTCGAGCGGTACGGCGTTGAGCGAAACGATCGGCGTCGGCAAGGGGACCGTAACCCTCGAAGACTTCGATAAAGCTGATGCAATCTTTGTCATCGGTCAGAATCCGGGAACGAATCATCCGCGCATGCTAACGTCGCTCGAGCGTGCGAAACGAAGAGGCTGCAAGCTGGTCCATATCAATCCGCTGCCGGAAGTTGGCATGACGCGCTTCAAACATCCGCAGCACGTGCTCGAACTACTTGGCTCGGGAACGCAGCTCGCCGATCTGTTTCTGCAAGTGCGTATCAACGGCGATGTTGCGCTGTTGAAAGGGTTCTCGAAGGCAGTGCTCGCACGCGGCGACGGTGCGATCGATCGCGAGTTCATTGACAAGTACACAATCGGATTCGATGACTTTGCGTCGGCGCTGCAAAATGTTTCGTGGGCCGAGATCGTCGAACAGAGCGGAGTATCCCGGGATCAGATCGAAGCGGCAGCGCAGATCTTCGTTGAATCGGAGCGTACGATCTTTTGTTGGGCCATGGGGCTCACGCAACATAAGAACGCGGTCGCAAACATTCAGGAGATCGTAAACCTGATGCTTTTGCGCGGGCACGTCGGAAAGCCTGGCGGGGGTTTTTGTCCGGTGCGGGGTCATAGCAATGTGCAGGGTGATCGCACGGTCGGAATTTGGGAGCGTCCGACTGAACTGTTTCTCGATCGGTTGGGGGAGACGTTTGATTTTGAGCCGCCGCGAAATCACGGATTCGACACAGTTCGAGCCATTCAAGCAATGCACGACCGCCAGGTTAAAGTCTTCTTCGCACTTGGCGGTAACTTCCTTTCTGCCACACCCGACACGGAGTTTACTGCCGACGCGCTTCGTCGCTGTCGCTTGACTGCACATGTGTCAACGAAATTAAACCGATCTCATTTGGTAACGGGCGATCGAGCGCTTATTCTTCCTTGCCTGGGCCGCACGGAAATAGACACGCAGTCCACTGGTCCACAGTTTGTCACTGTGGAAAATTCAATGGGAGTAGTGCAAGCTTCGCGCGGTTCGCTTCAGCCTGCATCAGACGAGCTTCTGAGCGAGCCGCAAATCGTGGCGCGACTCGCGCGTGCGACGCTCGAGCATCGCACCACCGTAAACTGGGAAGAGCTTGCAGGCAACTACGCTGAGATTCGCAACGCGATTGAACGCGTGGTCTCGGGTTTCCAGGATTACAACGCACGTGTGGGTGAGCCGGGTGGGTTTCATCTGCCGAACGCCGCACGCGAACGCGTATTTAAGACGAAGAGTGGCAAGGCGCACTTTACCGTGCACGAGTTACCTCGTATCGATCTTGGGCCGGATCAGTTTTTGATGATGACGATTCGCAGTCACGATCAGTTTAATACGTCGGTCTACACTCTCAACGATCGTTATCGCGGCATCAGTGATGGACGTCTCGTCGTGTTTCTCAACGGGGCTGACATCACTGCCGCGGGCTTGACGCCTGGACAAGTCGTGGACCTGGTCAGTCATTTCGAAGGTGAGGAGCGACTCGCGCGCGGATTCACGGTTGTGCCCTACGATATCCCTCGTCGTTGTGCCGCGACGTATTTTCCGGAAGCGAATGTTTTGGTGCCGGTACGCAGCGTCGCCGAGAAGAGTAATACCCCGGCGTCGAAATCGGTGGTGATTAGCATCCGGCCTGTAACGGAGGAATCAAAACAAACATGACAACCCTGGTAGCTAAGAAAAAAACCCCCAAGAAGGGAACTGCCGCGATGAAGAAAGCCCTCAAAAAGAGCGCCCACAAGCGACGCGACGGTGCGCCGAAGTCGGCGAAGAGCAAGTTGTACGCGAGCCTTGTCGTCCAACTGCTGAGCCTGCTCAAGGGCGAGCACGACTTCATCGCCAACGCAGCAAACTTCAGCGCGCTGCTGTTCAATTCGTTGCCGAATGTGAACTGGGCCGGGTTCTATTTTCTGCACGGCGAGGAGCTGGTGCTTGGTCCATTTCAGGGAAATCCTGCATGCGTTCGCATTCCGATGGGCCAGGGCGTGTGCGGAATGGCGGCGCAGCAGTGTGAGACGATCATCGTGCCGAACGTACACGAGTTTCCGGGACACATCGCGTGCGATGTCGCTTCAAATTCCGAGATCGTGGTGCCGTTGTTTGACGGCGAGCGATTGCTCGGCGTGCTCGATCTTGATAGTACGCTCATCGGCAGATTCGACGACCAGGATGCGGAAGGGTTGAATGAACTGGCCACGGTGTTTGTGGCGCATGAAGAGGGGCTGGGACTTTAGCCACAAAAAGGCACATAAGACACAAACAATGATGGAATCCTGTCAATCATGAAAATCCTGTAAATCCTGTCCATATGACACCACCGCATCCACGATGCTGGCGCGCACTAACGTTACTCGCCACCGCGGAACTGCTCGGCATGGCGCTCTGGTTCAGTGGCTCAGCCGTCGTTCCCGCACTCTCTCTCGAATGGCATCTCTCACCTTCACAAATTAGCTGGGTCTCGAACGCGGTCCAACTGGGCTTCGTTGCCGGAACGTTATTTAGCGCAACCCTAAACCTGCCGGACATCATTAGCACCAGGCATCTCTTCGCGGTCTCCGCATTTCTCGGCGCGGCGGTTAACGGTGTCTTCGGTCTTTACGTTCACGATCCAACTACAGCCATTGGACTGCGGTTTGTAACCGGCGTCTGTCTGGCCGGAGTGTATCCGCCCGGAATGAAGATCATGGCGACGTGGTTTCGCGAGCGGCGCGGGATGGCGCTCGGCGT
>Ga0070681_10005136_pt1 | contig 12624 bp, 14 predicted proteins | sample KBSC83BmetaG_FD_65650 | JGI IMG/M metagenome (GOLD analysis project Ga0070681, IMG submission 65650) | Corn rhizosphere microbial communities from Kellogg Biological Station, Michigan, USA - KBS C8-3B metaG | ecosystem: Host-associated > Plants > Roots > Rhizosphere | place: USA: Michigan...
TGTCACTGGACCGCGCGTCGAACGTGTTGGATTCGGTGTGGCTGAATCGCGCGATATCCGCGCCGATCGTCGCGGCGACGTACGGTGACTGCGCTCGCGCCGGAATCGCGAGCAGCACGAAACAGAGCGCAATGAGCGGTCGGCGCATCAGGTCCTCGACGACAGCGTCCGAACCAGCTGTCGAATGTCGGCCAACGACTCCACTGACTCGATGGCATTGAACGCGGGTGTGAGGCGATCCGGCGGCAGCACCAGGCCCGCGCAGTCGTCGAACTTCGCTTTCAGATCCTCGCGCGTGAATGGATTCTCGGGCCCGCCGCGATACCGATCGTCGGACGGCTGCACTAGCTTCCGGCCGTCCACCAGATCGACTTCGACGATGCTGCGGATCTTGTCGAAGCCTTGCTTCTCGATGTCGAGGTCATGCACGGCCGTTACGCGCTGCATCATCTGCTGCGCCGCGGGACTCTGGACGAACGCGTCGGTGAACTCGCGCATGCCCGCACGGCGCGTGAGGATGACCGCGGACATCAGGAACGGCACCGAGAACTTCGCTTCCAGCTCGTTGTTCGCAATGCCGTAGCGCAGCGGCTCGAGAATGTTGTTGCCCGCGCGGAGCCGGACCGCTTTGATTTGCTCCGGCTTCAGATCGTGATCCTTCACGACCTTCATCATCGCGTCCATGCTTGGATGGCTCAGCGATCCGCAGGGGTATGGCTTGAACGACACACCAGGGCTGACGATCGACCACGTTTGTCCGAGCTTGCCGACGAGTCGATCGAGATCGGCGCCGTCGCCGAGCACCTGGAAGAATCCCCACTGTCCGTCGAGCCCGTTGTCGCCGCCCGTGAACCCATGCGACGCCAGTTCCGCGGCGAAGACGCCGTTCTCGCTGGCACGCGCGGCGTTGAGCGGCTTGCTCATCGAACCGAAGTTGACCCGAATGCCAGCTGACAGGCTCGATGCGATGGCGAGCATGTGCGCGAGCTGCGCCTCGTTCAGCTTCATCAGCTTGCCGGCGGCCGCGGCCGCGCCGAACACCCCGAGCGTCCCCGTGCTGTGGAACCCGCGCTCGTAGTGATTCGGATCGATCGCCTCGGCCATCTTGCACTCGACCTCGACGCCGACGAGATACGCCTCGAGGAATGCGGCCCCGGACGCGCCGCTCCGCTCGGCGACCGCCAGCGCCGCCGACATTGCGGGCGTGGTTGGATGCGTCAACAGGCCGAAGGTGCGATCGGGCGTGGTGGACAGCTGTGTGTCGTCGTAGTCGAGCGCGTGCGCGCTTCCGGCGTTGGCCAGCGCCGCGTGGGCGGCGGAGCACACCAGCTGGTCGCGGCCAAGCACGGTCGCCTCCCGGGCACCGCTCGACTTCTGGGCATACGTCCGCAGGATGCGGCTGCCCTCCGCCGTGGAACCCGCCAGCAGCACGCCCACATTGTCGATGAGGCACCGCTTGCCTTCCGTCACGACGTTGGCGGGCATGTTTCCAAGCGACGCCGAGGCGATGAAGGTTTTCACCGCATCGGTCGTGCCCTTGATGGCGTTGCCGCGGACTTCCTTCTTCTGTCTCGCGGGCGCCTGGGCCTGAGCGGCCGCATCACGATGCGATCCGACGGATGCCACGGCGACGGATGCCGCGGTTCCGCGGCCGACGAGCTTCAGAAACTCTTTCCGATTTACGCGCATCACATCCTCGCTCGCCGCTCGAGACGTGAACGGCAGACTAATATTAATCCTCGAGCGATGTCGTCACGACGCAACTTCGCCTGGGCATTCGTGATCGTCACGATCGTCACCGCGATCGCCTGCGCGTTCGCGGTGTGGCTGGTCTATCGGCTCGCCTGACGCGAGTCGGATCTACTTCGCGGGATCGAAGTTCAGAGCCACACCGTTGATGCAGTAGCGTAGTCCTGTCGGGGGCGGGCCGTCTTCGAACACATGGCCGAGATGCCCCCCGCAATTGTTGCAGTGCACCTCGGTGCGGACCATGCCCCAGCTGCTATCCACGGTGGTGCCGATGGCGCCCTCCATTGGGGAGAAGAAACTGGGCCATCCCGTACCGCTTTCGAATTTGCGATCCGCGATGAACAGCCGCTGGCCGCAGGCGGCGCACGAGAATGTGCCCGGACGGTGTTCCTGCAGGAGCGCACAGGACCCGGGCCGCTCGGTCGCGTGTCCGCGCAGCACGTCGTACTGTTCTGGCGTCAGCTGGCGCCGCCATTCTTCGTCTGATTTCTCGACGGGGAAATGTTGGGTAGTCTTCACGTGACACTCCGTTTTGCAACTATCGCGGCCAGGCCGCCTGAAGGCGGCCTCAACGTACGGCCACGTACGCGTCTGGCAAGCAGTCTAGATCAAGGTGTATAACGTCCGTATGCACAGGTGGATCGCCGCTGCGGTGCTCGTCTTGCTGCAGGCTGCGTCCGCATACGCGCATCACTCATTCGCCGCTGAGTACGACGCCAAGAAGCCGGCGATGTTCACAGGCACCGTGACAAAAGTCCAGTGGACGAACCCGCACGTCCATTTCTTCCTGGACGTGAAGGATGAGTCCGGCGCAACCAGCCCGTGGGAATTCACGATGGGTGCGGTGAACGGACTCTTCCGCCGCGGCTGGACGAAGGACATGCTGAAGCCGGGTGACACGGTCATGGTGGACGGATACCTGGCGCGGGACGGCTCGCATCTGGCCAACGCCCGTCTCGTCACGCTGCGCGACGGACGCCGGATGTCTGGCGGCACGATGCCGGACGAACCGGCGAATTGATGCGCGTCCTCCTGGCGTCCATCGCCGCCGCTCTCATCGCCGCGCCCCTTGGAGCGCAGTGGACGAATGCCCCGGCGGCCGCGGTGCCGAAAAACCGCGACGGCTCGCCCAATCTCAACGCTCCAGCGCCAAGAACACCTGACGGCAAGCCGGATTTTTCGGGCGTGTGGAGCGCCGAACGAAATCAGAAGTGCCCGCCCGACGGATGCCCGGACAACCAGATGAGCGAGCAGTTCCTCGATCTGGGCTGGGGAGTCAAGGAGGGCCTACCCTATCAACCGTGGGCCGCGGAACTGGTGCGGCGCCGTACGGCGCGCGCCGGCCAGGACGATCCCACCTCGCACTGCTTCCCCGGCGGCATCGTCCGTCTCTACACGTATCCGACGTTCAACAAGGTCGTGCAGACGCCCAAACTGATCGTCATTCTCAGCGAACGCGAACTGACCTATCGCCAGATTTTTCTGGACGGCCGCCCGCTGCCGGATGATCCGCTGCCGACGTGGAAGGGCTACTCGGTGGGTCACTGGGATGGAGACACGCTCGTGGTGGAATCGAGCGGTTTTCGCGGCGACGACATCTGGCTGGACCGCAAAGGCAGTCCGCTCACAGAGGCAGCCAGGATCATCGAACGCATACGGCGCGTGACCTTCGGCCGCCTCGAAACACAGCTCACGGTGAACGACCCGAAGGCGTATACCCGCCCGTTCACCGTGACACTGAACGAGTATCTCGAGCCTGCAGGCGAGCTGATGGATTTCGTCTGTCTCGAAAACGACGCGAGCGGCCCTCAGTTCCTGGGGAAGTAGTCCCTGAACTCCCAACCACCAACAGCCACTTTCCAAGGGCGGTAGATCGGCGCGCACCCTGCTCGGATCATGGGTGACGATTGGCGATCTGCGGGTGCCGGAAGTGACGCGCGTCAGGAGAAGCGATCCAAGGAGCTCGTAATCGGCGAAGCGATCGAACCCCTTGGAAGTTGGACATTGGCTGTTGGAAGTTCTACTTGAGACACCCGTTGAAATGCGCGATCGTGTCCGACACGATCTGCCGCTGCGTCGGATCCGGGTCGTAGACGCCCTTCGCGTTCCGCCTGACGAAGATGAACCCGTGCTCGGCGTGCGAGTACTGCTTCCACTCCGCCGGCTTGCCCGCTTCCTTCGCCAGCTCGTACGCCAGCCGGAACTGCGGCTCGTTGTCGTCGTTGATGCGGCCCATCACGAGGATTGGCGTCTTGATGCGATTGATGCGCTCCATCGCGATCGTCATGTTCGTGCGCGAACGCGTGTCGGCGAGCTCCTCGTCCATCATCTTCTGTGTGACGTCCATGCGCGTTTCCGGCGGTCGCGGTGCGCCGGGTTTGCGTGGACCGACGCCGAGATATTCGCCCGCGGCTGGTTCAACGGCAATCATGCAGCGGAGGCCGTCGTATTCGGATGCGATCTTGAAGGCCATCTCGCCGCCGTGGCTCAGACCGAGCCAGCCGATCCGATCGGGATTGATGTACGGAAGCGTTTTCGCGAACTTCACGATCTGAATGGCGTCGTCGTACTCGAGCGGACCGCGGTTGAACAGCTGCCGACCCTGGCGCGTCGATTCCTTCAACGGCTGCCCGTACGAGTTGTTCACCTCAGCGCGATAGCGCATCCAGGCCACGGCGTAACCCGCTTTCACGAGCTGCTCGGGCGTCCAGTTGCCGTACTGCAGCCATTCGCGCAGCCACTGTGTTCCGCCGCCGCCGTTCATGTGCGCGATGAGCACCAGCGGAAATCGTCCGTTGCCGGGCGGCTTCATCATCGCAATCGGCGAATAGGTGCCGTCATTCATCTCGACGTAGATGATTTCGGCGGTCAGATCCGAGCCGGGAATCTTTTCGGTGACGCTGGTCACCGGATTCGGAACCGGCTTGGGCACGTTGATGTGCAACGGATCGATGCTGTAGTTCTTCGGCTCGGCCGGTGCGTTCTGTGCTGTTGCGCTGGCAGCCGCGATCAACACGAACAGCGGGGCAATGAGGGTGTGTTTCATACGCCGCATAATACGTCCTAACCCCGGCCGCACTACCTGACGTATAGTTGCCCCCGCCCTGTACCGGTACTTCCAGTGGAGGCTCTCTATGCGTAAATTCGCAGCGCTGGTCGTCCTCGCGGCGTTGCCATTCGCTCTGTCGATCGCCGTTCGTGCCGCTACGACCGCCCAGATTCCCGACTGGGCGTACGCCATCGCACCACCGCCGCCCCCGGTTCCACCCGGCACGACGCCGCCGCCCAATCCGGCCCAGAGCGATACGACGCTGCATTCGGCGCCGGGCAGCACGAAGCAGGTGCCGCGCAATCGCATCAGCGGCACAACGGACTGGTTCCCCGAGGATCATCCAGCGCCGCCGAACATCGTGATCAACGGACGCGCGGGCGATCCCAACGCCACGGCGTGCGCCACATGCCACTATCCGAACGGCAAAGGACGTCCCGAGAACGCCAGTGTCTCCGGCCTGCCAGTGGATTACTTCCTGGAACAGCTGAAGGATTTCCGCAGCGATTTGCGCAAGAGCGCGGAGCCGCGGAAGGCGAATTCGAATCGCATGATCCTGATCGCGAAGTCGCTCACGCCAGAAGAGATGCAGCAGGCGGCTGAATACTTCGGCTCCATCAAATGGACGCCCTGGATCCGCGTGGTCGAAACCAACACGGTTTCGAAGATGGTGAGCCGCGGCGGCATCTGGGTGCCCGTTGAAGGCGAAGGCGCGGGTAAAGAGCCGATTGGCACACGGATCATGGAGACGCCCGAGAACGTCGAGCAGACCGAGGTTATCCGCAACCCGCGCTCAGGGGTTGTCGCCTACGTGCCTGTCGGGTCGATCAAAAAAGGCGAGGCGCTCGTGAAGACCGGCGGCAATGGCAAGACGATCGCGTGCGGCGAATGCCATGGACCGGATCTTCTGGGAATGGGACCCGTACCCGGCATTGCTGGCAGATCGCCCAGTTATCTGGCCCGCGAGCTGTACGACATGCAGGCTGGAACGCGCAACGGCGAGTGGACGCAGATGATGAAGCCGGTTGTCGCGAAGCTGACGAGCGAGGACTTGGTGAACATCCTCGCGTATGTGTCGAGCCGACCGGTGGGAACGGCCGCAACCGCGACCAGGTAACAGCAGGTAGAAGCGGATGGCGGCTCGAACGCCGCCATCCGTATCGAGTCTTCCGCTACTCTTTCTTCTTGATCGTTACCTTCTTGAGGCCCTCTGCATCCATTGGCAGATCGCCCATGAAGGGCACTTCGTTCGTCTTCAGAATGTAGGCAATGATGTCGACGTATTCCTGGCGCATCAGTGAGCCCGGATTGTCCTCGGGCATCGTCGTGCGAACCTGTTCGACCAGGTTATTGGCGCTGTAGGTTTCCCAATTCATCCAGAACATGTCGCCCGTGAGCGGCGGCGTTTCCGTGGTGCCCTTCAGGTTCTCCATGTGGCAGCTCGAGCACTTGTCCATATAGAGCATCTTGCCGCGCGCCTGTTGATCTCCTCCGGCGGCGGCAGCAGCGCCGCCCTGCGCGGACAGACTGACCAGCGCCGAACCCCAGACGACAATTGCAGCGAATGTGAGAAATCGGAATCGGTTCATTTCGTCCCCCGTTGCGTCGTCGCCGGATTATAGGTGAACACGTACACGGCGCCCGCTTCTTTTGTCGAGTTGTCGGCCTGATTCCCATTCAAGCCCTTGGCGCCGCTGTCCTCGCCTCGCGAGCCGACGGCCATCGTGCGGCCATCGCGGCTGAGCGCCACTGAGCTGCCGAATTCGTCGAACGCTTCGTTGTTCGACGCCTTCACGTAGGCCTTCTGTGCCCACGTGGTGCCCGTACGGGTGAAGAAATAGACGGCACCAGCCTCCTGCGCGGAATCGTCATCCTGCTTGCCGTTGATCCCCTGCGCAACGCTGTCCTCGAGCTGCGCCGCAGCCGCCAGCGTGTTGCCGTCGCCGCTGATCTGCAGGCGCGATCCGAACCAGTCTTCCTTGCCAGGATTCGAGGCCTTGATAAATGCCTGCTGCGCCCACTGCGTCCCCTGCCGTACGAAGATGGCCACCGCACCCACCGACGTGTCGTCCTTCACATCGTTGTCGCACGGCTGCGAGGGATTGACGCCCGCGGCCATGCAGTCCTCGTCGAGGATGCCTCCAGCTACGGTGTTGCCGTCGTCGCTAATCGAGACGATGACGCCGAGCGAGTCGCCGTTTTCAGCGTTCGATGCCTTGAGATATGCCTGCTGCGTCCATGTCGTCCCCGTACGGGTGAAGACGTAGATGGCACCCGAGCCGTTCCGTCCGGGCGTGTAGGGGCCGTTGATCACGCGCGACGCGCCGCCCTCGTCGAAGGCGCTCGCCGCCAGGGTGCTGCCGTTTGCGCTGAGCGCAACGGAGTAACCGAACTGCACGTTGGCGGTGGTATTGGCTGCTTTCACGTACGCCTGCTGCGTCCATGTGGTGCCGCTGCGCACGAACACGTACACGGCGCCGGCGGACTGCATCGAGTTGTCGTTCTCGTTGCCGTTGATCCCTTTGGCGTTGCTGTCTTCGGCATTTGCGCCGACCGCCAGCGTATTGCCGTCGTCGCTCAGCGACGCGGAGAAGCCGAACTGATCGCCATCACCGAAGTTGCCGTCGCTGCCCGCTTCACCGGTATTCGAAGCCTTGATATAGGCCTGCTGCGACCACATCCCGCCGCGGCGGGTGAACACATACACAGCGCCCGCCTGCGGAATCGAATCGTCATTCTGATTGCCGTTGATGCCCTTCGTGGCGCTCGCCTCGAAGTACGCCGATATCGCCATGGTGTTGCCATCGGCGCTCAACGTGACCACGTGACCGAACTCGGCCCCGGGCTGTGGATTCGATGCCTTGACGTAGGCCTGCTGCGTCCACGGTCCGGCGGCGTTGCGGCGCGTGAAGACGTAAACCGCACCAGCGCTGTAGACGGAAGTATCGGCCTCGTTGCCATTCACGCCTTTGGCCCCGCTGCCCTCGTTGGGCGCACCGACCGCGAGCGTCAGGCCGTCGCCGCTGAGTGCAACGGAATCGCCCAGCAGTGTGCCGCCGTTGCCGAAGTGATCGCCCATGTGCGGGTTCGACGCCTTGACGTAGGCCGTCTGACGCAGGCCGCCGGTCTTCGCCGACTGCGCATCCAGCCGCACGACCGCAACGACGGCAGCCGCCGTCAGGAACAGGACGGCCGTCTGCCTTGTCCGTCTCATCGACTATCTCCTACTTCTTGGGCGGCGCGACGGGCGCCGGCTTGTTGAACCGCGCGGCCTCGACGGTGCCGTTCGCGCGAATCTGCGTCAATTCGAACGTATCGCGTCCATCGAGCCATGTCTGCGTGAACTTGAACGGCATTTTGACACCGTTGACGTCGCGATAGTCCGAATAATCCGTCTGCACCGGAATCTTGCCGACGGGCGAATCCGTGTAGCGGATCGAGCGCGTCATCAGACCCGTCTTCTGATCGAAGTAGAGCGTCACGACGATGCCGTCCGCCGCATTTCCCTGAACGACGTCTACGTCCTGATCGTCGATCGTGGTTGACGTTCCGACGCGCCAGCGCGGAGCAATGGACTTCACCTGCGCGGGGAACCACAGCATCGCGTCGATCTTCGCGCCGGTCAGCTCCTGGCCCGCCAGCGTCAGCACATCGACAGGCCGCAGCGGCGCCGCCTGCCAGGCGTTCGTACCGTCGAAGGTATGCGTGTTCGGGCCGTTGCTCGTATGAATGACGACGCTGCGGCGCAGCGGCATGGCCGTGGAGTAGATCTCCGTCTGCCGCTTGTCCGCGGACTCGGGGCCGTAGCCCACGTTCGAACCAGTCGCCACAAAGCCCGTTAACGCGGCAGCCTTCTGCGCGCCACCGACTGCCTGCATATATTTGTTGAAGACTTCGTCCGGCATTGGCGACAGCGGGTTCTGGGCGACGATGGCGTTCGGATCGGCCGGCTGCAGCGGACCGTACTGGACGGCGAAGTCGGGGACCGTGCGCGGGGCATCGGCGCCGCGATGGCACGAATAGCACGTCACCATCTGACGCCCGCCGAAGTTGTCGGCGTTGATCTTCTGCATCATCTGGATCATCTGCCGCGCGCGCCGCTTCCGTGCGTTGTCCACGGCGAACCCACCCCAGTCGCGGTCGTCCGCCATGTGGCAGTCTTCGCACGACATACCGAGCGACGCCGAGAAGAAGCCCATCGTGGCCATGAACTGGTCCACGGGGATGCCCTTCATGACCTGGACGTTCTTGAACGCCTGGTCCGACAGCAGCGGCGCCGCTTGCTGCGCTTTCACCTTCACCAGGGCGGTACCGAAAAAGCACGCCACCAGTGCCACGACTCCCGCGGTTGTCTTGATCGATCCGAGCCTCATGCCGTCTCCATCAACCGAAAAGCGATAACACGAAAAAAAGGGCCGCGACTCGCGGCCCCATGTCTTGCACCAGGAAAATTCGGCCGCGCGGCTACTGAGCAGCCGGCGCTTGCTGGCCGAAATTCGCCGTGCGATAAATTTCCTTCCCGGAATCGGTCAGGGTGATCTGCGAGCGCTCCGTAAGGTTCATGTACGGGTCGCCGCTCTTGACCACGCGGCCGATCAGCGTGATCGGCATGCCCGGTTTAATCGTGGTCGGGCTCCAACCGAACTGCTTGATCAGCTGCTGCGGCCCGCCGAGCTCCGCGGTCCAGCGCGTGGTCTTTCCGCCGTCGTTCACGTCGAAGACGATGAGCGCGTGCGGATTCACCATGACCAACTGCACGACCGTGCCCTTCAGCGTGACCGTCTCGTCGTTGTAACGGCCTGCGTCGCCGTGGTGGGCCCAGGCGTAGCTGGGAATCAGGGTAGCAACGGCCAGCACGACCGCGCCCAGAATCGTTTTCATGGCTGCGATACCTCTCTGAAGATCAAGACGAGCGAAGACCTTGTACTCTCTCATCTTGCTGATTCGATGTCAATTACGCGACAGCGAGGCAAAAAGTTCCGCTGCCCGCCGGCTGCCGGCGCGAAGCCCCGTCAGCAGAGATGGGTGATTGTAATGGACCGGTTAGGCCCTGTCGATCTGACGGTCCCCAATTCGACAACGGGGTGAAGCGATGATGGCCGTCGCAGAGACAATCAACAAGGAGACAGTGATGCGATTCCTTTCCATCTACAAGACACGGGAAACGGGCGTCCCCCCGACGCCGGAGCACATGGCGACCATGCAGAGGCTGGTCGAAGAGGGCATGAAAGCAGGATGGCTGGTCGCGACGGAAGGCTGCCTGCCGAGCGCGCTGGGCGCTCGCGTCCGATCGACGGGCGGCAAGATTGGCGTGACCGACGGGCCGTTTGCCGAGTCGAAAGAGGTCATTGGCGGCTTCGCCATCCTGGAGGCGAAGTCCAAGGAGGACGCCGTCAGGATGGCGAAGGAATTCCTGGCTGTGGCTGGCGATGGTGAATGCGAAATCCGGCAGATCTTCACCGCCGATATGGCCGGTGGCGATTGCTCGGAGATCCCTCAGCAGCTGCGGGAACAGTTCGCGGCGCGTTAGGCCTCAGGAGTACGAGTGGGTGCGCCAGTCGATGTCAGGACCCAAGCCTGTCCTGCGTACTCGTGACGAGGACGCACGTGCAACCGGTCTCGCTCCAGACACGCTTGTCGCCAGAGCCCGCCTCTGCCCGGTTGTAGTCGCCGGGAGAGAGCTTGCGATCGTCGATCCAGAGTTCGCCATCGAGGAGAAACAGCTCCTCGAGGCCGGCGTGTGTATGAGGAGGATAGTCAACGCCCGGTAACAGTCGGACGAGCATGCTGACGCGATGCGCCTGCGTGTCGGTCGCCATCAGCTTGCAGAAGATTCCGGGTGCGACTTCCTCCCATGCCGGTTCGTCCCATTGGCGGCCCGGCACCGGCTCCGGTTCGCCGCCGACGTCAGCCGCGATGCGTCGCGCGAGACGGTCTTGCAGACCCAACGACGGCCGCAGCACGTCACTGGGCCAGAATACGAAGTTGTCGATGAGCGGGAGCAACGCCTCGAGTTCCTGCTGACATTGCGCACACGACACGAGGTGCGCTTCAAATGCGGCGGCTTCAGCCGCAGGCAGTGCGTGTACCGCGAATGCGGAGACCTGCTCGGCCTGACTGCACGGGCTGTCGAAGGCAGCGCTCACGCGGTGAGCCCCTCTTCAGCCAGTGCCTGCCGCAGCTTGTGCAAGCCGGTGCGAATTCGCGTCTTGATCGTGCCGAGCGGCTCGTCCAATCGCACCGCCACTTCCGCGTACGGCAGTTCGGAAAAAAATGCGCTCTCGATCGCCCGTCGCTCGTCAGGCGTAAGAACTTCCAGCGCTCGTCCGATGGCTTCCCTCCGCTGATTGAAGACCACCGATTCATCCGGACTGATGGACGCCGTCAGCGGCACCTGAGCAGCGCTTTCAGGAGGCACACGCTTCTTTCGCTGTTCGAATCGCCATCGGTCGATCGCGCGGGAGCGCGCCTGGTTCATAATCCACCCGAGGACGGTCCCGTTCGCTTCCTGATAACTCGACGCGCGACGCCATACGTCGTGGAACACGTCCACGGTCACTTCCTCCGCCGTCTCGCGGTTCGCCGTAATGCGCATGCTCAACGTGAACACCACGCGATGCGCCCGCTCGTAGAGCGCATGCAAGGCGTCCTGGTTGCCTGCCGCAACGGCCCGCACGAGTGCGACCCACTCGGCTTCTGATATCGGAGCCCGGGACGACCTGGCGTACAAGACCTCACCCAGAGTGCCAGGCGACCTCTCGTCGTCCGGGACCTGAGGATGTGCGCTCTCCATGCGAGCGACTTGTATACCACGACCGGCCGTCGCAACAATTGCCGGCAATTGGAGATGTGGTGCTCATGATCGTCGACCGCAGACATCCTCGACACGCGCATCCTTGTAGAAATTCCCGATCGCATACCCGCAGATAACCGTTGACGCCTCGGTTTGCGCGAATTGATTCCACAGCAGTTCGAGACGGATCGCCGCATCTCGGTCTTCCTGCTGCCAGAGGATGTCGATCATCTGTCCGAAAATGCGCACCGTACAATCCGGCCGGTCACAACGGACGCGGCCAATCAGATCGCAAATCTGGTCCCGGAATCTGCCTGCGTCGGGCTTGCCGTGCACGATGAATGAGGACAGGACCTCTGCGCCATCGACCAAGAGCAGGTCGCCCGATTGTTGCAATGCGGCCACGTTCAATGACTGCGCTGTCAATTCTCGAACAATCTCCGCACGCTGACTGGTCGTTGCGATGACGATCCCCGGACTGGCGGCTTCGAATCCTTCTTGGAGGAACTCGGCGACGATTCGGGCCAGAGATCGATCGCTGTCGTAAAAACGGACCGACCGATGTTCGGCCGATTCTGTCGGTGTCGATGGGCTACCGACGTGTGTGAAAGGTTCGGCCAGCCCGGCGTGATTGGTAGAGGACCGAGGCTTTCGGCTGGCGTCCATTACATGTGGGAGAGGCGTCGGAAGACGGGACAGGTACGTGCGCTACTTCGCGCACGGCTGCGGTTTGTGACTGGCGAGACGTGAGTTGCGGCACACACTACTGTACGTAAAACGACGACGGTCCCCGGACGGATTGCCGCTCCGATTGGACCCGCTCCATGATGAGCTGTATCAGGGCTGAGGGAATTGTTTACGGAGGAGGTCCACCTTCGCGCTACGCGCCATGAAGGACAACCTTCGCGACGCTCGTCTGACGCGGCTTGCCGACCCATAGCCGCGAGCGAAGCGAGCGCGGAGGAGCGGCCCTGCGACTCGCTGGCTTCGCGGATCGCTCAGGGCATTCTCCCGGCCGTGGCTTGCCATGAGC
>Ga0070681_10005137_pt1 | contig 12624 bp, 18 predicted proteins | sample KBSC83BmetaG_FD_65650 | JGI IMG/M metagenome (GOLD analysis project Ga0070681, IMG submission 65650) | Corn rhizosphere microbial communities from Kellogg Biological Station, Michigan, USA - KBS C8-3B metaG | ecosystem: Host-associated > Plants > Roots > Rhizosphere | place: USA: Michigan...
GTGCCTCCGTGGTCGAACGGGAGATGACGCCGGGCCCTCAACCCGGAAGCTGCGGGTTCGAGCCCCGCCGGAGGTGCTTCGTCTGGTCGTAGGGGAGTGTGGCCACCCCGCCGGTCTTGGGAACCGGAGATCGCAGGTTCGACTCCTGCCGACCAGACCTTCTTTCTAGCGCGGTAGAGGAGCGGCTGTCCTCGCGAGCCTCATGAGCTCGAGACCGTGGGTTCGAATCCCACCCGCGCCACTCGATTCGATGGGGGCGTAGCTCAGAGGGAGAGCGCTCGCTTGTCAGGCGATAGGCCGCCGGTTCGAGTCCGGCCGTCCCCGTTTCGTGGTGGCTGTGGTGTAACGGCAGCATCCGAGGTCGTGATCCTCGCGGTACCGGTTCGAATCCGGTCGGCCGCCCTCCCTTTTTCACCTCGCACCGATCGAACCCATTCGGATCACGTCGGGGGATGTAGCTCAATCTGGCCGAGCGCCTCGCTTGCAACGAGGGGGATGTCGGTTCGAATCCGACCGTCTCCACTGTCTTTCTGTTTCGCCTCCGTAGTGTCAACGGCAAGCACGCGCCCGTCGTAAGGCCGAGGTGCGGGTTCGACTCCTGCCGGAGGCTCCTTCGAAGTTCGCGGACGTAGCTCAGTCGGAAGAGCACCGGAGCGCCACTCCGGGGAGGCCCGTTCGACCCGGGTCGTCCGCTTCGCAAATCCGTGGTGTAAGCGGGAGCACGGCGAGCTCCAACCTCGTAGGTCCGGGTTCGAGTCCTGGCGGGTTTGCCTCATCCACACAACGACAGAGAGGAGCGGACATGCACCGTCATCTCACGCTGGTCCCGACGCGGCATGCGCCGCGTCCGCGCCCGGCAAAGGTGATCGCACTCGAGACCCGCCGCAAGGCGCGCCTCGAGACGAAGCGCCCGACACCGCGGCCGCCTCGCGCGGCCGCGTAATGAACGACGAGCCGCCCGCCAAGGACGACGGCCGGCGGCTCATCGTGCGGATGTAGCCCAACCTGGCAGAGGCACCGGTCTTAGAAACCGGCCAGTGGGGGTTCGAATCCCTCCATCCGTACTCGCCTCCGTAGCTCAGCCGGAAGAGCAGCGGGCTTCGACCCCGCGCGCAGAGGTTCGACTCCTCTCGGAGGCTTCACGACACCGTGGCCGAGCGGCAAGGCGCGCGGCTGCAACCCGCGGTACGGCGGTTCGAGTCCGCCCGGTGTCTCTCCAACGACAATGAGAAAAGGAGGGAGCGATGAGCACGATCAAGACGTTCGGTGACGTCGACGCACGAAGCCTCGTGCAGCTCGAGCGCTGCATGGCAGCGGGCGACGCCGACTTCGGCGTTCTCTGCGCGGACCATCACGTCGGCTACAGCCAGCCGATCGGTGGCGCCGTTGCGTACGAGGGCTACGTGTCGCCGTCGGGTGTCGGCTACGACATCGGCTGCGGCAACAAGGCGGCGCAGACGGAGCTGACGCGCGCGGACCTCGACGCACTCGGCGGCGTCGAGACGGTGATGCGCGAGATCACGCGACGCATCTCGTTCGGCATGGGTGTGCCCGCAACAGAGCGTGTCGACCATGAGGTACTCGACAAGATCCGCAACTCGGACTTCGCGCCGCAGCGCAAGATGGCGCAGCTCGCACAGTCGCAGCTCGGCACGGTGGGCTCGGGCAACCACTACGTGAACGTGATGGAGGACGAGAGCGGCCACATCTGGGTGGGCGTCCACTTCGGCTCGCGTGGTTTCGGTCACAAGACCGCGTCGGGATTCCTCGCGCTTGCGCAGGGTCTTGCGTTCGACGCACGCGCGCGGGAGGGCGAGATGGACGCGCCGCCCGTCCTGTTCGAGGTCGGCAGTGAGCTCGGCGACGCGTACGTCGCGGCGATGGAGCTGGCAGGCGAGTACGCATACGCCGGCCGCGACGTCGTCGTGGCGAAGGTGCTCGAGATCCTCGGTGCCGAGGCGGTGTACGAGGTGCACAACCACCACAACTTCGCGTGGCGGGAGGAGCACTTCGGCCGCACGTACTGGGTGGTGCGCAAGGGCTGCACGCCCGCGCGTCCGGGCCAGGAGGGCTTCGTCGGCGGTTCGATGGGTGACGAGTCGGTCATCCTCGAGGGCGTTGCGAGCGTGGACGCCGACGAGTCGCTGCACTCGACGGTGCACGGCGCCGGCCGCGTGATGAGCCGCACCAAGGCAGCCGGCCGTGTACGTCGCCGCAAGCGGTGGGCGTGCTGTCACCGCGACTGCGACCGGCTGTTCGAGGAGAACGGCTCCTGCCCCGACCATCCGACCGCGCGCATGCGCAAGGTCTGGGTCGAGGAGCAGGTGGCGAAGGGCGTCGTCGACTGGCCGGCCGTACAGGCGCGCCTGCGCGAGCGGGGCATCGTGCTCGTCGGCGGCGGTGCGGACGAGGCGCCGGAGGTGTACAAGCGCTTGCCGGACGTGCTCGCCGCGCACGACGAGACGATCCGGGTGAAGCACACGCTTCGCCCGCTCGGTGTTGCGATGGCCGGTCGCGACGTGCAGGATCCGTACAAGGACTGAGGGCCGCGCGAGCGGCCCTCAGTCGTACTAGCGGAGCCGCTGCTCGGCTTTCCGAACAGCCTCCGCCGCATCTTCGACGTTCGAGTCTGCCTGCGCGGCCAGGCGATGCGCTTCGTGAGCTGTGCGCTCAGCGTCGCGCAACCGCTTCCGGGCGTCTGCGAGCTCGGCGCGCGCCTGCTTCAGCTCTTCGGTGCTTCGTGACGGCTTTGGCTTCGCTGCCCGCTTCGACGGCGGTGGCGCCAGGCCGGCCACCGCGTCGAAGCCTTCGAGCGTCAGCGGCTCGGTGAACTGCCCCGCGGCGAGGATCTCGCGCCCTTGCTCCGAGACCGCCGCTGCATGGAGTGACGCAGCGACCTGCTCGAGAACGGTCGACGACGCGCCGCCGCGCTCGCCGAGCAGCTGGTCCGCTCCGCGCACGAGCCGCCCGATCGTCTCGCGCTCCGTGCGCTGTGCCTGTTCGAACATCTCTCGTGCTTCGCCTCGCAGGACGCGTGCCTGCGCGGCGCGCAGGCGGTGGCCGCTGTCGAGGAGCAGGTCGATGTCTCGCCGGTGATCGCGCGCGAGGCGGTTGAGCGCCCACGCAGCGACCGTCGGCTTGCGCAGCTTCGCCACGTGGCCCGCGTCGGCCTCGTGGCCGTCGGCCTTCAGCTGCTTCGCGAGCCGCTTGCGCTCGGCGACGAACTCCTCCGGCGCTGCGTCGTAGAGCTCGTTGAGCGCATCGTCGAGGTCCACGACGACAGTTTGACGACCTAGCTCGGATCGTTGCTCGCGAAGAACGCCGCGAACGAGCCGGCAACCGTCGTAACAACGAACAGCGCCCAGATTTCGAGAATCACGTCGAGAACCTTCCCGGCAGCCGTGACCGGATTCTTGAGCTGTGATGAGACGGTCAACAACTGGACCGTTGAGAAGAAGAACGCGTCGCCGATTCCATGAATCTCGCTGCCTTTGGCGTGACGTTCGAGCGCCCAGATGAGGATCGCGCCGACGACATCAACGATCGCGGTCAACCCGAGCGCGATCACGACACGGGCGAGCAGGCGGCGGTGCCGCTCGCTCCAGGTGACAAGACGCGCCAGCTCCTCACCGATCATGAGGCCAGTCTGCGCGCGTGCGCGGACGACGAAGCCCGCGCGGACACGCGCGCCCAACGCGCCACGCCCGCCTGACCTCAGTGATTGGCGCGCAAACGCGAACAGCACGATGCCGGCGACCATCGGTAGATGGAGATACGTGAACGCGACGCCGTGTTTCGTGAACACCGTCGGCACGGCGAGTGACGCGACGAACATCGCGGCCATCGCGACGGGCATCGTTCCCTAGACGAGCGTGTCGCTCGGGTCGGTGACGTTCGTCAACCATGCGCACGACGCCCAGGCCCACCACGGCGCGCAGAGGACCAGCAGACCGTGAGCCAGTCCGTGCTACGTCGGGTTGTTCGACAGGACCCTCGTCACCTGCGTCAGCCCGAAGACGAAGACGAGATCGAAGAAGAGCTCGAGAGGCGTGACTCGCTGTTCGCCCACGAGCGAACGCTACGGGAGAACGTCCGCGAGGTCACCGTGCCCGCCGAAGCGCGCCCACCCGAGCGCACTGCCGCCGTGCAGCTCGTCGAGGATGAGCGGATCGGCGCCGCGGTCGAGCAGCGCGACCACCGCCGCCCGGCGACCCGCCTGCGCCGCGAGCTGAATCGCGGTGACACCTTGTCCGTGGCTCGGCCCGCCGAACGTGCCGCGCAGATCGGGATCGGCGCCGAGGTCGAGGAGCACACGGACAGCGCCGACGCGGTCATTGACCGCCGCCCAGGCGAGGGGTGTGCCGCGGTAGGGATCGGTATCGATACGCGCACCGAGCTCGACGAGCAGCCGGATCGCTTCGACCCGGCCCGACTTCGCCGCCCACACGAGCGCCTCGTCGAGCACTTCCTGCGGGTCCTCCGACGGCTGCCAGGCCGGGAAGCCGCCGTGCGGCCGGTAGAACCCCCGATGGGCTCCGGCCGCCGGTGTGCCGGCGAGCCGGCGGATCAGGTCGAGGTCGCCGAGCCCTGCGGCGACGCGCAGGTTGCCCGGGTCACGGCCGAGCAGCTCCGCGACTTCGACGTGACCCCAGAAGAGCGCTGCGATCAGCGGCGTTCCACCGTCGCCGCGCGCGAAGAGATCGGTTCGCGCCCCGGCCGCGAGCAGCAGGCGTGCGAGCTCGCAGTCGTTCCCGTATCCGGCCTGGTGGAGCTTCGTCCAGCCGTAGTCGTTGCCGCGGTTGACGTCCGCGCCGCGCTCGATCAGGAACGAGGTAATCGACAGGTCGCCGGCCATTCCGACCAGGTCGTTGCCGTTCGTCCCACGCTGGACGACCAGATCGGGGAAGCGGTCGACGAGCTCGACGAGACGGTCGCGGTCATTCGCCTCGATTGCGCGGTACGCGAGCACGAACGGCGCCGGCGGCTCGTCGCCGGCCCGCATCGCTTCGACATGGTGAGCGAGGTCTTCCCAGCTCGAATAGCCGTGGCGTGACGCGAGGTCGTGCCGCGCATCTCCGATGCTGACGCCGTTCACCGACGCGATGCCGTTCGCGCGTTCTTCGTAGTACGCGAGGTCGAGGCGGAACGGCTGCTCGAAGGTCATCGCGGGTCTGCGAGTCTAACGTGCCGCACTCGGAATACTTGCGCCCGCAAGTACGTTCTCACAACCATGAACCTCGGACTCGTCACCTTCGCCGACCTCTATCCGGGCGTTACGCCGGAGCAGCGTATGCAGAACCTCATCGAGGAGGCGCGGCTCGCGGACGAGCTCGGCCTCACGGTGTTCGCCGTCGGGGAGCACCATCGACCCGATTACCTCGTGAGCTCACCGGCGACGGCGCTCGCTGCGATCGCAGCGGTCACGAAGCAGATCCGGCTTGCGAGCGCGGTGACGGTGCTGTCGTCGGACGACCCGGTGCGCGTCTTCCAGCAGTTCGCGCACGTCGACCTGATCTCCGGCGGTCGCGCGGAGATCATCGCCGGCCGCGGCTCGTTCATCGAATCATTCCCGCTCTTCGGCTACGACCTTCACGACTACGACGAGCTGTTCGAGGAGAAGCTCGAGCTGCTGCTCGCCATCCGCGACCAGGAACGCGTCACCTGGTCGGGCAAGCATCGTGCTCCTCTCGAGGACGTCGGCAGCTGGCCGCGGCCCGTTCAGGAGCAACTGCCGGTCTGGGTCGCCGTCGGCGGCACGCCGGAATCCGTCGTGCGCGCAGCGCGGCTCGGCCTGCCGCTCGCCCTCGCGATCATCGGCGGCCAGACCGCGCGGTTCGCGCCGTTCGCCGAGCTCTATCGGCGGGTGTGGAACGAAGCAGGCCATGAAGGCGATCCCCGGATCGCGATCAACACGCATGCATTCGTCGGCGAGTCCCGGAAGGCCGCCGACCGCGCGTTCGCCTCGGGCTATCTCGGCGTGATGAATCGCATCGGCCGCGAGCGCGGCTGGCCGCCCTCCGGTCGCGCGGAGTACGAGGCGCTCGCGGGTGCTGCCGGCCCGCTGGCGATCGGCTCGCCGGAAGAAGTCGCCGAGAAGATCGTCCGTGTCCACGAGCTGTTCGATCCCGAGCGCTACCTCGCGCACATCAGCATCGGCGCCGTCGAGCATCGCGACGTCATGCATGCGATCGAGCTCTTCGGCACGCAGGTCGCGCCCCTCGTGCGCGCTGCGATCGCCGAGCCTGTGCGGACTGCTTAGCTATCCAGATCGACCGGGAAAGGAATTCGATCAGATGGATTGGACGCTCGAGCTCGTCGTCGTACCCGTCACCCATATCGATCGCGCGAAGGCGTTCTACTCCGAGAAGCTGGGGTTCAACGTCGACGTCGACACGAACATCGAAGGTGCCTTTCGCGTCGTCCAGCTGACGCCGCCGGGCTCGGGTTGCTCGATCACGATCGGCCCGCTCGTCGTCGACGAGGTGCCTGAGTCGTCGGCGCGCTATCAGTTGTGCGTGCTCGACATCGAGCAGGCACGCGCGCAGCTGATCGAACGCGGTGTCGAGGTGGGCGAGGTCACGAGCTTTGCCGGCGGCGGGCCGTACGACAAGTTCGTCTTCCTCAAGGATCCCGACGGCAACAACTGGGCGGTGCAAGAGGTGCCTGCGAAGCGGCCTGCGCTCAACTGAACGGCTGGCGCTCCAGCGCCTCGAACAGGATCAGGAGCAACTGACTCGCGGTGACGGCCTTGACGCGCGGGAGGTTCAGCCGCGTCGTATCGATCGCGTAGTGGTTCCGGCGGCCGTCGCGTGTCTTCGACAGAAGACCTGCGCGTTCGAGGTCGCCGACGATCTGAATCGTCGTGCGTTCAGTGATGCCCACTGCCGTTGCGATGTCGCGGAGCCGCGCGCGCGGCTGGTCGGCGATGAACGCGAACACCCGCGCGTGGTTCGTGACGAAGCTCCACGGGCGCTGCTGCTGGTCTTCACGTGAACTTGACTTCATGTATCGCACTACTGTAGTGCTTGGTACTGAGCGGCCCGCAATTCCCCGAGCGCTGTCGAGAGGACATCATGAAGAACTCGAACCTTGCGGGTCGTGCCGGCCGCTGGAGCGCCGCGCACTGGAAGACGGCGAGCGACCGGAACTGGTACCTGCCGAGTTGGCTTGCCTGGCTCCCGTCGCTCTCTCCCGAAGGGGAGCCCGAGGAGACACCTCCGGCGGTGCTCGCCCCGTAGGTGTCGAAAGCGTCGAAGGCGCGGCGGAGGCAGGCCCGCCGCGCCATCGACGCGTGACGTGCTCAGTGAGCGGTGGTCGCAGCGCGGTAGCTGTAGCCGCCCTGCTGGATCGTCGTGAGCCCGAGGAAGATCGCGGCCAGGCCGACGACCACGTGGGGGACCCAGACGTTCGCCGAGTTGTCGGCGAAGCCGAAGAGCCACGGCGATGCGGCGAGCAGAGCGCCGGCCGCGATGTCGATCAGGTTGTGCACTGCCATCGGCGCGACCTTCCAGAGGCCGAGCTCGTAGTTCGTGAACAGGCTGTAGGCGATCAGGCCGATGCCGAGCACGATCGGGACGATCGTCGCGGCGGTGTGATCGGAGAACTGGAAGATCCACGGCGCTGCGATCAGCGCGACGCCGACGATGTAGTCGAGCGGCGCGTGGAACTTGGTCGGGATAAAGCGCATGACACTCCTTTGGGGCGAAAGAGACGCTGTCGAGATACAGCGTTCATTCGCCCCGGAGTGCGTTTCGGTTGGGTCGGTTACTGCTGCGCTGCGACCCCGATCTTGTGCCCGAGCGGGTCGGCGAGAACGCCGAACGTGACGCCGGGGACTTCCTGTGCCGGCTGGACGATGGTGCCGCCCAGCTCCTCCGCCTTGGCGAGCGCCGCTGAGACGTCTTGCACGCCGACGAAGAAGAGCACTGTGTCGGAGTCGCCCTGCAGCGGGCTGATCGCCGTGGGAAGTGCGCCTTCGTAGGCCGGGTCGACGAACGTGTAGCCGGGGTACGCGCCGTCGGAGTAGCTCCAACCGAACAGTCCGGCGAAGAACGCGCGCGTCGCATCCGGGTCGGTCGACCTGATCTCTGCGTGAACGACGGGGTGGGCCATCTCTTCCTCCTTCTCGTTGTCGATCACACGACGAACGAGCAGACGGGAAATCGACAGGCCATCTCTACTTCTTTGGTTTGACGACCTTGGTCACGACCCAGCGGTGCTTGCCGATCTGGCGGTCACGCACGAACCCAAGCCGCTCGTAGGTCGACAGGGCGCCGTTGAAGAGAAAGCCGGCGGGCACCGACTCGGCCGACTCCGGGAAGCCCTCGACAGTCCCGCCGCCCCGTTTCGCGATCAGGTGGAGCGCGCCCTCGAGGCCGGCGGTCGCGACACCTTTCCGGCGGTGCCCCTTGCCCACGAAGTTGCATGCGATCCGCCAGTCGGGCGACGTCGTCTGACCTTTCTCGTACTGCGCACGGCTCTTGATCCGCGGTAACTCCGCCGGTGGTCCGAACTGGCACCAGCCGACGCAGTCGTCGCCGTCGAAGACGAGGGCGGCATGGGTGGTGCCCTGCCGCACGCGTTCGAGCTTTCGTCGACGGTTTACCGCCGCGTCGTTCCGGTCGAGCCCATCGTCGTGGAAGCCGATGCACCAGCAGCCTCCGAATATGCCGTTGTTGGCTTCGACGAGCGCGGCGAACGCATCCCAGGTGCTTTCGTCGAGAGGCTTGATCGCGTATGTCATCAGCGCTCGAGAAACGTGAGCACGCGCTCGACGAGCAGCGCGGTTGCAGTTGCGTCGTACGCCGGGAGCGACGAGTCGGTGAAGAGATGCTCCTGGCCGGCGTAGAGGAACAGCTCGGCGTCGTCGGTCGCAGCGACGAGCGCGCGTGCAGCATCCAGGTCCTCTTCGGCGAAGAACTCGTCGGCGTCCTTGCCGTGCACCTGGACGGGGACACCGGCGGGCCACGCGTCGCCGAACTCGGTGAAGGGGAGGCATGCAGAAATGAAGAGCGCGCCGGCAGCGCCGGGCCGCGTCTGCGCGAGCTCTTGGGCCGGCATGACCCCGAATGAGATGCCGGCGTAGACGACGTCTGCGGGAAGCGCCCCGGCGGCGGCGATGCCGCGCTCGCCGAGCGCGCCGAAGCCGGTGTCGCGTGCGAACGCCATGCCTTCCTCGAGCGTCGCGAACGTGCTCCCAGCGAAGAGGTCCGGGGTGTGCACGGTGTGGCCTCCCTGCCGGAGCTCCTCGGCGAGCGAGCGGACGCCGTCGGTCAGTCCCTGGACGTGATGGAACAGGATGACTTCACTCATTGGTGACCTCCACGATTGATCCACTAAGTTGGAACGTTCTGGGATGTTAGTCTATTTCGACCATGGCCGGCGACTCGGCGCCTCCCGACTACGAACTCGCCGACCGGATCGCGCTCACTGCGCCTTCCCAGGTCAAGGCGCTCAGCCACCCGCTCCGCACGTCGATCCTGCACCTGCTGCATGAGCGAGCCGCGACGGTGAGCGAGCTTGCGCGTGCGCTCGAGCGGCCGAAGAGCACCGTCGCGCATCACGTCAAGGTGCTCGCCGACGCCGGCCTCGTGCAGGTGGTGCGCACGCGGCGCGTGCGGGCGATCGAGGAGCGGTTCTACGGGCGCACGGCCCGGCTGTTCTACGTCTCGGTCGAGCGGGGCGCAGCGGGGGAGGACATGCCGCGCGACTTCAACGACTTCGAGGTCGCCGCGAGTGAGTCGTCCGGCGCGTTCCGCGACGGAAAGTTATGGGGCTTCATCCGGCACGCCCGCATCTCCGAAGAGCAGGCGTCGGCGTTCTGGGAGCGCATGGCAGAGCTGGTAGCCGAGTTCGACCGGCTGCCGCGGTCGGGGGACACCATGTACGGCTTCGCCGTCGGTGTCTATCCCACCGACCATCCCACACTGCCGGCGGCCAAACCCTCCTAGATGTGGTCGGGTTAGCCCGCGGGTCAATCGCTGTTGAGCTCGCGTCGGACGATCTCGAGGCTGGCGCGCCAGACGTCATCCGGGACCGGCGGGAGGACGTCGTCCCAGATGGCGGCGAACGAGCTTCGAAGCTGCTCCATGCGCGCCGGCCGCGCCATGAACCAGATGTGGCAGTGCTCGCTGCCCTCACCCCAGCGGCCGACGTGAACGTTGCCGACACCCGGCACCTTGAGGACGGCTCGCTGGATCTTCAGCAGTAGCGGTCCGAGCTCCGCCGCGCGGTCGTCGTCGAGATCGGTGAAGTCGACGTGCTCGCGCGTCTCGAGCAGGACGACGACGGGAAGGCCGCTCGGCTTGTCGAGTGGCCGAACCGTCCAGTGCTCGTTCGACCACAGCGACTCTCCGTCGGCATTCGCGCAACGCCAGCAGTCGACACCGCCGGTTCCATGTCGCGGCCGCTCGGCGTCGACGGGCGGCGCCAGCTCGCGGACGCGGAGGTCTCCGTCGAACGGCCACGAGTCCCACTCGTCGACGGGAGGAACGGTGAGCGCGGCGCGTGTGCGGTCCCAGAACTCTTCCGGGGTCTCGGGCACCGTGCGATCCTACGCGCGGTGGAGTGGCCGCAACGGTTCTACGATCTGAAGCGCGGAGAGGGTTGCCCGATCTGCGCGGAGGGACGGCCCGACGAGACTCCTCACGGCATTCGCTTCTTCGCCGGCGAGCTGACGGATGCATACCTGCACCGCGGCGGCACGCAACGCGGCCTCTCCCACGTGTACTTCCGCGGCCGCCACGTGGTCGAGCCGACGGAGCTCGACGAACGTGAGGCGGCAGTGTTCTGGCGCGAGTTGCTGATCGTCGGCGCCGCGATCGCGCGTGTGCTCGAACCGGTGAAGATGAACTACCAGATCCTCGGCAACTCGGTGCCGCACCTGCACGTCCACCTCATGCCGCGTTACGCGGTCGATCCTCGGCCCGGGTGGCCGTTCCCGTTTCCCGAGGAGGATCCGCCGCCGTTTCCGGACGACCGAGTTCGCTCTGACGCTGCGCGGCTCCGCGCCGACCTCGAGCGCTCTTTCAGAGCCCACTGACGGCGGGAAGCTGCACCGTGACCAGGAGCCCACCGGCGTCGCGAGGCGTCAGAGTGAGGGTTCCGTCGTGTGCTTGGGTGATGCGTTTGACGATTGCCAGGCCGAGCCCGACGCCTACGTGATCTGCGCGGACGCGCTCGGTGCCGCGCAGAAACGGCTCGGCAATCGTGGACACGAATTCTGGTGCGAGCTTCTCGCCGGTGTTCTCGACGGTCAGCACGGCGCCGTTGGCGCGGGCACTCGTCGTGACGCTCACCGTGCCGTGCTCGGGCAGGTTGTGAACGATCGCGTTGTGCACGAGGTTCGTGCTCAGCTGCAGGAGAAGCGCGTGCGAACCGATCGTCGGCGTCGTGTCGCCGGAGGTCTCGATCGTGAGGCCGCGTCGTTCTGCGAACGGAAGGAGTGTCTCGGTCGCTTCTTCCGCGATCAGCGACAGGTCGAGGTGTTCCTGGGTGAAGGCTCGTTGGTCGGCGCGGCTGAGCAGGAGCAACGCTTCGGTGAGGTCGATCGCACGCGTGTTGACGGCGCGGAGGCGGTCGACCAGCTCTTCCGTGTCGCTGTTCGGATCGCTGCGCGCGACGTCGAGAAGTGTCTGTGTGATCGCCAGTGGAGTGCGCAGTTCATGCGAGGCATTGGCTGCGAATCGCCGCTGCTCGGCGACGTGTGCTTCGAGCCGCGCGAGCATGGCGTCGAAGGCGTCGGCGAGCTCGCGGAACTCGTCCTGACGGCCGTCCAACTCGATGCGGTGGGAAAGTGACCCGTTCGCCGCGACGCGTGTGGCGTCGGTGATGCGTGTGAGGGGAGCCAGCATGCGGCCGGCCAGCCACCACCCGCCCAGCAGGCCGAAGACCAGCAGGAACGCCATCACCATGGCTGCGATCGGAGCGAAATCGCGCAGGAGGTCAGCGTGGCTGCGCACCATGAAGATCACACCGGGGTGCACACCGCGCGACAGCGAGAAGTACCCGGCGGCGAGCAGCACGGCACCCGCGAGCATCAGAAAGCCCGCATAGCTGAGAGCGAGCTTGAGGCGAACGCTGAGCCCAGGCGCCCTAGCCACTCTCGTCTTCCTCACGCTCGATGCGGTAACCGACACCGGGCACGGTGGCGATGATCCACGGCTCGCCGAGGCGCTTACGCAGTCCCGAGACCGTGATGCGCACGGCGTTGGTGAACGGATCTGCGTTCTCGTCCCATGCCCGCGCGAGGAGCTCTTCGGCGCTGACGACGCCGCCTTCGGCGGCAACGAGGACTTCGAGCACCGCGAACTGCTTCCTGGTCAGCGCGACATAGCGGTTGTCGCGGTAGACCTCTCGGCGAAACGGGTCCAGCCGCAAGCCTGCGATCTCTCGTACAGGCGGTCTGTTGTGGGCGCGTCTACGGTCGAGCGCTCTGAGTCTGAGCACGAGCTCGTGCAGCTCGAACGGCTTGGTGAGGTAGTCGTCGGCGCCGAGCTTGAACCCGGTTGTCTTGTCGTCGAGCCGGTCGGCAGCCGTGAGCATGAGGATCGGTGTACCGCTGCGAGAGGCGACGATGCGTTCAGCGATCTCGTCGCCGGTCGGTCCGGGAATGTCTCGGTCGAG
>Ga0070681_10005138_pt1 | contig 12622 bp, 15 predicted proteins | sample KBSC83BmetaG_FD_65650 | JGI IMG/M metagenome (GOLD analysis project Ga0070681, IMG submission 65650) | Corn rhizosphere microbial communities from Kellogg Biological Station, Michigan, USA - KBS C8-3B metaG | ecosystem: Host-associated > Plants > Roots > Rhizosphere | place: USA: Michigan...
AATCTTCGAAACCGTCGCCATATTTTCCCCGCAATGGATCGAACGGCTCGGCGGTAATTATCGTCGTCCAAAACCTCGAGTTCGATTCATTCGCATCTCTCGCCCGCACCGTCGCGTACACCTTTCCAATATCAGGAAAGTTGTGCAGCAACATCGACAACGTCACCTTCCCCAAAAAGCCCGTGCCGCCAATGAAGAAGATGTTCTTGCTCCTGAAGATTTCAGTAGGTGATAGTTTCATTTGAAGTCGTCGGATTTCGAAAGTTCCTCGAGAAACTGGGATAGGTTCGTTTTAGCGTCCTTATCTTATCTTCCGCTTTAGCCAATCGAGCTTTCAGGATCGCTGTTATTACTTTCATTCAAATAAGGTCTTTTTCCACATCCTGCTTGCACGACACAAACTCCGGATGGGTCATCCGATTTTAGTCGGCTTCCATCCGAATATTTTCTCTGATGCGATTGATTTCCGCACGCAATTGCCCATCGTCAAACGATTGATGCTCCGAAAAGTCATCGAAAGTTTCGTTTCCTCAATCAGTTTCGAGCGCGCACTTCAGTTTTGACTCTAGCTCGCGGAATAGGGCTCTTAAGCAACACCAAATCCGCGTTTTGTACTTATCAAACTCGTGCGCATAAAACTCGTATTTGCCTAGCTGTAATTCCTGGCTCATTTTTTTCTTCTCTTTGTTTCAACAAATCCGATCTTTCGTTTTAAATACTTCGGATCGCGCATGATCTCACTCAACAATTGGAAGACCACCTCGAAATCGTTCTCGTGCCTAACCGCAACTTTCGCTAGTTGATCGATCTTCTTTGCCAGGTCTTTATGCAATGCCAGAATCGAGCGCATCTTCACAAATGCCCGGACAACCGTGATACTTGCCTCAACCGCCGTCGGGCTGTTTAGGACACTCGCCAGCATTACCGCGCCGTGCTCAGTAAAAGCATATGGTAACTTTCGGCGGCCTCCGCGACCCGTCTTTGATGTCACAGTTTGTGATATCAAAGAGTTAAACTCATTCCGGCTTAGCTGAAATACAAAATCCTTTGGAAATCGGCCTAAGTTTCGATTAACTGCCTGATTTAACACTCGCGTCTCGACCTCATAAATCTGCGCAAGGTCGCTGTCAAGCATCACACGTTGACCGCGAAAGAGATAGATCTTGTCTTCAATCTTTTCCATTACGGCAAGAGCTGCGTTCTGTTCCCATTTTGTGGGCATATTTATCTGGCCGCAATTTGTGACCTCAAATGAAGCGAATGAGGGTATCTGCGTTCCCTCTACGCTTTCTTAGCGATCACTTCCAAATGCTCCGACTCGACCTTCGTCCTCTCGTCCGTCGCCTGATTATGCGCAGTCCAAAGCTCGACGAGCTCGCTTCGCAAAGATTCCTGGCCGGCTCCGTCGAGCGATTCGAATGTCTTCTGCGTCGGACCAAAGTATTTAAGAAAATGATCGGCGACTTCTGTGGGACCGAACGGAAATTCGAAAAATATCTTTCTGCGCGTTAACTGCAGATCCGAAATTCCATCTGAAAAGCGCTCCCGGACCACCGCTTCCGTTCCCCATAACACCGGTGCCGGAATTTCCGCTGGCGGCGGATTGTATTTCGCGTTGAGCTTAAACGTCTGCCCGGTAAAGCTATCCGGAGTCCAGTTACCCATCGCGATGACACCGCCCGATTTGCAGACTCGTTTCAATTCGCTGGCCGTAACATCCGGCCGCGGCGCGAACATCGCCCCGAACATCGTCATCACAAGGTCAAAGCCGCCGTCTTCATACGGCAGATCCTCCGCGTCGCCTACCTCAAATCTGGCAGTCACACCCGCTTGTTCCGCATTGGCGATCGCCTGGTCGATCAGATTTTGAGCAATGTCGACACCCGTCACTTCGGCACCTGCAAGAGCCGCGGCGATCGACGCCGTTCCCGCTCCGCACGCGACGTCAAGCACCTTCATACCCGGCTCGATCGAGAGCCGCTCGACAAATTCCACGTTTCCTCTCGCATGTGCCCTGCCGATCTGGCCAAAATCACCCGAGCGCCAGGTGTCCTTGAGCCTGCTCTTTAGCGCGTTTAGTTCGGTCGAGAGTTCTGGCATAAAACTATTCCGGCAGATTCATCTGTTTCAACATCGCTTTGAAGCGCGGCTCGGAGCGCAGGTCGTCAACATCCGGCAAGACAGCAAGATAAATCGCATTAAGCGAGCGAGTTGTCACTTCCTTTTCAAGTTCGTTTAAGGCTTCCGCTTTGTCGCCAAGCCCAATATATACAACTGCCATCGTGCTTGGCCGCACATAGCCTTCGCTCGCTGCCTTTTTTAACTCGGCAAGGATTTTCAGTGCTTCATCGCGGTTGCCGGACCTTGCCAGCCACAATGCCAGGTACCCTTTTATGAAATAACTATTATTAAGCGCGAGCGCGGTGCGCGCCTCGGCGACGGCTTCCGCATACATCCCCTTTGAACCGTACGCCCAGCCCAAATAACTATGGGTTAATGAGGAATTCGGGTCCAGAACAAGCTTGCGTTTGAGTTGCGCGATCGCTTCATCGTACTTGCGGGCAAAGACGAAAGTGGCTCCGAGACCGACGTCGGGCGAAAGCGGATCGAGTTCCTCCGCAAGTGTTTGTTCGGCGATACTCTCGTCAAAACGTTTCACCACCGTGAGATTCTCTGCAAGCCCTCGGTGGGCGCTCGCCGAATTCGGTTTGAGTTCCACCGCACGGCGAAACTCTTTTTCTGATCGATCAAGGTCAAACTCATACAGGAGCAGGTAATCTCCGAGAGCGGTATGCGCCTCGGCTAATGAATCGTCGATCTCTAACGCCCGCAGCGCGGCCGCCTCTGCCAAGGGCATACTGTCGTTCGCGGGTGCGACATCGAAACCTGAAAAGGAGACGTAAGTTTCAGCCAAACCCGAATACGCAAGCGCGTAAGTCGGATCTTTCTCGATCGCCTGCTTGTAAAATTCTGCGGCTTGTTGGAGGTCCTTGCCTGTTCCTTTGTTCGCGAAAAAATTTCCTTTTAAATAGAGCTCATAAGCCTCAGGGTTTGCCGTAAATTTTTTTGCAACTTTCTGATCATCCGCTTCCGAGAGTTTCGATTTAAGTTTGCGCGAGACATCGCGAGCGATCTCGCTCTGCAATGAAACGATATCAGATGATTTCCGCTCGTATCGATCGCCCCAGATCGTGTTTTCCGTCTGCGCGTCGATCAATTCCAGGTTCAGCGTCACCTGCTCGCCGCGTTGGATGATCCGCCCCGTCAGGATCGCCTGCACGTGCAACTCTGCGGCGATCTCCTTCGGATCGAGTTCCTTCCCTTTATAGCGAAAGACCGACGACCGCGCTTTGACGCTCAAGTTCGGGATCTGTGAAAGGCTGTTGATCAGCGTCTCAGTCATTCCGTCGCTCAGGTATTCGATATCCGCGTTTCCGCTGTCATTGACAAACGGCATCACCGCAATGGATTCGATCTGTTTGGCGGATGAACTAGATGCGTTAAGAGATCGGTAGGCGACGTAAACGCCAAGCCCGACGACCACCGCCACAATAGGTACGGCGATCAGACGTTTATCAAATCCTTTTTTCGGAAGTTCGGCCGCGGCAGAAGTTGGCACGCCGGTCTTCTTCGTCGAATGTATCTGCTCACGTGTCGCGGCCTCGGCGGGCGATTCGGTTTCCTTCAGAATGGCGGTCGGCGGCTCGTCGAGATCCCGCGAATCTGATGGCCCAAACAGCAGCTCCGAGCCGTCATCGAGACAAAAACTCATCGAGTCGTCGTTATAGTTTCGTCCGCATTGCGGGCAGCGTTTCATTCCGTAAATACTAAATCATCCCTCTCCGACGTGCTTTCCCTAATCCGTCACGCTGCACAGCCCGATGATCGGCTGATGCAGCATTGTGATCTCGGCGTTGCGGCCCATGTAGGAGCGCGCCATGGCGATCGCCTCCGTCAGGTTATCCGCGCGCTCCCAGCCGAGCATTTCCGGCACGTGGGCGTTTTCGGCACCGGCGACAATTACTTTGCCGACATGCTGGCGGCCATTCTCGCCCCAGTACCACATAAAGAACGGATGCGCCCCGTGATAGGCGTTACCGCGGCGGTACATCTCGACGTAGGCCGGATTTGACGCAAATTCGCGCTCATATTTTTCTCTTAAATAAAACGCATCACGCGACTCAGGCAGCAGCCGATGGAAAAATTCGATATAGCTTGGATGAAAATTATGATCAAACTCGTCAAAGCACGGATGCGTAATGATCATCACGCCGCCTTTTCGCAAAAGCGGCTTGTTTCTGAACATGTTGAAGTGATATCCCAAGGCCATTACCTGTACAAGCAGCGGATTAAGAGCCGAATAGACGTTGTACGGCGAGATATCCGGAATGCCCGTGATCATAATGTCGCACTGGCCTTTTACGGGTATCTCGTATTGTCGATAGTTCAGCTCAAGAATACGTTCGTGGACCGGGTCGGTCCTTCCGGCAAAGCAGCCGATCAACTCGTACTGTGCCGGGATCGCGTGAAGCATCTTTCGCCGAGCGGCACGCGGCAGCTTTGAAAACGTCCGCTTCATCGCTTCCCATTTCATCCGGTCGGCAAATGAAAACTCGTCCTCGTTTCGTGTCAGGATGTCATAGCCGTCGCTGAACATTTTATTGTTCAACGCGGTCTCGATGTGAAAGACCTTGCAGTTCTCATCTACCAGTTTCCCGAGCCTGACAACTTTATGATTCAGCTCGGAAGCGGGCGGGTCCATATACGAATGCGAATCGCGGATAGTCTGCGGCTCGTGATGCGCACGCAAAGATTCGTAATCGCACAGCCCGACGGCTACGGACTTGTGACCGCCATCCATGGGCACCAGATTGATGTTGCAATAGATCAGCAAGTCGCTCTCGATAGCTCGTTTGTTGACCCTAAGCGGTTCGTTATGCCGAGTATGGCCGAGCGTGACCAGCTCGTTGTCGTCCTCAGCGTCATGGTTGTAATAGCGGTCGGGATGAAACTCGTCAAAGATCGCCTTTCCGACCATTCGCTTCATTTCCCACTCGGTCATCTTTCGATGGAGCGAATTGGCAATGATGATGTGAATGTCGTCGACGCCGTTGGCCGCGCACATATCGAGCACGACCTCGAGCATCGTCTGACGCATGTCCGGCGTCGCCATCGGCGGCAGCGGAAGCGAAATATCGTCGATCGCTATCGTCACGCGCATCCCGGGCTCGAGCATCGCGTAAAGCGGCTCCATCTCGAGCGGATGATTCACGGCATAACGTATCGCCGCCTCGCGGTTCGGCAACCCTTTAATCGAAGGATTCGGATAAATCACCCGCGTCCCGATCGGAATGTCCTCGAGGATAAAATCCTCGCCATTCGGCATGATCCGCGGTGCGGAATCTTTGTCGATGTAAACGATCGACTCGTGGGTTTTGCGTCGAAGTTGAAGAGCCATACTCAGTACCTGTGTTGTGCGCGTGCTTGTTTATGACCTTACTCGTCCAATAGAATGAGCGAGACTTCTAAACCGATCCCAAATTCCGAAAATATTCTTAATGCTTGCGTAGACAATCCGAAGCCACCTTGCTCCTCAGAAGTAATGCCGCAGAATACATCGACCGAATACCGCTTACAAAGAGTCTTAATGATTTCAGATTTTCCAAGTAGCAACCTTGTAAGCTCTAGGAATTGTTGTTCAACCGAGGCGGCATTTGGCAGCCCCGTGCTAAGAAACCAACCGTCACGTTCGAATGGTTTCCCTGATTTATCCTTCTCGCCTTTGCGATGAACTCTTGTAGGCGCCGTTTCCAGCAGACTCGTAATATAATCTGGATCAAAGTCACCAAGAATTCTAAAACTTGTTCGTGAAGAAGTTCCGCGCATCTTAAGGCTATTTCAAATCCAATATCGCCCAATCATGCTGCAAGGCCGTCTGCTTCAATCTGAAATCCGGATTAACCGCTACCGGGTGTCCGACGATCGACAGCATCGGCAGATCGGAGATCGAATCGGAATACGCGTAGCTCTCGGATAAATTAATATTTTCTCGTTCCGCATACTCACGTATCCATTTCGCCTTCGTCGCCGAAGCCATCACGGGCGGCAGGACGCGGCCGGTTGCGTAGCCGTTTACAAACTCGAGACGGTTGGCGACAAAATCGTCGATGGCGAGATAGTTCATCAACCGGTCGATCGTAAAATCCAACGCGCCGGTCAGCACGATCTGCCGCTGGCCGATCTTCTTGCCTGCCTGGATCAGCTCCTTCGTGCCGTCGTAAACCGCGGGCTTTAAGACCTCTTCGAAAAGCTCTTCGGAAAAATACCGGAGCCTGTCGTGTGAGTAACCCTCATAGCTGCGGAAAAATACCTCATTAAAAACGTTCCGCGAATACAGGTCTGTTATGCCGAAAAAGGGCAGCTTGACCAGCGTCCCGACGCTTGCTTTTGCGGTTTGCCACAGCCCCTGTTGCCGCCTCGCATAAAACGCGAGCGTGTGAACGAGGTTGGTGCGAACCAGCGTCCCTTCGAGATCGTAAAATGCTGCGGTCGTTTGTTTTCGGTTCATCTGGGCGCGTGATAACCTTATTATTATTCCTGTAGCGTCGGCGTGACTGAAAAGTGAGTTTGAATATAGCAGAGTTTCGGGGCTTTGTGTATTTCTTTGCGGCAAAATCGAAGGGGATTTACATTTTAATTACATTTGTAATTACAATGTGCACACTCACTGCTTGTAATCGTAAGAACGACGACGAAACGCCGCCCTCCGAGAACCCAAACCTGCCCGTTGCCGACAATCTGGCCAAGGCTGATGAGCTATTTAAACAACGGGAAGACATTGAAAAGCTCCGCGAGGCTCGAAAACTCATTGCCGCCGTCCGACAACCCGACCATCGGAATTTCGATGTCGAGTGGAAATTTGCAAAACTTAGCCTGTTTCTAGGCGACAAACTCACAGACGACGACCAAAAAGAAAAGACATTCGAGGAAGGGCGCGATGCCGGCAAGATCGCCTCGCGGATACAGCCTGATAAACCTGACGGCTTTTTCTGGTATGGAGCAAATCTGGCAGAGCTTGCAAAGTTGAGCCCGATCACAGTCGGGCTGACGTCTCTTGATGATATTCGCGAGGCAATGAACACGGTCATCAGACTCCAGCCGGATTATCAGGGAGCCAGTGCCTACGATATACTCGCCCAGGTCGAATTAAACACCCTAATGTCAGGTGGAAAAGCTCCCAAAGCTGAGGAATACCTGCAAAAAGCGATCGCGTTAGAGAAGAACAATTCAAATCTCCGCTTGCACCTCGCCCAGGCGTATCTCGACGACGACAAGCTCGATCTCGCAAAGCAGCAGCTTGAATACATCGTGAAAATGCAGCCCGACCCTGAGTACCTGCCCGAACATAAAGAAAATGTCATCGAAGCGAAGAAACTTCTTGCTAGCCGTTTTTGATCCACGAGTTTTTGTCGCCGACTGTGATGTGTTACCTTTTTGCTTTGCACGCGGCTGATTGACCCCGAGCCTATGCGACGAGCGATCTTTCCAGGTTCATTTGATCCCCTAACGAATGGACATCTCGACATCATCCGCCGCAGCTTGCCGCTTTTTGACGAGATCGTCGTTGCGATACTCAACAATCCCGAAAAAAATCCGATGTTTTCGGTCGACGAACGCCGTTCGATGATCGAAGAGATCCTGTCCAGGATCGATGCCACAACATGTCGCCTCGTCGTCGACAGCTTTTCGGGTCTAACGGCGGATTTTGCTCGCGAGAAACAGGCCGCGGCGATCATTCGCGGCATTCGTGCCATTGGGGACTACGAATACGAGCTTCGTATGGCCTTGATGAATCGGCGTTTGCAGCCAGAGATAGAGACAGTATTTTTGACTGCTGCCGAAGAATATTCGTTTGTTTCCTCGACGTTGATGAAGCAAGTTTTTGAGCTTGGCGGTCGTGTCGACGCGTTGGTCCCCGAGCCGATCATCGAAAAAATGCGGGCGAAGCTTAACGGAGCTGCCGCAATATGATCCGATCGGTCCATCATGTTCAGATCACGATTCCTAATGGCGCTGAAGAAGCTGCCCGCGATTTTTATTGCCGCCTGTTAGGTCTAAAGGAAGTTGCAAAGCCGGATTCGCTTGCGGCTCGCGGCGGATTTTGGCTTGAGGTTGGCGATCGCCAGGTTCATGTCGGTACCGAAGAAGGCATCGAACGGGAACGGTCAAAGGCGCATGTCGCTTACTTAGTCGACGATCTTGAAAACTGGCGCGCGAGGTTGGCAGACAACGACATTAAGATCCTCGAGGGCATTCCCATACCGGGATATTCACGTTTTGAGTTTCGCGACCCGTTTGGAAACCGCGTAGAATTTCTAGAGGCAGATAGATGAACGACGCACGCGCAAATGCGATGCATTTTCCGGTTGCGGACAACGTCGCCGCGATGGAAGGCTCGGCAACGCTCGCGGCAGCTCAGGTCGCCATGGACCTTCGCGAACGCGGGTTCGATGTCATCGATCTGTCGGTAGGCGAACCCGATTTTAACACTCCCGAGTTTGTAAAGGAGCTGGCGTGGGAAGGGATCCGGAAGGACGTTACAAAATACACACCGATCGCCGGCCTAAAGATGTTTCGCGAGGCGATCGCCTCATATTTTGGCGAGCAGTTTAGTACAGATTTTCCGCCGACCGAGGTAGCCGCATGCTGCGGCGGCAAGCAGGGTTTGTTCAACGCGGCATGTACGATCCTGAACCCGAATGACGAGGTTCTCATTCCAAAACCGTACTGGGTCACGTTTCCGCAGATCGTTACATTCTGCCGGGCAAAGAATGTTTTTATCGACACCGAGGAGACCGATTTTGTTCTCACCGCCGACCAGGTCAGCCGCTCGATCACCGACAAAACGAAGCTGCTAATAATCAATTCGCCGAACAACCCGACCGGCCGCGTAATACCGGCCGACGAGATGCGACGGATCGTCGAGGTCTGCGCCGAGCGAAACGTGTATCTTTTGACCGACGAATGTTATCTCTACTTTGCCTATCCGCCGAGCACTCCGTTTACGTCGGCGTCGCTGCCGGCGGAACTTCGAAAATACGTTTGCGTCGGTGGCAGTTTTTCAAAGACTTACGCAATGACCGGCTGGCGGATCGGATTTACGATCGCGAATCCCGAGTGGACCGCCGCGATGGTCAAGCTGCAGAGCCATTCGGCTACGCATCCGACATCATTTGTACAATATGCCTGCGCCAAGGCTCTGGAGGACGTCGCTAAAACTGTTGATTCCGTCCGCACGATGACCGCCGAATATGAGCGACGGCGCGACTGGCTGATCCCCGCGCTCAACGAGATCGACGGCTTTAACTGCGCGATGCCTGAGGGAGCGTTCTACGCCTTTGTCGATGTTCGCAAGCTGCTTGGTGATGAGTTTAAGGCTTCGGCAGATGTCGCGGAGTTTCTACTGCGTGATGCTTATACGGTTGTCACCGACGGAGCCGGCTTTGGCGCCGACGGATTTATTCGCATTTCGTACGCAACCTCAATGGAAAACCTCCACAAGGCGGTTGACCGGATCAAATCGACGTTGTCGCTGTCAAAGCGTGGCCGGTCCGTATGATCGCTGTTATCGGCTGGGTCAGTTCCTGCATTCTTCTCTTAACTCTCGTCTTACAGGTTCACAAACAGTGGAAGGCAAAGACAAGCAAGGGCCTGTCAAAATGGCTGTTTATTGGGCAATTAATTGCTTCGGTCGGCTTTATTGCTTACAGCTACTTCATCGGGAACTGGGTCTTCACAGTCACCAATGGTCTGTTGACGATCAATAATCTGGTAGGAATTTATCTCTATTACAAATATCTCGGCCGCAGCTCTTGAAACTTCACTCGCCGAAAACGATCTGATAGCCATTCTCGTCGACAACTGTGATCTCGGTCCGATCGTACGGGCGCTCGACGGGTCCTTCGATAATATTCGCGCCGCGAGTTTTTAATTCTTCGTGCAGACCGATGATGTCCGAAATGAAAATATACGCATCCGTGCCAAGCCCTTTTCTCACAGAATCATTCACTTTGATCTCGCCGCGGTCCGATTTCCCGAAATGGATCTCGACACCATCGCGGCGAACGATCGCGAACACCGGCGGATCTAAGAAATAGCCGAGTATCTCAAATCCGTATTTGTCTCGATAGTATTCCGCCGTTCGAACGACATCCGGCACGACGAACTGCGGTGCCAGGCTACGGAATTCGCACCTAGCCCGGCTCATCGAACGCCCCCGGTCATCATGAGCCCAATATCTTCCACAGTCGTCGTTTTCGGGTTGACCTCGCCGACGATCTTGCCTTCGCGAATGACAAGCAGGCGATCGGCCAGCGCCGTCACCTCTTCGAGCTCCGCCGAAACGAGTAAGATTGCCGAGCCCGCATCACGCAGAGCGATCAGCTTACGATGTATAAACTCGATGGCTCCGATATCGACGCCGCGGGTCGGCTGCGACACGAGCAGCAGTTTTGGATTCAGATCGAATTCGCGGCCGATGATCAATTTTTGCTGATTGCCGCCCGACAACGCCCTGGCCGGCAGCGTCGCGACCGGCGGGCGAACGTCGAAATCGCGAATGATCTGGTTGACCCGAGTTTTGATCGCCGTGCTCTTGAGAAAGCCGCTTGCCTCGGCGATCGGCGGTCGATAGTGGACGCCGAGTATCGAATTTTCCGCCAGATCCGACTGCAGCAGCAGCCCGCGTTTATGCCTGTCTTCTGGTATGTGCGCAATGCCGAGTTCTTTTAATTCTCGAGCGCTCATACCCGTTACCTCGCGGCCCTCAAATTCGACGTGCCCCGCCGATATTCGACAAAGTCCCGCGAGAGCTTCGATCAATTCCGTCTGCCCATTGCCCTCAATGCCCGCAATTCCGAGGATCTCGCCCGCGCGGACAGAGAATGAAACATCGTCGACTGCCGTCGCGTGTTTTCCTGCGATCGAGAGGCCCGAAACCCCAAGCACCGCATCGGCCGGATGCGCATCGGTTTTCTCAACTCTCAGCAGGACATCGCGACCGACGATCATCCGGGCCAATTCCTGAGCATTTGTTTCTGAGGTTTGTACGTTTCCGACGACCTTACCGTCACGCATCACGGTAACCTCATCCGAAATCGCGAGCACTTCTTCCAGCTTGTGCGTGATGATGATGACCGTCTTGCCCTGCTCCTTCATCCGCCGAAGAATCGCGAAAAATTCTTCGACCTCCTGCGGCGAGAGCACGGCCGTTGGCTCATCCAAAATGAGGAGTTCGGCGTTGCGATAGAGCGCCTTCAGCAATTCGACACGCTGCTGTTGCCCGACCGAGAGGTCTTCGATCACGGCGTTCGGGTCGATATTCAGTTTCAGCTCTTCGGAGAGAGCGCGTATATTTTTCGCGGCCTTATCAAGGTCGAGGTCGAACGCGCCGCCAGTCTCGGCGCCGAGGATAATATTCTCGGCGACTGTCATCGTGTCCACCAGCATAAAATGTTGATGAACCATGCCGATGCCGAATGCGATCGCGTCATGTGGCGTGCGGACGTCGACTGGTTTGCCATCGATCAATATCTCGCCGCTGTCGGCATTATAAAAGCCGTAAACGATGCGCATGATCGTCGACTTGCCGGCGCCATTCTCGCCAACGATCGCATGGATCGTGCCCGTGTTGACGATAAAAGAGACGTCATTGTTTGCGATCACATCGCCAAACGTTTTCGTGATGTTTCGTAGTTCAAGCATTCCAGAACTGTTTCCTATTTCTTAAGGTCAACGTTGCTGCACGTGTCAATTCCTGACAACACCATGTGGATGTGAAGCATACGTCGGCTCCCGAGACGACCCACGACAAGCTCGGCGAGCGCAGGCGTGAAACCGACGTAGTTTGTTACAAGAATATACTTGCCATTGAGCAATTGCGGAAAGGCAAATTTACCATCTTGATTAGTACGGACATGAGAGACTGGTTTGTGTGCTATATCGAAGACCGAGACGCAGGTATCTGGCATTGATACTTGCTCTTCGTCGGTCACACGTCCCGCCACTCGCGACACCTTAAACGGCTGAGGGAAAATGCAAAACGGGATCAGCTTCGGAAATTCGCACGAAGCTACTTGCGAAAATGCCCCTAGCGGCAAGAACAAGATTATTACGACAAGTCTCCAGATTCGCATGCGTTCCTCATTCCGCCATCGCGTCCGTCACCTTGATCTTGCCGTCGATGATCTCCTGTTTTGCCTCCTCGACGCGCTTGATCATGTCCGGCGGGATCAGGGCTTTGTTGTTGTCGTCCATCGCATAGGCGACGCCGTCCTTATCGAGACCAAAGGACTGAATGCCGCCCTGAAATCTGCCATCGAGCACTTCCTTAACAACATCGTAGACAGCGTTATCGACACGCTTTACCATTGATGTCAGGACATACCCGGGCTTGACCATGTTTTGATTCGAATCGACGCCGATCACGAATTTGTTTGCTTCCCCAGTCGTCGGATTTTTCCCATACTGCTCGACTGCGTCAAACGCACCGAGGCCTGAGTTGCCGGCGGCGGTGAAGATCACATCCGCGCCTTTATCGATCTCTTCCAGCGCAAGCTCCTTT
>Ga0070681_10005140_pt1 | contig 12619 bp, 12 predicted proteins | sample KBSC83BmetaG_FD_65650 | JGI IMG/M metagenome (GOLD analysis project Ga0070681, IMG submission 65650) | Corn rhizosphere microbial communities from Kellogg Biological Station, Michigan, USA - KBS C8-3B metaG | ecosystem: Host-associated > Plants > Roots > Rhizosphere | place: USA: Michigan...
GGCAGGGGGCGGGAGCATGGAACCGATTGAACACATGGTGCGCCCGGCTGGAATCGAACCAGCGACCCTCAGCTTAGAAGGCTGATGCTCTATCCGACTGAGCTACGGGCGCGTGGGTGACTGGAGGTGTTATCTGCCCGCGATTATCAGGCGGGCGGCACGAGCAAGCCGGTGTTGGTCGGGGCGAGAGGATTTGAACCTCCGACATCCTGCTCCCAAAGCAGGCGCGCTACCGGGCTGCGCTACGCCCCGACTCGAACATCTCGAATTCCATCTCTCGCAACAGTTCCTTAGCTCGAATGAATGCCTTGGCGCGATGACTGATTCGATTTTTTTCATCCGCAGACAATTGTGCCAGCGTCTTCCCTGATTCCGGAACGAAAAACACGGGATCGTATCCGAATCCTAACGTGCCACTCGCCTCTTCTGCAATCAATCCATCTAAAATTCCTTGTGCCGTCCGTACTCCGTCTGATGGAAGGGCGATCGCAGCGACGGTCACAAAGCGAGCGGTTCGTCGTTCGCGTGGCACACCCTTTAACTCCAGCAGCAACTTCCGGCAATTGTCCGCATAGGTCGCATGCTCACCGGCATAGCGAGCCGCATAGACACCCGGTCGTCCATCAAGGGCATCTACTTCCAACCCCGTATCGTCGGCGACAGCCGGCAGGCCCGTGAACTCGGCAATGGCCCGCGCTTTTTTTATGGCATTGGCTTCGCAGGTGTCTCCGTCTTCGACGACATCCGGAGCATCGGGGAATTCATCGAGCGTACGAATCGTGACCCCCATATCGGCGAGGAGAGCTGCAAGCTCTTCTCCCTTATTTCGATTACGCGTGGCAAGCACGACTTCACGAACCATCGTCTCTTCCCTACTCCAACTCCCCGATCAGATCTTTCTGCAACGCCGTGAGGGTCTGAATGCCGCTCCAGCCCATCGCCATAAACTCATCCATTTCCTGTTTGGCAAAGGGAGTCCGCTCGGCCGTACCCTGGACTTCAACATACCGTCCTTGTCCGGTCATGACCACATTCATGTCGACATCGGCCATCGAATCTTCTGTATAGGCCAGGTCCACGAGTATTTCTCCACCCACTTTTCCGACACTGATGGCAGCCAGATAGTCCGTCAAGGGACGCTTCTTGATGAGGCCTCGCTTCTTGAGCACGGTGAACGCATCGGCCAGGGCGATGAAGGCTCCCGTGATCGACGCCGTTCTCGTCCCTCCGTCAGCCTGGATGACGTCACAATCCAGCCAGATCGACCGCTCACCCATCTGGCCCATATCCGTCACCGCACGGAGGGCCCGACCGACCAGCCGTTGGATTTCCAACGTCCTGCCACCCTGCTTCCCTTTGACCGCTTCACGAGGGGATCGCTCGTGGGTCGAACGGGGAAGCATCGAATACTCTGCGGTCACCCATCCCTGCCCTTTCCCTTTGAGAAACGGAGGCACCTTTTCTTCAATGGAGGCGGTACAAATTACTTTGGTATCACCCATTTCGATCAAGACAGACCCCTCGGCATGTTTGATGAAATTCCGCGTCACCTTGACCGGCCGAAGCTGATCTTTTCGTCGCCCATCCACACGCAAGAGTCCGCCTGCACTACTCATTGATTTCTCCTGTTCTTGATGCCGCGCATTATAGTGAACGCTCTTCCAAAGCGCAATGAATGCGGCCTGCTGCCACCGTTGGCGGCACCACGAGTTGAGTGTTCCCGCGGTCAGTCTGTACAAACGTACGCAGCGCGAACGGTTAAATCTGTACAGGCGACTGCTCACCCCACACGTTTAGTTCTGCATGCACCTGCTATCTGATTCAGCTTCCTCCCTCAGATTACTGTCGGAGCGCGGCACCCGACTCCTTCCCATCCACGAACATGTGATCGTGTGAAAGCTCGCACCCTGTGAGTTTTTCGCAATATAGTGGCGTAACAGGTGCATATGGCATTACAGTTGCTTTGCTACCATTCTCTCATCTTTAAGATACGCAAAGTTTAGGAATGATGACGCTGCCCCTCGATCGCTCCACTCAGCAAGCCCTCGTCGACCTTAAGCGCGTCCTGATCATTGATGACGAAGAACCGATCCGCCGTCTGCTGGGATACATGCTTCAAACCCACGGCTATGAGACGGTCCTCGCATGCGATGCGCGGGAAGCACGGATACGGTTAGAGGAACAGCCCTTCGCGCTGATATTGTGTGATGTGAATATGCCCGGCGAATCCGGCATGGATCTGGTCCGCAGTGTCTTGAGCCAGCATCGCCATACCGCCGTGATCATGGTCACCGGGTTGGATAGTTCAGTCCTCGCGAATGCGGCCTTGGACATGGGGGCCTTCGGATACATCGTCAAACCCTTCGAATCCAATGAGGTCATGATCGATGTCGCCAACGCGCTCCGCCGCCGCCGGCTCGAACTGGAAAATCGCCTGCATCGGGAAAACCTGGAAGATATCGTCAGAACCAGAACGATGGCGCTCCAGCAGGCGCTCGAGTGGCTCGAACGGAGTGAAAAGGAACTGCGGCTGTCGCGAGAGGAAACGATTCAACGGCTTGCCATCGCCGCAGAATACCGCGACAGTGCCACGGCCCAGCATATTCAGCGCATGAGTCACTACTGCGAATTGCTTGCCCGGAAGTATGGCTTGTCATCGGAACGGTGCGACCTGATTCGCACAGCCAGTCCCATGCACGATATCGGAAAAATCGGCACGCCGGATCATGTGCTCCTTAAGCCGGGCAAATTCACACCGGAAGAATTCACCGTCATCTCTCAACATGCGGAAATCGGGTATCGCATCCTCAGCGGATCGGATGCCGAGATCCTCAAGGTGGCCGCCTCGATCGCCTGGACTCACCACGAACGGTGGGACGGCAACGGCTATCCGCGCAAATTAAAAGGCGAAGGGATCCCGGTGGAAGGGCGGATCGCCGCGATCGCCGATTCCTTCGATGCGCTCACCACCCAACGGATCTACAAGCCGGCCTTCCCTCTCGATCATGCCGTCGAACTCATGACCAAGCATCGGGGAGAACATTTCGATCCCGAGCTTCTCGACATCTTCTTTGCGTCGCTGAACGACATCAAGCGCATTCATGACCAGTATGCGGACCAATTGCCGCGCACCACGCTACCTGAAGTCTAACCCTCTTTTCGTCATTTCGTTGACCGGTATTCCGGCCGCCGATATACTTTCCTCATCTCGGCAGGGACGGCCCCAGACACGAAACCCCTGTACCCGTAGCATCTGCCGACGTTGAAAGGATTGCCGGTCATGGCCAAGAAGATCCCTGCGGCCCGGAAGTCCGCCGCAAGTAGAAACTGGATCGCCTACCTCTGTGAATCCCTGGTGACCTCCGGAGTGATGCCGACATGGGAGGCAGCCACCTATCTCACCGAAAACCTGTTCGGGGAGAAACCGAATCCTCGCCTCCTGCGGGCGAGAAACGCCTACGAAGTGACGACCCAATTTCTCCAGCGGCTGTATCACCCGATCGTCGAGGCGGCCTCTCGAGACGTCACGTTGCCCGGCGGCGCCATGCTCCATGTGTTTACGGATATCAGCCTCACCGGAAAATCCGCCGTGCTGGTCGTCTATATTTCCGGCGATACCCATCCGCAGCAATTACTGATGCTGGACGCAGCAAAAGCCTGGGAGCTGGTGTTTACTGATTCGGAAGACGTCAACCGGTGGGCAGAAGATCGATACCGACGGGTGAAATCCGCGTTGCTCTCGGTGATCGGCACATCAGCTCATCCAAAGATCCTCGCAGAAGTATCCTAACATTCCTCACTGCCGACACCTGTTCCAGTGCGGTGGCCTCTCACCCCCCGGACGGTTCATAATTCAAGACCGGCCCCAGCCATCGTTCGAGTGCTGAAAGAGAAATCCCTTTCCTCACCTGGTAGTCGAGCACCTGGTCTTTCCCGATCTTTCCTATCGCAAAATACCTGGCGTCCGGATGGGCGAAATAGAGCCCGCTGACTGAGGCGGCCGGCCACATCGCAAAACTCTCCGTGAGGGTAATGCCTGTGTGCTGTTCAGCGGACAAGAGATCAAAGACTGTGCGTTTCTCCGTATGGTCAGGACAAGCCGGATAGCCCGGCGCAGGACGAATCCCGCGATAGCGTTCCCGGATCAGATCCTCCGTCGTGAAGGATTCTTCCCTGCCATACCCCCACTCATGCCGCGCGCGCGCATGGAGCCATTCGGCAAATGCTTCGGCCAGGCGATCTGCCAGAGCCTTGGCCATGATGGAATTGTAGTCGTCATGATCACGCTCAAACTCCTGACACAAGACATCCACCCCGATCCCGGTCGTGACGGCAAAGGCTCCGATATAATCCGCGCGGCCTGACTCTTTCGGCGCGACAAAATCTCCCAAGGCGTAATTGAATTGCCCCTGAGGCTTCTCCGATTGCTGGCGCAGGGTGTGGAAGGTCGTCAGGATCGTCGTGCGTCGGTCATCGGTATAGATCTCGATATCGTCGCCCTGACTGTTGGCAGGAAACAACCCATACACGCCGTTCGCGGTGAATAACCGTTGCTCCACGATCCTGTGGAGCAGGGCGACGGCATCGTCGTACAGTTCTTTGGCCTTTGGACCAACGACAGGATCTTCAAAAATATTCGGGTATCGTCCGCGCAATTCCCAGGTGTGAAAGAACGGCGACCAATCGATGTAGGGAACCAGTTGACCCAACGGCTGCTGCGGCACCACCTTTACACCCGTGAAAGAAGGTACCGGTATGTCGACCTCGGCCCACTTGGATGGAAATCGATTGGCGCGCGCACGCCCCAGCGTCCAGAGAGTTTTGTTCCCCTTGTCCTGATGGGTCTGCCGTATCTGATCGTAGTCCGCGCGCACCTTCCTGGTAAAATCAGCCCGCAAGTCGTTATTCACCAGACTGCCGACGACACCCACCGCTCTGGAAGCATCCAACACATGTACGACGGAATGGTTGTAGGCCGGAGCGATCTTGACGGCTGTATGGGCTTTGCTTGTCGTGGCGCCGCCGATCAGCAACGGGAGATCGAGACCTTCACGCGTGAGTTCGCGCGCGACATGTACCATTTCATCCAACGAAGGCGTGATCAGTCCGCTCAATCCTATGATCTTTACCTGATGCAGGCGCGCAGCGGCCAGAATCTGTTCACAGGGTACCATCACCCCAAGATCGATCACCTCATAGTTATTGCATCCCAGGACGACGCCGACGATGTTCTTTCCGATGTCATGCACATCCCCCTTGACGGTCGCAAGCAGGACCTTGCCATTTGAGCTGGCCGCACCTGACCGCAGTTTTTCGGCCTCCATGAAGGGCATGAGATACGCCACGCCCTTCTTCATGACCCTGGCGCTCTTGACCACCTGAGGCAAAAACATCTTGCCCGACCCGAACAGGTCGCCGACGATGTTCATCCCGGCCATCAATGGGCCCTCAATGACATCCAGTGGCTTGGCATATTGACGTCGCGCTTCCTCGATGTCCTGCTCGATGTAATCGGTGACCCCTTTCACCAGGGCATGCGAGAGACGCTCCTCGACTGTGCCCGACCGCCACTCATCGTCCTTCACCGCAACTTTGCCCTGTTGCTTGACGGTGTCGGCAAACGTCACTAACCGTTCAGTCGCATCCGGCCTACGGTTCAGCAGCACGTCTTCGACCAGCTCCAGAAGATCCTTGGGAATTTCTTCGTAGACCGCCAACTGGCCGGCGTTCACGATTCCCATGTCGAGACCAGCCCGCACGGCGTGATAGAGGAATGCGGCGTGCATCGCCTCTCGGACGCGGTTGTTGCCGCGAAACGAGAAGGAGATGTTGCTGATCCCGCCGCTGACTTTCGCCAGGGGAAGATGCTGCTTGATCCAGCGCGTGGCCTCGAGGAAATTCACCGCATAGTTGTTGTGTTCCTCGATGCCGGTCGCCACGGTGAGGATGTTCGGATCGAAGATGATGTCCTGACCGGGAAAGCCGATGCGCTCCGTGAGAAGGCGATAGGCCCGCTCGCACACCTCGATCTTGCGTGCATACGTGTCGGCCTGGCCGCGCTCGTCGAAGGCCATCACCACCACGGCAGCGCCGTACCGGCGAACCAGCTTGGCCTGGTGGAGAAACTTGGCCTCGCCTTCTTTGAGGCTGATGCTGTTGACGACGGGCTTGCCCTGGATGTCCTTCAGCCCCGTCTCCAATATCTCCCATTTCGAACTATCCACCATGATCGGTACGCGGCAGATGTCCGGTTCCGACGCGACCAAACGCAGGAACTTCTGCATGGCAGCCTGGGAGTCGAGCATGCCCTCGTCCATATTGATGTCGATGATCTGCGCACCCCCCTCGACCTGTTGTCGGGCCACCGAGAGCGCAGCTTCATAATCGCCAGCCAGAATCAATTTTGAAAAAGCCGGCGACCCAGTCACATTGGTCCGCTCACCGATGTTCACAAAGTTCGATTCCGGTCGAATGGTGACCGCCTCCAGCCCGCTGAGCCTGGTATACGGCTCGACGGTTGGCGGGACGCGCGGCGAAAGACCGCGCACGGATTCGGCGATCAGCTTGATGTGTCCCGGGGTCGTCCCGCAACAACCGCCGACGATGTTCAGCCAGCCATTTTGCGCCCATTCTTTCAATTGCGGCGCGAGGCTGTCAGGTGTCTCCGGAAATCCTGTCGGCAACAATGGATTCGGCAGTCCCGCATTCGGATGGCAACTGACGGAAATCGGGGCCAGGTGCGAGAGCTCTTCAATCAACGGACGCATTTCTTTGGGGCCTAACGCACAGTTGATGCCGACACTGAGCAGGGGCACATGGGAAATGGAATTCCAAAAGGCCTCGATCGTTTGGCCTGTCACCCCGCGATTGCTGCCGGCTTGAATGAACGTGACCGAGGCCATGAGAGGAAGTCTGATATGGCGATCTTCAAAGAACTGATCGATGGCGAAGAACGCGGCTTTCGCGTTGAGCGTATCGAAGATAGTCTCGACCAATAGCAGATCGACTCCCCCGTCGACCAATCCACGGACCTGCTCGTAATAGGCCGTCACCAGTTCGTCGTAGGTGGTGCCCCGGGCCGCAGAGTTGTTGACATCGGTCGATATAGACGACGTCTTTGTCGTGGGTCCGATCGCGCCCGCCACAAAGCAGGACCGCTCAGGCGAGACAATCTTGATCTGTTCCGCAGCGCGCCTGGCACATTCCCCCCCGGCCTTCGCGATCTCATAGGCGAGGGATTCCATCCCGTAGTCGGCAAGGGAAATGGCTTGAGCATTGAATGTATTCGTCTCCACGATATCGGCGCCGGCTTCGAAGTACTGACGATGTATGTCCTCAACGACCGCGGGCTGCGTGAGGTTCAACAGGTCGTTGTGCCCTCGCTGATCTTTCTTCCAATCTTTGAATCGCTCCCCCCGAAATGCTGCCTCATCTAATTTCCGCTGCTGGATCATCGTGCCCATGGCCCCGTCGAGGACCAGGATGCGTTGTTGCAGCAGGGATGTAAACGACGCACTCATGTGACCTGTCTCCCCCATCGAATCTGTTGAGCGTGTGAACGAAGTCCGGCCATCATAACTGACCGGTTCTCATGCCAGCAAGCAAGCCTGACCCTCCCGCCTTGACAGGAAAGAACGGCGCCGATACGATGCCGATACCAGCTGGAGAGTAACCGTGCTCCTGCGTCTGTCCATCCATAGAATACTCTCAACTCTCCTGTTTCTCGTGTCGACCATCGCCCTCTCGCTCCAGCCCTCTGCAAGCTTCGCAGCACCCTATTTCGAAGACGGGTATCTCGGGCTTACCCAGACAGAATTGCATCAGAAGCTCGGCATGCCCCAGGCAGTCCGTGATCGAAAATCCGCCTTGCGCGTCTTTACGTATTACGCCATCACCGATTGGGAGAAATACTTTCGGAAACTCGTCTCACCGGAAAACGGGGAGGATGTCTATACCTTTAAACGTGACGGGATTGAGGTCCGATACTCGTTTAGCTATGCCGTCGACCCCAACGATCAAAACGAGAATCGAACCTTATTCGTTCGACTCGTCGATATCGAATTCTCTCCGTCGGTACCGCTCGCCCACATCCCCTCGCTGGTACCGGAATTTCACCCTTCGGATGACTCAGCATCCCCCTCATTCAGATCGAACATCTGGGTGTTGCTGTTTAAGGGGACTGCGTCGCCACAAGCTCGTTTTATCGTGAAAGAGGCCACCAAGGACAAGCTGGACTGGACGCTGGCCTATCAACTCTTCTCCCTGCAAGGCCTCCCGGATCCCCTCACGACCAAAGCCCTTATCGATCGCCTAGAGATCAGCACCCAAAGTATCGACCTTGTCACACAACGCCAGCGACACACGCATGACCCGATTCTCAATCCCTACTCTCGAGAATTTTCTCAGCGGGCGCTGACTCCTCAACAACCCACGACAAAAAACATTCCTGTCCCCAAATACGCGGACTAATCACGCAAACCCGGATCGCTCACAACGGTTCGTGACAAAGTTCCGCTGCCGCCCCATCGGCTCTTCTGCCTCGAAAGATGCCGGGTGCAATCAGGCCACGATCGGAAGGCTACGGAATGGGCTGGAGGAGTTGCTGCTGTTTCTCCTGGATCCTCTCAGACTGACCACGCAATCGGTCAAGCGGGCCATCCTTGGAGGTATAGAGCAGGGCAGGAATGGTCAAAGCTAACATGATCAAACACCAGAGAGACAGGAACCGGACGACTTGGCTCCGCACGAAGAACCTGACAATGAGACAGATCAACGCGACCGTGCCACCAACGGTGAGTATGTGTGACTGATAGTGGGTCACACCGGAGATATTCAGGATGAGCGTGCTGAGCTTCTCTCCGGTACGGAGTACCCAGCCGCTCACAGTCTGCTGGAGTCTTATGGCGGTGGAATGATCGGACGTGCCCTGGGAGACCTGCTCCGTTACCTGCACCTTCGCGCGATACCGTTCTGGGATATTCTCGAACTTGTCAGTGAGAACCGGTGTGCCTTGTTCATCGATATAGGAATAGATGGTGGTCGCAGATACGACTTCCGGCAAGAGGCTTCCGACCCAGAGTAAGAGAATACCTATCATGATCATTGGAATAGCGTTGAGCCGCAGGAGATTTCGTGAATCTCCGTGATCCGTTCTATGTCCGCATGCTCTCATCATCACAAGTATATCTACTAGAACGACTGCGCACATCTTATTGATTAAATGAGGCAAACAGTCCAGGTTCCTTGACTCTCTTCAATTTACATTGCTACGATGCACCCCACTATGCCGCAAAGCACCCTGGCCTCACAAGAACCGATGAATACGCTACTCCCAGCTGCCGGCGAATCGACTTCCTTCATCCGGCGTCGGCCGGTTCGACTCATCATCTATGCAGGACTCGGGCTATTTGCCCTCCTCATGGTGGTCTGGCCACTGATCGCACAGTTCAAAGATCCGGGGTTTCAAACACATATCGCGGAACATCGCGTCATGGTCGGCATGTCCAAGGAGCAGGTATTGGAGGCATGGGGCGGCCCACAAACTATCAACACGACCTTCACCAAAGAAGGGATCCGCCGCGAGGAATGGATTTTTGAAGATTGGGAAAGTGCTGCAGTCGTGAAACACCGCTATTTATATTTCGAAGAAGGCCAGCTCCTCGGCGGATGGTTCCAAGGTTCAGGCGAACGGCTCCCCGTCAAGACTCCGTCGAACCCACACAACCCGAAGCCCCGAAACTAACCACCCATCAGAGCTGCGACGAGACGTCCCGCACTTCAAGCCGAAGTCGGGCCAGCAGCATTTCCGCATACACGTGATCCGATTCGTCCACCATGACATGCGAGTTGAGAATAGGGAGTCCGGGATACAAACTGCTCATATGTTCGTTCTGCACCATATAGCCAATACCACTCCCCTCCAGCAGACTGGTGATCATCGCCAGCTCACCCATATTCTGCGGCTCAGTCAGCCGGATCATCGGCATCCCGCGTCCTCCTCGCTCACACCGGCCACCGGCAATTGAACCCCGTCGTTTCGTTGCTTTTTCCGCCCATCCCTCTTACACTCATCAGCGAGCTATGGTGTTTCTGTAATTTGCACGCGGCGCTGTTTCCCGGGACCACCAGATATGGTCAGTACGCGTTTCCATTCCCGGATCTGATACACCGCCCAGGCAGGAGATTGGCCTTTAAAGTACGCGTCAGGGTCTTCACCGCTGGCATTGAGAAAGATCGGTTCGGTGAAGCCTTCCTCCAACACATAGTCCAGGAGACAGTCCGTCACAAAACCCGAGCCTCGCAGGGACACTTCTGCCAGCAATGACAGAATGTCTTCCGGGTTTTGAATTGTCATATGATTCATTGAAGAACCTCCGCGCCAGCGAATTGTAACGAGCCGGTCAGCAGGAAGGCAACAGACATGACACGTCCCATGACGAAAAGCCGTTTCCAAGAAGAACTCCTGCGCATCATGGACCGGAAGCATCATTGGGCCTGGCCGTCATTCGCCGACGGTTCGGTCACCGTCGATCAACTCAAACGTCACTTTCAGCAGGAGTATGCCGTCTACGTGAGGGATTTTCCTGTTTTTCTGGCTCGTATTCACGGACACAATCCCCCGGCGCCGGTCCGGCGGATGCTGGCCGACAACATCTACGAAGAAGACACAGGGGGACTTTCGCTGGGGAAATCCCATCCGGAATTATTCCTGGCCATGATGACGGGACTCGGATTGCCGGCAAGTGAATTTGATTCGGTTCGATTCCTTCCCGCCAGTCGCCGCTATCGCACCTGGCTGGACCGGGTTTCGAATCATCGGAATTGGGTCGTCGGAGCCGCGGCCCTGACCGTGTTTGTCGAAGGCAGCGTGAAGGACCGCGCCGAAATCGCAGAACCTTCCAAACCCAAATCCGCGGAAGATATTGAATCCATCGTCCAACGCCACCCGCTTGTGAAATACCACGGCCTCTCGCCGGATGCCATGGATCTGATTCGCGCACATCAGCTGGTTGAAGCCGGTCACCGCCATGATGCCTATGCCATGGTCGTAAATTACGCGACGACTCGTACCCAGCAACAGGCCGTTCTCAGCTGCCTCAAGAAATGCCTGACCTTCTGGCAGGCCTATCGCGATGCGGTCGCCAAAGCCTGTGGATTGAAGAAGATGTGAATTGTGTTCCGGGTGACCTGTCTCACATTCCTCTTGCTGACACTTACCCCCGATCAAGCCTCATTCGCCATCAACTCCCGTCCTTCCGACGATATGACGCTGGTTCCGGCGGGAGAATTCCTGATGGGAAACCCCTGGGGCACCGATGGACTTCCCGATGAACAGCCGCAACGCCTCGTTTACCTCTCACCATTCTTGATCGACCGCTACGAAGTCACGAATGATGCCTATGCACGCTTTGTCCAGACGACCGGCCATCGCGCCCCGGCAAATTCCAACCCTGCTGCCACATTATGGGAGGACAACCGGCCGGTCCCGGGCATCGGCGGTCACCCCGTAGTCAATGTCAGTTGGGAGGATGCCGTCGCCTATTGCACCTGGGCCGGTAAACGTCTGCCAAGCGAGGCAGAATGGGAAAAGGCGGCGCGAGGCACCGATGGCCGTCGGTATCCCTGGGGAAACGAATGGGATATCAAAAAGGCCAACAGCGCCAGCTACTGGGCAGGGCGAACCATCGACTTCCAGAGTGGAGCGGACTGGGACGCCTTCTGGGTCAAAGGCGAGGGGGCGAAGATCGCAAACGAAAAGGGTGTCAAGGGCGAAGTACTCACGATGCCGGTCGCGAGCTTTCCGGAGAGCGTGAGCCCCTATGGAGTCCATGACATGGCGGGCAATGTCGCTGAATGGGTGCAGGATTGGTATAACCCGAACTACTACAAAGATGCTCCTCTTTCAGACCCCTCTGGTCCTCCTCGAGGAGCGATCAAAGGCATGCGAGGCGGGTCCTGGCTCAAGCCGGTCATCAGTCTTCGGGCAAGCGACCGCGACTGGGGGACCATCGACAGCAGGCCGAGCGGAACCGGATTCCGTTGTGCCGGGGAGGTGTACTGACTAAGAGGCGCATTCCTCGATGGCTCCCATTCACTCACCCACCGGTTGACACCTGGCGTACACGCCAGTATGACTCGTCCTCCTCACGCGGGTATATATCACTGTCAGGTTGACGTCACCACTCCACGAGCTCGAGCCCCATGAACCACTCTCAAGACTTTAAGGTCTGCGCCGATCACCTTGCCGACATCGGTCGATGGGCCTATCGCAAAGGGTGGGCTCCGGGAACCATCACGAATTTCAGTGTGCGGTTGCACGAACAGGCAGCCCCCGCGTTTTGCGCCATCACCGGCTCTGGTGTCGATAAAGAAACCCTCGATCCGGATCAGATCCTCGCGGTCGACCGGCTTGGCGTTCCGGTGAATGGCTGCGCGTTGACACCTTCCGCGGAAACGGCCCTGCACGTGATGCTCTACCGCGTAACGGGCGCGGGCGCCGTCTTGCACACCCATTCGCTGGCTGCAGCAATACTCTCCCGAGTGGCCGGAGCAGGTGGCTGCCTGACGCTATCCGGTTGGGAATTGCTCAAAGGCTTTGATGGAATCGAAACCCACGATC
>Ga0070681_10005142_pt1 | contig 12616 bp, 15 predicted proteins | sample KBSC83BmetaG_FD_65650 | JGI IMG/M metagenome (GOLD analysis project Ga0070681, IMG submission 65650) | Corn rhizosphere microbial communities from Kellogg Biological Station, Michigan, USA - KBS C8-3B metaG | ecosystem: Host-associated > Plants > Roots > Rhizosphere | place: USA: Michigan...
TCGGCGTCTACAAACCGGAGGTCTGAAGGCCATGCCCGTCGGAGGCAGAAAGCAATATCCCGCTCCCATCGAGTTCGAGACCGCCACCGTCGAGTCGACGATCTCGGGCCGCGCCTGGGAGCTCCCGGCCATGTGGAACCGGATGTTCGAGCAGCGCGTCATCTGGGACTACGACACCGCCGGGTTCGAGAAGATCGGCGCCCTTCCCGGCGGGGAGTCGCTGGAATGGTGCTACGGCTGCGGCAAGTGCGTGCCGGTCTGCCCGGTCGACCTCGTCGGCGAGTACGGGCCACGGAAGATCCACCGCAAGGTCCAGACGGGCATGGACCTCCAGCACGATCCCGATCTGTGGCTCTGCACCACCTGCATGAACTGCCTCCGGGTCTGCCCGAAGGAAGTCAACATGATCAAGATCATGCCGGCGGTCCGGGAACAGGCGGTCGCGGAAGGAGCCGTACCCTCCGAACTGCAGGACGTGTTCGAGAAGACGTTCCGCTACGGCAACTGCCTCGGCGAGAACGCCCGCCGCCGCCACGCCTGGACGAAGAACGCCGGGGTCCCGGTCCGGGTGCTGTCGGCGTCCGACCCCGGCCCGGTCGACGTACTGGTCTGGGTCGAGGACTACTGGAGCTACCACCCCCGCGGCCAGCAGGCGGCGCAGGCCTTCGCCCGGGTGGCCACCGCCCTCGGCATCGACTGGGCCATCGTCGGCCCCGAGGAGAAGACCGTCGCCGACTCCCAGCGGCTGGCGGGGGAGAAGGGCCTGTTCGAGGCCATGATGGAGGACGTCGTGGCCACGCTGGGGAAGTACCAGTTCAACCGGATCGTGACGCCCGACCCCCACGCCTACAACGCCTTCACCAAGATCTACCCGGAGTACGGGCACAACTACGAGGTCCTGCACTACACGCAGTTGCTGGCCCCGCTCATGGACCGGGCGGAGTTCCCCCGGGAGATCAACCTCGACGTCACGTTCCACGACCCCTGCTACCTCGGCCGCCACGGCGGCGAGTACGACGCCCCCCGCCGGCTGCTCAAGTCGATCCCCGGCGTCAACCTGATCGAGATGGAGCGGTCCCGGGAGAACGGGTACTGCTGCGGCGGGGGCGGGGGCGGCATGTGGCTCGACGGCTTCACCGCCAACCACACCACCGAGCGGCTCTCGGAGCGCCGGGTGCGGGAGGCCGCCGAGACCGGGGCGGCGGCGCTGGCGGTGTGCTGCCCCTACGAGGTGTCGCGCTTCGAGGACGGCGTGAAGTCCACCGGCAACGAGGGCATGCGGGTCCCCGACATCATCGAGCTCCTCGACGAGGCGATGGGGCTGGCGCCGAGTGCATAGCCTGCGGATCGTCGACTTCGGGCGGGTCTCCGCCCTGCGATCCCAGACGCTGTGGCACGCCCTGGCCTACGGGGTATCGGACGGTGGTCCGCCCACGCTGTCGTTCATGCGCCCGTCGCGGCCCTACGTCGGCCTCGGCTACCACCGGCGGCTCGAGGAGGCGGACCTCGGTGCCTGCCGGGAGGCCGGCCTCCCCGTCTTCCGTCGCATGGTCGGCGGCGGGGTCGTCTACCTCGACGAGCACCAGCAGTTCTTCCAGATCGTCCTGCCGTTGGCCGACGTACCCCGGTCGCGGGAGGCGGCGCTGCGCCGGCTGCTCTCGCCGGCGGTGGCGGCCTTCCGGGCGGCCGGCCTGCCGGCCGAGCTCGACGACGACAACGAGATCGTCGTCGGCGAGGCCAAGATCTGCGGCCACGGCGCGGCCCAGATCGACGACGCGGTGGTCGTCGTCGGGAATCTCATCGAGCGCTTCGACCACGCCGCCGCCGCCCGGGTGCTGGCCCTCCCCGACGAGGTGCGGGCCGAGGTCGTCCGGCTGATGGAGCGGTTCGTGGCCCCCACCCCGGTCGACCCGGTGGCCTTCCGCTCGGCGGCCATCGCCGCCTACGGCGAGGCCCTGGGGCTCGAGCCGGTGGCCGGCGAGCTGTCGGAATACGAGCGGGAACGGTTGCTGGAGCTCGACGTCCGCTTCCGGTCGCCGGAGTGGTTGCGGGGCCCGGACCGGCCCGAGCCGAAATGCTTCCAGGTCAAGGTCCGGGCGGGGGTGTACGTGGTGTGGATCGAGCAGGACGGGCGCCGGGCCGTGGCCACGGTGATCGGCGACGAGATCGACCGGGTGCAGGTCTCCGACCCGGAACTCGACGGCGCGCTGACGGCGGCGCTGGCCGAGGTGCGGTTCGTCGGATGAGCGGGGAAGGGAGGGCGTCGTGACCGAGATCGCGGAGGTCGCCGGATTCCAGGTGGCGCTCGATCGGGCCTACGACCCGGCCGGGCACTTCTGGGTCTCGATGGTCGCCGCCGACCGCGCCCGCCTGGGGCTCGACGCCCTCGGCGTGGAGACCAGCGGCACGATCGCCCAGCTGGCCTTCCTGCCGGTCGGCGAGCAGCTCAAGCGGGGCGAGGCGTTCGGCAGCCTGGAGGCGGCCAAGTTCGTCGGCCCGCTGGTGAGCCCGGTCTCGGGCACGGTGGTGGCCAGCAACGACGGCGTCGTCGCCGATCCGGCCCTGGTGGAGCGCGACCCCTACGGGGCCGGCTGGCTGATCGAAGTGAGCATGGCCGACACCGCCGAGCTGCGGGACCTGATCTCCGGTAGCGACGTCGTCCCCGTGTGGTTCGCCGGGGAGGTCGAGGACTACCGCCTCAAAGGGGTGCTGGCCGAATGACGGCCACCACCGGGTTCGCCCTCCGAAAGGCCAACTTCGGCGACACCATCGAGTTCTACGCGCCGGGCCTGAAGCGGTGGGAAACCCGGGAGTGGAAGCCGACCAACCCCCGCCGCTTCCTGCCCGTTTCGGTCACCGGGTCGGCCTGCGCCCTCTCCTGCGACCACTGCCAGGCCAAGGTCCTGGAAGGGATGATCTCGGTGAAGGCGGGGGAGGACCTCTTCGACCTTGCCGTCTCGCTCAAACGGCAGGGCAGCGAAGGGTTGCTGGTCTCCGGGGGTTCCACCCGGGCCGGTGGGGTGCCGCTCCTCGGGCACCTCAAGCACGTCCCTCGCATCAAGGAAGAGCTCGGCATGACGGTCATCGCCCATTCCGGTGTCGTGTCTCCGCAACTGGCGGAAGGCCTGGCCGACGCCGGGGTCGACGGAGTCATGCTCGACATCATCGGCGCCGACGAGACGATCCGGGACGTCTACCACCTCGAGCTCACCACCGCGGACTTCGAGCGGTCGCTGGCCCTCCTGGCGGAGCGGAACCTGCGGATCATCCCCCACATCGTCTGCGGGCTGCACTACGGGAAGTTCCTCGGCGAGCACCGGGCGTTGGAGATGATCAGCCGGTATCCGGTGTCGACACTGATCATCGTCGTGCTCGTCCCGTTGGTGGGGACGCCGATGGCCCACCTCCCACCTCCGCCGGTGGAGGACCTCGTGGACTTCTTCGCCGACGCCCGGGCCGCCATGCCGACGACCAAGGTCAACCTCGGCTGCGCCCGTCCGCTCGGGGCAATGAAGCAGGAGCTCGACGAGGCCGCCATCGACCACGGCCTGAACGGGATCGCCTATCCGGCCGACGGAGCCATCGCCTATGCCCGCTCCCGGGGGCTCGAGCCGAAGCTCTACGAGTACTGCTGCTCGCTGACGTGGACCGGCGACAAAGGGGAGGCGTGGTCGGAAGTGAAGGTGTCGGCATGACGGACGTCTGGCGCTACCTCATCGACGACGACGTCGAGGCGGCGGCCGGCTTGGCCCTCGACGAGGCGATGCTGGCCGGCTACGCCCGCACCGCCGATCCCGCCTGGCCGCCGACGCTGCGGCTCTACACCTATCGCAGCCACTGCGCCCTCGTCGGCCGGTACCAGCACCTGGAGGCCGAGGTCGACCTCGACGCCTGCCGGCGCACCGGGACGGGATGGTCCCGGCGGCCGACCGGCGGCGGGGCCATCGTCATGGGCGCCGGCCAGCTGGGTGTCGCCGTGGCCACCCGGGCGCCGGCCGAGGTCAATCCCCGGGCGCTGCTCGGCCGTTACGCCGAGGGCATCGTGGCCGGGCTGGCCGAACTCGGCATCGAGGCCACCTTCGCCGGCAAGAACGACCTCTCGGTCGCCGGCCGCAAGATCGCCGGCCTCGGGCTGTACCTCGAGCCGGGGGGCGGGCTGCTGTTCCACTCCAGCGTCCTCGCCGACCTCGACGTCCCGTTCATGCTCGAGGTCCTCAACATCCCGGCGGCCAAGCTGGGCGACAAGGCCGTGGCCGCCGTCGAAGAGCGGATCACCACCGTGAGCCGGGAGACGGGCCGGAGGCTGGGCGGCGCCGACATCCGCGACGTCATCGCCACCGGGTTCGCCAAGGCGCTGGGCGTCGAGCTGCGCCCGGGGACGACGACGGCGGCCGAGGAGGCCGGAGCGGCGGTCCTGGCGAAGGAGCGCTACGCCGACGAGGCCTGGTGCAACGAATCCAGCCCCCAGCCCGACGCCACCGCCACGTCGGTGTTCAAGACGCCGGAAGGGCTGGTGCGCTGCTACCTCGCCCTCCACGGCCCGACGATCAAGAGTGCCCTGTTCACCGGCGACTTCAACACGGTGCCGGAGCCGCTGGCCCGCTTCGAGGCGTCGCTGCGCTGGGCCCGGCTGGAGGAGGCCACGCTGGAGCGGCTGGCGGCGGCGGCCTGTCCCGACGGCACCGGCCTCGGCGTGCCGCCGTCGGAACTGGTGAAGGCCGTGCTGACCGCCGCGGAGCGGGCGGCGCAGCACTCCGGTGCGCTGTCCGCGGCACCGGTCCGCCCGTCCGGCTCCTGCTACTTCCCGGAGGAGCACGTATGACGATTGCGCCCGTCAACCTCACCTCGAGCCGGCCCCGGGCCGGGGGGGTGAACGAGAGCCCGGAGTGGGTGCGGATCTCGATGGCCTCGGCCATCGCCCTGCGCTTCCGGTCGGGCCGCTTCACCCGCGACTTCGAGTTCGGCGGCATCAACCTGCTGCTCAACTACGAGGACGGCTGTCGCTCGGACTGCGGCTACTGCGGGCTGGCCCGCACGCGGCCCGGTTCCTACGAGGACAAGTCGTTCATCCGGGTGGAGTGGCCGCTGGTGCGGACCGACGAGCTCGTCGACCGCATGGCCGCCCGGCAGGAGCAGATGACGCGGTTGTGCATCTCGATGGTGACGCACCCCCACGCCTACCGGGACACGCTCGACATCGCCGAGCGCATCGTGGCCAAGGTGGAGGCGCCCCTGTCGATCCTCGTCGCCCCGCCGACGCTCAACCGCACCAAGCTCGAGCGGTTCAAGGCCGCCGGCGTCGACATGATCGGCATCGGCCTGGACGCCGTCACCGAGGATCTCTTCCGCCGCATCCGCACCGACGTCCCGGCCGGCGGGGCCGGCCTGTCGTGGGCCAAGTACTGGGAGGTCGTCGACGACGCCCGGGAGATCTTCGGGCCCTGGAAGGTCAACTGCCACACGCTGGTCGGTCTCGGCGAGACCGACCGCGATCTCGTCGACATCTTCACCCGGCTGCGGGACCGGGAGATCTTCTCCTATCTGTTCTGCTTCAACCCGGAGCCCGACTCCCGCCTGGCCGACCACCCGAAGTCGCCGTTGCGCCGCTGGCGCCGGGTTCAGCTGGCCAAGCACCTCATCGAGACCGAGGGCTTCGGCGCCGGCCAGTTCGACTTCGACACCGACGGCAATCTCACCGGCCTCGACGGCGACGCCGCGGTGGTGGAGCAGAGCATCGAGTCCGGCATCCCGTTCATGACCAACGGCTGCCCCGGCGCCGGCGGCGAACCGGGCTGCACCCGGCCCTACGGCTCCTACCGGCCGTCGGAGCCGTTCCGCGACTTCCCGTTCCTGCCCGATCCGAACGACCTGGCCGCGATCCGTTCCGATCTCGGGCTGCACGACCTCCTGAGCTGAAAGGGCACGACCAATGCGCATCGTGGTTCCCATCAAGCAGACACCGGACCTTGTCGAGGAGCTCGAGCTCAACGACGACGAGACCGACGTCGACCGCGAATTCCTGAAGTTCGTGCTGTCCGAGTGGGACGACCAGGCCATCGAGGAGGCGCTGCTCGTCAAGGAGGCCGGTGGCGGTGAGGTGATCGTCGTCGGCTTCGGCGATCCCGATGTCGAGCTCAGCCTGGCCACCGCCATGGCCAAGGGCGCCGACCGGGCCGTGAACCTCACCGGCCTCGGCGACGGCTGGATCGACAGCCACACCCGGGCGGCGGCGCTGGCCGAATGGCTCAAGGGCCAGGAGGTCGACCTCGTGCTGGCCGGCGTGCAGGCCGTCGACGACCTCGACGGCCAGCTCCCGCCGCTGCTGGCCGCCATGCTGGGCTGGCCCCACGTCGGCGTGGTCATCGGCGTGGAGGGCAAGGACAACACGATCGTCGTCAGCCAGGAGTTCGGCGGCGGCAAGGCCACCCGGCTCGAGGTCAAGCTTCCGGCGGTCGTCGGCGTGCAGGCCGCCCGGCAGCCACCCCGCTACGCCTCGATCACCCGGATCCGCCAGGCCCAGCAGGCGGGCGGGATCGAGGAGGCCTCGGTGTCGGCGGCGGGGGGCGGCGCCGGCATCACCGTCCGGCGGCTGTTCGAACCGGAGAAGACCGGGCACGCCGACATGCTGACCGGCAGCCCCGAAGAGGTGGCCGACCGCATCGTCGAACTCGTCCGGTCCAAGGGCGTGCTCAAGTAAGGGGGAGCTCCGATGGCGAACGACATTCTCGTGCTGGCCGACCATCTCCGCGGCCAGCTGTCCGACACGACGGCGGAGCTCGTGGGCCAGGCCAAGCAGCTCGCCGGGGCCACCGGTGGGCAGGCGGTCGTGGCGCTGCTCGGCGCCCCCGATCTCGCCGGCCAGATCACCGGTGCCGACACCGTACTCACCGTCGACCACCCGACGCTGACCGACTACACGCCTGAGGCGTGGGAGAAGACGCTCCTCCATATCGTCAACGAGCGCCAGCCCCGCCTCGTGCTGATCGCCAACACCACCATCGGGATGGACCTCGGCGCCGGCCTGTCGGCCTCCTGGGGGGCGCCGCTGGTGGCCTACGCCGTCCGGCTGGAGGCCGAGGGCGGCGACATCGTGGCCACGGCCCAGGTCTACGGCGGCAAGCTGCTGGCCGAGGTGGCCCTCGGCGGGGACAAGGGGATCTGCACCGTGGTGGCGGGGTCCTTCCCGGCGGCGGCGGGCGGCGCCAACCCGTCCGTCGAGACGGTCGCTCCACCGCCGGGGCTCGACGACCTCAGGACCTCGTTCCTCACCATGGTCGAGCCCGAGGGCGGCGACGTCGACATCACCGCCGCCGACGTCCTCGTCTCGGTCGGCCGGGGCATCGGCAGTCAGGACAACCTGGAGCTCGTCCAGGAGCTGGCCGACGCCATCGGCGCGCCGCTGTCGGCCTCGCGGCCCGTCACCGACGCCGGGTGGCTGCCGAAGACCCGCCAGGTCGGCAAGTCGGGGCTCAAGGTGAAGCCCAAGGTGTACCTGACCTTCGGCATCTCCGGCGCCCCGGAGCACCTCGAGGGCATGCGCGACGCCGAGCTCATCATCGCCTGCAACACCGACGCCGCCGCCCCGATCTTCGACGTCGCCCACTACGGCACGACGCTCGATCTGTTCGACCTCGTGCCGGCCATCACGGACAAGGTCGGTTGAACTGCCCGTTCTGCGCCTACGAGGGGTCGCCCCGGGAGCTGCACGCCCACCTGGGCGAGCAGCATGCCGACGCCGTCCGCTTCGAGGAGAAGGGCGGAGGGCGGTCGTTCTACGCCCTCACCTGCCCGATCTGCGGCGACGGCTACCAGCGGGAGATCAAGCCGCGGGGCCGCGACCCGGGCTTCGTCGCCGAGTTCCAGAGCCAGATCCGCCTTGTCGCCTTCGACATGCTGGTGAACCACCTGCTGGGTGAACACGAAGATCTCCCCGTCGAGTAGGAGGACGCGTGGCCACGGTCAGCAACTGCAACCTTCCCGAGGACCTGTACTACGTCGTCGAGAAACACGTCTGGGCCCGGCATGAGGACGGCGTCGTCACCGTGGGCCTCACCGACGTGGCCCAGAACCTGGCCAAGGGCATCCTCTCCATCAGCCCGAAGAAGGTCGGCCGCCGGGTGGAGGCGGGCAAGAGCCTGGCCACCGTCGAGAGTTCCAAATGGGTCGGGCCGGTGCCGAGCCCGGTCAACGGCGAGATCATCGAAGTGAACGAGGCGGCGGTATCCGACCCCGGCATCGTCAACCGTGAACCGTACGCCGCCGGCTGGATCGCCAAGGTCCGCCCCGAGAACTGGGACGCCGAGTCGGCGGGCCTCGTCACGGGCGAGGCCGGTATCGCCGCCTACACCGCCTTCCTGGAAAAGGAAGGGATCACCTGCGGCGGCTGAGAGGAGATCCCGGGTGAGGAGCTATGGCTGAGCAGAACTGGTTCGGCTGCGTCGTCCCCGACGACCTGCTCTACGACCTCGAGCGGGACGTCTGGATCCGGCGCCTCGACAACGGCGAGGTCGAGTGCGGCATGACCGACGTCGCCCAGACCCGGTGCGGCCGCTTCGTCCTCGTCTCGTGGAAGCATCCCGGCAAGCAGGTGAAGCAGGGCCGGCCGATGGCGGTCATCGAGAGCGCCAAGTGGGTCGGCCCCTTCCCGGCGCCGCTGTCGGGCCAGATCACCGCCGACAACCGGCTGGCCTTCGAGGAGGACGTCGCCGTGGCCAACCGAGATCCCTACGGCGCCGGCTGGCTCGTCCGGCTCAAGCCGAGCGATTTCGATGCCGAGAGCGGGCACCTCGTCGACGGCGCCGCCGCCTTCGAGTACTACCGCAAGGTGATCGAGGAACAAGGAATCCGATGTTTCCGTTGTGAGGAGTGACGGGTCGTAGCAGGATGGTTCCAACGCGTTCATCCGAGAGGGGTCACGCCCATGGCTGACAACGGCAACGGCAACGGCAACCGCCAGAAGCGCATGGCCATCGTGTGTTGGAGCAGCGATCTCGACCGGGTGTGGCCGGTGCTGATCCTGTCCACCACGGCGGCTGCTTCCGGCCTCGAAGTCAATGTGTTCTTCACCTTCTGGGGGCTGCGCGTGCTCCAGAAGAACGAAAAGCGGGTGACGGGCCAGAACTGGATGCAGATCGGGGAGTCGCTCGTCGACCGCGGCGGCACGGATCACCTGAAGCTGGGCAAGATCCACTTCGGCGGTGCCGGCACGACGATGATCAAGAAGCTGGCCAAGTCCTACAACGTGGCCAGCCCGACCGAGCTGCTCGGCATGGCGCAGGACCTCGGCGTGAACCTCTACCCCTGCCAGATGACGATGGACCTCTACGGCCTGAACAAGGAGGACTTCATCGACGGCATCGGCACGCCGATGGGGGCGGCCAGCTTCATCGACATGGCCGCCGACTCCGACATCACGATGTTCATCTAGCACTCGGGGGGCTCTGCCCCCCGAGGACCCCCCGAAGGCTGTCCGTAGTCAGCCATTGCGGTGACCATGGCGCCGGCCGAGAGCTGGAGTTCCAGCCGGGCCGGCGCCTCACCGCGGAAGAACACCTGGATGCCCTCGGCCCGCCAGGTGAGGAAGGCCTCGGGATCGAACGGGCTGCCGAGGGCGGCGACGAGGTCGCCGCCCGGACGGACGGCGACGGTCACGGCGCGCTCGCCGTGGTGGCACAGGGCCGCGAGGTCGGAGGAGAAGGTCGTCTCGGGCGGCGGGCCCGTCAGTGGCTGCGCCTGGGTCGCCGGGCGGGGTTTCCGTTGGGGAGGTTCGCCGAGTGGCACGCGGTCAGATCCCGAGAAAGGCCTTGCCCTCGGCCGAGATCCGCTCCGGAGACCACGGCGGCTCGAAGACGAGCTCGGTGCGGACGTCGTCGAAGGGCAGCGAGTTCGCCACCTCCCGGATGCCCGACTCGATCTGCGGGCCGAGGCCGCAGGCCATGGTCGTCAGCGAGTAGCGGACGGTGAGGACGCCGTCGTCGTCGACGTCGACGTCGTAGATCAGCCCGAGGTCGACGATGTTCAGGCCCAGCTCGGGGTCGATGACCGCCTTCAGCTCGTCGCGGACCTCGCCCGGCGACGGCCAGGGGGCGGCCGGACCGGTCAGCGCCCCACCGGAGCCCGCAGCGCCGTCTGGCGCTCGAGCTCGTCGGACATGACGCCCCGCAGGATGTCGATGGCCTCGATCACCTTGGGGTGCCGCAGCGAGTAGACGACGTTGTTGCCCTGCCGCTCGGCCTCGACGAGCCCCCGGTCCCGCAGCACGGCCAGGTGCTGGGACGTGTTGGACTGCGGCGCCTCGATGAGCTCGCAGAGCTCGCTGACCGTGTAGCGGCCGTAGCGGAGGGCGTAGAGCAGGAGCAGGCGCTTCGAATCGTTGAGCGCCTTGCACATGCTGGCCACCAGTTCGTCGAGCTCCTGTCGGAGCAGCGAATCGATGGGAGGGGCCGATTCACCCATAAGTAGGTCGGATTTTCGCACACGGCATTCGTTTTTACAAACGTGCTGGATTGCGCATGCCGAGACGGGTCCGGTCGACGGCCGCCTCCACCAGCTGGATCATGTCGACCACGGCCATGGTCTCCTCGTTGCCGGTGGTCTTGGCGGCATCGGAGTACATCGTCATGTCCTTGGGGCAGGCCACGACGAAGGTGTCGACCCCGACCGACACCGCCTCCCGGATCCGGTTCTCGCTCGGCCGCTCGGTGAGGTTCGAGTCGTCCATCCAGATGCGCCCGCCGCCGGCGCCGCAGCAGAAGGTGTTGTCCCGGTTGCGGGGCATCTCCTTGACGGTGCAGCCGAGCGCGGCGAGCAGCCGCCGGGGAGCGTCGGTCACCCGGTTGTAGCGGGCCAGGTAGCAGGGATCGTGGTAGGTCACCGTCCGGCCGAGGGGGTTGACCGGGATGGTCCCGTCCTCGACGAGGGAGGCCAGCAGCTCGGTGTAGTGGCGGACCGGCTTGTCGAGCCCGAACTCCGGGTACTCGTTGCGCAGCGTGTTGAGCGAGTGGGGGTCGGTGGTGAAGATCTCGTCGAAGGAGGCGGCGTTGAAGGCCGCCATATTCTGCTCGACGAGCATCTCGTAGAGGCCCTCCTCGCCCACCCGGCGGACGTCGTTGCCGGAGTTGCGCTCGTCCTCGTAGAGGATGCCGAAGTCGACGCCGGCCTCGTTGAGGAGCGTGGCCATCGTCCGGGACAGTTCGGCCAGCCGCTCGTCGAAGCTGGCGTAGTCGCCGACGAACCACAGGTACCGGACGGGCTCCTTGCGGGCGTCCTTGATCTTGAACTCGAGCCCCTTGGTCCACCGGGCCCGCTGCCGGGACGACTTGCCGAAGCTGTTGCCCTGGGTGGCCAGGTTCTGCAGGGCGTCCTGCAGGCTGGGCTCCATGGACCCGTCGTCGACCAGCGCCCGGCGGAGCTGGACGATGGTCGAGACGTGCTCGATCCCCACGGGGCAGGCCTCGACGCAGGCCATGCAGGTCGTGCAGGCCCACAGCGTCTGCTGCTTGATGACGTCGCCGGCCAGCTTCGTGTCCCCGTTCCCGGCCATCGGACCGGTCGCCGCCGGCCGCTTCTCCCAGTCCAGGATCGCGTGGAGGCCGTTCTGGCGGTCGACCCACTGCCGGAGGTCGAGGACGAGGTCGCGGGGTGACAGCGGCCCGCCGGCCACCTGGGCCGGGCAGGCGACGTGGCAGCGTCCGCACTTGGTGCAGGCGTCGAAGTCGACGAGTTCCTTCCAGGTGAAGTCGCCCAGCGTCCGGTAGCCGACGTGATCGGAGTCGGGATTCGGCTTGGGCAGGTGGCGGGCCGCCGCCGGGTCGTGGACGGTGAGGTTGGCGGCGTCGACCACCATGTGCATGGCCTTGGAGATGGGGATGTAGGCCACGAAGGCCAGGGCCAGCGCGGCGTGCGTCCACCAGGTGGCGAGTCGCAGGTGACCGGCCTCGGCCACGCTCAGCCCGAGGCCGCTCATGCCCTTGCCCACCACCCAGCCGACCGGCGACCACGCCTCGAACGACGGGAACCGGCTGTTGACGAGCCGGAAGCCCTCCTCCAGGAAGCCGGTCACCAGCACGATCATGAGGAACCAGGCGAAGAGGGCGTCGCCCTTGCGCAGCGGGGAGCGGTCGTAGCCCTCCGGCGGCTTCTCGGCCCGGGTGTAGTCGAGCTGCGGCGGGTGCGACCACCGCCGGCCGATCATGTAGGCCAGGCCGACGATGGCCCCGAGGCCCATGACGTCGAGGACGACCGAGTAGACGAGGTAGAAGGGCCCGTGGAAGAAGTGGATCTCGTGGCCCACGACCTTGTCGCTGATCGGCGCCAGGATGTCGGTGTCGAGGGTGAGGATGCACGTCCCGATGAAGAGCGTGATGAAGCCCCAGAAGACGAAGAAGTGGGCCAGGCCGGTCTTGCGGTCCCGCTTGGCCACCGTCGACTGGGTGGCGATGGCGGCCAGCGACGTCTGCAGCGGGCGCGACCGGGCCACCCGCCGGCTGAGGTCCACGAGCTCCCGTTCGCGGGTGCGGGTCTGCTCCCAGACCTCGCGCCACCGGCCGATCCGCCGGCCCCGGCGGTACTTCTGGACCCGCTTCCAGGCGTAGGCGGCGAAGGCCAGCGTGGCCGC
>Ga0070681_10005145_pt1 | contig 12616 bp, 12 predicted proteins | sample KBSC83BmetaG_FD_65650 | JGI IMG/M metagenome (GOLD analysis project Ga0070681, IMG submission 65650) | Corn rhizosphere microbial communities from Kellogg Biological Station, Michigan, USA - KBS C8-3B metaG | ecosystem: Host-associated > Plants > Roots > Rhizosphere | place: USA: Michigan...
GAGCCGGATTACCTGCTGTCTAGCTTTATCAACGGGATCAAGCACCTGCCTTGCGAGTTTCCGCGTACGGGGCGGGACAGAAGCCACGGTTTCTGGTTCCGCCCGGCAGTACGCGCGAGAAAGGCAACGAGATGACCACCGACGAGGCCGTCGGCACGGCCGTCCCGCTGCCGTTCGATACCAGCAAGGCGCACCAGGCCCGGATGTACGACTACCTGCTCGGCGGATACTTCCTCAATCCACACACTAGTCGCCTTTAAGCCGTAGTCAGGGTGATGCCTTGGTCCAACTGATCGTTGACCTTTTGGCCTCAGGTGACGCTTGACGGTTTCTAGGGACTGCGGGTTGCCGGGTCCTGCTCATCTTCGCCCAGTTCGCGCTTGAAGGCGAACCTGTCGCCTATAGTGCCGGGGCTGATCGGTTTGTCGAACTGCAGCAGCTTTGCGGGCGCTTTAAGGGCATCCTGGCCAGGGCGGATCTCATAGGTCAGCACAACCTGCTCGTCGCACCCGGTTTGGCTCTCCACGCGGTACCGGGTCGTGTGGTTCTGCAGCTCCCAGGTGCCAGATAGCTCCCGGTCCAGCGCAAGGGTTAGCTGATGGCCGGCCGAAGTGTGCCAGCTGAAGCGGTAAACGTGGAACGGCCCGCCGTCCCTGGACCAGTTGGTCCATCCGGTTCCGTCGGAACGGAATGCGATGTCGGCGGCTTCCATGGCGCCCTGGTAAAGAGACTCATCTGACCAGTAGCCGATCAGGCTCTCGTCCAGCAGAGCAGGGACGAAGAAGCCCCAGACGCCGTTGGAGAACTCGCCCGCGGCAAACCGGATCGGCGGGGCCGAGCCCGTTACCTCGTAGATGAACATCTGGTGTCGCTGTGAGGGGTACTGGGGATGGGCGACCGTGATGCGGCTGCCGGTCGCTGTCCATCCCACCTCCCACGGGTTCACCCCCGCGACATCAGCCTGCTGGCCCTCGTGGCCGATGCTGACGAACCGCCAGCCGTGATCTACCTCCACACGGCTCATCGTTCCATTCTGCGTGACCCGTTGCCGGTCGTTCCCCGGGGAAACCGAGCGCCCCGTCTGGGCTGATACCGCCACCCAGTCACGGATGCGCCGCGCAGCGGGAGGGGCAGGCTGGCCCCTGCCGGTATTTCCTGCCTGCGGGGCCGCCGAGGTCTCCGGGGTCAGGGCCGGCCCGCAGGGCGATGCGCAGCAGCCTTGAAGCCGGAGGAGCGGCCCCGTACCCTTCGCGCGGCGCATCCCCCGGCCACCGGCGCGCAGCGCACCGGGAATGAGCGGCGGCGAAGCCGCCTCCTTCTGTTCCTGTCTCGCACGGCCGTGCCGCCGCCCGGGTGGTCATGAGGAGCGCCGGGTGCCGTGCGCCTTGAACCGGGTGACCTCCCCGGCGGTGTTCCTGGGCACGGCGGCAATCAGCTCGCCGTCGGGGCCGGTGACCCGCAGGGTGGTGTCGCCGGGTTCGATGGTGACGATGCGCCCGGCGTGCGGTAGCCCCACCTGGACGTGCTGGCGGGCGACCCGGATGCCGCCGCGGCTGGACACCTTCCGCTGGATGACCGGGCTGGCGGGCGGCAGCGGCTCCGGCCCGGCCAGCCGCACGCCCTGCAGCCTGTGCCGCCGGGCGGGCGGGACCGGGCACGGCAGGGTGCGCCACAGCGTGCCGTCCTGGGTGATGACGTGCATGACCTGGCCGTCGAGCCGGATCCGGGCACGCTGCCCGGCCAGCGGCGACCCGACCGGGATCGCCTGGTTAGCGAGGGTGATGATGCCGTTGGCGGCCACCAGCCGCTCGACTTCCACGCAGCTGGTCGCGGACAGGGCACCAGGCGCCCGCCCGGCCGGGGGCGGTCCTGCCGGGCGGGCACCGGCCTGCCGCAGCCGGGCAAGGTCAACGGCCGACAGCCGCGACGGGACGGTCTTGATCCGCCACCCGTTAATCGACAGGTGCACGGTGGTGGTGTCGATCCAGAACCTGACCTGCTGCCCGGTCCTGGCCGGACCGAGCCAGAACTGCTGCGGGCCGATGGCCATGTTTCCCGACGCCGGGACCACCCGGTCGACCTCGATCGCGTCCGGCCACCGCGCCGGCTCCGCCGCCGCCGGGGCATCCGGGGAGAAGGGAGCCGGGGTGGTGACCGGTTCCAGGTCTGGCGGGCCCACAGCGCCAGCCCGTCATCGGCGGGCGCGGGCCGGAACCTGTCGGCCGGGCAGGCCATGCCCAGGGACTGATGCGGGCGCCGGTGGTTGTACTCCTGCCGCCACGCATCCACCGCGGCCTGGGCGTCTTCGACGGAGGCGAACGGCCCGGCGTCGTTGAGCAGTTCCAGCTGCAGGGTCTGGTGCCAGCGTTCCACCTTGCCTGTGGTGGTCGGCGAGTACGGCCTGGTGAGCCGCTGGGTGATGCCGTTGCGGCGGCAGATCCGCTCGAACAGCACCTCGGCCGGGCGCGGCTTGCCGAACCGCCCGGTGAACTGCCTGCCGTTGTCGCTGAGCACTTCGTCCGGGACCCCGTAGGCGCGCATCGCGGCCACGAACGCCCGGCACACCGCGCGGCCGGTGGCCCGGCGCACCACGGTGGCGATCACGCAGAACCGGGAGTGGTCATCGATGCCGGAGATCAGCTTGCACTCGGTGCCGTCGGCCAGGAACACCGACCCGGTGACATCCAGTTGCCACAGCTCCATCGGCACGTCCCGCTGCCACCGCTTGTAGTCCTGGCGGCGGCGCTTGCGCTTGCGCGCCGGGACCAGGCCGTGCCGCACCAGGACCCGGTAGAGGGTGGACCGGGACGGCACCGGGCTGATCCCGGCCTTGCCGAGCTCATAGCCCAGCCTGCGCGGCCCCCACCGGGGATGAGCCCCGCGCAGGCGGCAGACCACCGCCTCGATGTCCGCATCCAGATGCCGCGGCTGGGAACGCGGCCGGTGCGAATGATCGGACAATGCCGCCAGACCGCCGGTCCGGTACCCCGCCAGCCAGTTGTACACCGACTGGCGCGAGACCCCGTAACGCCGGGCGACCTCGGAAACCGGGGCACCGGAGATAACCTCCATGACCGCGTGATAACGCTGCTCCACGACGCTCAACTCCACAAGCATGGCCCGGCCGCCCCCTTCCGCCGCGAACAAAGTCACGACCAGAGGGCAGGCCCGGGCGGGGCGGTGTCAAGCATCAGATGAATCCGCGATGTCAACCATCAGCCGGAGTCGGACACCGTAGTCAGGGTGAGATAGTGGCGCTTTGCTTTATCTGCCCAATGGGGCGAGGATTGCGGCTGCGCGGTGGTAGGCGTTCGCGGCGATCGTTGGCAGTGCCGTTCCCGGTTCGGGGTCGCCGGACTGGTTCGGGATGCGGATCTCCAGCAGGAAGCCCTTGCCCTGGATCACCTCGGCCCACTGCCAGACGGGGAACTTGCCAGTGCCGGTGATCTCGAAGATCCGCTCGCCTACGGCATCAAGGGCGGCGACGGTACCTGGCTTGACGCCGCCTGGATAGGGCGGCGCCGTGATGTTGCGGCACACTGCGGGCAGCGGCGGGTCGGCTAGTGCACTAAGCACCGGCGGCGGGGCGGTGACGATCGTCTCCGAGAACATCGGCTGGCCGTCAGGCGGCTGCGTACTCTTTTCAATACCCAGTTGCTCGCCGGGCAGGTTGAATTCCCTCAACACCGTGCTTGACAGCCCAGCCGTCCATTCGTCACAGGCCCGCGGTCCCGCGACCGGGCTGGCGTATTGCCGCAGCCCGATGAAGAGCGAGTGCAGGTCGCGGTCCGGCAAAGCAACCACGGCCGGCGGCAGGAGGAACGCCGCTTGGCGGCCCGGTGCGGACTGCGGCAGCAGTGCGCGGACAAGCAGTGGATTGCCGGTGCCAGTGCCGGGGTTGGGGACCGCCGTTTCCGGGTTCGGCCCGCCCGCTGGCATCTCCATGATGGAAGAGAAAACTGACGGCGTCGATTCGCCGGTCTGGGAAGCCGGGACGCCTCCGGCGGGGGCTCCAGGAGGGCGCGCGGCGCATCCTGCCACTCCGCAAGACACCACCACCACGACGAGCAGCATCGCCAGCATGCGGGTCACGACTTCCAGCGTGCCGCAATAAGCGACGAAAATCACCGAGATCGACCGCCTCCGATTGGTTGCACTCGGCCAAGGCGGCCACCGCGACGCTCCTAAGCCCCGCTCGTGACGCCCAGATCCGTAGGACACGTGTCCCTCCGAAGCCTGTCATGGTAACGGGCCACCGAAACCCCTGCCGCTGCGGCAAGAAAGGTCATTTGCAGCTCACTAGGACACGTATGCGGCATTGAGGGTGACGAGGAGGCCGTACGCGGCGCATTCTGGTTGCGCCCGCTGACCTCGGCCAGCGGGTCGGCATAGCGGCCAGCCTTGACAAGCCGACGAAATAGGTTGGCGGCGCAGGCTAGAACTCCGCCATCATGACCGGCATGGATGACCGGAGCCGGTTTCTCGCGGCGTACGACGAACAGCTGCGGACCGACGCAGAGACACCGAGCGCGGCCTCGGTGACCACCCTCGGCCCCTTGCGGCTGGTGACCTTCGCGGGCGGCCGCGGCTTCATCACCTACCAGGACCTGGGCGGAGCCGATGCCGACACGATCCGCAACCTGGTCGGAACGGCGCTCGCGCACTACCAGGCGAACCCCGCGATCACCCGGGTGGAGTGGAAGACGCGTGGGCACGACCACGCGCCAGGGCTACACCAGAGCCTTCTCGACCACGGGTTCGTCCCGGAGGAACCAGAGTCAATCATGATCGGCGAGGCGCAGCGGCTTGCGGTTGACCTGGCGCCGCCCAAAGGCGTGATACTGCGACCGGTCAGCCAGGAAAACGATGTCCGCGCCATGACCGCGATGTCCGCGCTGGCCTTCGGCGATCCGCCCGCCGCGGCGGCGGGGATGGCTGACGCGCTACTGCGGCGGCTGTCCCGTGAGGACGGCATGGAACTGTGGGTCGCCGAAGCCGACGGCCAGGTCGTGTCCGCCGGTCGGCTTGAGCCGGTGCCCGACACCAGCTTCGCCGGCATCTGGGGCGGCTCGACGCTGCCGGAGTGGCGTAGGCGCGGGATCTACCGCGCTTTGACCGCAGAGCGGGCGCGGTCGGCGCTGCGGCTGGGCAAGACCTTCATCAACAGCGACTCCACCGAGTACTCCCGCCCCATCCTGGAACGTTACGGCTTCCTCAAGGTGTCCACCACCACGCCCTACCTCTGGCGCCGCTAACCCACTAGCCTCCGGCATTCAGCCTTATCGGTCGTTTATGGCAGGGACCAGGACCTCGCCCATAGCCGTCTGATGTGATTACTAGCCGAATGAGTGGTTACTATCTGGGCGGGTACTTCCACTAAACACAGTTTAGGCTTGAGGGCACGGAGGTCCAGGCTATTCCGCGGTTATCGCAGGTTCCCTAGTCGATGCGCGGGTGGGTTCAACTGGGTGGAGTGGATGCCCAGCCTGGTCAGGTCATCGACGGTGAACCAGGCGGCGCTAGCCTCGTTGTTGGCGGCGAGGTTGGCGGTGGCGGGCTCGCCCCAGATGTGCGGGTTGACGATACTAACGTCATAGCGGGACAAGGACGCGGACAGGGTGCAGTAGTGCAGGCGTATCTGAATCTGCCCCGGGGCGGCTGCGTCGCGGTAGTAGGTGAGCGCTGAACGGTCTTGTGGGCCAGCGTTCCGCCGTGCCCCTCCTCGCGGTCTCCGGCGTTGTTCCCGCCGCTACCCAGCGGCCTGGTACCGGCAGCCGACGACCAGCCGGGTCTGGGAGCGTTACGACCGGTTGCGCTTGAGGAACTTGCGGGTCTGCCGGAGTACCTCGTCTGGGGCGCCGGAGATGGTGACCGTCTCGGCGCCGGACTTCTGTGACGCCAGGTATACCAACTGCCCGATGTGCCCTTGGGTCTCCGGGGCCGTCTGCTGTGCCTTGTACAGTTTCAGGAGCGCGTCGAAGTCTGAGGCCTGCCGTGTCTGGCTGAACCTGATCGCGTGAACGGCTGCCTGGCCGCAGGCATAGCCGGGACTGACCGTGAGCGCGCGCTGCGCGTAGCTCAGCGCCTTGTCGTAGCGGTCGGCCTTGAACAGCAGGTCCACCAGGTGGCAATACATGGTGAGCAGCTTGGGGTCGTACGCGACGCCACGCTCGAACGCGGCGATCGCGTCATCGGTACGCCCCGTGTCCCAGTAGGCGAGGCCGAGCACCTCCGCACTCGCGGTGCCGGGCTTGAGCTGGTCGGCTCGTTCGGCGTACCCGACCGCCTCTGCGGCATCGAGGCGGCGGACGAAGTAGGCGGCCGCCCCGTGCAGGTTGGCGTTCTCAGGATGGGCGCTGGTCGCGTGCCGGACGAGCACCCGGTACGGCTCCATCGCCGGCCGCAGCCCGTCGAGATCCCGGGCCGCGCGCAGCACAGGCATGAGGTCTAGGGCCACGTTGGCAACGACCTTCGGATCCACGGCCGCCGCCGTGTCGGGGTTGGTTACCCATAGAACGTCCGCCCACGGCACCTCAGGGGCGAACTCCTGCGCCATTTTCAGCAGGAGCAGCGCTTCGTCGAATCGCCGTTCATGGGCCAGCACGTGCGCCCGGGCGACGATCCTGTTCGCCGCATAGGGCTCCTCCAGGGGAAACAGGCGACTGCCGCCCTGAAGATGCCCGGCGAGGCGGGCGAGCATCTCGTGGATCTCGGGCAGCGTGACCGTCGGACCCGGGAACAGCGCGTTCTCCGTATGGGCCGCAGCATGCTCCAGTTCGCCAGCGTCGAACGCCCGTCTGGCGAGCTCGATCTGCCTGCCCGGGTCCGGCGTCGGCTCCGGCTGACGCGGCGGGTGCTTCCTGAACACCCGTCGAGTAAACCATCGCCAGGTAGGACATTGCAGACAATCAGGCTAAGGAACCGCCGGGCACCCGGTAGCGGCGGCATTCGGCGCGAAGTCCTCGGTCTTGCAAGCCGGCAAGCTCACCGTCAGCGACGAGGTGACCGTTCCCTCTTGGTGCACAGATTCATCCCCGAGCAACGCGCCAGTGTGTGATTACCAGCCGAATGTGCGGTTACTATCCGGGCGGATGCTTCCTCTAAGCACACACTAGCCGGAGGGGTTAGCCCTGTCTTTTCACGGCGGCCGGGTCTCTAAGCGGTGCGCCTGAATGAGAAAGTGCTCCTGAACTGGGAGGATGAGGATTGCTGAGGTCTTTGTCCGCCAAGTTCGGGGGGCACTTTCCCCGTGCACGCTACCGGATGGTCGCGCGGTCTTGAAGTGACGGGCGGCGGCACAGGCGCAGGCGCTTTCACCCGCCTGCGTTGTAGGGACTGTTGTCCGGCAGGTCAGGGGGTCACGACGATCTTCTTGCCGGGTGGGATGCCGAGCCTCCTACGCCGCGTGGCTTCGGGATGGCGCCCCCTAATCGTCCTGAAAGGCACCGAGGGCAACCGCTTCTGCACTGTCTACCGCGAGCCGCGAGGATCGCTGACATCCCCGCTGTCCGGGGCGCGTGAGCGGGCTTGCGCCGCAACGCGGGTGAGGACGAGCAGGCTTGCTGCTACCCCCGTCCAGCCCAGGACTATCAGGCGCGGGTCCAGCTCATAAGTACCGTAGATGCCCCAGCACAGAAGTTCGCCGAGGATCAGCAGCCAAGTACCGGCGGAGATGCCAGAGACGCGTTCGGAGCGGTACGCCTTCCACACTGACGGCGCGGTCTGCAGGATGAACGACGCCGTCAGCGCGGTGCCAAGCCCGGCGCGGCCGAACACACCGCCTGCTATGGCAAGCAGGGCCGCCCACCCGGTAAGGCTCAATACGGCACGCTTCGGAAGCTCGCCCTGGCGGGCGAGCCAGACGGCCAGGATCCCGGCGAGAAGCGTTGCCGATATTGACGGGGCAAGCGCGGTCCATAGTCGCGACAGTGCGAAGTAGGCGGTCCACGCACCGTTGTTCACGCTGGTCAGCGCGGCCCAGGCACAGGACACGCCAGCAGTGTCTCCTGTGCGCCGGAGCCGGGCCAGCTGCGGGAGGAACTGCGGTACCGCGAACAGCGCGGCGATGAGGGGCAAGAGGCTCATGGCCGCGAATTTACTTTCCGTACGCCGAAAAATTTTTGCCTGTTCTTGCTCATTTACCGATATCTGTGAAAGAAATATCTGTATGGACTCGACTGATAAGAAGATTCTTGCTGAGCTAGAACATGATGGGCGACTCACGGTCACCGAACTGGCTGACCGCGTGGGGCTGAGTATCGCTCCCTGTCACCGTCGGCTCCGCGAGCTTGAGCGCAGCGGGGTCATCGTCGGGTACCGCGCGGTTGTAGATCCGGCGTCGGTCGGCCTCGGCGTCGAGTTGCTGGCGAACGTGACGATGGAGCGGGGCGACTTCGACACGATCGCGTCGTTCGAGGAAGGGATCGCTGCGGTGCCGGAGGTGCGACACGCGGAGCGGCTGTTCGGCGTACCGGACTACCTGCTGCGCGTCGTGGCCCCGAGCCTGGACGACTACGCGGCGCTGCGCGACCAGAAGCTGGCGACACTGCCCGGTGTCCGGCAGATCACGTCGACGATCGTGATGAAGACGGTTGTCGACAACCGCCCGTTGCCCTTGGCCCAGCCTGAACAGCCGCGCGCCTGACGCTTCTACGGCCGATCACCGCCGAGTTTGTCTCACGTCGCCTTCGGGAGGCGGGTCACCACCCGCCGGCCAGCCTGCCGGAGCCATCGCCAACCGGGGCCGGCCTGGTGGACGATGGGGCGGCCTGGTCGCTGGCGGCTGTGGCGCGTGCCCATGATCCGTCCGGTGGAGCATCCACGCGGTGCGCTGGCCGTTCAAGCGCCGCGACGCCAACCCCGATGTGTGATTACTAGCCGGATGTGTGATTAGTATCCGGGCGGATGCTTCCTCTAGACACACGTTAGCGGGAGGGCCTACTGCCGCCCAGTTGGCTAGTCCGGGGCAAGGCAGTCGGCCACGGGCGGCGGCTTGCCAGGAGTTCCGGGAACTCTTGCTGTAGTACGGAGAATTCGGTACCCCACTGGTCGCGGGGTACCAGTAGTCAAACCCGCGTTCCTGCTGGTGGTCCCCGGTCTTCTGCGGTGGTCGCGTCCGCCGCCGGGCTGCTCACCCGCCTCTACCGCGGGTCGTGACTTCCTGCCAGTACGTGCGACAGGAGTGCGCGGGCGGCGGGAGTGAGGTCGGCGTCTTTCGTGCCCAGGAGCAGCGTGCGCGGGACGCGGGGCCGCAGGGGCACGACGGTGATGCCGTCGCGACTGGTGTCGGCGGACAGGGCCGGGATGATGCTGACGCCGAGGCCCTCGCGGACCATCGCCAGGAGGGTGGCCATGTCCGTGACCCGGCTGGCCGGGGCCAGCGGGATGCGATGCTGCTCGTGAATCCGGCGGATCGCGGGCTCGCAGCCGCCGGCCGACAGCAGGAAAGGCTCGCCGGCGAGATCGGCGACGGTGACGTCGTCCCGGCTGGCCAGCTGGTGCCCGGACGGGACAACGGCCAGCATCTCGTCATTGGCCAGCGGAACGGTGCGCAGGTCAGGGCGCGGCCCGGTAACCACTGCGAGGTCGACCGTCCGGTGCGCTATCCAGTCACTGACTTCCTGGTCGGTGCCTTCGAACACGGCCACCGTGACGCCGGGGTAGCGGTGCCTGAACTGAGCGATGAGCGGCATGAGCACGCCGGCCGCGCTGGCGATGATGCCGACGCGCAGCCGCCCCTGGTGTAGTCCCGATTCTGCCGCCGCGGTCTCGGCGATGCGGTCGGCGTGCCGGAGCGCCTCGACAGCGTCCGGCAGGAGCCTGGTGCCGAGCTCGGTCAGCTGGCAGCCTGCCCGGTCCCGCACGATCAGCCGCGCGCCGAGCTCGCGCTCAAGCGAGGCGAGAGCGTGGCTGACCGCTGACTGCGTCAGGCCGAACTCTAGCGCCGCGTCGCTGACGCTGCCCGCATGCGCCACGCCGGCGAACGCGCGGAGCTGCGCCAGGTTCATGAGCTTTCCTCATGCAGAGTATGTGCTGCACTTGTTTGCCTCATATATCAAGCATGCCCTATAACTCATGACTGGCCGAGACGGAAGGGATCGCCGGATGGATACGGGCAAGGGCTCAGCGGGACCGGTGGCCGCGCAGTATGTCGCGCTGGCGGTCACCTGGGGCGCCAGCTTCCTGTTCATCAAGATCGGGCTCAAGGGGCTGTCTCCAGGCCAGGTTGCCCTAGGGCGGGTGGTCACTGGCGCCGTCACGCTAGCCGTGATCAGCGCAGCGCGGCGCTCCCGGCTGCCGCGCGACCCCGCGACCTGGGCTCATCTGGCCGTGGTGGCGGTCCTGATGTGCGACGTGCCGTTCCTGCTGATCGCCTGGAGTGAGCAGCGGATCCCCTCCAGCCTGGCCAGCATCTACAACGCAGCGACCCCGCTGATGACCGTCGTGTGGAGCCTGGCCGTGCTGCCGGGTGAGCGGCCCACGCGGGTACGCCTGGGCGGGCTCGTGACCGGGTTCGCCGGCGTCATGCTCGTCCTCGCCCCGTGGCATTCGGACGGCCGCGGCCAACTGCTCGCCCAGGCGGCATGCCTCGCCGCCACCGCCTGCTACGGCGCTGCCTTCACCTACCTGCGCCGTTACGTATCCCCTCGCGGCGTCGGAGCGCTGTCGGCCGCCACCCTCCAGGTCGGCCTCGCCGCCGTGATCGCCCTCGCCTTCGCTCCGTGGCTCGCCGCTGCTCCGGTGTGCCTGTCTCCCCCGGTCACCGGCAGCATCCTCGCGCTCGGCGCCCTCGGCACCGGCGTCGCCTATGTCTGGAACACCGGCATCGTCGCGGCCTGGGGCGCGGCGATCGCCTCCACCGTCACTTATCTGATCCCAGTCGTCGGTGTCATCCTTGGCGTCATCGTGCTGTCGGAGCCCCTCGCCTGGAACGAGCCGGCCGGGGCGGTGATCGTGATCGTCGGCATCCTCACCGCCCAGAACCGCCTCGCTGCGGTCACCCGGTACGTTCCGCGTGGCCTCCGGATCCTGTCAAAGCGCGCTGTGGCCGGTGATGGTGCGGGTGATCTGCCCGGGGCCGACCAGTGACTGGTTGCAGTGAAATCCCCGCGAAGGGTTTGGACCTTTTCCGCGCCGGGAGAAGGACCGGGGAGACTCGGGCACTGTCGGCGGGCCGGGTCGGCTGGTGATCGCGGCGCCGGTGGTGAGCATTGACAATCTCGCGCTCGACTTCGTCTTGGGCGCTTACCGGGTATCCCTGTCGCTTGCCGCAGTCCTTATCGGCGCGGTCAGCATCCAGCATCGCATCGGCGAGCAGGGCAGCCGCGATACCCAGGCCCCGCGGTGCATGGTTCGCGAGTGTGATTGCTAGCCCAACGTACGATTACTTACTTGGCGGATGCTTCCTCTAAACACACGCTATCCGTTGCGACAGTTGTCGTCTAGCCGGGCCGTGGGCTCGCGGCCAGATGTCACGTCAGTCATCTGGGCCGCTGAGCCTCTTCTTACCATCGGACAGCTCAACCTTCTGCTGACCTGCATCGTTGCCGTAATGACGGGTTATCTCGGCACGTATTCGGCGTACATCGAGCCGAGCGGCCTCTAATGCCAAGCGCGCCGCCGCGCGGATCCCGCATGGCTGGTCATCTCGTTTCACAGTCGGCCCACCCACTGGGGAGCGGGCCGAGCGCCACGGGCACTAGGTAAGGCTCAATTCGACAGGAATAAACCGCTACCTTGTCTTGTTATGCCTCTCGCTGCGGCAAGCTTTTCGTAATGACTGGATGAGATCATATGGCGAATAACGAAGAACCTGTAACGGGCAAAATGCTTCGTTGCCGATGCGGGCAAGTGAGGTTCAAGCCTTTGGGCGATTTGCGCGAGCAGGCGCGTCGACTTGGACTTGATCCCTCCGCGCTAGTACTCCAGCCGTAGATCGTGATCTTGTCGAGGGGCCACGGACCGCTGATCGTGCGGACGAGATCGACCTTCGCTGGTTTAGGTGTCTGTTCCTTCTCCGTCTGCCTGAGTCCTCCGGCGGAGGGAGTCCCTGATCTCGCTGAGCCTGGCCGCCGCGGCTGGGGTCCACTCCGTCCTTTGCTCGCTGGTACGCAGGGCGTCGTCGATCTCTCTGAGCTTGGCGGCAGACACCGCGCCTGCCCGCTCGGTCAGGTCGTCCCGGCTCAAGGTGGTCAGCCAGGTGCACGGGGTAAAGCCCGGGTGCGGGAACGCGAACCGCAGCACGCCGTCAAAGGGAAGTCCTTCCTCGACGCCGACTGCCACTTCGATTCCCCAGCCGGAGATGTCGGTATCCGCCGGGGCGACAACCTGCATCACCCGGAACCCGGACGGGTCTTCTCCGGACAGCAGCACGACAGGCCGTCGCTCATCGAACTCGACCCACCAGACCTCGCCTCGCCGCATGTGTCCTCCTGGTACTTCAGCCGTAGAGCGTGGCCTGGGCGTGTCGGTGCTGGAGACGGGGCGGCCACCGTCCGATCCTCCCGGTTTGTGACGACACGTGAAGACCGTCTGGTGGCCGCTGGCCCCAGCGTAGACCCCGGCCGGCGGCTGGGCGTACTTGACGAGCTGCTGACCCGGACCGGGAGCCGTTTCC
>Ga0070681_10005148_pt1 | contig 12611 bp, 12 predicted proteins | sample KBSC83BmetaG_FD_65650 | JGI IMG/M metagenome (GOLD analysis project Ga0070681, IMG submission 65650) | Corn rhizosphere microbial communities from Kellogg Biological Station, Michigan, USA - KBS C8-3B metaG | ecosystem: Host-associated > Plants > Roots > Rhizosphere | place: USA: Michigan...
CCGGGGTTCGCGCGCGCCGCGGACGCGGTCGCGCTGCTCTGCTTCGGCGCCACCGCCTACGCCGGCTACACCGTGGTCGCGATCGGCATCGGCCGCGCGCGGCAGACCCAGTTCAACTGGGTGGTCAGCGGCATCGCGGCCGCCGTCAACATCGGCCTCAACGTCGCGCTGATCCCGCCGTACGGGATGATCGGCGCCGCGATCTCGACGCTGGCCGCCTACCTCACACTCTTCGTCGGGATGGTCCTCAACTCGACCCGCGTCTACCCGGTCGACTACCAGTGGCGGCGCGTGCTGACCCTGGCCGGCGTCGCGGTCGCGCTGACCGTCGCGGGCAGCGTCCCGGACGTGCCGCTCGCGGTCGCGATCCTGATCGCGCTCGCCTACCCCGTCGTGCTGCTACCCCTGGGCTTCTACCTGCCCGCCGAGCGCCGCCGGCTCCGCCGCATGGTCGGCGCCTCCGCCTGAGCGGCGAACCACCGAGTTCCCGAGCACGAGCAGGTCCATCCTGGTCTTCTGGAACGTCTCGACCGCCTGCTGCGGCGTCATCACGACCGGCTCGTTCTCGTTGAACGAGGTGTTGAGCAGGATCGGCACGCCCGTCAGCCGCTCGAACTCCTCGATCAGCCGGTGGAAGCGGGGACTGGCCTCGGGCGTGACCGTCTGCACCCGGCCCGTGTCGTCGACGTGGTTGACCGCCGGAATCAGCTCGCGCTTCTCGATCCGCGTCCGGTAGACGAGCACCATGTACGGCGACGGGTAGTCCTGCTCGAACCACTCGCCGACCGAGCCCGCCAGGATCGAGGGGGCGAACGGGCGGAAGGGCTCGCGGTGCTTGATCCGCGCGTTGAGGACGTCCTTCATGTCCGGCCGTCGCGGGTCGGCGACGATCGAGCGGTGGCCGAGCGCCCGCGGCCCGTACTCCATCCGGCCCTGGAACCAGCCGACCACGTCGCCCGCGGCGATCCGCTCCGCCACGTGGGCGAACAGGGCGTCGTCGTCGAGCCGCTGCGCCTGGAGCCGTGCGGCGGCAAGCGCGGCCGAGCACTCCTCGTCCGAGTATTCCGGCCCCCAGTAGGCGTGCTCCATCGTGAACCCGCGCGGGTTGCCCAGCTCCTCGTGCCAGACGTGGAGCGCCGCACCGACTGCGATCCCGGAATCGCCGGCCGCCGGCTGCACCCACACCTCCTCGAACGGCGTCTCCGGCCGGATCCGGCCGTTGGCGACGGCGTTCAGGGCAACGCCGCCGGCCAGGCAGATGCGCGGAACCTTCGTGCGCTCCCAGAGGGCGTTCACCAGGTGCAGGTAGGCCTCTTCCAGCATCGCCTGTTGCGACGCGGCGACGTCCTCGTGCAGCGCCGTCAGCTCGGAGTCGGGCTCGCGCGCCGGCCCGAGCACCTCCTCCAGCCGCTCCGAGTAGAGGGTGCCGATCGTCGGCGTGCCCTCGTCCCAGGTCATGTCCACGCCTTCCTTGTCGTGCCGGAAGAAGTCGAGGCCGAGCTCGAAGACGTCGCCCTGCGGCCGCACGACGTGCCGCATCTCCGCTAGGAACCGCGGCGTGCCGTACGGCGCGAGCCCCATCACCTTGCCCTCGTCGCCGTACCCGGGGAAGCCGAGCCACTGCGTGATCGCGGTGTAGAAGATCCCGAGCGAGTGCGGGAAGAGCACGCGCTCGAGCACCGCGAACGACCGGCCGCGCCCCTGGGCGAGCATGGTCGAGGCGAAGTCGCCGAACCCGTCTATCGAGAGAATCGCCGCCTGTTCAAATGGCGATGCGAAGAAGGCGCTCGCGACGTGGGCTTTGTGGTGCTCGACGTGGTGGAGCGCAGCGGCGACCTCGGCGCCGAGGGCGGCCTCCAGCTCGGCCTTCACGTCGCGCACCCGGGCCGCGTTCGCGAGCCGCTCGCGCAGGAAGCGCGGGCTCGCCCCGTGCGTCAGGGTGCGCCGCAGCTTCGCGCCGAGGTTCGCCTTGGGGTCGCGGCCGATCGCGACGTGATCGAGCTCCGCGGCCGAGATGCCCGCGTACTCGAGGCACCACGCCGCCGACTGCGCGGGGAACCCGGCGCAGTGCTTGACCCGGTTGAAGCGCTCCTCCTCGGCCGCACAGACGAGCTCGCCGTCGACGACCAGCGCGGCGGCCGCGTCGCCGTGGTAAGCGTTCAAACCGAGGATCGCCGTCAAGCAGAAGATTCTAGGGAGGGACGCTCTTAGGCGGCTCTCAGGTCGATTTCAGAGACTGCTCAGGTGGCACTGGTTTCCTGCTTGGGTACTCCAGTGGACGAAAGGACGAAATGACCCGAATCTTTGCCATCGGTGCTGCCCTCCTCGCCGCCGTCGCGGTGGGCATCGCCTCGTACGCCGCCGTCGCGCACGACGGATCCAAGACGGTGGTCCGCGAGGTGACCGTCTCCGGCGGCACGCCGACCGCCGCGACGTCGGTCGCGTCGGCGGCAAGCGTGTTCCAGAGCGCCAACAAGGGCGTCGTCGAGATCACCGTCTCGACCTCCAGCTCCCCCTACGGCGGCCAGGCCCAGGCCCAGGGCTCCGGCTTCGTCTACGACGGCGCCGGCCACATCATCACCAACGAGCACGTGGTCGAGGGCGAGAACTCGATCTCCGTCCGGTTCTGGAACGGGGCGACCTACAAGGCGTCGCTCGTCGGCACCGACCCGTCCACGGACGTCGGGGTGATCAAGGTGAACGCGCCGGCATCGATTCTCCATCCGATCGAGCTCGGCAACTCGAGCGCCCTCCAGGTCGGCCAGCCCGTCGTCGCGATCGGCAGCCCCTACGGCCTCGAGAACAGCGCCACGGCCGGGATCGTCAGCGCGCTGCACCGCGAGATGACCGCGCCGAACAACTTCACCATTCCCGACTCGATCCAGACCGACGCGCCGATCAACCACGGCAACTCGGGCGGCCCGCTGCTGAACCTCGCCGGCCAGGTGATCGGGATCAACTCGCAGATCAAGAGCGACTCGGGCGAGAACACCGGCATCGGTTTCGCAGTGCCGTCCAACACCGTCAAGTCGATCGTCTCGCAGCTGCTCACCAGCGGCAACGTCAAGCACGCCTACCTCGGCGTCGGGATCGCGACTGCGCAGAACGGCGTCCAGCTGACCGAGGTCCGCTCCGGCACGCCGGCGGAGAAGGCCGGCCTCCACACCGGCGACGTGATCACGCGCGTCGACGACCAGAAGGTCACCAACGCCTCCGAGCTCGGTCAGGCGATCGACGCCAAGCGCCCGGGCACGAAGGTCAGCGTCACGTACCTCCGGAACGGCTCCACGCACACGGTGAGCGTCACGCTCGGCGTGCGCCCCTCCTAGGCCGGTCCTCCCATCCCGCGCGAAGCGGCCTCCCCGGAGGCCGCTTCGCGTCGGTGTGGTCTCTAGGACAGCGCCTTCTGCTTGAGCTGGTCGAACTCCGCCTGCGTGATCGTGCCGTCGGCGAGCAGCGCCTTCGCCTTCGTGATCTGCTCGGCGGGGTCGGTCTTGGCGACCGACTGGACGTACGAGTCGAACTGCTGCTGCTGCGCCTCCGCGGCCTTCACGTTGCGCTGGGCCATCCCGTCGTGCTGGACGAGTAGGTACACGAGCACGCCGAGGTACGGGAGGACGATCACGAACACAACCCAGGCGACCTTGGCGAACCCCGAGGTGTCGTGACGGCGGAACAGGTCGGCGAACACGGTGATCAGCAGCCAGAACCAGATCACCCAGGCCATGATCAGAAGCATGTCCCAGAAGAAATCCCAGAACGAGAAGTCGGCGAGCACCACGAGAGCCACCCTTCAGGTCGTTGTCGGAAGCGTGATCGTACGGCCTCGGCGCCGGGGCGGCAAGAACTACGAGGCGGTCTCTTCCGCGGTCTCTTCCGAGGCTCCTTCACGCCTCAGCTTGCGCTTCTCCTTCTGCTCGCGCGCCTGCTCCTTCGCGCCGACGTACGACTGCTTGACGAGCGTCGAGCCGCCGCTCCAGCCGAAGACGAAGCAGATCAGGGCGACCGCGAAGAGGACGTTGAAGGCCGTGGTGATCAGCTGCTGGGCGACGGAGTACGCCGTCGCTGTCGTCGAGTCCGTGTAGCTGCCGAGCGCGAACGTGTTGAACGCCTGGTTGACGCCGACGCCGCCGGGCGTGACCGAGAGGATGTTCGCCAGCTGGTTCGACCCGAGCACGGACATCACCGAGCCGAAGGTGATCGGGATCGAGTAGGCGGCCAGGAAGACGACGATCACGAGCACCTTCGCCACATAGCCGAGCACCTGCGGGATCAGGACCGACCTCAGGTACGCATGCAGGTCGCCGAGGATGGCGGCGCCCTCCTTCGCCTTCGCCCACATCTTCTTGAACCACGCCCAGAAGGAGCGAAGGAGCACGTAGATCAGGAACGCGCCCCCGAAGACGATGACGACGATCAGGACCCAGTGGCCCGAGATCGCGTCGCGGAGCCCGCCGAACTGGAAGCTGAACGAGCCGGCGACCTCGGCGAAGAGGTAGATGTAGATCAGCGTCCCGATCAGGAAGTAGAAGATCTTCTGCACGACGTAGCCGGCGAGCACGCCGGGGAAGTTCGCGCGTTCGATGATCGCCACGTACATGAGCAGCGTGACGAGCGTGCCGATGTTCGCGGGCAGGAAGTTGTTCAGCGCCACCCCCGCGGCGTAGGACGCGAGCACCGGCATGAACGTGACCTGTCCGCGGTACGCGTAGTTCAGGATCCCGTACCAGCCGAGCGCGGTGAAGACCGTCTGGAGGCCCTGGAAGAGGCACCCGAGGATGACGTAGCCGATCGAGATCTCGGTAACGGTGTCCCAGAGGCTCTGGACCCAGCCCCAGACGTCGACGCCGGCGACCCGCAGGAACGCGAGCACGACGACGACGCCAACCACCCACGCGGCGATCCGCGTGAGCCGGTGATGGACCGGCTCGCGCTCGGGCGGGACCGTGACCTGCGGGGCCGATTCAGTCATGCCGCCGTAGTCTTGCGCCCGCCGCGGCCGACCACAACCATCGCCGCCCTAGGCAACCACGCGGTACACCTGGAACACCTCGGCGTACTCGCGGTTCACGTTGATCCCGTGCGTGCGCGCCACGTTCCGGATGTACTCCGGGTCGGCGTACCTGCGGTGCTGCTGCGACGCGTACTTCGCCAGCGCGGCCGCCTTCCGCTCGACGTGCGACTGCTCGAGCGCCGAGTACCACTGGTAGGCGAAGTCGAAGTTGTTCCAGGGAATCTCGTAGCCGAGGATCGTCGTCCGCTTGAAGGCGCGCAGGCCTTCCGCAGCGACGACTTGGTGGTCCTGGTGGATGTCGTGCAGGCTCGGCTGGAAGACGGCGTCCGGCCGCCACTCCTCCCAGAGCGCGATCAGCAGCTCGAGGATGTCCTGCCGGTGGTCCGGGAACGTGCGCACGTCGAAGTCGTGCACGGTCAGGTTGGCCTCCGGAATGCCCAGCTCGGCCGTGGCCTCGCGCACCTCCCGGGCGAGCGTGTCGGGCGGAAAGCCCTCCGGGAGCGACTTGGTCGCGATCGAGAAGGCGACGTATCGCACGTCGGCGCCCGTCTCCACCAGCCGCGCCATCGTCCCGCCGCAGCCGAACTCGCCGTCGTCCGTATGCGGGGCGAGGACGAGCACCCGCTGCCAGGACTCGATCATGCAGCGGTCACCTTCGCCTTCGGCTCGGACGGCTCCTCTGCCGCCGCCGCGGCGATCGGGGGCGGCCGGCGGAGCGGCAGGTTCGCGCACAGTGCCGCCAGCGCCAGCAGCCCCCAGAAGGTCGGGTCCTCGAACAGGGCGTTGTAGAACAGGCTGTGCAGCCCGATCGCCGCCAGCGAGGCGGCGATCGCCAGGCACGCCCGGCCCTTGAAGGCCGAGCCGGACCGGCGCAGGGTGACGAACAGGGCGACGAAGACGAGCCAGCCGAGCAGCAGCAGCCCGGGGATGCCCGTCTCGGCCGCGACCGTCACGACGGTGTTGTGCGACGCCGCCTTCTTCGGCTCCTTCCCCTTCAGGCCGACGCGATCGGCGTACGCGCGCTTGAACCCGCCGACGCCCACGCCCTCGACCGGGTTGTGCAGTGCGATCCGGATCCCCTGCGTGACCAGCTTCGCCCGACCGCTGGACGCCTGGTTGAGGCCCGAGCCGGACTCGCGGAGCAACGAGTGGCGGATGTGAGGCGTCCCCAGCGCGACCGCCGCGATCACGGCCGCGGCGGCGCCGAGGGCCAGGGCCGCGCGCCACCGCCAGCGAAAGGCCGCGACGACCGAAGCCCCGACCATCAACGCCGCGAAGCTCGACTGCGAAAAGGAGAAGAGCAGCCCCGGCCAGATCAGCACGACGGCGGCCGCCGACGCGTACGCGGCCCGGCGGTCGCGGTCGTACAGGGCGAGCACGAGCGCGGCGAGCATCGCGACGACGAGGAAGCGTCCGTAGACCGACGGGTCGTAGAAGACCGAGTTCACCCGGTAGAACGGCGCGTAGGCGTTCCCGACGATCACCTTCGGGTTCCAGAAGACGTCGCGGGTGGCGTACTGGTAGACGCCGATCCACGCGAACGCGAGCGCCATTCCCACCAGCTGGACGTAGATGAACGACAGCCAGCGCCGGTTCCAGGCGAGGCGGGCGATCGACACGGCGAGCAGGCCGAACGGCAGCCAGAAGAAGAGCAGAGCGACCGCACCCTCGTGGAGGTCTTTCGTCCACAGCAGGCTGAGCCCCGTCCAGCCGACGAGCAGCGCGAGCGGCCAGGCGATCGGCCCGAGCTCCCGCGTCCGGGTGTCGCCGCGGACCAGCTCCCAGCCGAGCAGCACCGCAGCGCCGGCGATCACGGCGTAGAGCGGGACGAGCAGATTGGCGTCGGTCGAGCCGACGTGCACCGGTATGCGCGCCGGCACACAGGCCAGAGCCGAGACCGCGATCAGCCACGGCCAGCGGCGGTAGAGGGCCGCGATCGCGACTGCTCCGGCGGCGCCGACCACCGCGGCCGCCGCGTAGACCTTCGAGTGCCCGCCCGGGGCGAGGTAGACGGCCAGGAGGGCGCAGCCGAGCAGCCAGGCCGCGAGCCCGGCGATCCGCAGGTCACGGCGCGGCGCGACGATCACGAGCGCGAGTCCGGCGGCCGCGACCGGGCCGCCCGCGTGGGCGAGCCCCGACGTCACCGTCGGCTCACGATCAGATCCGCGCCGTCGGCGTAGCCGGGGACGGTCACTCCGAGTGTGTACGTCCCCGGCCTCGCCGGGGCCCGGAGGACCAGCAACCCGGGAGCTGCAGTCCCTCTCCGGACGCCGAGTCGCCAGTGCACCCGTCGGTCGGCAGACACACGCACACCAAACCGGGTGCCTGCCTTTGCCTGGATCACGTGCCGCGCGAGCTCGACGTAGCGCACGCGAACCACGCCGGCGCGCTTGGGCGTCGAGACGTTGCCGGCCGGATCCTGGGCGCCGAGCCGGAGCACGTAGCTCCCCGGACGGACCGGCTTCCCGTCGATCCTGCCGTTCCACTTCACGGTCCCGGCCGGAAGCTGACTGCGTGTGAAGACGACCCGCCGGGGCCCCACGAAGAGCAGTGCATGGGCGCGCTCGGAGAGCGAGTAGCGGACGACGACGCTGTCGCGGCGGCCGTCGCCGTCCGGCGAGATCTCCCGCGGTGCGACCGAGCGCACGGTCACGGCCGGCGCTGTCGTGTCGACCCGCATCTCGTTCGGCAGGTCGATCGTCCGGTGCTGGTCGGTCAGGTGGACGCGCGGCTTGTAGACGCCCTCCGCGACGAAACGGCCCCGGTCGTCGCGGCCGTTCCAGGTGTAGGTGACCGTCCCGCGGCGCAGCCGCCTGCCGGGCACCAGCGTCCGGACGACGTTTCCGCCGCCGTCGACGATCTGGAGCCGCACGCGGTCCGGCTTGCGCAACCTGAACTGGATCACGGCGACGCGCGTCGGGCAGTCGCACTCGGGCGAGAAGACCTTCTGGATCCGCGGCGCCGTGATCGGGCTCGGCCGTGTCTTCAGGCCTTGCGTGACCGCGAACGCAGCCGCCGTCCCGCCCAGCAACGCGACGACGAGCAAGGTCGAGAGGAACCGGGGCACGGCCCCGGAACTCTACGGCGCGGAGATTTCCCCGGCAGGGACGAGCAGCTTCTTTCCCTCGGCGCGCAGACGCCGCCGCGTGCGGACGACGATCGCGGCCCCGACGGCGACGGAGACGCCGATCGCGACCGCCAGATAGACGTTCGGGATCTGCACGAGCTTCAACCCGCTGATCGCCAGCACGTCGGCGAGTGCGAGCCGCAGCCACGCCTCGGGGATGCGGACGGAGTAGTGGCTGCCGATCAGGACACCGGGAACCGAGCCGATCAGCAGCCAGCCGACGGCGTGCAGGTCGACGTTCCCGGCGATGAAGTGGCCGAGGCCGGCGACGTAGAGGAGCGCAGCCGCGTGGAGGATGTCGGTGCCGACCACCTTGTGGGCGCTGAGCGAGAACACGAACAGCATGGTCAGGCCGAAGAACACGCCGCTCCCGACCGAGGTCAGCCCGACGATGAACCCGCCGACGATGCCGATCGCAACCGCGGCGAAGCGGTCACGCCACACCATCTCGAACGGATCGACGACGTCCACCTTGCCCTTCACGAAGCTCTTGAGCACCAGCCCCGCCGCGCCGAGCAGGAGCGCGCTGCCGAGGATGTAGCCCATCACCTCGGTGGCGCGGTCCCCGTAGGCGTGCGTGAGCCGCGTCCCGACTGCGACGCCGAGCAGCGAGAACGGCGCACTGCCGAGGAACATCCAGCCGGAGAGCTGGTGGTGCACCGTGCCCAGCCGCCGGTGCCGGATCGCCCCGACCGTCTTGAAGATCGCGCCGTGGAGGATGTCCGTCCCCACCGCCAGCGTCGGCGTGAACCCGAAGACGATCACCAGGATCGGCGTCATCAGGGAGCCGCCGCCCATACCGGTCATGCCGACCAGCGCACCGATCAGGAGGCCGGTGAGGACGAACTGCCAGGTCATGTCGCGCTACTGCCTGTACGCCTCGATCAGCACCTCTGCCACCTCCGGGCGGGAGAACTCGACCGGGGGCAGCTCGCCGTTGCCGAGCATCTCGCGCACCTTCGTCCCGGACAGGAAGACGTGGTCGTCGGACGGATGCGGGCATGTCTTGGCGCTCGCCATCGACCCGCACGTCCTGCACCAGAAGGAATGCTCGAAGAACATCGGCTCGACGTCGAGCTCGTGCGGCTCGAACTCGTCGAAGATCAGCTGCGCGTCGTAGGTGCCGTAGTAGCTGCCGACGCCTGCGTGGTCGCGGCCGACGATGAAGTGCGAGCAGCCGTAGTTCTTGCGGCAGATCGCGTGCCAGATCGCCTCACGCGGTCCGGCGTACCGCATCGCCGCGGGGAAGGCGGAGACGAGCACGCGGTCGGCGGGGTAGTAGTTCCTGACGAGCACGCCGTAGCACTCGACCCGGGTGGCGGCCGGCACGTCGTCCGACTTGGTGTCGCCGACCAGCGGGTGGATGAGCAGACCGTCGACGGTTTCGAGTGCGACCTTCGTCAGATATTCGTGCGCACGATGAATCGGGTTGCGGGTCTGGAAGCCGACGACCCGCTTCCAGCCGCGCTCGGCGAAGATCGCCCGCGTCTCGGCCGGGTCCTTCGCCAGCTCGGGGAACTGCGGCACCTGCCGCTGGAAGACCGTGACCTTGCCCGCGAGGTACTGCGGCTTCTGCCCGTACAGCCGCTCGACGCCGGGGTGCGCCGTGTCGGTCGTGCGGTAGGCCAGCTCGGCCTCGCGCTCCGTGTCGTAGTCGTAGACGTCCTCGACCTCGAGGACCGCCACGGGTTTACCCGCCTCGTCGGCGAGCGCGACGCGGTCGCCCTGGGGAGGCCCGTCGACGGCCAGGCAGACCGGGAGCGACCACGGGAGGCCGTTGGCGAGCCGCATGCCCTCCAGCACCGACTCGTAGTCGTCGCGGCCCATGAAGCCCTCGAGCGGCGACAGCGCACCCGAGGCGAGCATGTCGAGGTCGGACAGCTCGCGCGAGGTCAGCTCGATCGTCGTCAGCGAGGCGAGGTCGTCGGGCGCCGGCCCGGTGCGGTCGACGAGCTCGCCACCGTGCGGCTTGATCAGCCGTTCCGACGTCGCGGTCACGGCGCTCACGCCGTCACCTGCGCCGGGATCAGGCCGAGCTCCTCGAGCTTCGCGATCACGACCTCGGCCGACTCCTCGGGCGTCCTGCCCTCGGTCTCGACGACGATCTCGGGGCTCTCGGGCGCCTCGTACGGGTCGTCGACGCCGGTGAAGCCCTTGATCTCGCCGGCGAATGCCTTCGCGTAGAGCCCGTTGACGTCGCGCCGGGCGCACTCGTCGAGCGACGTGGCGATGTAGACCTCGACGAAGCGGCCGAACTCTTCGACCAGCTCGCGGGCCTTCGCGCGGGTCTTGCGGTACGGCGAGATCGCGGCGGCGATCACGGCGCCGCCCTGGCGCGTGAGCCGCGAGGCGACCCAGCCGATGCGCTCGATGTTGGTGTCCCGATCCTCCTTCGAGAAGCCGAGACCCTTGGAGAGATGCTGGCGCACCGAGTCGCCGTCGAGGTACTCGACGATCAGGCCGCGGCGATCGAGCTCGGGGCCGATCACGTGCGCGATCGTCGACTTGCCCGAGCCGGACAGGCCGGTGAACCAGAGGGTGAAGCCGCCCTCGCGCACCCGGTCGGACTCGGGGTGCTCGTGGGCGTGGATGTTCTCGGTCATTCCGTTCCTTTCATAGGTACGTGGATGCCGCACTCGAGCTTGTCGGAGCCGGCCCAGCGGCCTGCGCGCTCCTCTTCCTCCGGGCTCGTCGGGCGGGTGCACGGGATGCAGCCGATCGAGCGGTACCCGGTCTCGTGCAGCGGGTTGTAGGGAATCTCGTTGACGTGGATGTACGCCCAGACGCGCTTCTCGTCCCAATCCGCGAGCGGGTGGAACTTCCAGACGCCGTAACGCTCGGACCACTCGACCTTCTGCGTGCCGGCGCGGCTCGGGGACTGGTCGCGGCGGATGCCCGACGCCCAGGCGTCGTAGGGCTCGAGCGCGCGCACGAGCGGCTCGACCTTGCGGATCTCGCAGCAGCGGTCCGGGTCGCGCTCCCAGAGATTGGGGCCTTCGCGGCGGTGCTGCTCGGCGACGGTGATCACCTCCGGCCGAACGAGGTTCAGGCCATAGCGCTCGACCAGCCGCTCGCGCGTCTCGTAGCTCTCGCGGAAGAAGAGCTGCGTGTCGAGCTCGACGACGTCGATCGGCAACCCGAGCTCCGAGACCATGTGGACGAGCACCGACGACTGCTTCTGCCATGAGCAGGTCAGGCAGAACCGGTCACCGAACTGCTCGTAGCCCCAGACGAGCAGGTCCTCGGCCGAGATGGTCTCCTCAGGAAGGAGCAGGCTCGGCGTCGCCAAGCAGAACCTCCCTCAGCGTGTCGCCTCGAAGGCCGAGGCGGAGCGTCTCGAGCGGGATCACTTCGTCGGGCGGGATGTTGCCGAGGTTGACCTCGGGGCCGAAGTGCTTGACGAACCAGGCCTGGCTCGACTTCGTGGGCGCCTCCCAGATCAGGTCGTGGACGTCGATCGAGTGCGCGATCTCGTCGACGAGACCGGTGCGCATCTCGCCGCTCGGGCGGAAGATGCCGGCCGTGCCGCCCTCGCGCGACTCGGTGATCACCTTCCAGGCGCCGGCGGCCAGCTCCTCCTGGATCCACTGCACCCACTCGTACGGGGCGAAGACGACCTCGGAGTCCTTGGAGCCGACCTCGGAGAGGACGGTGAAGTCCCGGGAGAAGTCGGCGATCAGCTCGAGCTTGCGCTCGCGGGGGATCTCGACCGTGCCGTCGGAGATCTCGACGTGCGTGATCCCGCGCTTGCGCAGCCAGCGCTTGTACTCGTCGAGCTTGTCGCGCGCGTAGACGACCTCGAAGAAGGTGCCGCCGATGACGACCGGCTTGCCGCGCAGCACCTCGAGCTTGCGCTCGAGGTTGCCGGTCACCCAGGCGGTGCCCCACCCGAGCTTGACGATGTCGATGTACTGGCCCGCGGTTTCGAGCACGTCCTCCCACGCGCGCGGGCCGAGGCCCTTGTCGAGGACGTGGGTCAGGCCGCCGTCGCGTTCGACGCCGAGGTCAAAGTCGGGCATAGAGCTCCTTCAGCTTCTCCTGGGCGGCGGCCTGGACATCGTGGTAGAGCGAGTTGCCGTGGGCGTCGATCCCGACCGTCAGCGGCCCGAAGTCCTTCACCCGGAACTTCCACAGGCACTCGGGCATCAGCTCCTCCCAGGCGACCTCCTCGATCTCCTCGATCTGGGTCGTCTCGAGCGCGGCGGCGCCGCCGACGATCGCGAAGTAGACCATCCCGTGCTTGCGCATCGGCTCGATCGCCTCGTCCGGGAAGCCGCCCTTGCCGCAGATCGCCCGCACGCCGTACTGCCCGCCGAGCGGCTCGGTGAAGCGGACCATCCGCGCGGAAGTGGTCGTGCCGATGCAGAGCTTCTCGTACTTGCCTCTCCCCGCCGAATCGGTCCCGATCTTGCGGACGTTGGGTGCGGTGTGGAGCAGGAACGCCCCGGTCAGATCCATCGGCGGCTCGAC
>Ga0070681_10005149_pt1 | contig 12611 bp, 10 predicted proteins | sample KBSC83BmetaG_FD_65650 | JGI IMG/M metagenome (GOLD analysis project Ga0070681, IMG submission 65650) | Corn rhizosphere microbial communities from Kellogg Biological Station, Michigan, USA - KBS C8-3B metaG | ecosystem: Host-associated > Plants > Roots > Rhizosphere | place: USA: Michigan...
TGGCATCGCCGGGTCTCTCTGGCTGGTGGGCGCCGCCGCGGCGCTCCTCTTTCTCGTCGCCTGTGTGAACGTGGCGACGCTGACGCTCGTCCGTTTCGACGCGCGCGAGCGTGAGTTGGCGGTGCGCGCTGCGCTCGGTGCCGGCCGAGGACGCGTCGCGAGTTATCAATTTGCGGAATCGCTCGTACTCGCTGGCGGTTCGGGGGCGTTGGGTCTGGGCGTCGCCTGGATCGCCGTCCGCATTCTCGTATCGCGAGGACCCGCCGATCTCCCCCGGCTCGCCGAAATCGGAATCGATTGGCGCGTGATCGCGTTCGCCGCGGGGATGACCGCGCTTGCCGCGCTCATGTTCAGCGTTGTGCCGATGTTGCGAATCGCGAGCGGCGCGCTGGCGATGCGCGAGGGTGCGCGCGGCGGCACAGCGAGCCGGCGACAGCAGCGCGTCCGCGGCACGCTTGTCGTGGCGCAGATCGCGCTGGGCATTCTTGTCCTCACCACGTCGGGACTTCTGTTGCGCTCCTTCCAGGCGCTGCATGCTGTGCGTCCTGGCTTCGACCCGGACCACGTCGGCACCTTCTGGGTGTCGCTGCCCAAGCCCCACTATCCACGCCCCGCCGATGCGGCTCGCTTCTACGCGACGCTCGTCGATCGCATTGCGGCACTCCCCGGCGTGCGGAGCGCCGGCGTCACGTCGTTCGTGCCGCTCGTCAACCGCTTTGTGAATCAGAACCCCTTCTATCCCGAAGACGCCCCGGAGTGGAACACCAAGCTGCCGCCTCTGCAGATCTTCGCCACCATTGGCGGCGACTATCTCGAGACGCTTCGCATCCCGCTCGTTAGGGGACGGCTCTTCCATCCCAGGCACCGCCAGCCGCGCGACGAAGCCATCGTCTCGCTCGCGACCGCGCGCTTCTTCTGGCACGACTCCACGGGCGCCGCCGCGTTGGGCAAGCGCTTTCGTGCCCTGCCGAGTGGTCCGTGGACCACCGTTGTTGGGGTCGTCGGTGACACGCGCGATACGGCGCTCGCCGCGCCGCCCTCTTCCACGGTCTACTTCCCCGAATTCGTCCGCGACGACAGCACGTCGCCAGTCACCAAACGGACGATGGCCATCGCGATCCGCACCGTTGGTGACCCTGCACCACTGCTCGCGACGGCGCAACGCGTCCTGTACGACATCGACCCGACACTCCCGGCCTTCGACGCACGTCCAATGTCCGCAGTCGTCCGCGCGTCCACGGCGCGTCTCGCATTCACGACATTGATCCTCGGCGCCACGGCGGGGATCACCGTCATTCTTGGAGCGGTGGGGTTGTACGGCGTGCTCGCCTATCTCGTCACCCTTCGTCGTCGCGAGCTCGGCATTCGCTTGGCCCTCGGCGCCTCGCCGGCTCGCATCGCGTCGGCGATGACGCGGCACGGTTTAGCACTTGCTATAGTCGGCACCGTGATCGGGCTCGCGCTGCTCAGCATGGTCGCGCGGTCGATACGCAGCTTCCTGTACGGGGTGACGCCGTGGGATCCGGTGGCAGTGCTCGGGTCGACGCTGCTCCTGCTGGCTATTGCGGCGGTGGCGAGCTGGATACCGGCCCGGGGAGCGGCTGGCGTCGACCCTGCGGAGACCTTGAGGGCAGACTAGGCTCCTCTGCGGCGCGCCGATTGCACTTCTCCGATCGATGCCGTAAACGGGGGGCGTTATGACGGAAGTCCTGGTTCGATTCACGGAGCGCATCGCTGCCGAAGACGGCACGTCGTATTTGCCACAGGCCTGCGGCGGGATCGCCGATGACGGCTTGTGGGAGGGATGGATCGAGTTCGTCTCGCCATCGGAAACGCTTCGAACACGACGTGAGACCGAACAGCCCAATCGCGACGCCCTCGTCTATTGGGCGGAGGGGCTGACGGTCGCGTATCTCGAGGGAGCGCTCGACCGCGCGCTCGCGCCGCGGACAGTCAATGTTCCAGTTGAGGAGACGGTCTCGAGCAGCCCCTCACATCCGGCGCCGCGGCGCTCCGGCGGCGTGACCCCTCATGCCATCCTCGATCCATTTACGGCCTACGCGGAAGGCGAGGAGCTGCTCCGCGGCCAGTTGCGGGCGCTGTCGCGTGATCATGTCGTCAACATCATCAAGGCGTACGAGCTGCCCGTCGAGACGCACAAGTCGGTGTCCCACGCCGCTCTCATCGACGGCGTCGTCGCAGCAGTCGCGCGGTGAGCGAGAAAGGGCGTGCTGGAAGGGCGCGCTAGAGACAGCGCGCTAGAAACGGCGCGCTAGAAACGGCGCGCTAGAAACGGCGCGCTAGAAAGGCCGCGCTAGAAACGGCGCGCTGGAAACGGCGCGCTCGAAACGGCGCGCTAGAAAAAGGTGGTGTCAGGGAGGTGCGCAAGTCGCCATGAAGGGGTACAGGTGGCAATAAAATGCCGACGTCCCCATAGCGACCGGCATTATGCTGGCGCATGGATTCTCACGATCCGCTTCGAGTGCTCGAAGCGGCCCGGCTATACGCAGAGCAATGCGTCAAGATCGCGCAAGACCTGCCGGGGCATGCACCAGCCGGTCTCCGCAGCCAGCTAGCCAAAGCTGCTCAATCGGTCGGCGATCTCCTTGCGGAGGGATTTGGGCGAGGAACCGAAACGGAGAAGATCCGTTACCTGCGTATGTCAAAAGGCGAAGTCGAAGAAAGCCAAAACCAACTGCGCCGTTGCGTACGACTAAGGCTCATCGACCAGAAGGCGTTCTACAAGTCTTGGAACCTCGCCGTCGTAATCAACCGAATGGAAGAAGGCCTCATCACTCAGCTGCGGGGAGACGAGTAAGGGCATGAGCAATCAATCAGGCGTCCCGCCCTCCTTTGCCGCGCCCTTCCCAGCGCGCCCTTTCTAGCGCGCCCTTTCTAGCGCGCCCTTTCTAGCGCGCCCTTTCTAGCGCGCCCTTTCTAGCGCGCCCTTTCCAGCGCGCCCTTTCCAGCGCGCCCTTACTCCGCCCGCAACGCAATCATCGCATCGGTGCCGGCGGCACGGCGCGCTGGAATCCAGCTCGCCACGATGGCAATTACGAACAACAGCAGCGCGACCGCCGACAGCGTCAGTGGATCCGCCGTCTTCACTCCGTACAGAAGCCGGTCCAATACGCGCCCGCTGAGCACAGTAACGCCGATGCCCAGGACCAGACCGAGCGCCACGAGCGAGACCGGCTCGCGCACCACGGTCGCGATCATCGTCTTGCGATCCGCGCCGAGTGCGAGACGAATCCCAAACTCACGCGTGCGTCGCGCCACGGACGCCGCCGTCACTCCGTAGACGCCGAGCGCAGCGAGCAACAACGCAGCCGCGGCGAATGCAGCGACGAGTGACAGCACGAGCCGACGCTGCGCAAGCGATGCGCTGACCGCGTCGTTCATCGTGCCCATGCTCGCAATCGCCTGGTGTGGATCGACCGCGTGAATGCGTTGACGCGCCGCGGCCGCGAGCGCGAGCGGCTCTCCACGCGTGCGAAGCACGAGCGTCATTCCGCGATACGGCCGATACCGGTGCGGCACCCAGACCTGTCCGCGTCCTTCCTCCTGCAGACCGTACATGCGTACGTGGCGCACGACGCCGACGATGCGGATCGTGTCGCCGTCGAGCCACAGCGGTTGACCGACTGCGTTGCCATTGGGAAAGGCACGCGCCGACAGCTGCTCATCGATCACCGCGACACGGGCGGCGGCGCTGTCACGTACCGCAGCGGTGAAGTCGCTCCCCTGCAACACCGGAATGCCCATCGCCGCGAAGTAGCCCGGGCTCACCGACGAGTTGTCGATCAGCATCCAGTCATGATCGCGCGTGCCATTGTTGGTGGGCGACGTTGGAAAGAACGCACCGCTCTGGTCCGCGCCGGCAGAAAGCGGCGTCGCGCCCGTTGCACCTACTGCCACGACGCCGGGAAGCGAACGGAGCGCGTTCACCTGCGCGTCGATCGCGGCGACGACCGGCGCGCCCGACGCGTACTCCGCTCGGCTCGCCATCATGTCGATCGTCAGAACGCCGCGCGGATCGAAGCCGGGATCGACGCGCGTCAGCCTAACGAAGCTCTCGAGCAACAGCCCCGTGCCCGATAGCAGTACGACGGACAGCGCGAGCTGCGCCAGCACGAGCACGCGACGCGATCGACTCGCGCCGCGCAGCCCTCCACGCTCTCGCAGCACGCTCGCGATGTCGCGTCGCGCGGCGTGGACCGCGGGGAGGATGCCCATGATGATCCCGACGAGAACCGCGATTGCAACCGTGACGGCAACCACGCCCGCATCGATGGAGATTTCATCGCGCCGTGGTAGACTCGCTGGCGCAATGCCGAGCAGGCCTCGAAGCATCCAGACACCGAGCAGAAGTCCGAGCCCCGAACCAAGGAGGGCCAGCAGCATGTTCTCGGTGAGGAGCTGACGAATGACGCGGGAATGGCCAGCGCCAATCGCGCGTCGCACGGTGATCTCGTGATCACGCCGTCCGGCGCGCACTAATGAGAGCACGGCGAGGTTCATGCTCATGATGAGCATGAGCAGTGCGACGGCTCCGAGAAGTGCATAGAGCGCTGGACGCACCTCTCGCGTCACGCGCTCCTGGAGCACGTTGTCCACGAAGTGAAAGCCACGGTGGCCGTACTGTTCCGCATCGAGGTCGCGGGAGAGCACCTGCAACTCGGCCCGTGCCGCGCTGACACTCACGTCAGGCCGCACGCGTGCGAGCACACCGATCGAGTGCGGTCCCTTGGGCAGCCGGTCGAGCGTGTCGACGAGCGGCAGGTACATGTCGGCGTCTGGCGACGCGTTCGACACGCTGCCCTGCGCCGAGTAATGAAAGTCCGCCGGCAGCACGCCGATGATCGTCGTCGGCGCTCCGTCCACCATGACCGTCTTGCCGACGACCTCTCGATCGCCGCCGAAGCGTTGCGTGAACAGCCTCCGGCTGATGATTGCCGTCCGCGGCGCACCGGGCTGGTCGTCTCCCCGCGCGAACGAACGGCCGATGTCGGGTCCCTGGCCGAGCAGTTGGAAGAAGTTTGCGGTCACCGCATTCTGACCGAGCTGCTGCGGCTCCGCCGATTCGTCGCCGGCGAGGGTAACGCTACCGATACGAATGGCGGCCACGCCTTCGAACGAGCGCACGCGCTCGCGGAGCCTAACGACTTCCGGGCCGGTGATCCACGCTTCGGAGACACCCATCCAATCGAGGCCATCCCACAACACCATGAGCCGCGACGGATCGCGATACGGCAGCTGACGGAAGACGACGCTGTTCGCGACACTGAAGATCGCCGTATTCGCGGCGATTCCGAGCGCGAGCGTGAGCACGACGACGACGGCGTATCCCGGCGTCCGGCGAAGTGATCGAGCAGCGTAGCGCAGGTCGCGCCGCAGGTCGTCGAGCCATAACATGCGCATCTCCCGTCCCTCCTCGGTGTAGCGGCGCACGCCGCCGAAGTTGGCAAGGGCTCGTCGTCGAGCCTCCGCCGGCGTTAGGCCCATGCGTTCGAGCTCGGCGGCCTCCATGTCGACGTGGAAGCGCATCTCCTCGCTCATCTCAGCGTCGGGGCGAGGCGCCAGACGGCGCAGCAGAGACCACATGGCGCCGCTCAGGTCCCGCGCAGCACCGCTTCCACGGCGCCGGTAAATGCTCGCCAGTTCGCGCGCTCCTCGGCGAGTGCAGCGCGTCCTTCCTCGGTGAGCTCGTAGAACTTCGCCTTGCGCCCCTCGTCCGAGATCCCCCACGTGGCCGCGATGAGACCGCGATCCTCGAGGCGATAGAGGGCCGGGTAGAGCGAACCCTGTTGGATCTGGAGAACGTCGTTGGAGAGCGTGCGCACGCGCTTCGAGATTCCCCACCCGTGCAGCGCGCCGAGGCGGAGGACTCTCAGAATGAGGAGGTCGAGCGTGCCCTGGAGGAGATCGGTGCGATTTGGCATGATACCTTGTCTGTCTACAACAAGATTGGAAGCTTGTTGTAGAATGTCAAGGCATCTCAGCCGGGCGTCGTTGCGCTCCGCTCCAGCCGATCAGCTGTCCTCGGCGGATGATGAGAACGATGGTGGACAGGGTGAGCGGCACTATTTCACTGGTCATGTGCCTCCCGCCATCGAAGGCCACATGCGTCGCCATGGCGCCCAGCATTACGCAGATGAGGAGGAGCGCGCCCAACGCCGCCGTTCGTCCCAGCAGTAGCATTGCGACACCCGACAGCTCGACCACGCCGATGAGCATCCGGAACCAGTCGGGATAGCCCCAGTGTCGGAATGCCTTCGCCCAGCCGCTGGCGTCGTCGAACTTGGCCCACCCTTGCGGCGCGAATATCAATACCAGCAAGATGGCGGGTAGCCACGTTCCGACGAACTTCGCAACCGTCTTGACGGTTTCTTTCTGCATTGGGCGGCTCCTGCGAGGATGAAGGAGCTGACACGCTAGAGGACAGGAGCAGATGCTGCATCGTCCGAAAGAGCTAGTCCGGCGTCCGCAATTCACTTTTGCCGGCTGCGTCATAACGGTGGCTCTACTTCAGGCGGTGTCGGCGCTCTCGACACCCGTCGCCGCCCGCCGGCTCGACCCTCTGACCGTCGCCGTGAGCCTGGCGATTCTCGTCGCGCATGCAGCGTTGTACTGGTTCGCCGAACCAGTGCGCGCGCGCGTCGGGCTGGCGGTCTACGCAGCGGCGCAGGCGGGTCTCCTCCTCGCGTTCGCCGTGGTCGCGAAGCCGGGCGCGCTGATGCTCGGCCTGCTCATGGTGCTCACCGTCGAGACGCTGATGGTTGGCGGCGAGCAGTGGGGCGTCGTACCGATCACCGCGGCGGCAGTGGCGCTCTTTGTCCTCGCCGAGCTGCTGACCGGAGGACTCTATCAGGCAGCCAGTGCCGGCGTGGCGCTCACCCTCACGGCGGCCATCACCCACGGCGTACTCGTGCTCGTGCGCCGGCGCTCCGTGGAACCGGCGCCGCCCCCCGGTGCGTCGTCGCCGCTTTCTTCCCGGGAAACCCAGGTGCTGCGCGAGCTGGTCGGCGGAGCGCGGAACGCAGAGATCGCAGGCCGCCTCCACATCACCGAGCGCACCGTCAAGGCGCATCTCAGTAGCATCTATCTCAAGCTCGGCGTCGAAACGCGCGCCGCGGCGGTCGCCATCGCCGTGCAGCGACGCCTCGTTTAAAGGTCTCTAAAACCGGGACACATGCCGACCGTGAAGATCATCGCCACCCTACTCGCCTTCACGGTCGGCTGCCGGACGGCGTCGGAGCCCGCGCCCGCTAAATCGTTGGCCGAGCTCGAAGAGCGACTCGATGATTTGCGTACGCGATACCACATCGCCGGGATGGGCGCGGCGATCACGAAAGATCAGTCGCTCGCATGGACACGAACATTTGGCCTCGCGGACATCTCTGCCAATCGGCGCGTGTCGGACGCGACGGTCTTTCACCTCGCGTCGTTGACGAAGCCGATCGCCGCGACGGTCATCCTCCAGCTGGTCGACGAAGGCAAGGTGTCGCTGGATGATCCCGTCACCAAGTACGGCATCATTCTCCCGGCGCAGGGCACCATTCTCGTTAGGCATCTCCTGAGCCACACCTCCGAGGGTGTGCCCGGAACGCACTACAGCTACAACGGCAACCGTTTCGGATACCTCGATTCGGTGATCGCGCGCGCTGACGGCCGGTCGACTGCCGAGGCCATCCAGGCGCGCATCATCGCGCCGCTCGGCCTGTCGGCAACCGCGCCCAATACCGCCTCCCCTGACTTCGCCGTGACCGGCAAGAGCAAGAGTGACTACCTGGCCAACGTGGCAACCGGGTACACGTGGAGCCTTGCGGCGTTCGTATCGACCGCCTACCCCACATACTTCGGCGCCGCGGCCGGCCTCATGTCGACAGCAAGCGACTATGCCGCGTTCTCCATGGCGCTCGACCGCGACGCGTTGCTCAAGCCTGCGACCAAAGCTCTGGCATTCACACCGACGCGAGACGCCAACGGCAACGACTTCCCATACGGGCTCGGATGGTTCTCGACGCTATACAAAGGCGAGCGAATCATCTGGCACTACGGCGACTGGACGGCGAATTCATCGCTCATCGTGAAGATCCCTTCGCGCGGGCTGGCGTTCATCTTGGTGGCCAACACGGAGGGACTCTCGCTACCCTTCCCTCTCGGTTCCGGCCAGCTCGCGAGCTCCGACTTTGCGCGGGTGTTTCTCGACGCGTTCCTGAGCAGTACGCCTCCAATCCCGTGAGCGCCGCGCTGAGAAGACTCATCGCGCCCGCCATGCTCGCGATGATCGCCGTTCCCGCGACGCTCCACGGACAGAGTAACAGGGACTGGACGACGCCCTTTCCGCCCTTTCGCATTGCGGGAAATCTCTACTACGTCGGCAGCAAGGATCTGGCGAGCTATCTCGTCGCGACGCCGGAAGGGCACATCCTCATCAACAGCAGCCTCGAAGCCAGCGTCCCATTGATCCGAGCCAGCGTCGAGAAGCTCGGTTTCAAGTTCACTGACGTCAAGATTCTGCTCATCAGCCACGCGCATTGGGACCACGACGCAGGCAGCGCCGCAATCAAGAAGCTCACCGGTGCGGCGTACGCGGCCATGGGCAGCGACGTAGCCGTCGTAGAATCAGGCGGCGGAACCGACTTTCAGTATGGCAACGATGCGGCGATGCGCTATCCGGCGGCGAAGGTCGACCGCATCCTTCACGACGGCAACGAAGTCCGCCTCGGCGACGCAACGCTCGTCGCGCATCTGACTCCGGGCCACACGAAGGGCTGCACGACGTGGACGATGAAGGTCTCCGACGGCACGCGAACGTACAACGTCGTGATCGTCGGCAGCCCGAACGTGAATCCCGGCTACCGGCTCGTTAGGAACGCCGCCTATCCTGCGATCGCGAGCGACTACGAGCGCACGTTTGAGGTCCTGCGCGCACTCCCCGTCGACATCTTCCTCGGCGCGCACGGCGGCTACTTCGATCTCCAGTCGAAATACGCACGCCTGCAGGCCGGCGACACAAAAGCGTTCGTCGATCCTGACGGTTACCAGCGCTATGTCGCCGACCGCGAGAATGCATTCCGCCGCGAGCTCGACCGACAGAAGGCGCTATTCGGCTCGCAGCGCAACGACCGGATCGACGCGCGTCGCACGCCACGCCGGTGAGAACGCCGCGACTACGGCGACGGCCACCAGACTTATCGTGACCGCGGCGAAGGTCATCGGATCCCCAGGTTCGACACCAAAGAGCTGACTCCGCAGCAACCGCGCGCTCGGTATCGCGACGATGATGCCGAGCGCCGCACCCAGCAATGCGAGCACGAGCGCCTCCCGTAACACCTGTCGCATGACGAGCGCCGTTCGCGCACCCAGCGCCATGCGAATGCCAATCTCCCGAGTGCGACGCGCGACGACGTACGTCATCGAGCCGTAAAGACCGATCGCGGCGAGAAGAAGTGCGAGCAGTCCATAGGAGGCGACGAGGATCGCCGCGGTGCGCTGCATGCTCACCGATCCGGCGAGCCGATCGCCGAGCGTTTGAATTCGGTAGACCGGCAAGTCCTTGTCCAGTGATTGCACGAGCTGACGAACGGCCGAGATGAGTACTCGCGGATCACCTGTCGTGGAGAGGTGCAGCGTCATCGGTGTCTGATAGACCTGCGCGAATGGCCGGTAGAAGAACGGACGCGACGATTCGACGAGACTGCGATACTTCGCCGTCTGCGCGACGCCGATCACCGTCAACACTTCCCCCTCGCGACCGAGACGGAAGCGCTTCCCGATCGGATCCTGATCGGGCCACAGCTGCCGGGCGATGACTTCGTTGACGACGGCCACCGACGGCGTACCAGGTCGATCAGTATTCGCGAATCCGCGGCCACGAACTATCGGCACGTGAACCGTGCTGAAGTAGCTCGCGCTCACGGCGTTGATGTCGGTCTTGAGACCAGGATCCTCCTTGGCTGGAGCGATCTCCGCGGGATAGATGCGCGTGTCCCACCCGCCGCCGCCTAACGGGAGCATGTAGGCGAGGCCAGCATTCGTGACGTCCGGAAGAGACGCGGCGCGCTGTTCGAGCTCATCGTAGAAGCGTCGGCCGCGCGGCTCATCGTAGCCCTGCAGTGCGACGTCGACGGTGGCGATCAACACGTGGCCGGTGTCGAAGCCGGGTGGCGTCGCGTACAACGCGCCGAGCGTTCGCAGGAACAAACCCGCCGCGACGAGCAGCACGATCGACAATGCGAGCTGGCTGACGAGCAACCCATTGCGAAAGAGTGATCGCCGTACGCCACCGCCGGGCGTTCCGGTCCTCAACGACGTCACCAGCTCGGTACGCGACGCGCGAAAGGCAGAGGGCACACCGAAGATCAGCGCGCTCGCGATAGCGACGACGGCCGTAAAGAACAGTACGCGTCCGTCTGGCGCGGGATCGATAATCGTCAGTGAGTTCGCAAAGAGAGGCAGCCTTACGATCAAGCGTGCCGTGCCCACACCGAGCGCGAACCCCAGCACGCCACCAATGAGCGACAGGAGCACGCCTTCGGCCAGCAGCTGCCTGACGAGTCTGGCCCGACTGGCGCCCAGCGAAGCCCGCACCGCGAACTCCTGCCGGCGCGCAGCTCCGCGCGCGAGCAGCAGATTCGCCACGTTCGCGCATGCGATGAGCAGCACGACCGCGACGACGCCGAGGAGAATGCCCGCGAAGCTCTGTACGGCGCGTCGCGAACTGGGATCGAAGCCGATTCCGCCCACCACCGCGACGCCCCGCTCGGCATTCGACTCCGGGTACGCTCGCGCAAGCTGGCTGGCTATCCCCTGCAGCTCGGATTCGGCGGCGACATCCGTCGTTCCCTGCGCAAGGCGGCCGAACAGCTCGAGCCAGACCGCGTCGCGCGCACCGAGGGCCCTCTCGAACCCCGGGCGTAGCGCACCGGTCATCGCGAGCGGCACGAAGAGGTCATAGCTCGTATTTCGCTCGAGACCCGTGAATCCTTCGGCGGCAACGCCGATGACGGTGTAGGCGTGCGCATTGATCGTGACACGGCGGCCGACGACAGACGAGTCACCACCGAAGCGGCGCCGCCAGAGTCCGTAGCTGAGTACGACGACGGGATGCGCGTTAGGCGCTCCGTCGTCCTCGGCCAGGAACGTGCGTCCCGCCGCCGCGGTGACTCCGAGCACACGGAAATAGTTGGCGGAGACGACGCCCGCTCGCACCCGATCGCTCGCACCGCCCGTGCTGAGATGGGCAGGCGCACCATAGTACGCGCCGATGCCGCTCAGCCGCGTCGCATGGTCGCGGTAGTCCAGATAGTCGAGATACGAGAAGGTGTCGAAGCCCTGGCCGCCTTGGGTACGTCCGATGAGCACCAGTTGATCCGGCCGCGAGATCCCCGGCATCGGCCGGATCAACAACGCGTTCACGACGGTGAAGATTGTGGTGTTGGCGCCGATGCCCAGGGCCAGCGTGAGCGCGGCAATCGTCGTGAAGGCAGGGGTGCGTCTGAGCAGTCGCGCGCCAATGCGAAGATCGCCCCACAAGCCGCCGAGGCGCTCGCCACGATTTGTCGTCTCGGCGCTGCCCCAGGCGACCGCGGGCACCCGCGCCCCGAGCCTAACGAGCGAGAGTTGCGCGCGGAGCTCGTCCTCGCCCAACTCGTCCAAGGCGGAGCGCTTCGCGGCCTCCTCAGATTGGCCGCCGGCCCGAAGCTCGGCGTAGCGGTCGTCGAGGTGCTGCCGGAGCTCTTCGGCGATGGCTGCCTCGTCGGCTGGAGCCAGCTGGGCCCCCCGTAGCCGGTGGGCGATCTCCTCTCGCCAATCAGGCATATTCGACTCCCGCGAGCTGCGCGACGGCGCGCGCGAAGTCCAGCCATTCCCGTCGCTGGGCCTGGAGCACTCGCTTGCCCGCACTGGTTATGCGGTAATAGCGACGCCGCCGCTGGTTGGCCTTCTCGACCCACTGTCCCTCGATCAATCCCTCTTGCTCGAGGCGGTAGAGGAGCGGATAGAGCGATGCGGCATGCACGCGGACGACGCCCTTGCTCCGCTGCTCGAGGAGCTTGCTGAGCTCATAGCCGTGACGCCGCTCGGCCTCGAGGACGGCGAGGATCAGAAACGCGGTCGTACCCTTCTTGAGCTCATCGGTGAGCATGGGACGCGTTGTATGTGGGAGTGCCATATATGGTTCTTCCAGCGCTCGGCGTCAAGTCCTCCCGCGCGCGAGAAGGGCGCGGGGGAAAGGGCGCGCTAGAAACAGCGCGCTAGGAACGGCGCGCTAGAAACGGCGCGCTAGAAACGGCGCGCTAGAAACGGCGCGCTAGAAACGGCGAAACTGACAAGGAAGCGGGCGCGCGAAGCGCGCCCGATTTCCTTAATGGGTTGCATCTTGAGCGTAGCGAAGGATCTCCGCTAATTCGGGTAGGTCCTTCGTCGCTTCGCGACTCAGGACGGCAACTTCATCAGGAAACCGGGTGCGCGAAGCGCGCCCGCTCCTCCTCAGGGCGCTGTTTCTAGCGCGCCGTTTCTAGCGCGCCTCTTCTAGCGCGCCGTTTCTAGCGCGCCTCTTCTAGCGCGCCGTTTCTAGCGCGCCTCTTCTAGCGCGCCGTTTCTAG
>Ga0070681_10005151_pt1 | contig 12610 bp, 10 predicted proteins | sample KBSC83BmetaG_FD_65650 | JGI IMG/M metagenome (GOLD analysis project Ga0070681, IMG submission 65650) | Corn rhizosphere microbial communities from Kellogg Biological Station, Michigan, USA - KBS C8-3B metaG | ecosystem: Host-associated > Plants > Roots > Rhizosphere | place: USA: Michigan...
AATCGCTCGAACTCAACGCGAAAATCTACGGTATTTCCGAGGACGCCCTCAATCGCACCGTCGATGAAATGACCTCGCTGTTGGCCGTGAAGGAAAAGCTGAACGTCGCCGTGCGCGAACTCTCCCTCGGCGAACGCATGAAAATGGAGCTCATCGCTTCGTTGCTCCACCAGCCGAAAATCCTGTTCCTCGATGAGCCCACCATTGGCCTCGACGTTGTTTCACAAAAAACCGTCCGCGAATTCCTCCGCGAATATAATGCCAAAAACAAAACCACCATTCTGCTCACGAGCCATTACATGGCCGACATTCAGGAATTGTGCGAACGCGTCGTCATCATCGACCGCGGCGCCATTTCTTTTGACGGTCGCCTGAGCGAAGTCGTGGATCGTTTTGCCGATTTCAAGCTCATCACCATTCAATTCGAGGGCACCGCCACCTATTCCGCCGAAGCTGTCGCCAAATACGGTGAAATCGTTGAGCAAAGTCCCGGTTGCCTGACCTTAAAAGTGAAGCGCGACCGAGTCATCCCCGCCTGCAAAGCGCTCCTTGACGAATTGCCCGTCAGCGACATCGACATCCAGGAAGTCCCCATCGAAGACGTCATCCGGAAGATTTTTGCTCGGTGATTATTTTGCCACAGAGGCGCAGAGGCACAGAGATTTATAAGGAAGGCAGGAAAAATCAGGCGGCTCTTCCATCTTGCTCTTATTCTCTTCGTCTTTCTCTGTGTGCTCTGCGCCTCTGTGGCAATTTAGCTGGGATCAATTGCAAACCCCGCGTTGCGAAACCGTTGCAGCTTGTAAATCAGCGCCCGCCGGCTGATGCCCAGCGCCTTCGCCGTTTCCGTGCGATTGAAATCGTGCTTACGCAGAGCCTGCAGAATGGCCTGCCGCTCGATTTCCTCCAATTGCTGCGCATCGGTTGGTGTCGCCGCCGCGGGCTGCGCGTGCGCCGGCGCCGCCTCGCGCACTTTCGTCGGCAAATGCGCCGGTAAAATCAGTTCACTGCGCGAGAGCAACACCGCCCGTTCCATGGCATTGCGTAACTCGCGCACATTTCCCGGCCAGGAATAATTCTCGAGACACGCCGCGACCGTTTCCGAAAAGCGCGCCTTGCCTTTGGCAAATTCCGAAATGAAATGGCCCGCCAATGGCAAAATATCCTCCCGCCGTTCGCGCAACGGGGGAATATTCAATTCCACAACATTGAGCCGGTAAAATAAATCCTCGCGAAACCGTCCCTGCTTCACTTCCTCTTCGAGGTTCTTGTTGGTGGCGGCCAGGAGGCGCGCGTTCGTGCGAATCTCGCGATTGGAACCCACCCGTTGAAAAGTTCCATTCTGCGTGACCCGCAGCAGCTTCGCCTGCAATTGCGGCGACATTTCCGCCACTTCATCGAGAAAAATCGTGCCGTCGTTCGCGTCTTCAAAACGGCCGATGCGTTGCGCGTGCGCGCCGGTGAAAGCGCCCTTCTCGTGGCCAAACAATTCCGCCTCGAGCAAGGTCTCCGCAATTGCCGCGCAATTCACCTTCACGATCGGCCCCGAAGCGCGCGAACTCCAATCGTGGACCACGTCCGCCAACACTTCCTTGCCCACGCCGCTTTCCCCCGTGATGAGGACCCGCGTCTCGGACGGCGCAATCAGCGATGCTTCCCGATAAACGGCCTGCATCAGCGGACTGCGCGCAATCACATACGGCGGCAACGGCCGGTCTTCACTTTGAACAATTCCCGTCGGCCGGGAAATTCCAGCGGTGTGCTGAACCGTCGCGAGGAGTTCGTCCAAATCGATTGGCTTCGCGAGATAATTTACCGCCCCGTCGCGCATGGCGGCGACGGCATCGCGCACATCCGTAAATGCCGTCACCAACAGCACCGGCACCATGATCTGTTCCTTGCGCGCCTGCCGCAGCGTTTCCAGGCCGGTCAGGCCCGGCATGCGCACATCGGAAATCATCATGCTGAAAGGACCGCTCCGCAACGCTTCCAGCGCGCGCGCACCGGAATCCACCACCGCCGTGTCGAACCCCTGGCTTTTCAGAAAGGAATTCAGCAGGCTGCGCTGGCCGGGATCGTCGTCGACGATCAGGATGCGCGCGGTGGAAGGTTCGGCTTTGCCGGATTCGGGCATACGCTCAAGCTAAGTCAATTCCGTCGGGCGCCAAAAGAAATTTCTGGCGGCACGAATTTTTAGTGGCACGGGCGTCCTCACCCGTGAGTTTCTGTTTTCACATTTTGAATCGCACGGGCGAGACGCCCGTGCCACTACGCGGTCACTTTCAAGTGAGTGATGCGGAAGACTGCGCCGCGGGGTTCATTGCCGGCGCACTCAATTTCCCAACCGTGCGCGAGCACGATCTGCTGCACCACGGCCAAGCCGAGCCCGGTGCCCTTCTGATGCGTGGTGAAATAGGGCTTAAAGATTTCCTTCCGGTTTTCCGGCGGCACGCCCGGACCGTTGTCGCGAACTTCCAGAAATGCTTCCGCTCCTTTGCGACCAGTAATCACCTGGATCTCACCACCCGGCTCCAACGCCTGCACCGCGTTCAATACCAGGTTGAAGAGCATCTGCCGGAACAATTGCTGGTCTGCCTCGATGGAAACCGCATCGCCCTTGATCTCGAATTTGACCTGCTTCTCCTCCATGTCGAAATTCAGCGCGCGCACCACTTCCTGCGAGGCCGCCAGCAGCGCCAGCGGCACGCGCCGGATTTCCCGCGGTCTCGAATAATTGATGAACTCATTCAACTGCGCGGTCACTTTGTCCGTCTCACCCACGATCGCCGCGGATTTCTCCTTAATCTCCGGCGTGGCATCCGGCTGGCGCGAGAGCATCTGCGCCATGCCGCGAATGATGTTCAACGGATTGCGCGTTTCATGCGCCAATCCCGCCGCCGCCAAATTCATCTCGCGCAAATGCGTGTTCATTTCACTCGCGCGCACCAGGCGGATTTGCAAATCCGAACTGCGCCCCACGGTGCGCCACGCCAGCCCAAAACCCGCCGCGGAAATGCCCGCGAAAAACGCGATGATAAAGCGCGACCAAAGATCGGCCTCGAGATTGGCCCGGAATTTTTCGGTGGACATGGCCAGCACCAGCCCGTGCAACTCGCGGCTGGCGTACTTTTTAATGTCTTCCTCGCTCATCGAATTCAGGAAAAACGGACGCCCCCGGCCTCGGCGCCCATCCGGCCGCTCGCCACCCATATTCGGGGGCGGAGGCGGCGGGCCGTCCATTCCTTCATGCCGCGGACCATGGCCGTCGTGGCCGTCATGTTCATGATTGTCGCGGGATTCACTGGTGAAATTGGTCTCTCCGGAGATTCCGTTTTCGGTTCCGTTGGTCTCACGAGTTGGTCGTTCCGGGCGGCGGAAATTGCGCATTTCATTTGTGAAATCGCCACGGCCCAGCAGCACGACGGGATTCGTTGCCTCCCCATCGGTTATCCTGATGCCGGGAATGGGCGTCACAAACGTAACCACTTGCGGGCCCCAATTCTCCTTTTGCGTCATGGTCGATTGGACCACGTTGGTTTCCCCCACGGAAACCACCGGGTCACCCGCCGAATTCAGAAGCGTTACGGCGACTAATTCACTGGGACCGCCGGGGCGGACCAGGTCGTTGGTGTTCCCTTCCACCAGCAATTTAAGCACAGGCTCGAGGCGTTCCCGGAACAAGGTCGAGCCGAAGCGCTGCCCGCGGATGGTGGCGCTAAGGAAGTTCGCATAAACGCCGGCGCGATTGCGCAGGTCGGTTTTCGACGCTTCCCGCACTTGCGCATGCTCCCGGACCTGCCACCCCACTACCAGCAGCCAAATAACGACCAGGAACCCGTAAATGGCGGTATTGCGTAGGCGGAGGTCCATGCGCTTATTTCTTCTTCCTATCCGTATCCAGAGGTTTTATCGGCACTTTTTCAAGGAATCTATCCAGTTCCTGTTCCGAATAGGACTTCGGAACCAGCATGTGGTTTTGCTCATGCGTAGCCATGGATGCCAATTGCGTCGGCGATTGAACCACGTGCGGGGTCATGAAAATAACCAACTCTGTTTTTTGGTTCTGGCTGGTCTTGTGTTTGAACAGGTTACCGAGCAGGGGAATATCGCCCAGCAAGGGGATCTTGCTCACGACTTCGCCGCTATCGTTGCGCATGAGACCACCAATCACCACCGTCTGGCCATCCGGCGTAATGACCACCGTATCCGCCGAGCGGATATCAATGACCGGCGCGCTCACGCCCGCCGAAATCGGGATGGAAAAGGACGGATCAATCGCGGAAGTCGAAGGCTGCACAATCATCTGCACCATGCCGTCGCTCGTGATGAACGGCGTCACCTTCAAAATAATGCCGACGGGCTGATAGGTAACCGAATTGACCGCATTGCCGAACGTGTCAAACCGCACGTTCGTAATCAGCGGCACGTTCTGGCCAATTTGGATCGTGGCGGGTTGATTGTTGCGCGCGATAATCGATGGGCGCGAGAGCAACTGCGCCTTGCCTACCTGCGCAATGGCGCGCAGCGTCGCCGTGAAATCCGCGCCGATCAGCGAATATGTTCCCGCGGACCCCGGCGTTTGGGACAGGCCGAAAGAATTGCCAATCGAGTAGGCGTTGTTTTGCGGATTCACGCTGGTCGGCACAATACTAGTGCCGCTCACGAAATTGGAACCCACCCCGGTCGAGGTAAAATTTGTGATCACATTGTAGTTCGTCAGGTAGCTCGATACGCGGCCGAACAAGCTGCTTTGCCCGTTGTATTGGCCTTCAATGCCGACATCCAACGAGTTGTTATGAGTCACTTCCAGGAACACCACCTTAATCAATACCTGCGGCTGCGGATGGTCCAGGCTCTTAATGACCTCAAGCATCGCTTTCGTGGTCTCCGGGTCCGCGTTGATGATCACGTTGTGCGTGTCGGGGTCGATCGTGATCTGCGCGTTACCCACGCTGCCGGCGGGATTGTACGTCATGGAGGACGATTGCTGCTGGCGATTTTGGCCGCCGCCACCGAAAAAGTTTCCCTGCGCCTGCGATTGCAAGGCCGCGCACAAGGCAAACGCGACGGTTCCACCGATCAATTTCTTCACAAGTTGCATATTCATTGGTTCCTTCTTGAAATATCATTCACGGTGTTCATTGGCCACCACCGCCACCGCCGATGCCACTGCCACTCGTGCCAAAACCCGAGCTGGAGGTGCTCAATGCCTGGGCGGCGCGAGTCGTCAAAATGCTATTCGGGGTTTGAGTGGTGCGGCCGCTGTTCGCCTGGAAGTCCGCGAGCGCTTTCTGCACCACGGTCGCATCCGCGTTGTCCAGATGAACCACGGTCACGCGCGACACTTTGTCCGATTCCTTGTCAACTTCCTTGATGATTTCCTCGACCTGCGCCATGGAATCCTTCGGCGCGGTCACGAGTACTGATTGCATGCGCTGATCCGCCACCACGACCACTTTGGCGCGGGGGCGCACACTGCTCTGGTTGCCGCCCTGTTGTCCGCCCTGACCACCGCCACGGCCAAAGAATTGTCCAAACCCACCTTGTCCGCCGCCGCGACCGCCGAATCCGCCTCGCCCGGCGAACGCCGCCAAGCCACCCAACCCGCCAAAACGAACCGGCGCCGATTGCGCGCCATTTTGCCCGCCTTGATCGGCGAACACCGAGGTCAATAGGCTCGCCACTTCCACCGGGTCGTGGTACTGCAGATGGAACACCTTCACTTCGGTCACATCCTCGGCGCTGCCATCGATCGCTTTGACGAGTTCGGCCAGGTGATGAATGTTTTGCTGCGTATCGGTGACAATGATGGAATTGCCGGCGTCATTCGCCATGATGGTGGCCGTGGAGGGCGTGAGCAGCGAAAGGTCTGAGATCAATTGCCGCGCTGACACAAAACGAACCGGGATGATTTGTGTCACCGTGTCGCCCGTCTGGGGAATCTGATCCGGGTCGCCATTCACAATCACCGGGACCTCATGCAACGCGTCCGAGCGATTCATGACCCGCAAAATCCGCCCGGCCTGAATGACGGAGTAACCGTTTTTGGCCAATGCGGAATTCAGGATCGTGACCGCATCATTTTTGCTCACCGGGTGCGCGCTCCAGACCGAGACCGTGCCGGACACGCGTGTGTCCAATTCAATGATGAAGCCCGCCGCGTCGCTTAAGTAGTTCAAGACTTGATCGATTTGCGCGTCGCGGAAATTGAGGATCAACCCGTCGGTTCCGTTCGTGCCCGCGCCGGCTGGCGGCGTGAAGTTGCTGGGATCGCCCACCGGGGTGCTGTTAATCGCGTTGCGCTGGCCGCTGTAGTCACCGCGATTGCCAAACCCACCGTTACCCCGAATGCGCCCGCCACGGTCATAGTTGTTGCCGTTGGTGAACCGATTTTGCCCACCCTGGGCCTGGTTATAACGGAACTGGTTCGGCTGGGCGTTTTGGGCGGGTTGGGCCTGCAGCGGCTGCATGCCCGGCTCGTTTTCCGGCGGCGCTTCATTATTTGCGTCGCCATTCGTGGCGCCCTCCGCAGGCACCTGCATGATGATGACCGGGGGCGGCGCCTGCTGTTGTGCGGGCGCGGCGTCCGCTTCCACATTCGTGTCCGGCGGGGGAACAGCCTGCACGTCGTCTTGAGCGCGTGCGTTCGTGAGCAGCGCCATTGCGGCTGCGCATCCGAGGACTTTTAAACTTAAGGTTTTCATTTGATTTCCTTCAACTCCTGTTCTTTGGCCGCCATTAATCTTTTCAAAACTTCGCTCATTTGTGCATTAGCCGCCGGAGGCGGCGCCGAGGGGTCGTTCGCGTTCGTTCCATCGGTTGTTTCGTCCGCGCTCGCTTCGTCATTCGTTGCTTCGATCGGCCGGCCCATTTGCCAATTCCCGCCCTGCTTGCGCACCTGCCGGCCCACCGGCATTTGAAAATCCTTCCCATTCGCCGCCAGCGTCACGTAGTTCTGTTCAATTTCCTTCACCGTGTAGCCGGCGATGTTTCCGCCCACTGCCAGCACTTTGTTGTATTGCTCGCTGGTTCCGTCAAAAAACGCGAACTTGCCTTTGGCATAGCTCATCGTGCCTTTCAGCGCGAAGGCATCAATCGCTGGACGGCGGAGGTTGTCACTCTGCCGAGGAAACCACGGTCTCCGGTTCGGATCAAAAATGTTGTTTCGTTGAATCGCGCTGAACGATTCAAACGTCGGCCATTGATTCACGCTGGCCGCCGAATTGGTCGTGTTGGTCTGGGCGGTGGAGCTCAGGACCAACCCAATCGCCAGCGCACCCAGCAGAGATCGCCGGGCAGAGCGCGTTCGGCGTTCGATCGCCGTCCGCCCGTACTTTTTTGTTGGTGGTTCCATGTTCATGAAATTATTTCTTCACATCCGCCGATACCAAAACCAGCGCGCTCACCTGTATGCCGAGGCCAATATTGCTCCCGGTGGCGTCCTTCGAGGTCAGTTCAATCGATTGCACCCGCAGCGCCATCTTGTCCGTCTCCATTGCGTACAAAAACTGGCTCAAGCGATCGAGGCTCCCCGAGGCATCCACCCGGCAATCCAGCGTCTTGTAAGTGGGATCATTGGCTTGCTTCCAGGTCGGCGCGACGTTCTGAAGAGTGACACCGCTGTATTGCACCCAATCGTTAAGCCCGCTGAACAGCTGTCCCTCGGCGGCGGTCGTATCATTCGTCAGCGAGGACTTCTGGATGTCATCCCAATGTCCGCGCAGCCAATTTTTTCGTTGCTGCAACATTTTCCCGTCTTTCACCTGCCGCTGCAGCTTCGCGATGCGCGCCGAGCGGTCATTCCACAATTTGGCCAACGGCGGCCGGACGATTCTATCCATCGCCAGCAGGCCAACGGCCGTTAGCGTCAGGATCGTAAGAAATTGCTGGCGATTTTTAATTGGCACGGGATGCTCCTGCGTTGTACTGGATATTCAAGGTGAATTGCAAATTTGGCGCGTGACCTCGCGATTGCACCAGGTTCACACCCGCGATACCGGGAGTCCGCCGCAACTGCCCCTGAGTCTGCGTCAATGATGGCATGCTGCGAGCCACGCCTGAGCAGACCACGGTATTCAAATCACGAATTTCCAGGCTTTTCACGGTCACTTCACCCGTCTGGGGGAAGGCGGTGGCGATCTGTTTCAAAATCGCCAGTCCGGTCACGTTTTTATCCGCCCAAGGCTGAAACTTGTCGATCTTATCTTTGATCGCATTGAGTTGGGTCACGTCCGCGGACATTTTGTCCCATTGGGATTGCCAGCGACTGAGTTGAATTTGCTGGTAGCCGAACATGCCGATCAAAATCAGCAACACCAACGCCGCCAGGGCGATGGCCTTGCGCGCGCGACCGGTGCCATATTTGTCCGCATATTGCTTCCAGGCGGGGACTTTCGGCGGCAGGAATTCGATGAACGTGGGCCGGCCCGTCACGTATTCCGCGCCGAAGCTGAATGCGGGGGATACCGTCGCATCCGCCGGAATCTCCGCTCCAAATTCACCCGGCGCATACGTCTTCACCACTTCGATTTTTAAATTGAGCGATTCCAGCTTCAGATCGAGCTCGTCGGCCAGTTGCTGCGCAAAATCGCGCGGGCCAAAAATCCGCACCGTGCGCACTTTATCGCGCAGTTCCGGAGGCAATTGGCCAAAGGTAATGCGCGTTTCGCGCACAACCACATCCGCATGCAACACGCGGCGGCCGCCCTCCATTTCCACCGTGCCTTCGAGCGCGCGCAATGCCGCGATGCCGCCGCCGCAGGTGATTTGCAATCCGACGCTGCTCTCGCCCACCACCAGCGCCAGCGCGCAATTCGACCGCTCCGCCGACGGCGGCTGGAGCACGGTCATGCCGATCGAAAAACTCAGCGGCTTCAGTTTCGCGGCGCGCAGAACCTTTTCGATCAATGCGACGTGGTTTCGCGGCACGCCCACCAGCGCGGCGTGTTTTTTCCCGGCCAGCGAGTACTGCGACGTCGCAAAATACATCGTGTCCGCATCCGCGTGAAAACCGCGCTCGGCTTCGAGCTGCAAAAATTCCGCCACGTCCGCTTCGGGCAATTCAGGAATTTCGGTGTGCGCCGTCAGCGCCCATTTCAACGGCACGCACACCACGCAATTGCGCTCGCGCACATTCGCGGTATCCAGATGATTCCGAATCTCGCGCCCGACCAGCTCCGCATCCGCCGTGAGCGGGTCCAGCGACAGTGTGGTCGAGAAGGATTGCAGCAACTGCACCGAGCCGTTGGTGCGCCGCAGCACGACGCCGTCCAGCTGGGTGCCGTCGAACGACAATGCCAGCACGGTCGCGGGGCGCTGCCGTTTGAACCCGGGTATTTTGTTTAGGTCAATCATTGTTGCTATTGTTTGCGAGGTAAACCTGCCGGACATTTTTACCCAAGGCCCAACCGAGGTGCGTCATGTCTCGCCGATAAATGATCCGCGGCGATCCGCCGCTCGTGTCAAAAATGAAACGCACGCGACGATACCCGCGGCCATACGGGCCCACTGCCGCGACGTCCGCCAGGAATTGATAACTCTTCGTCGTGATGCGATTGCCGATCTGCGTGGCCAGCGTTGTGGCATCGTTGCCGGTCAAACCCGTCGCGTCAATCACCCACGCGATCGACGTCAGCTTATCCGGGTTGGATCGCCGGTAGGAAACCAGCTGGTCGACGTAATTGCTGATGCCCGGAATGCAATACAGCACGTCCGGACTGGCGGTGTTTATATTGATGCGGCCGTCGATGAAACTGTTCGTCACCGTCGTGATATGATCCGCCACCGAGGCAAACTCATCCGCCGTCATTTGGCTGGCGATATAAAACTGCAAGGGACTGCGAAACGTGGTGCCGCCACGGGTCAGCTGCTGCATCACCGTTTGCCCGCGGCCGGAAGGTAAATTCGTTTCCAGCAAACTTTGCAGTTCCGTTCGGTTCGTCCCGCTGACGCTGCGAACGTTAATCAACGAGGTGCCGTCCGGGTTTGTGTTCGGTTCCTTGCTGTATACGGTCACGGATTCCAAAATGCCCGGGTCCACCTGGCTGTTCCGGTTCAAATCCTTTTCGTTCGGGTCCAGGCAACCATTGCGATTGGCATCCTCACCCACCAGCGTCGTGATATCCGCATCATAAACGAGCCGCAATTCCTCCGTGGTTTCAAACGGCTGCTCCTTCGGCTGGTAGGACGGGCTCAACATGGCGTACTCTTCAGGCCCCACGCCGCCCGACGTGTCGTCATTGGTGCGCCAGGTAATGATGTTGGCCGCAAACTGGGGATCAATATTCGGCAGCGACTGCAACATCGGCAAGGTGGCGGTATTGAGGTTTAATTTTCCATTCTCATCCGTCAGCCCGAAAAACACCTGGTCCGGATTTGTCGGCGGACTGTTGGTGTCGCGTCCGATCAACCAGAAATGCGCGTCGCCCACCGGCACATTGGCGGATTGATAATACAACTGGCTCGGCAGCGTGCCGTTCGTGGCGTAATTTGCCAGCACGAACGTCACATAACGCGCCGCGCCATCAATCGCTTGTTCCGCCATGACGCCCGACGTGCGGTTATCCGCCGCCTGCAATTCAAACGAACTCGAATTCGCGAAATACACCGTGAGGGTCACGAGCCCCAGCGCGATCCATAAAACCAACACAAGCACGGAGCCTTGCTCCGAACGATTGGATGTTCGGCGTTGGAGGTTGGAGGTTGGAGGTTGGATTTTCATCATCAGCCTCCGGTCGCACTATTCGTGCTTCCGTCATCCGAGTTATCCAACTGGTTCGTGTGCGTCTGCACCATCAACGGCACCAATAATTGAATCGGGTCGGGTCGCGCGGCGTTTTGGTCCGCCGCCGCCATTTGCACATTCACGCGCACCGCCATGGGCAGGTTTGTCTCGGTGCTGTCATCCCAGGTATCGATCCAATTGTTGCCGTCAAAATACGAAAAGGTCAGGCTCTCGATTCCACTCGCCAGGAATTGCTCGTCATCATCCTCGGTGCCGGTGGTCAGCAGATTCCGTGTGACGGTGCGGATCAGGTCCTTGCCGTTATTCGTGGAGCTTTCGCCGGATTGCAGGCCGTACGTCACTTTTTGAATTTCGCTCCACGGCGTATTCGGGGTCATCAAGCCCGTCGTCGTGTAAATTTGAATACCGTCGTTGACGTCCGACCCGCCGAGGGCGGATCCGCTCTGCAGGGGTCCCGCCAGCATGCCGCCCGGCGCGACCGCATTCTTCAAATCTTTCTGCATGATGTTCAAGGCGCGCTCGATCGGCAGTGATTCGTCGATGCTGGAATTCAGGTGCTGCTGCACCTTCAAGGCGCCGGCGAAAAAGGAGCCGATGATCACCAGCACGATGGCGGAAATCATCAGCGCCAGCAGCACTTCAATCAGCGTAAAGCCGGTCGGGGCAGTCCAAGACGCGGGCGCCGGGTGAACGGAGCTGAATAACGCCTTACGTCCTGGACTGCGCCGGCCGCTCGCGGCCTGCTGGCTTGGGGAATGAGTCGAGTGACCGCCAAAAACATGACGAATGACGAATGACGAATGGCTCGCGCCAGCCATTCGGCATTCGTCAGGTGTCATTTTGTGGAACGGCAATTGCATCACTCAATTAGTTATTGGTCATCGACGAAGAGAACGATCCGTCCGCAATCGTGCTCAATTGCACGGTGTATTCCTTGCCCTGCACCATGTATTTCACCTGCACGGTCAGCAAACGCATCGGGTCCTGGTTCCACGGTTCGTTGTTCAACGTCCAGTCGAACTCCCGAATGCCTTCGTTCACCGTGCCGCTCTGCGCGGATTGGTTCCAGTTCGTGGTCACGATGCTCTCATTCAAAATCCGGTCCGCGACCCGCACCGCCTCGGTCTTGCGCGTGGCCACCTCCCCCGCGCGGCTGGCAATGGCCAAACACTCCGCGATCACCGGGATTAAAATCGCCAAAAACACCAATGCCGCCAGCACCTCCGCCAGCGTGAACGCCGCCTCGCGGGCACGACTGACGCGACGCAACCCGAGCGTCTGCCCGTCACGCGCCGCTGGCCATTTTTCACTGCTGCTCTGTGGTGTCAGCAACTTCATACTGATTTCGGTCCTTCGACTGCGTCACCGACAAGGTCGGTCCGTTGTCATCTACCAACTTGATCGTTCGCGGGCTGCCTTCGGCCACCGTGCCGTCCGGCAGGAAAGTGATATGGGGCAGGTTCGTGTGCGGGTTGTCGCTTTGATCCGCCGGCTGGGCGAGGGCGTTGTCATCTTCCGAAATTTCGATCTTCAGATTCTCGCCTACGGTATATTCATCGGCCTTCGGGTCTTTGTCGGTGAACCCCGGCTCTTCTTCGAAGCCGTAGCTATTTTTGTCTTTATCGAACCACAGAATCACCGGCACACCGCCCGATACCGCCCGGCTCTGTGCCGCGTGCACCATGGAAATGATCTGCCGCGCTTCGGATTGCATCGCCCGGCCGCGGATAAATCCACCGAGGTGCGGCGAGATAAATGAAATGCCAATCACGATGAGCGCCATCACCAGGATCAGCTCAATGAGCGTGAATCCCCGCGACCTTAGTGGCCCGGGCGTCTCGCCGGTGCGATGCAAAGGCCGCCACA
>Ga0070681_10005152_pt1 | contig 12610 bp, 10 predicted proteins | sample KBSC83BmetaG_FD_65650 | JGI IMG/M metagenome (GOLD analysis project Ga0070681, IMG submission 65650) | Corn rhizosphere microbial communities from Kellogg Biological Station, Michigan, USA - KBS C8-3B metaG | ecosystem: Host-associated > Plants > Roots > Rhizosphere | place: USA: Michigan...
CAGCGCCCGCGGGACGTTGAGCGCGACGCTCGAGCTGCGCGCCGGCGACGCACGCGTCGCCCTCGTGCCGGCGACCGGCGGCGCCATCGCCGAGTTCACGCTGGACGGACGCGACGCCATGCGGTCGATGCCCGCGTCCGCGATCGCCGCCGGCGACGTGCGCCAGGCGGCCGCCTATCCGCTGGTGCCGTACTCGAACCGCATCCGCGACGCGCGGCTCGCGTTCGCGGGACGGACGTATGCGCTGGCGCGCAATTTCGGCGACCACCCGCACGCGATCCACGGCGTGGGCTGGCAGCGCGCGTGGCAGGTCATTCGCCGCGATCCGCACGCGGCGGCGCTCACACTTCGCCACGATGCAGAAGGTGACGCTGCGCGGGCCTGGCCGTGGCGATTCTCGGCGACCCAGTCCTTCGGGCTCGTCGCGCGGGACGACGGCGCCACGCTCGCGGTGACGATGACGATCCGCAACGACGACGACGCGCCGTTCCCGTTCGGCCTCGGCTGGCATCCGTACTTTCCCCGCGAGGGAGCGACGACGCTCGCCTTCGCCGCCGACGGCGTGTGGCGCAACGACGCGACACAACTGCCGCTCGAGCGCGTCGCCGTGCCGCGCGAATGGGATTTCTCCGCCGCGAAGCCCGTCGGCGACGTGCCGCTCGACAACGTGTTCACCGGCTGGCAGGGCGAGGCGAATCTCGCCCTGCCGCAGCGCGGCCTCGCCATCAGGCTCACCGCCGACAGCGCGTGCCGGTACGTCGTCGTGTACGCGCCCGCCGGCCGCGACTTCGTCGCCGTCGAGCCCGTGACGCACGAGACCGATGCGTTCAACCGCGCCGCCGCCGGCGCGACCGGCACCGGCATGCGGGTGCTGCCGCCCGGCGCCGCCTTTTCTTGTACGATGCGGATCAGCGTGCGAGCGACCCGCCCCGCGCGCGCCCTCGCATGAATCCCACCGACCCACACGTGCAGGATGCTGACTCGCCGTTCGCGTGCGCGCTCGATTGCCGCGCGTCGCTCGGTGAATCCCCGGTGTGGAGCGTCGACGAGCAGGTGCTGTACTTCGTCGACATCAACGCACCGGCGCTCCATCGATTCGACCCGGCGAGCGGGGCCGTTGCGACGATGCCGATGCCCTCGGCGATCGGCTCCTTCGCGCTGCGCCGCCGCGGCGGCTTCGTCGTCGCGCTGCGCGACGGCGTGTGGTTCGCCGATCGCGACGGCCGCGTGCAGGAGCGCATTGCCGGCGCTCCCTACGATCCGGCGACGCATCGCTTCAACGACGGCCGCTGCGACCTGCAGGGTCGCTTCCTCGTCGGCGCGATGAAGGAGCAGCCCGATGCCGCGTCGGCGCCGCTCGTGCGCGTCGACCCCGATCGCACGCTCACCGTGCTGTTCGACGGCATCGCGACCAGCAACGGCCTCGGCTGGAGCCCCGACGGGCGCACGATGTACCACGCCGATACGCCGACACGCACGATCCGCGCGTTCGACTACGACGATGCGCGCGGCACGCCGTCCAACCCGCGCGTGTTCGCGGCGTTCACCGGCGAGGGCGAGCGGCCCGACGGCGGCGCCGTCGACAGCGCCGGCAACTACTGGAGCGCGTTCTACCGCGGCGGCAAGGTCGTCAAGATCTCGCCGCGCGGCGAGCTGCTCGCCGAGTACCCGACGCCGGCGCTGTGTCCGACGATGTGCGCGTTCGGCGGCCCCGACCTTTGCACGCTGTACGTGACGAGCGCGCGGCAGAAGCGGCCCGACGACGAGCTCGCGAGGTTCCCGCGATCGGGCAGCGTGTTCTCGATGCGCGTCGACGTGCCCGGCCGCCCGGAGCCGCGCTTCGCGGGCTGAAGCCGGTCGGCGGGCGAGCGATCCATGGCGATCTTCATCGACCCCGCGGCGTACCTGCGGATCGACGCGCTGCAGGCGTTCGACACCACAGCCTCTGGCGCGTCGTTCGCGACGTCGACCGGCGACATCCTCGAGGTCGCGAGCTACGGGCCCGGCGTCTTCCGCGTGCGCCTCGGGCCGCGCGCGCTGCCCGACTACGGCGTCGTCACCGGCCGCGCCAAGGCCTGCACGGTGACGCACCTGCGCGGCGAGTCGCGCTTCGAGTCGGGCGACGCGACGCTCGAGCTCGTCGGCGCGCCGCTGCGCGCGCGCCTCTTGTGGAAAGGCGCGCCGGTGCTCGAGTCACTGACCGACGAGCATCAGCGCGGCTGGACGCGGCTGCCGGCGTTCGGCCGGCTGCGCTCCGCCGCGCAATGGACGGCGGCGTTCGCGCTCGCGAGCGGCGAGAGCGTGTACGGCCTCGGCGAGAAGTTCGGCCCGCTCGACAAGCGCGGCCAGCTCGTACATTCGCAGGTGGACGACGCGCTCGGCGTCAACACCGGCCTCGCGTACAAGAGCACGCCGTTCGCGTGGAGCCCGGGACACGGGCAAGGCGCGTTCGGGATGTTCGTCAACACGCCGGGCATGGTGTCGCACGGCGTCGGACATCCCGACTGGTCGCATCGCAGCTACGCGGTGGTCGTCGAGGACGAGGCGCTCGACGTGTTCCTGTTCGCCGGCGACGCGCCGGCCGACATCCTCGCGGGCTACACCGGCGTCACCGGCCGCGCGCCGGCGGTGCCGCGCTGGAGCCTCGGCCTGTGGGTGTCGCGCAACTACTACGAGACGCCTGGCGAGGCGATCGACGTCGCGCGCAAGCTCCGCGCGCGGCGCATCCCGAGCGACGTGCTGACGCTCGACGCGCGGGCCACGTGGAAGACGTCGACGCGCTTCGATTTCGAATGGGACGCCGAACGCTGGCCCGATCCGCCGGCGGCGCTGCGCGAGATCAAGGCCGAGGCCTTTCGCGTCTGCGTCAGCGAGTCGCCCTACGTGTCGGTGCACTCGCCGCTGTTCCAGCCGATGGCACAGCGCGGCTTCCTGCTCGCCAACGACGACCAGTCGCCGGCGATCTTCGCGTGGAACCTCGATCCCGCGACCAGCGTGTTCGGCGGCGCGTTGACGCCGCTCGCCGAGAGCGGCATCGTCGACTTCACGAATCCCGCCGCGTTCGAGTTCTGGCGCGACGCGCACGCGCCGTTGTTCGAGGCCGGCGTCGACGTGATCACCAGCGCGTTCGGCGAGCACGTGCCCGACGATGTCGTCGCCTTCAACGGCGAGCGCGGCCGCCGGCTGCACAACGTGTATCCGCTGCTCTACAACCGCTGCGTGTTCGAGGCGACCGCCAAGTTCCAGCCCACCGCCGACGCGCCGCCGATGATCTGGAGCCGCGCCGGATGGGCAGGCAGCCAGCGCTACCCGATCGGCTGGGGCGGCGACGCGCAGAGCGACTGGGAGGGGCTCGCGGCGTCGGTGCGCGGCGCGCTGTCGCTCGGCATGAGCGGCACGCCGTACCACGCCAGCGACATCGGCGGTTTCTACGGCTCGTCGCAGCCATCGCCGGAGCTCTACCTGCGCTGGCTGCAGGTCGCGGTGTTCGGCTCGCACATGCGCGTGCACGGCGTCGGCGAGCGCGAGCCGTGGGCGTTCGGCGCGCAGGCCGAGGCCATCGCGCGCAAGTGGCTGGCGTTCCGCTACCGGCTCATTCCCTATCTCGAGCGCGTGATCGCCGAGGCGACGCGGACCGGCCTGCCGGTGATGCGCGCGATGCCGCTCGCGTTCCCCGACGTCGCGCTGCTGCGCGGCTTCGACACGCAGTTCATGTGCGGCGATGCGCTCCTGTGCGCGGCGATCGTCCGCGACGGCGGCGGCATCGACGTGGCGCTGCCGCCGGGCGCCTGGTACGACCTCAACACGCGCCAGCGTTTTGCCGGCAAGCAGGTGCTGCGCTACACGGCGCCGCTCGACCAGTTCCCGGTGTTCGGCCGCGAAGGCGCGACGCTGCCGCTCGGGCATTCGGTGCAGCACACCGGCGAGATCGATGCCGACCATCCGCTCGAGATGGCGTGGGTGTTCGGCAAGCCCGCGGCGGCGCTCGACGGCTTCGCGCAGCTGCGCGTCGACGCCGGCGGCGGCGTGCGCGCGGCCAAGGGCCTGCGCGTCGACGTGTTCGGCGACGCGGCCGTCGACGTGCGATCGCTATGAGTGTGAAGAGCCGTACCAGGCGCCCACCTGCCGTCATTCCCGCGAAAGCGGGGATCCAGCCTTGGCGCTGCGATGGATCGAACGACGCATGCCCGGACCCTGCGTCACGACTGGATTCCCGCTTTCGCGGGAATGACGAGGGGCACCGCTTCCCGTGACCGCGCCGCTGATCGCGATCACGTCGGGCGAGCCGGCCGGCATCGGCCCGGAGCTTTGCGCGATGATCGCGGCGCGCCATGCCGCCAAACCCTTCGCCGCGCGCCTCGTGATCATCGGCGACCGCGATCTTCTCGCCACGCGCGCCGCGCGCATCGGGCTGCGCGGCGACCACCCGGCTTTCGATCGCAGCGGCCGCGCGAGCGCGCCGGCGGTGTCGGTGCTGCACGTCCCGCTCGCCGTGCCGGTGGTGGCGGGCACGCCCGACCCGACGAATGCGTTCCACGTGCGCGACCAGCTCGTTGCCGGTTGCGACGGCGCGTCGATGGGCGAGTTCGCCGCGCTCGTCACGGCCCCGGCGCAGAAAAGCGTGATGCTCGACGCGGGCATCGACTTTCCGGGCCACACCGAGTTCTTCGCGATGCGCACGCACACGCCGCGCGTCGTGATGTTGCTGGTCGGCGGCGATGCGGCCGCGCCGCTGCGCGTCGCGCTGGCGACGACTCACCTGCCGCTCGCCGCCGTTCCCGCGGCGATCACGCGCGAGGTCCTCGCCGACACGTTCGCCATCGTCGCGCGCGACCTTGCCGATCGGTTCGGCCTCGCGCGGCCGCGGCTCGGCGTGTGCGGGTTGAACCCGCACGCCGGCGAGCGCGGGCACCTCGGCCGCGAGGAGATCGACGTCATCGCCCCGGCGGTCGCCGCTGCGCGCGACGCGGGCCTCGACGTCAGCGGCCCGCTGCCGGCCGACACCATCTTCGTGCCGCAGCACGCGCGCGCGTTCGACGCGATCGTCGCGATGTATCACGACCAGGGACTGCCGGTGCTGAAGGCGGCGAGCTTCGGCGGCGGCGTCAACGTCACGCTCGGCCTGCCGTTCATCCGCACCTCGGTCGACCATGGCACCGCGCTCGACCTCGCACGCGACGCCGCGGCGGCCGCCACCGCCGACCCGGGCTCGCTCGAAGCGGCGCTCGCGCTGGCGATCGAGCTCGCCGCGACGCGCGCACGCGCCGGCTGACAAGGCGGCGATGGACCGCCACGTCGCGCGGCGCCGCTTCGGCCAGAATTTCCTCGTCGACCCGCATTACGTGGCGCGCATCGTCGACGCGATCGCACCTGCGCAGGGCGACAAGCTCGTCGAGATCGGCCCGGGCCTCGCCGCGCTCACCGGCGCGCTCGTCGCGCGCGCGGGCCGCATCACTGCGATCGAGATCGACCGCGACCTGTGCGTGCGACTGCGCGCCGACTACCCGCCGGAAGCGCTCACGCTGGTCGAGGCCGACGCGCTGGCGTTCGACTTCGCGACGCTGGGCGAGCGCTTGCGCATCGTCGGCAACCTGCCGTACAACATCAGCTCGCCGCTCCTGTTCCACCTCGCGGCGTACGACGGGCGCATCGACGACGTGCACGTGATGCTGCAAAAGGAGGTCGTGGCGCGGATGGTCGCAGCACCCGCCACGCCCGACTACGGCCGCCTTTCGGTGATGCTGCAGGCGACGTTCGCGATGACGCGGCTCTTCATCGTCCCCCCGGGCGCGTTCCGGCCGGTGCCGAAGGTCGACTCTGCGGTGGTGCGCCTCGTGCCGCTCGGCGCGCGCAAGCCCGCGCTCGCCGACGCGGCGCTTTTCGCGCGCGTGGTCGCCGCGGCGTTCGCGCAGCGGCGCAAGACGCTGCGCAATGCGCTGTCGGCGCTGGTCGACGTGCCGGCGCTCGCAGCCGCCGGCATCGATCCTGGCGCGCGCGGCGAGACGCTCGCCGTCGGCGATTTCGTGAGGCTTGCCAACCATCTCTCGCGTGGCGGCGCCGCGCGCGGCGCGGCGTGACCGCGGCCGCCGCTGGCGCGCTGGCGCGCCGCTTCGACGAAGCCGCGGCGCGCGACGCCGCCGCGCGGTTCGACCTCGCCGCGCTGCCACCGGACTTCGACGGCGACCCGTATCCGTACTACCGCGCGTTGCGCGAGCACGCGCCGGTCAAGGCGATGCCCGACGGCTCGTGGTTCCTCACCCGCTACGACGACATCGTGCCGGTGTACCGCGACCCCGATCGCTACAGCTCGGACAAGAAGCGCGAGTTCGGCCCCAAGTACGGCCCGTCGCCGCTGCTCGAGCACCATACGACGAGCCTCGTGTTCAACGACCCGCCGCTGCACACGCGCGTGCGTCGCGCGATCGTCGGCGCATTGTCGCAGCGGCACATCGCGGCGATGGAGGCGGGCCTCGTCGCGCTCGTCGACCGGCTGCTCGACGCGCTGGCGGCGCAAGGCGGCGGCGACCTCGTCGACGACTACGCCGGCGCGATCCCCGTCGAGATCATCGGCAACCTGCTCGGCGTGCCGCATGACGAGCGCGGCCCGTTGCGCGGCTGGTCGCTCGCGATCCTCGGCGCGCTCGAGCCCGTGCTCACGCCCGAGCGCGCAACGGCCGGCAATCGCGCGGTGACCGAGATGAAGGCCTACCTCGCCACGCTGGTCGCCGACCGGCGCCGCCATCCGCGCGACGCGGCGACCGACGTGCTGACGCGGCTCATCGCCGGCGACCACGGCGCCGAGCCGCTCACCGAGGCCGAGCTTTTGCACCAGTGCATCTTCCTGCTCAACGCCGGCCACGAGACGACCACCAACCTGATCGGCAATGCGCTCGAGGCGCTGTGCCGCTGGCCCGGCGAGCGCGCGCGCCTCGTCGCCGAGCCCGCGCTCGCCGCCACCGCCGTCGAGGAGTTCCTGCGCTTCGAAAGCTCGAACCAGCTCGGCAATCGCATCACCACGGCGCCGGCGACGATCGGCGGCGTGTCGCTGCCCGCGAACGCGCGAATCACGCTGTGCATCGGCGCCGCCAACCGCGACCCGTCGCAGTTCGCCGATCCCGACCGGCTCGACGTCGCGCGCGAGCCCAATCGCCACGTCGCGTTCGGCTCCGGCATCCACACCTGCGCGGGACTGAACCTCGCGCGCCTCGAAGGGCGCGTCGCGATCGGCCGCTTCCTCGCGCGGTTCCCGGGTTACGCGATCGACGGCACGCCGGTGCGCGGCGGCCGCGCGCGGTTTCGCGGCTTCCTGCACCTGCCAGTGCGCCTAGCCCCTTGAACGACCGCCTGCACTAGAATGCCCGCATCGCGGCCCGACGCGGCGCGCGGCATCGAGGGAGGAACCATCCATGCAGCATGCAATGACGCGCGTCGCGGTGCTTGCCGCGCTCGCAGCCTTCGCCGGCGCCGCGACGCTCGCGCAGGCGCAGGTGAAGGTCGGCGTCACCGTCTCGGCGACGGGCCCCGCGGCCTCGCTCGGCATTCCCGAGCGCAACACGATTCCGCTGTGCCCGAAGACCGCGGGCGGCAAGTCGATCGAGTACATCGTGCTCGACGACGCCACCGACACGACCACCGCCGTGCAGAACACGCGCAAGCTGATCGGCGAGAGCAAGGTCGACGCGATCATCGGCTCGACGACCACGCCCAACTCGCTGGCGATGATCGACGTGTTCGCCGACGGCGCCACGCCGGCGGTGTCGCTCGCCTCGTCGGTGCGCATCATCGAGCCGATGGACGCGAAGAAAGCCTGGTCGTTCAAGACGCCGCAGACCGACGTGATGATGGCGGGCGCGATCCTCGAGCACGCCAGCGCGCACGGCGTGAAGACGCTCGGCTACGTCGGCTTCTCGGACGCGCTCGGCGAGGCGTTCTTCGCCGAAATCGACAAGGCCGCCAAGTCGCGCAACATCCCGCTCGTCGTCAACGAGCGCTTCGCGCCGAAGGACACGAGCGTGCTGGGCCAGGTGCTGAAGCTCATCGCCGCCAAGCCGGACGCCATCGTCATCGGCGCGTCGGGCACGCCGGCGGCGCTGCCGGCGACGACGCTCGTCGAGCGCGGCTACAAGGGCAAGCTTTACTTCAACCACGGCGTCGCCAACAACGACTTCCTGCGCGTCGGCGGCAAGGACGTCGAAGGCGCGTTCGTGCCGGCGAGCCCGGTGATCGTCGCGAGCCAGCTGCCTGACGCGCATCCGGCGAAGAAGCGCGCGCTCGAGTACACGGCGCTGTACGAGTCGGCGCACGGCAAGGGCAGCGTGTCGGCGTTCGGCTCGTACACGTGGGACGCCTGCCTCGAGATCGTCAACGCCATTCCCGAGGCGCTCAAGGCCGGCGAACCCGGCACGCCGGCGTTCCGCCACGCGCTGCGCGACGCGCTCGAGGCGACCAAGGACTTCGCCGTCAGCAACGGCGTCGTGACGATGTCGAAGTCGGACCACCTCGGGCTCGACTCGCGGGCGCGGGTCATGGTGCAGATCCACGACGGCAAGTGGGTGCTGCAGCCGTAGCGTCGCGAAACCCGCGCGGCGCCGGCCGCGCGGGCGTCAGAACAAAAGCGCGGTGAGCGCGGCCTCGAGCCGCGGAATCAGCAGCAGCACGATCTGCGCGAGCACGATGACGATGAGTGGCGACAGGTCGAGCGTGCCGCCGATCGGCGGAATGACCTTGCGCAGCGGCCGCAACAGCGGGAACGTCAGCGCGTTGAGCACGCCCGACAGCGGCGAATCGGGCGCGACCCACGACAGCAGCGCGAACGCGAGCACGGCGACGATCAGGATCCACAGCGCCGCCTCGACGAGCTTGACCAGCGCGATCAGCGCCACGTAGGCCGCGCCCGGCAGCGACAGCAGCTCGAAGCCCGCGCCGAACAGCAGCAGGATCGCGACGATCCACAGCGCCTGCATGATGAACGCGGCGACGAACGTCGCCCAGTCGTAGCCGCGCACGCCCGGCACGATCCGGCGCAGCGGCTTCACCGCCCAGTCGGTCAACGCCATCGTCGCCTGGCCGAGCGGGTTGCGGAACGGCGCGCGCATCGCCTGCATCGCGAAGCGCAGCAGCAGCGCGTAGGTGACGAGCCCGAACGCGACGTCGATGACGAGCTTGAGCGCCTGGTTGATGAACGCCATCGCGCTAGTCCCGGCCCGCCGCGTCGCCGAGCTCGCGGGCGCGCGCCGCCGCCGCCTTCACCGCGTCGATGAAGCGGCGCTTGACGTCGCCGCGCTCGAGCGCCTCGAGCGCGCGCTCGGTGGTCCCGCCCTTCGACGTCACCTGCGCGCGCAGCGTCGCGGGCTCCGCGGGCGAATCGTCGGCGAGCCGCATCGCGCCGGTGAACGTCGCGTACGCGAGCTTGCGCGCATCGCCCTCGGCGAAGCCCAGCTCCAGCGCCGCCTCGACGAGGCCCTCGAGGAAATAGAAGACGTACGCGGGACCACTGCCCGACACGCCGGTCACGGCATCGAGCATCGCCTCGCGTGGGCATTCGACAATCGCGCCGGCGGCGCCGAGCACCTCCATCGCCGCCGCGCGGCCGACGTTCGGCACGCCCGGCGACACGTACACGCCGCTGACGCCGGCGCCGACCAGCGCGGGGGTGTTCGGCATCGCGCGCACGATCCGCGTGTAATTGCCGAGCCAGCGCGCGAGGTCTGCCGCGCGCACGCCGGCGACGATCGACAGGAGCGCCGGTACCGCATGGATCGTGCCGGCGAGCGCGGCCACCGCCTCGCGCGCCTGCTGCGGCTTCACCGCCAGCACGACGAGCGTCGCGTCGTCCCATATCGCCTGCGCCGCGTCGCCAACGCAACGCAATCCCGGAAAGCGCGCGGCGAGCGTGGCGCGCTGCGCGGCCAGCGGCTCGACGATCGCGATGTCGGCGGCGCCGCGGCCGCGCGCGAGGACGCCGCCGACGAGCGCCGTCGCCATGTTGCCGCCGCCGATGAAGACGAGGCTGCTCACGAAATGGCCTCCGCGGTCGCGGGCGACGCCATGCGCGCGCCGAAGATCGCCGAGCCGATCCGCACCTCGGTCGCGCCCTCGGCGACCGCCGCCTCGAGGTCGGCGCTCATGCCCATCGACAGCGTGTCGAGGCCAAGCCCTTCGCGACGTGCGGCGTCGAAGGCCTGTCTCAACGCGCCGAACTGCGCGCGCACCGCAGTCTCGGCTGCGTCGGCCGCGGCGATGCCCATGAAGCCGCGCAGGCGCAGCGCCGGCAGCCGCGCGACCTCGCGCGCCAGCGGCAGCGCGTCGTCGATCGTCACGCCATGCTTCTGCGGTTCGCCGCTGATGTTGACCTGCACCAGCACGTCGAGCGGCGGGGCGTCTCCCAGCGCCGCGCGCGCCGCCGCCAGCTTGCGGGCAATATCGAGGCGGTCGATGGTCTCCACCGCGTCGAAGATGCGCGCGGCGCGCGCCGCCTTGTTCGATTGCAGCGGCCCGATCAGCACGAGGCGGAGGTCGCGGAGGTCGGCGAGCGCAACGCGCTTGGCCTCGCCCTCGCGGACGTAGTTCTCGCCGAACGCGCGCTGCCCGAGCGCGTGGACCTCGCGCACGGCATCGGCCGGAAAAGTCTTGGAAACCGCGAGGATGGCGACGCTTTCGGGCGCGCGGCCGGCCTCGTTGGCGGCGTTGGCGACGCGCGCCGCCACGGCTTGCCACGCCTTCTCGTATCGGCTCATAATCGCCCGGCCACGATGCCGGCGGCATAAGACGGCATGAAACTTGCTCCGGACGTAAGCCCTAACGACTTGATTTTTCGGGCGAACCGGCGCCGCCGTTGGCCGATCGTTCGCCGCTGACGGGATTATAGATGGACATCACCGAGCTCCTCGCGTTTGCCGTCAAGAACAAGGCGTCGGACCTGCACCTGTCGGCGGGCCTGCCGCCGATGATCCGCGTCCACGGCGACATCCGGCGGATCAACCTGCCGCCGATGGAGCACGAGGACGTGCACGCGATGGTGTACGACATCATGTCGGACGCCCAGCGCAAGACGTACGAGGAGATGCTGGAGGCCGACTTCAGCTTCGCGGTGCCGAACCTCGCGCGCTTCCGCGTCAACGCCTACAACCAGAGCCGCGGCGCCGCGGCGGCGTTCCGGACGATCCCGAGCAAGGTGCTGTCGCTCGAGGAGCTCAACGCGCCCAAGGTGTTCGCCGAGCTCACCAACCGCCCGCGCGGCCTCATCCTCTGCACCGGACCGACCGGGTCGGGGAAGTCGACGACGCTGGCGGCGATGACCAACCACGTCAACGAGAACGAGTACGGCCACATCCTCACGATCGAGGACCCGATCGAGTTCCTGCACGAATCGAAGAAGTGCCTGATCAACCAGCGCGAGGTGGGCCCCCACACGCTGTCGTTCGCCAACGCGCTGCGCGCGGCGCTCCGCGAAGACCCGGACTACATCCTGGTCGGCGAAATGCGCGACCTCGAGACGATCCGCCTCGCACTCACCGCCGCGGAAACGGGCCACCTCGTGTTCGGCACGCTGCACACGAGCTCGGCGGCGAAGACCATCGACCGCATCATCGACGTGTTCCCGGCTGCCGAGAAGGACATGGTCCGCGCGATGCTGTCGGAATCGCTCGTGTGCGTGATCGCGCAGACGCTGCTCAAGACCAAGGACGGCCAGGGCCGGGTCGCCGCGCACGAGATCATGATCGGCACGCCGGCGATCCGCAACCTGATCCGCGAGAACAAGGTCGCGCAGATGTACTCGGCGATCCAGACCTCCCAGGCGATGGGCATGCAGACGCTCGACCAGTGCCTCGTCGAGCTCGTCCGGCGCAACATCGTCAACACCGCCGAAGCGCGCAATCGCGCGGTCAACAAGGATCTGTTCGCGGGCTAGCACGCGCTCGCGACGCGAAAGGCTTTCGACCATGGAACGCGAACGCGCCACCAAGTTCATCCACGAACTGCTCGACCTGCTCGTCAAGCAGAAGGGCTCCGACCTCTTCATCACCGCGAGCTTCCCGCCGGCGATCAAGGTCGACGGCAAGATCTCGCCGGTGTCGAAGACCGCGCTGACGCCGCAGCACACGATCGAGCTCGTGCGCAGCGTGATGAACGACAAGCAGGCGGCGGAGTTCGAGTCCAGCAAGGAGTGCAACTTCGCGATCGCGCCGCCCGGCATCGGCCGCTTCCGCGTCAACGCGTTCGTCCAGCAGGGGCGCGTCGGCATGGTGCTGCGCACGATCACCACCGAGATCCCCAGGTTCGAGGACCTCGGCCTGCCGCCGGTGCTGAAGGACATCATCATGTCGAAGCGCGGCATCATGATGTTCGTGGGCGCCACCGGCGCCGGCAAGTCGACGTCGATGGCGTCGCTGCTCGGCTACCGCAACGAGAACAGCTACGGCCACATCATCACGATCGAGGACCCTATCGAGTTCGTGCACGATCACCGCAACTGCATCGTCACGCAGCGCGAGGTGGGCGTCGACTGCGACAACTGGCAGATCGCGCTCAAGAACTCGCTGCGCCAGGCGCCGGACGTCATCCTGATCGGCGAAGTGCGCGAGCGCGAGACGATGGACTACGCGGTGTC
>Ga0070681_10005154_pt1 | contig 12609 bp, 11 predicted proteins | sample KBSC83BmetaG_FD_65650 | JGI IMG/M metagenome (GOLD analysis project Ga0070681, IMG submission 65650) | Corn rhizosphere microbial communities from Kellogg Biological Station, Michigan, USA - KBS C8-3B metaG | ecosystem: Host-associated > Plants > Roots > Rhizosphere | place: USA: Michigan...
TGGCCGACCGAGCGCTGGCTCGGTCTCGACCTCGCCGGCAAGACGCTCGGCCTTGTCGGCGTGGGCCGGATCGGCGCGAGCGTCGCGCGGATGGCCGGTCAGGGCTTCCGGATGCGCGTGCTGGGCTTCGACCCGCATGCCGACGCGGCGCGGATGACGCGCGCGGGTGTCGTCAAATCCGACGACCTGCGCGCGATGCTCGCGCAATGCGACGTCGTGTCGGTGCATTGCGTGCTGAACCGCGACACGCATCACCTGCTCGGCGCCGGCGAGCTTCGCGCGATGAAGCGCGGCGCATTCCTAGTCAACGTGTCGCGTGGCGCGATCGTCGACGAGGCGGCGCTGCTCGCTGCGCTCCAGTCGGGACACCTCGGCGGCGCCGCGCTCGACGTCTACAGCCGCGAGCCGCTCGCCAAGGCCGGCCATCCGCTGGCGCCGCTCTACGCGATGGACAACGTGATCCTGTGGCCGCACCTCACGTTCTACACGGCCGAGGCGATGCAGCGGCTCGAGGACGAGACGCTCGAGCGTTGTTTCGAGGCGCTCGAAGGACGGCCGGTGCGGGTCAAGTCGCGCGATCCGCGGCTGCGGGCGCAGGCGACGGGCGTGGAATTTCCGGACGACGCGTAGCCGTCGCGCCGGGCTGACCGCCGTCATCCCCGCGAAGGCGGGGATCCAGCCTTGGCGCCTCGACGGTTGCACCACGCGGCCCATTGCCGCGTCAATCTCACCGCCGTCATCCCCGCGAAGGCGGGGATCCAGCCTTGGCGCCTCGACGGTTGCACCACGCGGCCCATTGCCGCGTCGATGCTGGATTCCCACATGCGCGGGAATGACGAATGGCTCCGCGGCGGAACCTGCATCGGCGTCGTCGCGGCCCGATTCCCGCATCCGCGGGAATGACGATGACGCTCGCTCAGCCGGCTTCGTCGCGCAACGCGTGCATGAACGGCTTCAGCGCCGGATAGAGCGCCACGTATTGCGCGAAGAGCTCGCGATAACGCGCGCTCGCCTCGGGCCGCGGCTGCGCGCGCTCGACGAGGTCGACCCACGTCGTCGCGATGTCATCCGGCGTGGCGATGCCGACGCCGAGCGCGGCGAGCATCGCCGCGCCGAGCGAGGCCTCGACGTCGTCGCGGATCGTCCGCACCGGCCGGCAGGTGACGTCGGCGATGATCTGCGTCCACAGCGCCGAGCGGCTTGCCCCGCCGACGACCGTCAGCGTTTCATCGAGCGGCGATCCGTCGCGGATGCCGGTCTCGATGTTGTGCTGCAACGCGTACGCGACGCCTTCCAGCACCGCGCGATAAAGATGCGCGCGGCCGTGATGAAGGCCCAGGCCGACGAACGCGCCGCTCGCGGCGGCATCCCAGATCGGGCTGCGCTCGCCCATCAGGTAAGGCAGGAACACGAGACCCTGCGCGCCGGGCGCGAGCGCTTCGGCCGGCGCCTCGAGCAGCTCGTGCGGATCGACGCCGCGCGCGGCCGCGGCGGCGAGCTCGCCTTCGCAGAAATTGTCGCGAAACCAGGTGACGCAGGCGCCGGCGGTGATCGCGCCGCCGAACACGTAAAGATCGGTGAGGCCGTTCAGCACGTGCGGCATCGCGATCAGGCCGTGCCGCGCGTCGACGCGCGGGCGGATCGTGCCCCAGCACATGCTGGTGCCGATCATCGCGACGTGATTGCCAGGCTTGCGCGCGCCGGCCGCGAGCGTGGCCACCGCCGCATCGACGCCGCCTGCCACCACGGGCAATCCCGCGCGCAGGCCGAGCGCGCGCGCCTGTGGCTCGCGCAGCCGGCCGACGACGTCGCTCGATTGCACGAGGCGCTCCGGCATCAGGTGGCGCGGAATGCCGAGCATGCCGAGCATCTCGCCGGACCAGCGCCGTGCGCCGATGTCGTAGATGCCGCCGATGTTGCCCGCGGAGCTGTGATCGACCGCGACCTCGCCCGTAAGCTCCGCGATGACGAAGCTGTTGGGCGGCAGAAGCTGCCGCGTGCGCTTCCACACGTCGCGCTGCTTGTCGCGCAGCCACAGCATCTTCGTGTAGCCGTAATAGCTGTCGACGCCGTTGCCGGTGACGTCGTACAGCCGCTCGAGATCGGCGTGCGAGCGCACCCATTCGACCTCGTCGCGCGCGCGGCGGTCCATCCAAATGAGGCAGGGGTGGAGCGCCTTGCCATCGCCGTCGACGGGAATGCCGGAGCCGCCGTAGAGCGAGCTCACGCACAGCGCGTCGATCGCAGACGCGGCGACGCCCGACCGGTCGACGACGCCGCGCACGCAGGCGACGACCGCGTCGAGCCACACGCTCGGCCATTGCTCGGCCCACAGCGGCTGCGGCGAGTCGACCTGGTAGCCATGCGCAGCCTGCGCGACGACGCGGCCGCGGGCGTCCACCAGCACCGCCTTCGTGCTCTGCGTGCCGATGTCGACGCCGACGACGTGGCCGGAGGAGGGTGTCCGAGAGGTTGCGGTCATTCGCCTTCCATGTCGCTGGTGACGCCGAGGCATGCGAGCGTCTCGGCGAGCTTGTGTGCATAGGCGAGGCTCGCGCGGTCGCGCTCCTCGCGGCGCACGGGGATGATCGTCTTGACCGCCGCGGGGCGCTGCGACATCACGACGATCACATCGCCGAGGGCGATCGCCTCGGGCACGTCGTGCGTGACGAAGAGCACCGTCGGCCGGTCGAGCTTCAGCAGCGCCTTGAACTCCTGCTGCAGCTTGAGCCGCGTGAACGCGTCGACCGCGGCGAACGGCTCGTCCAGCAGCAAGAGGCGCGGCTTCAACGCGAGCGCGCGTGCGATGCCGACACGCTGCGCCATGCCGCCGGAGAGCTGGCTCGGGTATGCGTCCTTGAACTCGTGCAGGCCGACGGTGTCGAGGAACTCGTCGGCGATGCGCCGCGCGTCATGGCGGCTCTTGCCGCGCGTCGTCAGGCCGATCGCGACGTTCTCGCGCACCGTCATCCACGGGAAGAGGCCGGGTTGCTGGAACGCCATGCCGAGATGGTCGGTGGGTCCCATGCGCACCGTCTCGCCGTTCCAGGTGACGCGTCCCGCGGCGGGGCGCATCAATCCTGCGGCGAGCCCGAGCAGCGTGCTCTTGCCGCATCCCGACGGACCGACGACGCACGCCACCTGGCCGGCGCCGACGCTGAAAGAGACGTCGTCGAGTACATCGGTGCGCCGTCCGTTGGCGAGGTAATGATGGCTGACGCGTTCGACGGTGAGGCCGCCGCGGGCGTCGCGGCCACCGGTCATGGCGGCATCGGTGGCAGTCGGCGTCGGCATGGCGGCGTGTCGATTCGTGGGCGTCGCGTGGCGGGTGGCCGTCGTCATCGCGCCGACGGCCGCGCGCGCGCGATGGCGAGGATTGCCGCGCTGACGCCGGCGCCGATGAGGCCGATCACGATCATGCCCGCGATGACGACGCCGGTCGCGAGCGAGCTCGCGGCGTTCGTGATCATGAGGCCCAAACCCGCGCTCGCGCCGATGTACTCGGCGGCGACGACCGCGATCCAGCCGATCGCGGCGGCCGCGCGCGCGGCGCTGGCGATCGTCGGCATCGCCGCGGGCAGGTGCACGCGCAACGCGAGTCGCAGCGGGCGCATGCCGAGCATCGTTCCGACGCGCGTCAGCGTCGGGTCGACGTGCGCGATCGCGCGCGCCGTCGACACCGTCATCACGAAATACACCGCGTACGCGACGAGCATGATCTTGCCGGCGTAGCTCGTGCCGAACCACAGGATGGTCAGCGGGATCCACGCGAACGGCACGATGAAGCGCAGCGACTCGATCACCGGCGTCAGCGCCTGGCGAAAGCGCCGCGACTCGCCCATCGCCAGCCCGGTCGCAACGCCGAGCGTCGTGCCGATCGCGTAGCCGGCGACGAACTCGTAGAGGCTCACGCCGACGTCGCGCCAGAACGCGCGCGTGCCGACGAGGTCGGCGAGCGTGGTCGCGACGGTCCACGGCGGGGGCAGCACGATGAGCGGCAGCCGGTAGATCGCCACCGTCGCCTGCCAGATCGCCAGCACGATCACGACGCCGACGAGCGGCAGCAGCACGCGCCGGCCGACCGCGTGTCCGAGCGCCATCACCGAGATTGCCTGCTCGCGTCGCGCCGCCGGGGACATGTACTCATGGCGCGTCCTGCGTCGCGTCGCGGCGCCACGGCACGATGTGGCGCTCGAGGCGCGTGAAGAGCGCGTTCATCACGAAGCCCGACAGCCCGAACGAGATCATCGCCGCCATCACGGCGGGAACGTCGTAACTCTGCTCGACGCCGATCAGGTGCGCGCCGAGACCCGAATCGGCGGCGACGAGCTCGGCGACGATCACCGTGCCCCAGCCCGCCATCAGCGCGACGCGCGAGCCGATCAGCACCTCGATCAGCGTCGACGGCAGGATCAGGTGGCGAAAGCGCTGCAGCCGGCGCATGCCGAGCATCGACGCCGTGCGTTCGAGGTCGGTCGGCACGCGGCTGCATCCATCCACCGCGTAGACGATGACGACGAGGAACACGGCGAGCCCGACGAGGAACACCTTGCTGCCGAGACCGAAGCCGAACCAGACGATCGACAGCGGCACCCACGCGATGCTCGACACCGGCCGGATCGCCTCGACGACCGGCAGGAACACCGCGCCGGCGAGCGCGCTCCGCCCGAGCACGAGGCCGATCAACGTCGCCGCGACGACGCCCAGTACCCAGCCGATCGCGAACACGCGCAGGCTCGACACGAGGTCGCGCGCGAAATCGCCTTCGACGTAGCGCGCGAGCTCGCGCAGCACCGCGAGCGGTCCCGGCAGCCGGTTGAGGACGCCTCCGCCGCCCTGCAGCGCGTGCGAGGCGAGCGACCAGACCGCGATCGCCGCCAGCGCGCCCGCGCATCCGAGCAGCAAGCCCGGCAACCGCGCGGCGAGGCGCTGCGCCGGGCGGCTCGCGGCCGCCGCGGCGCCGTTCATCGTCATCGCGGGTCGCCGCCGGTCACTTCTTCGCCAGCACTTCCTTCGCGAGCTCGGTGTTCTCGAACTTGCGGGTGAAAGTCGGCAGGTCGACGCCGGCCGGCGCGAAGCCGAGCTCCTGGGCGACCGTCTCGGTGGCGACGATGCCCTCGACGTCCGGCACGTAGGAGTCGGCGACGCCGATCAGCTTCTTCTCGAACGAGTACGCGACCGCCGCCTCGTCGACCTTGGCGAACTCCGCCATCGACTTGTACGCTTCCTTCGGGTTCGACTTGATGGTGTCGGTCGCCGCGAACTGCGCGCGCAGCACGTCCTTCACCGCCTCGCGGTGCGCCTTGATGAACGCGGTGCTGGCGATGAAGCCGTCGCCGGGCGCCGCGCGGCCGATCGCATCCGAGCCCGTGAACAGCACGCGGCCGATCTTCTTCAACTCCATGTCGGCGACGTAGGGCACGTAGCCCGCGACCACTTCGGCGCCGCCGGAGTCGAGCACGCCGACCATTCCCGGGCCGGTGCCGGACACGAAGTATTCGTTGGCGGTCGGGTCGACCCCGGCCTTCTTGAGGCCGATCTGGAAGAACAGCGTCGACGCCGTCTTCATGCCGCTCACCACGACCTTCTTGTGCTGGATGTCCTTGGCGCTCTTGATGTCGCTCTTGGTGGACACGACGGTGACGTTGGCGTTGATGAACGACTGGCCGACGAACTGCGCGGCGTCGGGCGACTGCGAGAAAATCACCACCGCCGAGATGGCGTTGCCCCACGCGATGTCGAGCTTGCCGGCGGCGATCGCGCTCGCCGCACCCGGCAGACCCTGGTTGATCGGCACCCAGTTCACCGTGTAGCCCTTGTCCTCCAGCATGTGCTGGGCGCGCATGATCGGCACCGGCGATACGACGGGGAAATAGCCGATGTTGATGGTGATGCCCTTGCCGGGTTGGTCGGCGGCCAGGGCTGGATAAGCGGGAAGGGCGAGCGCGGTGAGCACGGCGACCGTGCTGATGAGCGTGCGACGGCGATTCATGGATTCCTCCGTTGACGGGTGGACGTGCGCTCCCTCGTCTTCATCGCGAGGGTTTCATCAGGACCTTGATCGAATCGAGCGAGTTGGCGACGGCGATCGCCTCATCCCAGTGCTCGAGCGTGTAATCGTGCGTGACGATGCCCTTCGACGTCACGAGGCCGCGCGCGAGAAGGTCGATCGCGATCGGGTAGCAATAGGGACCGAGGTGCGCGCCGCGGATGTCGAGCTCCTTGCGGTCGCCGATGATCGACCAGTCGGCGGTGGTGTCGTGGCCGAACACGGAGAACTCGACGAAGCGGCCGAGCTTGCGGATGAGGTCGAGGCCCTGCACCGCGCCGCTCGGCGAGCCCGTCGCCTCGATGTAGACGTCGCAGCCGTAGCCGCCGGTGAGCCCGCGCACGATCGCGAGCGCATCGGCTTCCTTCGGATTGATCGTCACGTCGGCGCCGTAGCGCTTGGCGAGCGCGAGGCGCTCGGGAACCATGTCGATCACGACGAGCTTGCGCGGCGTCTTGAGATGCGCGACCTGCACCATCATGAGGCCGATCGGGCCGGCGCCGGCGATGACGACGACGTCGTCGAGCTGGATGCCGCCGCGCTGGACGGCGTGGATCGCGCAGGCGAGCGGCTCGATGATCGCGGCGTCCTCGAGCGGCAGCCCGGCCGGGATCCTGTGCACGATCGCGGTCGGCGGGATGCGCATGTACTCCGCCATGCCGCCGTCGGCCACCTCGCGCTGGAAGCCGAAGATGTTGTGCACCTCGCACATCCAGTACTTGCCCGAGCGGCAATAGCGGCACTTCTCGCACGGCACGATCTGCTCGGCGATCACGCGATCGCCGGCGGCGACGCCGAAGTGCTCGGCCGCACCTTCACCGAGCGACTCGACGGTGCCGAAGAACTCGTGCCCCGGAATCACCGGCGCCTTGACCCACGGTGCGCCGCCGTTCACGCCCCAGAACATCTTGGCGCCCGACCAGCACTTGCAGTCGCTCGCGCAGATGCCGCAGGCGGAAATCCTGATCACCATCTCGCGCCGGCCGGCGACCGGCCGCGCGACCTTCTCGACGCGATAGTCCTGCGGGGCGTGGCAGACGATTGCCGTCATGCGTTGCGGTTCGTTCATGGCTTTCCACCGTCCGTTTCGAGCACGGGCGCGACCGGCGCAGGCTCGCTCGCATGCGAGCGCTCGCCATTGTCCACCCATAGGTCCCAGTCGGCGCCGACGAGATGCGTGTCGGCGAACATGCGATGCGTGGCGTCGCCGCGCTCGCTCAAGCCGAGCTGGCCGCAGCCGGTGACGCCCTTGTCGCGGCCGTCGCGCGAACGCTCGGCGTAGCGGTCGAACCACGCCGCGAGCTCGCCGCGCATCGTCGCGAGCGTAGCGGCGGCGGCAGGGTCGTCGACGCGATTGGCGCGCTCACCCGGATCGGCGACGAGGTCGAAGAGCTCGTGCGGGCCGTCGGGATGGCGGTGCACGTATTTCCATTCGCGCGTGCGCACCATCCGCACCGGCCCGTATTCGTCGAACACGACGATCGGCGCGTCGCCGCCGCCCGGGCGGCCGGCGAGAAGCCCGGCGAAGCTCGTGCCCGGTTTCGCGCGCGGCGACACGTGGTCGACGCCGACGTGCTCGAGAATGGTCGGGAACACGTCGTAGCCGGAGAGGAGCGCGTCGCTGACGACGCCCGCCGGCACCCGCCCCGGTTGCGCGACGATGCAGGGTACCTTGACCGAGGTGTCGTACATGTTCTGCGGCCGCGTGCCGTTGCCCTTGCCCCAGATGCCGTGATGGCCGAGGTTCATGCCGTTGTCGCCCATGAAGACGACGAGCGTGCTCTCGGCGAGACCCTCGGCGTCGAGCGCGGCGAGCACGCGGCCGATCGCCGCGTCCATCGCGCTCACTGCCGCGAAATAGCCGACGAGGCTCTCGCGCCGGTCGCGCTTGCCCTTTTCGATCGCCGCCTTGCCGCCGGTGAACCACGGGTGCGGCGGCTCGTCGGGGCACGACGCGAACGCGCAGTCACGGTAGAGGCGCGTGAAGGCCTCCGGGTGGCAATCGATCCACGGGTAATGCGGCGCGGTGAAGCACAGGCTCAGCCAGAACGGCGCATCCTGCGACGCTTCTTCATGGACGAACGCCGATGCGCGATCGGCGAGCACGTCGGTGATGTAGCCCGGCACGTTGACGAGCTTGCCGTCCTCGACCATCGGCGCGTCGTGGTACGGCCCCATGCCCGACTGGTGCGCGAACCACGTGACGAAGTTCGGCCGCGGCACGTCGCTCGCGCCGAGATGCCACTTGCCGACGAGGCCGCAGCGGTAGCCGCGCCCGGCCAGCACGTCGGTGACGAGCGTCTGCCCGGCGAGGTAGTCGACGCGCTGCGGCCCCACGCTGCCGACGCGGATCCAGTCGTGCACGCCGTGGCGCGACGGGATGTCGCCGGTCAATAGCGACGCGCGCGCCGGCGAGCACACCGGCGACACGCAGAAGAAGTTGTCGAAGCGCATGCCGCGCGCGGCGAGGCCGTCGAGGACCGGCGTGCGTATCTCGTCGTTGCCCGCGCAACCGAGCGCCCATGCGCCCTGGTCGTCGCTCAGGATGAAGAGGACATTCGGCCGGGCAGGATCTCGACTCGCCACGTTTGCCACGCCTGCGGAATGGTTAATGGGTCACGCGCGATCGCGCGCTTGCGCCGGGTCGGCGCGGGCGCCCGCGCGGGCTTTTCCTCCGCAGGCGCCGGCGCCTTGCGCAATCGATTGTGCGCCCGGGATTGTGCCACCGGTCACGGGCGCGTGCAATCGATCGCCGCGCGCTACCTGCGCAGCTTTTTCGCCGCCTCGATGAGGGGAAGGCCCGCCGCCACGGCGCCCTTGAGGTCCGGCACCTTGTCGTAGGCGCCGCCGGCGACGAACACCTCGGCGGTCTCGGTGAGCGCCTTCTGCGTCGCGCCGTCGCGCATGTCGGCGAGCGCCTGGTCGAGCGTCTGGAAGTCGCGATAGCCGAGCGTGTAGCGCGCCTTGGTCTCGTTGCCGTCGATGCCGACATCCTTGTAGTACTCGAGCAGGTACTTGACCGCCTGGTCGCGGTTCGACTGCACGAGCTCGTTGGCGCGATAGACGGCGTCGACGAACTTCGCGGCGACGTCGGGATGCGCCTGCGCGAACGCGCGCGTGACGATGTAGGGATCGACGACCGACGTGCCCGCGACCTTGCCGTCGCACACCACCTCGAAGTTCGCCTTGTCGTTGACGAGGTCGTAGTCGGGCGACGAGTCGGTGGTGCCCGAGGCCACCTGGCCCGAGTGCAGCGACTGGCGTGTCACCGGCGGCTCGAGCGGCACGATCTTCATGCGCGCGGGGTCGACGCCGAAATGCTTCGCGCAGGCGAACAGCACCTGGCTCCACGTGCTGTTCGGCACGGTGCCGATCGGCTTCGTCTGCAGGACGTCCTTGGGCGAGCTGCCCTTCAGCGCGTCCTTGCGCATGATGAGCTTGATGTTGCGGTCCTCCTTCATCATCGTTCCGACAGGGATCAGGCCGAACTTCGCCCAGCCGGTGATCGCGGGCGGCGCGCCGATCCAGCCCGCCTGCCAGTCCCCCGAGGCGCCCGAGGCGAGCGCGGCGCCGCCGTTCGGGAAATACTGGATCTTCGCGTCGATGCCGCGCTCCTTGAAGTAGCCGAGCTTGTTGGCGAGCCACAGCGGGAATCCCGCCTCGTTGGCCTGGCTCATCAGCACCATCCTGACCGGCTCCTGCGCCGCGGCGGGCGTGGCGGTGATCGCGCAGGCGACAAGCGCAGCGGCGAGCGCGGCCATTTTCGTTGCGAGCTTCATTGCGTTCCTCCTCGTTGTGACACGTCGACGTTCATTCCCGCACGATCTCGGTGCGGATCAGCTCCCAGATCTCGCGCTTGTAGCGAATGAATTCCTCGCGCGTGCTGGCGTCCTCGATCTCGAGGCCGCGCCACGGCTCGTCGTGAGGAATCGCGATGTCGCGGCGGATGCGTCCCGGGCGGCTCGACATCACGACGACGCGATCGCCAAGGTACACCGCCTCCTCGACGCTGTGCGTGATGAAGAGCACCGTGTAGTTCATCACCCGCCGCAGCCGCGAGATCTCGCCCTGCAGCACGGTGCGCGTCTGCGCGTCGAGCGCGCCGAACGGCTCGTCCATCAGCAGGATCTCGGGCCTCACCGCCAGCGCGCGCGCGATCGCCACGCGCTGCTGCATGCCGCCAGAGAGCTCGTGCGGCCACGCGCGGCGGAAGCGCGCGAGGCCCATGAGCTCGAGCTGCTCGGCGACCCGCGCCTCGCGCTCGGCGCGCGCGACGCCGGCGACGGTGAGGCCGAAGGCGATGTTGCCCTCGACCGTTTCCGAGGGGAACAGCGCGAAGCGCTGGAACACCACGGTGCGCTGCGGGCCCGCGGGTCCGGCGGGGCGGCCGTCGACGCGCACCTCGCCCGACGTGGGCGCCTCGAGGCCGGCGGCGATGCTCATCAGCGTCGACTTGCCGCAGCCCGACGGCCCGACCACCATCACGAGCTCGCCTTCGCGCACCGCGAGGTCGCAGGGCGCGAGCGCCTCGACGTCGCCGTGGTCGGTGCGGAAAGTCTTGGCGATGCCGCGCAACTCGAGCTTGGGGACAGGCGCCGGCGACGCATCGCGCGGTGACACCGCGCCGACCGCGGCGCTGTGCGCGATGTGCGGCGTCGGTGCGGCGTCGCGCGTCACGATGCGCGCTTCGCGCCGAACGCGAGCCATGGCAGCCACGCGCGCTCCACGCGCTGGAAGCCGAAATCGATCAGCGCGCCGAGCGCGCCGATCGCGATCATGCCCACCATGATCGTCGTCACGGAGTCGTTGATCTGGCCCTGCGAGATCAGGAATCCGAGGCCCTGCTTGCCGACGACGAGCTCGGCGCCGACCAGCGCCATCCAGCCGTTGCTGAACGCGATGCGCACGCCGGTGAAGATCGAGGGCGCGGCGACCGGCAGCACGACGCGCCGCAGCGTCGCGACACCGCCTGCGCCGAGCATCGCCGCGGCGCGCGGCAGGATCGGGTCGACCAGGCTGACGCCGAGGTGCGCGTTGATGACGCAGGCGGGGAACGCGGCGATGAACACGATCAACGCCTGCGTCGTCGTCGACGCGCCGAACCACAGCACCGCGATCGGCACCCAGGCGAACGGCGGGATGAAGCGCAACAGCTCGAACGCCGGCGCGATGACGGGCCGCAGCGGCGGCAGCCATGCGAGCGCGACGCCGAGCGGGATGCCGAGCGCGATCGCGCAGGCGGCGCCGATCACCCAGCGCGTGAGCGACGCGAGTGCGTGGCCCTCGAGCGTGCTGCCGCTGAAGGTCTCGACGGCGAGCGTCGCGAAGCGCAGCGCGACGTCGAGCGGCGTGGGCAGCACGCGCGCGGGGACGATGCCGGCCATCGCCACGACCTGCCACGCGACCACGAGCGTCGCGATCGACGCCGCGCCGACGATGAGCGCAGCCGGCACCGCGGCGCGCGGGCGCGCGGACGGCGGCGCGAGGGGAGGCGACGCGCTCACGTGCGCGCTCCACGCGACCACGGCGCGAACACGCGCGCCAGTGCCTGCATGCCGAACGAGAACGCCGCGCCGAGGACGCCGATCACGAGCATCGACACGAGCAGGATGCCCATCTCGAGCGTGCGCGACGCGTTGAGCGCGATATAGCCGAGTCCCGACGTCGCGGCGAGGAGCTCGGCGGCGATGAGCGTCGTCCAGGCGTTGCCGAGCGCGATGCGCGCGCCGGCGACCAGCGTGGGCAACGCCGTGCGGCAGACGACGCGCGTCAGGATCTGGCGATCGCTGGCGCCGAGCGTCCTCGCCGCGCGCACGAGCAGGCCGTCGATCGAATGCACCGCCTGCATCGAGTTCATCACCCAGGGCACGAGCGCCGCGACGAACACGACGAAGATGCGGGCCGGCTCGCCGATGCCGAGCCAGACGATCGCGAGCGGAATCCACGCGAGCGGGGGGATCGGCCGCAGCACCTGGAACAACGGGAATGCGATCCAGCGCGCGCGCCGCCACCATCCCATCGCGATGCCGAGCGGCAAGCCGACCGCGCCGGCGAGGAGCCAGCCGCCGATCACCACATCGAGGCTCGACAGCACATGCGCGCCGAACGTGCTGCCGAGATACGGGCGCGACACGAGCCGCACGAAGCTCGCGGCGACGTCGCCCGGCGGGGGCAGGAAGAGCGCCGGGATCGCGCCGCCGGGACGCGTGGCCCACGCCCATGCGCCGAGCATTGCGCACAGCGACCCGATCGCGATTGCCATCCACGCCGCGCGCCCGGGCTCGCGACGCCACGCGGCCCGCCATGCGCGCGTCGCGCCGCCCGACGTCGCAGTCGGCACGGGCTCGGCGTGCGACCGTCGCGGCGCCATCGGCGGCTCGGTGCCTCAGTCGGCCGGGTGATGGTCGACGGCGTGCTCGCGCGGATCGAGCTCGACGTCGACGCGCACGAGTGCGTCGCGCGTGAATTCGAACGCCCCGGCGTAGTCGTCGGAGATGCGCGACAGCGAATCGCGGCCGACGTCGAGCGGCGACCACGTCAGGAACCACTTCGAGGTGCGC
>Ga0070681_10005155_pt1 | contig 12609 bp, 6 predicted proteins | sample KBSC83BmetaG_FD_65650 | JGI IMG/M metagenome (GOLD analysis project Ga0070681, IMG submission 65650) | Corn rhizosphere microbial communities from Kellogg Biological Station, Michigan, USA - KBS C8-3B metaG | ecosystem: Host-associated > Plants > Roots > Rhizosphere | place: USA: Michigan...
TGATTTCCTCCCAGCGCTCTTGATCTTCGGCGCGCGGCACAATCACCGATGGCGGAGTGTCCGGAACATTCCCGTCCAGGGGATATTCCGTAACATTCCGAAAGAAAGCGGTCAACGAGTAGAACTCTCGCTGTGTGATCGGATCGAATTTGTGATCGTGGCAGGTGGCGCATCCCACGGTCAGCCCGAGCCAGACTGTTCCGGTGGTATCGGCGCGATCTTTGGCGTACATGGCTGCGACTTCTTCCAGGATGGCGCCGCCCTCGCTGGTGCTCACGTTGCAACGCTGAAAGCCGGATGCAATCTGCTGATCGAGCGTGCTGTTGGGGAGGAGGTCCCCGGCGAGTTGCTCGATGGTGAAGCGATCGAATGACAGGTTGCGGTTCAACGCTTGAATGACCCAGTCCCGGTATGGCCACATCTCGCGATAATTATCGTCATGAAGCCCGTGGGTATCGGCATAACGGGCTGCATCCAGCCAGTAGCGTGCGCGATGCTCTCCGTAGTGAGAAGACGCGAGCAGCGTCTCGACCACTTTTTCGTAGGCGTCTGGCGAAGTGTCGTTGACGAACGCTTCAATTTGCAGTGGTTGCGGAGGCAGACCCGTGAGATCCAGGGAAATGCGGCGCATCAGAGTGCGGCGGTCCGCTTCTGCCGCCGGTTTCAATCCTTCTCGCTCCAGCCTCGCGAGGATGAATCGATCGATTGGGTTTCGCACCCACTGTCTCGCCTCGACGGTGGGCAGTTCCGGACGCGCGGGCGTTATGAAAGCCCAGTGCTCCTTCCATATCGCGCCTTCCTGAATCCAGCGGCGTACGATTTCGATTTGCCGAGGGCCGAGCGTTTTGTGCGAATCGGCTGGCGGCATACGTCGCGCGGCGTCTTGTGCCGTGATACGTTGATAGACTAGGCTCTCATCTGGTTTGCCGGGGACGAGCGGAGTGCCATTCTTCCGTTGATCGAAAGCACCTTCCTTTCTGTCCAGCCGAAGGTCCACCATGCGGGTATTTTTGTCTGGACCATGGCATTTGAAGCAGTTATCGGAGAAGATGGGCCGGACCTCACGTTGAAAATCGTTAGTCGAGCGGTTTGGGAACCGCTGCGCCATCAGTCGAGGAGCAGATGCCATAGCGACCAATGCAACAACAAGCAACGCAGGCAGTGCGTTCATTGACATCCGCCTAGATTTACTTTATCGAGCAATGTCTGTGTCCTCAAACCATACTGGGAGTTCGGTTTAGCACCCAAACGTTGCGGAGGCTCCATTGTTCCCGATTCGTATTGTATGCAATCCGTATAATCTCGTCAATCGCATGTGCGGATGGGTGCCCTTACAGCAGCCGCGGACTATCGAGCTGCAAATAGCGGCTTCGGCGTTAAACTCCCACGAGAGTTGCACCCAACGAGCGGGAAGGATGAACACTAGGGAACCACCGGCAGCATGATATATGAGGCCCGGTTCCTGGTGTGGTAGAGGAAGTTCTCCGCCACTACTGGTTCGGTTTCGTCATAATTGTTTCCGCCGGTGTTCAGATTCCGGTCGAATCGCGGGAAATTGCTGCTGGTGATCTCCAGACGGATACGGTGCCCGGGCGGGAAATAATTGCTGGTCGCGTGCAGGTCGATCCGGAGCGGGTACGCTGCGCCGGGCTTCATCCAGACCTTCTTGTTGAAGCCTTCGCGATAACGCACGCGCAGGATGCCTTCCTGGAGGTTGAACGCCAAGCCGTCGGGATACACGTCTACCAGCTTGGCTGTAAAATCCGTATCGCGGGCACTTGAGCCAACCACTAGCTTAACTTCCAGCGGTCCGGTCACCTCGATTCCGGTCTTCAGAGGCGGCGTCGTGTATACCAGGACATCGGAGCGTTTCTCCACTTCGGACTGATCTTGCGCCCCGATAGCGCTCGTCGGCACCGGATTCTTCGGATCATAGCGGAAGTGATCCGCGGGTTCCTCGCCCGGCGCAGCCGTGCTCAGCGCGCCATCACCGTCGAGACCCTGCGCGCCACCTTTGCTGTGGAGAAAGTACCTGGTGAACTTCGTGCGAGCCAGGGGCCACTCCTCTTCCGAGCGCCAACGGTTGGCTCCCATGACATAGATCTGGACCTTGGGCAATGATGCTAAGCCGCTTCCCCGTCCATTGAGCCAGTGGTCGTACCAGCGGAGGTAAAGGCCGTAGTAGTCGAATTGCGCGTCGCCCAGCTCGCGCTTGCCCACTACGGTATGCTCCACGGCGGAATCGAAGGCACAATGCATGGCGGGCCCGATCACTACGAACTGGTTGTCGCGGGCGCGCGCACTCTCGCCGTTTTTGCGCATCAGACCGGCGAGCGATAACGCTTCCCCGACCACGGGATCGTACCAGGAGCAAATCTGCAATGCTGGTGTGTTGAAGCGATACCGGCCATCGACGTAGCCAATGCTGTCCCACCACGGATCCGCGGGCTCGTGGGACACGTAGTCTTCGAAATCCGTGTGCGGGGCGCCGGCCCTCTTTAACATCTCGATGACCGGCAGCGTAAGGAACATCTCTCTTAGATCGATTTTTGGCGCCTCGGGCGCGGGCTCGATTTTGCTGCCCCATTTCAAAAACCACGGAGCGTCGTCCGCTATGCTCACGGCTCCGCCTTCGCGCACGTCGTCGAAGCGGCATGCGCCCCCCGCCGCCTGGGGGATCATGGCGGTGTGGTGCGGATTCCTTAGCTTGGCCAGCAAGATCTGATTTTCGCCAACATAGGAGCAACCGTAAGTCCCGATTTTGCCGGTGGACCAAGGCTGCGAGGCTATCCAGTCCAGGGTGTCCGAGCCGTCATTGGCCTCGTTCGCCGAGACAGTAAAATGGCCTTCGGAATCGAACTTGCCCCGCGAATCCTGCATCGCGACAACATAGCCCTGGCCGGCGAACATACGGGCGGCCTCCGTTCGAAGCTTCCGGTTATACGGGGTACGGATCATGATGGCGGGCAGCCGTTCGCCGGCGCCTTCGGGAAAATAGAGGTCCGTGGCCAGCTTCACACCATCGCGCATAGAAACACGCACATTGATTTCGGCCCGAACGCTGTATCGTGGAGCGGGCAGAGGATACCGCGGTCCCGCGACGAGCGGAAAACTAATGAAGACCAAGGCAATGTTATGGATGGCCCGGCATAACGTGCTGTGGCGAGCGGGAGTGGTCATAGTTTTGCTTCCGTGTCAGTGGCGACTTACGCGGCTTACGCTCATCCCTGCATTTAGCGGACTAGCGGCTGCTGCGGCAGATCGCGCAACAACCGAAGGGCCGCCTCAATATCCGGATCGTCGGGTTTGAGCTTTTTTGCGGCGAGCAGTTCTGCAGTTCCGTCTTTCGTATTACCGGAGCGGCAGTAAATGAGACCGAGGTTTTTATGCAGATCGGCACGCGAGTGGCACTCGCCGCAAACTTCCAGAGCCTCCTTCAACTGCGCGATGGCCTGTGTCCAATCGCGCGCTGCGGCCGCCGCGATGGCGAAGTTACCTAGCGTCGCAGCCCGATCCGTGATCCGCTGCTTCCTCTGCAGCTCCGTGAAGCGTTCCTGGTACTGCCGGGCCCCGGCCGGATCGGACTCGGCCAGCACCCGCGGGAGGTTGTAGAGTGCTTCGGCGCGATCCGGATTGATCTGAAGGACTTGTTTCCAACGCACAACGGCTTCTGCATTGTTTCCCAACTGGAGGTGCACCTTGCCCAACGAATAGAGCGCATCCGCGTCCCGCGGCTCCAGGGCCACTACTCTCTCAAGTAATTCCGCTGATCGACGGATGTTGCCGGCCTCCTTCTCGATCAGACCCAGCAAGTACATCGGGCTCGTATAATCTGGCTTCAGACGCACAGCCGTCTCCAACTCAGCCTTAGATTCGTCGTTGCGGCGCAGGTCAAACAGCGAACGACCCTTGTTGTAATGGGCCATTGGTGAATTCGGCGCCTGCCGTACGCTCTCCGAAAATTCCGCCAGTGCGGCCTCGAGGTCGAATCCGTCCGCCAGGGCAATTCCCAGATTCAAATGGGCCTCCGACGACCCGGGATCGAGCGCGATCACTTTTCGAAAAGTCTCCACGGACAAATCCCGGTGCCCCAGCCGTACCTCAACAATGCCTAACGCTGTCAGCGCAGGCACGTGTTTGGGAGCAATACGCAGCGTATTCTGAATTGCTATCTCAGCCTCCGCGAAACGATCTTCGCTCGCCAGGATCAAGCCGAGATTGAGGTAGGCTTGCGCATAGCCGGGGTCGTTCTCAATGGCTCGCCGGAACATCTCTTCGGCTTGTTTGTTCTTCCCCGCCCGCCCATAGAGCACGCCCAGATTACTCTGCGCCTCGGCATACCCAGGATCGAGCGACAGCGCGTTATTGAAACGCTTCTCCGCGTCTGCGACTTTACCGTCCTCCAGGTCGATCAACCCAAGCTGATTGTGGGCGGGCGCCAGTCGCGCGTCTAGCTCGACCGAATGCTCCAACGCCTGCCGCTCGCCTGTGCGGTCGTTGAGACGCGCCAAAGCCAGTGCGAGGTTGTAATATGTGCGCGCGTTCTTAGGATCTTCACGCAGCGCCTCGCGATAGCCCTCGACAGCGCGCTGCGCATCGCCGGTTTCGAGGTATTGGTTCGCCCGGATCCCCTTGGTGGCGGCGATGTTCTCTTTGAGGGTCGCTTCTTTCTGTTCGGAAAAAACTTTGCGCTCCTCACTGGCGCGATCAAACTGTTTGAGCTTGGTCAACACCGCTGTCAGCTGAAAACGAGTCTCACTCGAATTGGGATTCAGTTCCTTGGCCCTCTGAAGGTGCGGCAGTGCTTCCGCCGCTTTGCCTTGTTTGGCCAGAACGAATCCTAAGTTGAAACAGGATTCGAAGTCGTCAGGCCGCATTGCGACCGCTTGCTCGAGTTCTTTTTGCGCCTCGCCGTATTTTCCGAGCTCCCGATACACGGTTCCCAACAGCAGATGGCCTTCATGGTCCGCGGGTTTGCGCCGCGCGTAGTCCTCGATCAAACGTAGGGCCTCCGAATATTGCGCCAGAATCGTCAGGGCCTTGACCAATGCTATCCGCGCGACATCATTTGCCGAATCTAATCGAAGCGTCTGCCCATATTCGTCGGCAGCTTCCTGGAAGCGCTTCTGCTGAGCATAGACTGAGGCCAGGTTGAAGTGCGCGATCGCCAAGTCGGGCTGTGATTTCGCCAGCTCATGGAGAATTTTGACAGCTTCGTCCTCTTTTCCGCTGCTGGCGTACGCGATTGCCAGGTTGAGCCTCAAACCGTTATCCGGCGGCGCGTCCCTTAAATTCCGAATTACGGACGCGTATCGCTTCTGCTCGATTTGGATCTTCGTCAGGCCCTCCAGCGCGTAGACGGAGTGAGGGTCAATCTTCAGCGCGGCGGTAAACTCGGCTTCGGCACCCTCGAGTTGGCCCGTCTCGCGGAGAGCGGCAGCCAGCGCGTTGTGTGCGGCGAGCAAATCCGCTTTCTGGCGAACCACAATACGCAGCTCGGTCGCCGCCCGCCTGTATTCACCGTTTTCGAGTAGCGCCAGCCCCAGGTTGTAGCGTGTTTCAAACGAATTTGAATCGAGACGCAGGGCCGACTCAAACGCTCGGATGGCGCAAGAAAATTCCCGTTGTTGCGCAAACTGTGCCCCGAGGGCATTGAAGGCTCCGGGCGACGGTGCCGCTTTGATTGTTCGAACAAGATCCGCGGGACCGTCGCATTGACGATTTTGTCCGCAGAGCGCTACGACGGAAGCCAGAAGAGCAGCAAGCCAAGGCCACAGATACATAAGAAACAGTACTACCGGATCGTAAGCGCGGTGCGCGCGGACGAAATCGCCCTTCCCGTGTTCAAAACCGCCTGTTAGTTTGCTATTGCCTTGCGGTTTGGGACGCCGTCCCTTATTGCTATCGTAGTTAACGGAACGTTGTCAACAAGCAGGCCCGACCCCCCGGAGCTCCCCGGCGAGCTGAAAGACATAGCGCTGTGAGAAAATATGGGTTACCGAATCAATTTGACGTGATTATACGCCGTGCATACAATGTAGGCAGGCCATGGGGAAGCTTTTGAACCGCACGATTTTGCGCGCTTGCTGCGTCGTCGTGGCAGCCGCGATAGTCCGTATCGAGGCTGCACCCCAAGACAAAGTCGAGTTTTTCGAGAAGAAGATCCGACCTATCTTTACGACAAAGTGCCAACCATGCCACGGCTCCAAACAGCGTATGGCGGGCCTGAATCTGACCAGCGCCGCTGGGTTCAGCAAAGGTCCCGATAGTGGGCCGCTGGTTGATCCGGCCACCCTCGATGACAGCCGGTTATTGAGAGCGCTGAGCTATCAGGAGCGGATCAAAATGCCGCCGACCGGGAAGTTGCCTGATGAAGAAATGGCGGCAATCCGCGAATGGCTGAGTCTTGGTGCGCCTTGGACCGACGGTCCGGCCGAACCTCTCAAGTCCGATCAATCCGCGAAGCATAGCAGTAATCGTCGCGACGCAAAGGACTTTTGGTCATTTCAGCCGGTGAGGGTGGTCAAGCCGCCGGAGGTGAAGCACGGCGACTGGGTGCGAAACGATGTCGATCGGTTCATATTGGCGAAACTGGAGGAAAAAGGCCTGGAGCCGTCTCGGCCCGCGGACAAAGCGACGCTGATCCGCCGAGCAACGTTGGACCTCACTGGGCTGCCGCCCACTGAGTCTGAGATTCGCGACTTTCTGACCGACGAGTCTTCAGACGCCTTCGCGAAACTGGTTGAGCGACTACTGGCATCGCCACGGTATGGAGAGCGGTGGGGGCGCCATTGGCTCGACATCGCCCGCTACGCCGATTCGACAGGCGCCGACGAAGACTACCGCTATCCGTATGCATGGCGGTATCGGGACTATGTGATCGGCGCCTTCAACCGCGATCTTCCATATGACCGATTCCTCAAGGAGCAGGTCGCTGGCGACCTTTTGCCCGCCGATGACGGCAATCCGGTGAATGTTAATGGAATCATCGCCACCGGTTTCCTCGCGCTGGGTCCCAAGCTGATTGCGGAATCAGACAAGATCAAATCGTTTTACGACATCGTCGACGAACAGATTGATGTCACCGGGAAGGCATTTCTCGGTCTCACCTTGGCATGTGCCCGGTGCCATGATCACAAATTCGACCCTATCTTGACCAAGGATTATTATTCGTTGGCTTCTATTTTCGCCAGCACAAAGCAGTTCGCCAAACTGGAAGGTATCGAATCAAAACTCTACTATGCACCCTTGGTGCCCAAGGAAGCGACGGAACGTTACGAGGCACACCAGAAAAAGATCGAGCATAAGCAGACGGAGATCAGGCAGCTGACTGAGTCCGAGGGGCGCCGCTATCGGAATCACTTCGCGCCGCTCCTCGCTGACTACATGTTGGCTGCTCGCAAGGTTTATGTCGGAGGGGCTGCACCTGCGCAAGTTGCCACGGACGCGAACCTAGATCGCGAAATGCTTCAGCGTTGGGTCGAATATTTGAAGCCGACAAATGAGCGCCGCGTGCACTTGGAGCGCTGGTATGAAGCGGATAATGCGTCGCTGGAAAAGATTGCAAGGGACTACCAGAACGATTTTTCCGCTACGTCTGCAGAACGCGACCGCGCGATGGTGAAGTGGGAGCACGAGGTCGATGCCGCTCAGGCACGCGGCGAGGAATCGCCGGAATCACCCAAGTTCGTGCCTGAAAACCGCTTCTACACGGAGGTCTCCACCAACGCTAAAGAGGAGTCGCCCCGTGCCAATGGACCTTTGGCCCTTCCGGAAAAAGACAGCGAGAAACTCTTTTCGGATGCTGCGCGAGAGCAAACGGCGTTGCTCAAGAATGAGCTGGAGCAACTTAAGAAGTCAGGACCTCCGGAGCCCGCGTTCGCCTGTGGCGTGGCTGAAGGCAAGATCATCGATCAACCTGTCTTCATCCGTGGCAATCCGGAAGCGAAAGGCGAAATCGTTCCCAAACGTTTTCCGGTCGTCCTGGCGGGAGATCTGCAGCCACCGATTACGCATGGAAGTGGACGGCTTGAGCTGGCGCACTGGTTGGCCGAACCGACGAACCCTCTGCCATCTCGTGTGATGGTGAACCGTATTTGGCAATGGCACTTCGGGGAAGGCATTGTTCGCACGCCGAGCAACTTCGGCATGGCCGGAGAACCGCCGACGCACCCCGAGCTGCTGGACTATCTGGCTGGCCAGTTCGTCACGCGCGGCTGGTCGGTAAAAGCAATGCATCGCCTAATCATGTTGTCGAGCACCTACCAGATGAGCAGTGAGGCTCCACCCGAAAAACGTCAGCAGGACCCGGACAACCTTCTATGGTCCCGGTTTCGCATGAGGCGGCTTGATATCGAGGAAATTCGAGACTCGCTCCTCTGGATTGACGGTTCCCTGGACCTGAGCATGGGGGGGACGCTACAGAAAGGTTTCGGCACCGACGTTGCATTCAGTGAAGAGCGGAAGAGCTTCAACCCTGACGAGAGCAGGCGCCGGATGGTGTACCTGCCGCTGCGCCGATCCAATCTGGCGACGATGCTGAACCTGTTTGATTTCGGCGATGCCACCACGAGTAATGAGGCGCGCATGGCGACCAACGTCGCTCCTCAGGCGCTATATATGATGAACAGCAAATTCGTATCCGAGCGAACCAAATCGTTGGCCGTCAAGCTACTGGCTGAGGAGCCCGACGAAGCAAACCGCATCGAGCGCGCCTGGGTTCTTGTGGTCGGTCGGAAACCATCGGCGGTGGAAGTGGAGGAGGCTCGCCGCTACATATCGAGTTTTCCAGGAAAGCCGGACAATAGCGAAGGACGGCTGCTGGCGTGGTCGAGCTTCTGCAGGACATTGGTTGGCTCCAATGATTTCATTTATGTGCATTGAGAGGTGAATATGCTTTACGACCAGGCTCCTCTGTCCAGACGGTACTTGTTGCGGCGCGCCGCCTGCGGGTTTGGCTTGGTGGGCCTCGCCTCGTTGTTGGCAGAAGGATCTCTGGCGCAGGAGCCTGTAAATCCGCTTGCGCCTAAGAAACCTCATTTCCCGCCTCGGGCAAAGCGCGTCATCTTTCTTTTTATGGCTGGCGGCCCGTCGCATGTAGACACGTTCGACCCGAAGCCTATTCTCACGCGAGACCACGGAAAACCGTTACCCTTCAAGCGGCCGCTGACCTTCGCCCCAGGCGAGGTCGGGAACCTCTTCAAGTCACCATGGGAATTCCGCAAGTATGGCCAGAGCGGTATCGAGGTCAGCGAGCTATTTCCCAATGTTGCCCGCTTCGTCGACGATCTGTGCGTTATCCGGTCCGTGGTGGGCGACAGCGTGGCTCACGGTGGTGCCCACCTCCAGTTGCACACGGGCTCCATCAATTTTACGAGGCCCAGCATGGGTTCCTGGGTCATTTACGGGCTTGGCACTGAGAATCAGAATCTTCCCGCCTTCTTTATGCTGAAACCCGGTCTGGAGCACGGGGGCGCCAAGAAGTGGAGTTCCGCCTTCTTGCCTGGCGCTTACCAAGGCACGGCCGTTGGCCACGGCGGCATGAAGATTGCGGACCTCACCGAACCGATCGAACATCTCAAAAACCACGGTCTGACACCTGAGCAACAGCGATACGAACTGGATATGATCCAGAAGGTAAACCGGGCGAGCGCCCAGCGCTGGCAGCAGGACGAGCTGGAAGCCCGTATTCAAGCTTTCGAACTCGCATTTCGCATGCAAACAACGGCGCCCGAGGCCTTCGATATCTCACGCGAATCCGCGGCCACGAAGACTTTGTACGGCATGGACAAGCCCGAAACACGTGATTTCGGCTGGCAGTGCCTAATGGCGCGCCGACTGGCCGAGCGTGACGTACGCTTCATTCAAATCAATCACGAATACGGACCCGGCAATGAAGTCGGATGGGACGCACATCGCGAACTGGTGCGCCTCCACACGCGGACGGCGCTGCAAGTGGATGTGCCGATCGCTGGGCTTCTGCACGACCTGAAAGCCAAGGGACTGCTCCAGGACACACTTGTGGTCTGGGGCGGAGAATTCGGACGCACGCCGATTTCCCAAGCTGGCGACGGCCGCGACCACAATCCGTACGGGTACACCATGTGGATGGCAGGAGGCGGTGTCAAGGGCGGGATGGTCTATGGCGCGACGGACGACTATGGCTATTACGCAGTGCAGGACCGGATGCATATTCACGACCTCCATGCCACCATGTTGCACATCCTCGGCATGGACCACGAACGGCTGACCTACCCGTATGCGGGGCGAAACTTCCGGTTAACCGACGTCGCCGGCAACGTTGCACATCAAATCCTGGCGTAATACTGAAGAGAATGCGAAATTGTCACACGTTACGACCCGAATAGCTTGAGGATCCGGTCGCGTGACATGTCTATGTGCGCCGCCATCGCCTGGCTAGCTTCCGCCGGATTGCGCCCCTCGATCGCGCGCACAATCTCCCGATGCTCCGGTATGGGGTACGTGTGGCCCTGGGTCGAGAGCGTGTCCAGCCGGTGGACATATTCGAGCGTAAGCCTCAAGTGGTCGTAGATGCGCTGGTTTCGCGCCACTTCCGCCAGGGCGAGGTGGAACTCCTCATTGGCTCGCAGGAAGACCTGCATGTCGACGCCCGGCTGATTTTCCACCTCGATGATCGCTTTCAGGCGTGCCACTTCTGCTGCAGTAGCCTCTTTAGCCGCGCGGCTGGCGGTAAAGCACTCCAGCAGCTTCCGATACTCGTACATCTCCACGATCTCGCGAATCGAAATCGGCGGGATGACGTGCCCTTTGTTGGGAATCCGCTGAATCCATTTTTCCTGAGAAAGGCGGTTGCAAGCCTCCCGGATTGGTGTTCGAGATGTTTGGCATTCCCGTGCCAGTTGCTCTTCTGCCAGAAAACTTCCCGGGGGCAAGCGACAGTCTAGTATCCAGGATTTCAATAACCGGTAAACGCGGTCGACCTCGCCCTCTTTCACTACCTTGGATTCGGAGACCCGCATGGACTACCTATTCTTGCCACAACGCCCCGACTTTTCAACTCGAAATAATTGGCCGAAGCGCCTCAAGGCAACGCTGTACATCGCTATCGTCGTTATAGACATGGATCGAAGCCCGCACGCGGCCATCTCCGACCCAGACAACAACACCAGCCTGTCCGAGTGCCGCCCCGATCGCCTCTGCCCGTTTATGGGCGAAAGAAACGATTCCTGAAGCATATCTCGGATCGCGCGGCGTCAGCAGGTCTGCCCCGAGATCCTGTAGACCTTCTCGCAATTCCACCACTAGTGGGCGCAATTCCTGCTCGATTCTCTCCACACCGATGTGCAGCAGGTATTCGATTCCCGCCTTAAGCGCATAGATCGCCGGAAAGTTCGGCATGCCTGGCTGCCAGCTCCGTGCGCCGTCCGTGCGGCTGAACCGCTCGAAGCGGTGCGGGCTGAAAAGGTCCTGAACCGACCACCAACCGACGGTGCTAGGGAGGAACCTTTGGCGGAGAGACGGGGCGCAGTAGACGATACCCAAGCCGTGCGAACCCAGCAGCCATTTGTAGCTGCTCGCGACCAGGAAATCGATACCCTGTGCAGAAACTGGTACGCGTCCCATTGCCTGTGTAGCGTCAACGCATAAGATTCCGCCTGCGCGATGCGTGACCTCGGCCAATTCCCGCAAAAACCGGATCTGCGTTCCAGATTTGTAGCTCACCTGGCTGACCAAAACCACGCGCGTTTTTTCCGTGATCCGCGACTGAAACTGCGCCAGTTCTACCTCCCCCTTCTCGGTGGGAACCACCTCGACTTCGACTCCCAACGGCTTCATACGCAACCATGGCAGAACGCCGGAAGGGAACTCGAGGTCGGTGACCAGGACGCGGTCTCCGGGATGCCAATCGATTGAATTAGCCAATACGTTTAATGGCTCTGACGCATTCGCCAGAAGGACGACGTCCTCCGCCTGCCCCCCCAGCATCCGAGCGACCGCGTCCTCCGTTTCGAGTTGGGTTTGAAAATAATGCTCGAGACCGAGAGCTCCGCGGCACTTCTCACGCCAATAGGCACGCAGAGCTTCCTCGCATCCTGGCGCGGGTAATCCTTCCGCCGCTGTGTCCAGATAGGCCAATTCCCCAGCCAGCGGGAAGTGTGTCTTGGGATTTCGATCCAGCATGATCGTTCTCAGTTGAAAGCCAGAAGAAACCCTCGGTAGAATTCCTCTGCCTGAAGGACGTGGTCGCACTCGACATATTCAACCGCCCCGTGCGCCAGGTCTATGCTCCCAGGCCCGAATATGATACTCGGCACGCCGTGCCGTGCCAGCTTGCTCGCATCGCTTCCGTATGGGACGCCAACAAGTTCTCCGGGCAAGCCCATGCGCGAAAGGACTTCTGCCGCAGTCCGTGCAACGCGCGAAGCCGGCGGAGTCTCAAGCGCCTCGTCCACCAACATCGGAGCCTCCATGCCAAGCTGCATCGCCCCGTCGCCGTCACACAACCGCTCCAGCATGGCCTCATATCCCGCCAACACCTCATCGGACTTTTCTCCCGGCAGGAGGCGCCGGTCGATTTCGATCTCGCAGCGGTCTGGAACAAAATTCACCTGCACACCGCCGCGGATG
>Ga0070681_10005157_pt1 | contig 12606 bp, 14 predicted proteins | sample KBSC83BmetaG_FD_65650 | JGI IMG/M metagenome (GOLD analysis project Ga0070681, IMG submission 65650) | Corn rhizosphere microbial communities from Kellogg Biological Station, Michigan, USA - KBS C8-3B metaG | ecosystem: Host-associated > Plants > Roots > Rhizosphere | place: USA: Michigan...
GAAAATGGTCGCGGCATTCAGCATGAGCCCGATCAGATGTCGTGTGCGCATGCGCGTCAATATGCCGCGCTCACGAATGGTGTGTGCGGCCAATCAGCCGCACGTTTGGCGCCGCCATGCGATCTCAGGGCTCATGACGTGCATCCTCTCCATTGGACGAGCCGGGCTGCGGCCAGCGGCTCACGCAGTCGGCGAACTCGCCGATTTCGCGCGGACGCGGCATCACGTCCGGCGTGCCCAGGTAAAGAAAGCCCACGATCATGTCACCGGCCTCGACGCGGAGGGCCCGCCTGACTTCCGGATCGTACGCCGGCGTGCCCGTACGCCACATCCCACCCAACCCGAGGGCGTGGGCCGCGAGCAGGATGTTGTAAGCGGCAATACCCGCGGCGATCACCTGCTCGACTTCCGGAATCGCCTTTCGCCCCTGCACCCGCGCCACGACGACAACGATCGTCGGTGCACGCAGGGGCTTGATTTCCTCTCGTGCCAGCAGGGCTTCCGGCGCGTCCGGCGCTCGCCGGCTAAACGCATCGCGCAGCACCCGACCGAGAGCACGCCGTCCCTCGCCATCGATGACGATGAACCGCCACGGCTTCAGCTTTCCATGATCGGGCCCGGACATTGCGGTGGCCAGCATCGCCTGAAGCGCGGAGCCGTCCGGCCCGGGCGCGCGCAAGCTGAGCGGACTCTGCCGCGTCAGGATCAGGTCGAGGTTGCTCATCGCAGCCAGGCCGATCGGAGCAGCGGCGCTGGCCCCCTGGCATCGGAGCACGACCGGCGGCCTACTCCAGCGCTGCGAACGTCTTGTAGTGAATGTGCAGCGCGCCGTCGTGATAGCGATGGGTGTAAAAGCTCTTGGCGGTCACCGCGGCGCCCTGGTAGACCGAGGTCTTATCCATTGCTTCGCATTGCTCCTCGGTGTCCCAGCCGCTGACGTAGATCACCTCGTGCTCGTGGTTCTTCTCCACGCATTCGGCGACGTAGATGAAATGGCACCCGGGCATCTTCCGGATCGCCGGCGCGAGCGTGTTGTTGATGAACTCGATGTAGGGCTTTCTCTTTTCCGGAGGCACAGCGCCGTGCACGACACGAAGGATCATCGCAAACTCCCCAATAACCTTGATTGTTGAAATGCGCATTACGCGTTCGTCGCGCGTCCATCGCGCTCTCGACGCGCCCCGATCTTTCATTGCGGTTCATCATCCAGCCGCGATTCGGATCCGATGGAACGCATCATAGTCAGCGCGGCTTGTCGAGGTAAAATAATATTATTCGCTTTTGTTATCACGATTTCGGATATGTGAGGACCTGGCCTCCATGAAGCTCCGGCAACTGCGCTATCTGGTGGAAATCGTCCGCCACGACCTCAGCGTTACTGACGCTGCGCGCGCTCTGTTCACCGCACAATCCGGCGTGAGCCACCATATCGGTCTGCTCGAGGAGGAGCTGGGGTTCAAGGTGTTCGTGCGGCGCGGAAAGCGCATCGTGGCGCTGAGCCGCGCAGGCGAGGATGTACTCGCCATCGCGGAGCGCATGATTTCGGACGGCGAGAACCTGAAGCGGCTGGCCGGCGAAGCGGCGGGTGAGGCGAGCGGTGACCTCATCGTCGCGACGACCTACACCCAGGCGCACTACACGCTGCCGGCGGTCGTCCGCTCATTCATGGCACGCCATCCGAAGGTATGTCTGAACATCCATCCCTGCAGTCCGGGCGAGGCGGCCGAGCTTGTGCGGCGGAGGGAGGCAACACTTTGCCTCTCAACGGAAGTGGTCGGTTCGTTCGGCGAGCTCGTCATGCTGCCGGGCGAACCCTGGAATCGAAGCGTGATCACCCCGGCGCGGCACCCGCTGCTGCGCATGAAGAGGCTCGACCTCGCGGCGATCGCGAAATATCCCCTAGTGACGTACGATTTTGCTTTCCACAAGGGTTCCAAGATTCAGACGGCCTTCGAGGCTGCGGGCCTCATGCCGCGAGTGGTTCTCACGTCCACCGACCCGCATATCATCAAAACCTATGTCTCCGCCGGACTCGGCATCGGACTCATCGCGTCGATCGCCTTCGAACGAAGCGAGGACCGGGGGCTGCAACTGCTGGATGCGAGCCATCTATTCGAGCCAAGCATGACGACGATCGGCATCCATCGCCACAGCTACATCAGCAGCTATGTGTACGACTTCATCGGCTTGGTTCTGCCGCGCATGGACCGCGAGGCGATCGATGCCATAATGGCCGAACCAGCGACGCTCGCGGCGCAGCGAGGCCGGCGGTCATCTTCGCCGATAGCCCAGCCGCGGCGTGCCGGGCGACGGCCCACTGAAAAAATGAGCGACTGACAGTCGAAGCGCCGTCGAAGTGTCTTCGTAACCGTGCATCCCAGACGCCTCGCGCCATCGATCCTCAAGGTATCGACGTCGTCATCGCGGCGGGTGCCGCACCAGAGAAAACATTGCAGGAGTTCGCCGCCGGCGAACGGCCAGTGGCCGCGTTACCTGGTCCGCATGCTGGAAATGATCCGTCATGATCAGCCCATGTTATGGCGCGCATATGCGGGCTTGCGAAAACCCAGCACCGCTTCTGCCATGCGCACCGCGTCCAGCGTGGCAGCAACGTCATGCATCCTGACGATCCGTGCACCCTTCATGATGCAGATGACGGCTGCCGCGAGCGATCCCTCCAAGCGTTCGCCTTTTTTCCGATCGAGCGTCTCGCCGATGAAGTCCTTGTTGGAGACCGCGACCAGCGTCGGCAGACCGATCGCGACGATCTCATCCAGCCGCCGGGTGAGCTCCAGGGAATGCCGGGTGTTCTTGTTGAGGTCATGTCCGGGATCGACGATGAGCCGTTCGAGCGGAATGCCGGCGGCCACTGCGCGCTCGACCCGTTTGCAGAGGAACGCGACCACCTCTGCCGTGACGTCGCCATACTGCGGCCGCGGCGGCTCGCTGCGCGGCGGCGCGAGACTGTGCGTGAGCACGAGCGTGGCGGCACTGTCGGCGACGACGGCGGCCATGCTCCGATCATACAGCCCGCTCGTATCGTTGATGACAGCGGCCCCCGCTTTGATGCTCAGGCGGGCAACTTCGGCATTGAAGGTGTCGACCGAGATCACGACATCCGAAGCGGCGTGGATCGCGCGGACCAGCGGCACCACCCGTTCGATCTCGTCGTCGAGGCTGACGGCTGGACCGCGCCCGAACGGCACACCGCCGACGTCGATGAAATCCGCACCATCGTCCGCCGCTGCGATCGCCGCGTCGACCGCCTTGTCGAGCGCGAATGTAGCGCCCTTGTCGAAGAAAGAATCCGGCGTGCGGTTGACGATCGCCATCACCGCGACCTCGCGCGAGAAGTCGAAAGTTCGCGCCCCGATCCGTCGCGGAGCGTGCAACACTCCGCCCGCGCGCCATCGCGAACCGGCCGGGAGAATCGAAGCTGCAGCGACCCGTGATGTCATGGCTCAAAGGTCGATCACCACATCGCCCCGGGGCTGAGAGCAGCAGATCAGCACGTTGCCTGCGGCAGGGGATTCGAGCGGATCGGGTCGATAGTCGACCGCTCCGGCGACGAGCCCGCTCTCGCAGCGGTGGCACACTCCGGTGCGACACGACCATCTCACGGGGACATCGCAGGCTTCGGCAAGCTCGAGCAGGCTTTGATACTTGGCGTGCCAGCGAATCGCGAGATTGCTGCGCGCAAGCGAGACGAGCGGCCCGGTCCCCGCCGGTCCGAGTGGTGAGTGCGGCGCTCGATGATGGGAATTGACGATGCCGGGCGTGCTGGATTCGCCGGAGCCGAACACTTCGGTATGGATACGCGCGAGCGGGACGCCCCAGGCTGCGAGATCGGTGATCAGAGATTGCATGAAGGCCGTGGGGCCGCAAACGTAAAAATCGGCGTCGCGCGGAACGTTCAGCTCGTCGAAGCGCGCAACCGCCAGATGGCCATGCGCATCGAAATCCGCGCCGAGTCGGTCTTCGGGCGCCGCTGTGCTGTACCAGACGCGACTTCGGCCATGCGGGAGCACGCGCAGAAGGGCGCGCACCTCTTGTGCAAACGGATGGTGCTTACTGTTGCGGGCGCCGTAAAGCCACCAGACTTCGCGCGTTGACGACTCGGCGGCCAGCGCGTGCAGTATCGCCAGCACCGGCGTGATGCCGATGCCGGCGCTCGCGAGGACGAGCGGGCGCTCGCCCGGGCTCAACGTGAAGCTGCCGCGTGGCGCGCTCAATTGCAGCGTATCGCCGATTCCGATCCGGCGCTCGACATAAGTGCCGGCTGCACCGCCCACCTCGCATTTGATGGTCACGCGATACCGTGCCGTACCGGGCGCGCCCGAAAGCGAGTAGCTGCGCATGAGGGGTGGAGCGTCGCGCTCGGGCTGCAGACGCAGGACGACGAACTGACCCGGCAGCGGCTCGGCGAGCGGCAGCGCGTCCGTCGGCTCGAGTGCGAGCGAAATGACATCGTCGCTCTCGCGCGTTTTTGCCCCCACACGCACGGAGCGAAAGCCCCGCCACGCGGGCGGCGAGAGCGACACGTCGGAAGGTGCAAGCCCCGGGTTTCCGCCTGCCGCGCCCGCACCGCGCGCCCGCTGAAGCAGCGACTGGAACGAGTCTTTCCATCCGGCACTGAGCGCTGGAATACGCAACGCGCGCTCGAGGTCCTCGCGGCGGTGGCCGGGAAGGTAGAGCAGCGCGTTGACCTGCGCCACGCTCATCTGCTCGGCGCCCGACGCTACTTTCACTATCAGGTCGCCTGCTTCGACCTCGCCTTCTTCGATCACGCGAAAGTAGAAGCCGGGCCTGCCGTGAGCAACGAGCAGGGCGGCCATCCGCGGCTCGTTCATGCGGATGCCGACGCGGTAGCAGGTCACGCGCGGTTGCGTCACCTCGAACAGCGCCTTCCCGATCCGGTAGCGGTCGTCGATGCAGACTTCGTCATCTGGCAGGCCTTCGACGGTGAAGTTCTCGCCGAACTGCCCGAAAGTGAAGTCGTTCCTGCCCAGCTCCCGCTCCCAGTAGCGATAGCAATCGATCTGGTAGACGAAGACGGCCCGATGCTCACCGCCGTGGCCGATGAGGTCGCCCTGTCCATCGCCATCCAGATTGAGCCGCCGCGCCATTCGCCGCCCCACGACGGCGCGCTTCCACACCGCCGTATGGACCGTCTGTCCTTGCCAAGCGATATCGTTCGGAAGACCGACGTTAATCGACAAGAGCCGCGCGATCATCGTCCCCGACATGAGTATCCCAAGCCCCGCGTCGATGACAAGCTCTGCATCTGCGGGCCGGTGCTCAAATGAGTGCTCCAGACGTGTGTCGGCTGTCCAGGGAGAATCTGAGCTTCGTCTTTCGCCGCGCGCAACTCGATGTGCAGATCAGGGACAAACGCCGAATCGCACGGCTTGCGCCCAGGTACGGAAAGAGCCGAGGCAGTCGCGGCAAGCGTCGCGGTGGCAAGCGATGAGCGCAGGAACTTGCGTCGTTGGAGATCGGTTAGTTGCGCCATTGCGAACATCTCCCGCCCACATCAGCGCCAGGTACGGTGTTGCTCCCGCCGCTTTCGAGGCCGATGCTCAACAGCATCGGCATACAGGACGGCAATGATGTTCTGCCGCGCTCGTTCATGCGCTTCAGCTATTTCCATAAACCGGAACGGCCGCTCCGTGGACGACTTCGGCATCGTCGCTGCACAAAAACAGAATCACGCGCGCGATCTGCTCGGCTTTCGGCCACTTCGTAAAGTCTGCCTTCGGCATCGCCTGCCGGTTGGGTTCGGTATCGATGATGCTGGGAAGGATCGAGTTCACGCGCACTCCGGTTCCCTTGACCTCCGCGGCCAGCGAATCCAGCAAGGCAAGCGCGGCGGCCTTGGAGGCCGCATACGCCGCTGCGCCGCCCGGATGGTCCAATGCCGCCTTCGCGGCCACGTTCACGATCGCGCCAGCGCCCTGTTGCAGCATGATCCGCACCGCTGCGCGCGACAGCGCGTAACCCGACCGCAGATTCAGCGCGAGCATCCGGTCGAGGACGTCCGTCTCCAGCTCCCACAACTTTGTACCGCCAGCGTAGCCGCCCACGGTATTGACCAACACATCGAGATGCCCATAGCGGGCGGTTATGCTTTCGATGAGCCGGCACACTGCAGTTTCATCTGTGACGTCAACACGCTGTCCGGCGAGGGGCTCACCGCCGCCGTCCGCAGCGCTATTCAGGACGTCGAATTCTTCCTGCCTGCGATAGGTGACGGCAACCTGCGCGCCTTCCTTCTGGAACGCGAGAGCGACCGCGCGCCCCAGTCCACCGGTGCCGCCCGCCACCAATGCGACCTTGCCCGAGAATCTCGCACTCATTTTCGTAACTCCGGCGTTAATTCCTCAAATCGATCTTGTGCAGCGCCGATCCTTTGTGAGCTGCAATGTGTTCGGACTTGTCGCTCCTGATCTCGTACTGCGGTTCGTCCTGACTGGCGTGGTGCGTGTATCCCTTGTAATCGAAATCTTTGGTGTGAACCCTGATGATCCTGCCGCTCACGTGACCGGCCTCCGAATTCCAGCGCACGTGATCGCCGACCTTGAATCTTTCGCTCATGATGACGCGCCTGCACGCGTCGATTGCTCTTCACGTGCCGCGATCGTTCTCTCGAATACGACTTCGGCTTGCAGCCCTTCGAGATCCCTGCAGATCACCGCGACCGCCAGCTTCTGGCCGCCGCGCCTGTAGGTGATCGTGCAGTCGCGTGCGTCGAGCTGTCCTTCGATCTCGGCTTTGTCGAATCGTTCCGCGTGACCGACATACGCCAGGCCGAAATCGTATTGCTCGGTCCAGAAGAATGGGACAGCATCGAAGCGTTCGCGTCGACCCAGAATGTTGCGCGCCGCCGTTTGACCCTGGCGCTGGGCCACGACCCAGTGCTCGACGCGGATGCGATCGGCCGCGAGCCGATCGGGCCAGCGCGCAATGTCGCCGGCCGCGAAGATTCCGGGCACGCTCGTTTCGAGGTACTCGTTCACCGTGACGCCACGATCGATGGCGAGGCCCGCCTGTTCGGCCAGCGCAATCGCCGGCCGTACGCCGACGCCGATGACGACCAGATCGGCCGGGATGTTCTCTCCGCTCTTCAAGGTGACGCTTCGTTCATCGAGCGACGTGGCGGTAGTGCCGAGATGGAAGGCGACACCGTGTTCTTCGTGGAGCTTGCGGATAAAATTCCCGACCTCCGCGCCGAGAATCTTCTCCATCGGGCACGTTTCCAGTCCGACGACGTGCACGTCGATGTTCCGCGCGCGAAGCGATGCGGCCACCTCGAGACCGATGAAGCTCGCACCGATCACCACGGCTTGCTTCGAAACCAGCGCACTGGCGACCAGTGATCGGCTGTCGGCGAGCGTGCGCAGATAGTGGACGTGGGGGAGATCTCCACCGGGCAACGTGAGCCGCACCGGCTCTGCGCCGGTCGCGAGCAGCAGCGCTTCGTAGGCGTGGTGCCCGCCGTCAGCGAGCCGCACCTGCCGGTTCAGCGTATCGATGGCGGTGACGCGAGCGCCGAGCTTTAAGTCGATGCTCTGCTCCTTGTAGAACTCGCGCGATCGAAGCGGAATCCAGTCCTCAGGCGCGCTGCCCGCAAGGTAATTCTTGGATAGGTTCGGCCGATCGTACGGCACCGATTCGTCGGCGCTCAGCATCGTGAGACGACCGGCGTAGCCTTCCCGGCGAAGCATTTCCGCAGCAGCGTTGCCGGCAGCACCGCCACCGATGATCACTATCGATCCCGGCATCGTGGACGTCGCGGACGGCGTCTGCCGGCTCGCGTTCGCGAGCTTTTCGCGGACGAAGGCCTTGCCGTCGCGCTGGTCGACGCGCCAGCACGAGACGGGATTAAGCGCCGGCGCGCGCAGCGCCTCGCCCGTGCGCAGGCTGAAGCAGGCGTGATGCCAGGGACAGCGCACCGTGTCGTCGACGAGAAGCCCCTCGGCGAGCGGGCCGCTGTAATGCGTGCACACGGCGCCGATGGCGAAAAGTTCATCGCCACGGCGCACGAGGATCAGCGGCTCGCCTTGCGTGTGGCCGAGCAGGATCGCGCCTTCGGTCAGGCTCGACAGCGCCACGCCTTGAGAGAGATCGGGCCCTTCGAGTTTCGTTTTTTCGTCGCTCATTTTGATCCTTCATGATGTGAATGAATCAGCGCGCGCCGGTCAGGGCGAGCGCTGCTCGCAGCATCTGATTCGCATAGCCCCATTCGTTGTCATACCAGCTCATGATCTTGATGAGATCGCCGTCGATCACCTTGGTGAGCTCGAGATCGATGACGGAGGCCCGCGGATCGCCGATGATGTCGGACGAGACGAGCGGATCGTGCGACACGCCGAGCACACCTGCGTAGCGCGTCGTTGCGGCCTCCTCGGTGAGAGTGCGGTTGACCTCGTCGACGCTGGTCCTGCGCGAGACGAGGAAGGTGAGGTCCGCGATGGAACCGACCGGAATCGGCGCCCGAATTGCGATTCCATCGAACCGGCCTACGTATTCAGGTAGCGCACGGGTCGTGGCAAGCGCGGCACCTGTCGTGGCCGGCACGAGATTCGCGCCCGCGGCACGCCCGCGGCGAAAGCGCTGGCTCGGTCGATCGACGACCGACTGGGAAGAAGTGTACGCATGCACAGTCGTCATCGCAGCCTTCTTGAATCCGATACGGCGAGCGATGATTTCAACGATCGGCGTGATGCAATTCGTCGTGCAGCTCGCGCAGGAGATGATGCCGGACGTAGACCCGGGCACGTTCGCACCGTGGACGAGCGTCTCCACGTCCTCGTCTTTCGACGGTGCGGAGAGGAGGACGAAGCGGGCGCCGGCCCCGACGTGCTTCTCGAGATCCTGGCGCCGCGTGAGCGCTCCGGTGCATTCGAATACGAGCTCGATGCCGAGATCCTTCCAAGGCAGCGCCGATGGATCGCGGCTGCTTAGGGTGCGCAGCTTGCGGCCGCCGATGACCAGGTGACCTTCTTCGATGGCTACGGACTTCGCGTAGCGTCCGTATACCGTGTCGAAGCGTAGCAGGTAAGCGAGGTTTTCGACGTCCGCGAGATCATTGATGGCGACCAGCTCGAGCGCGGGCTGATCGATGACCGCTTTTAGGATCGCACGTCCGATTCGACCGAGACCGTTGATGGCGACTCGCATGCTCATTGCGTCCTCCCGTGTGGTCAGTCGCTGAGCGCAAGCGGCGGCCGCGTTACGTTGCGGCGAGCTTCGCATCGAGTGTGATCTCGGTGCCGGCAAGCGCCTGCGATACGGGGCAGCCCGCCTTGGCAGCACTCGCGTGCTGCATGAAAGCCGCGCTATCGATGCCTGGTACTTTGGCTTCGCAGACGAGATGGCTCCTGGTGATTTTAAACCCGCCGTTTTGCGGCGACACCGTGACGAGCGCGGTCGCGTCGACATACTCCGGCTTCAGGCCTGCTTTGCCGAGCATCAGCGACAGCGCCATCGCGAAACAGCTCGCATGAGCCGCGCCCAGTAACTCCTCGGGATTGGTGCCCGTGCCATTCTCGAAGCGCGAGGCGAAGGAATACGACGCTTTGAAAGCGCCATTGCCGAAGTCGACCTTACCCTTGCCCTCCTTGAGGTCTCCTTCCCAGCGTGCGTGGGCTTTACGTGTTGGCATGTGAAGGCTCCTAATGAGGATCTGGGGCAGCGGAAATGATGCGACTATGGTCTGGGTAAAGAATTCAGCGATCCATAAGGGCGCACACGATGGGTTCTCTGCGCAGGCGTACCAGGATTGAGCCGTGAGTACCAGGATTCGTGACTTCAGAGCTTTTGCAACAACACTCTCGCATCATCTTGGGTCTCATCGATGGTTACCGATTCGTCTGATCAGCCGATCGAACGCGAGGAGCCCGCGCTCGAACCGGGAAAACCGAACATTGCCGAACGTTGCAGCATCTTCTCTTGCGCGCCCCAGCTTGTGAGCAGGCCGTTCGCAGTGTACTCGTGGGACATACTCGGTTTTCTTGACGCGTGCGATTCCATACATTTCGATCTCCTTTAGGCATTCAGAAACAGACATGAGGTGTTCTTATCGCGAGTCGATCATACTAGGGCGGTGCGCGATTGATTAGCCGTTCACAACGAATAACACTGTTTCCGTACGCCTCTGTCTGTAATCGTCACGCCCATGGTTTTTGCGAGACAAAAATGATTTGCTTGGTAAGCACGTGATTAGATGACCACGGGCTGCGTCGCGTTTCGACCACCCGCTCAAAAGCCATAAACTACCGTCCAGTCTCCATCCGCCCAGTGCAAGCGGTCGGCAGTGCGGCGGCATCTCGCAAGCGAACTGCTGAGCGTGAGGTAGGCGGCGACCGTGTTTTGGAAATAGCGGATCGCCGCCCGTGACATGAGGTTTCCGCATTCGAGAAGCTCAGCGGATGAGGCCTTTTTTCAAGAGGCTTCCGGCGAGGCCGAAGAAATACAGATAGCCTCGCTGTTCGCCAAAGCGCTCGACCATGCGGTCGAGTGACTCGCGCGAAGGAAGGCGCAGTAACGCACTGAGCCCGCGGACGGCGCCGACATCGCCTGGCGGAAATACATCGATTCGCCCGAAGCCGCGCAGCAGCACCACGGCAGCACTCCACGCGCCAATGCCGGGCAGCTCTCTCAGTCTTGCGAGCGCGTCGGCCGTGCTCATGCCCGCGATCTCCTCTTCAGTCAGGCCGCCGGACTCGATCGCCTTCGCGACATGGCGTAGCGACTGCGCCTTCGCACGGCTCAGCCCACACTCGAGCAGCGCTGCCAAGCGCGCGGTGGCAACAGCGCGGCTCGTCGGAAACGCATAAAAGCGGCGGCCATCGAGCTCGATATATTTACCGAAACGCTCGACGAGCCTGCCCACGATGGCAACGCCGGCGTCGAGACTCAATTGCTGGAATGGTATTACGTTGGCGAAAGCCTCGAAGAAGCTCGCAAACCGCGGCGGCCGCATGCCGCGCAGCGCCAAGGCGATGGTGCGAAGCCGGCCCTCGTCCTCTACACGATGCTGCAGCGCTGTTGGATCGACGTCGAGGCCGAGCATCTTGCGTACGGTCTGAACAAGCTTCAGCCGCGTGGCGGCGGACGGGTTTCCGGATCGAATGTAAAGATGAACGTCTGGATCATCGATCGTGCCGCGATTCTCCACCTCTACGAGTAAGAGGCCATCGGCTGTGGTCAATACCCGGAGGAAATGGTTCGGTTCCCAGACGTCGATGCGGTTCGTCGGCCGGCGTTGCAGTACGCGCACGGTCGCTTCGAGATGAAAGGGGGCCCGAACGATGAGCTGCGCACCGGAGAGGTGCTCCCCGGGATAGGTGACGCGCCCACGCGACACCTTGGCGAAGGGCGTCAAGCGGTGAACGCTGGGATGCGATGCTCCTATGATGTGCTCGACATGGGCGCCACGCGCCGTGAGCACGTCCGCGACGAGCGAGCGGTGGCAACGCCAAGGCACTGCTTCCGCACACATCAGCGCCACAGTGCCCTTTGCGGTCAGCTCGCAAAGCTGCGAGAGCCCCCTTTCGAAGTCCTCGGTGAGCATGTAGTCGGCGTAACCGCGGAAGCTGGCATTACGCCACCCGGTATTAGATGAATCCTTGCCCGCACGCCGCAAGCCTCCCAGTGCGGCAACGGGAGCGTAGAGAAGACCGCGCCGGCGAAGACCGGCGCGAAGCGTGGCGCCGTTGAACTGCGGGTTATGCCGCGAGCGTGGCATCGTCCGGATATCCGCCAGCACGCGGACATCAACAGCGCGCAGCAACTTGATCAATTCATCGAGCGTGCGAGTCGAGTGACCGATCGTATAGATCTGAGCGCCACTCCAACTTTCCGTGCAGTTCATCCGCATTCGCACCACATATACGTGGCGCGCCGTCGCGTCGATATATCGAGCAGGACGCTCACGCGTCAACCCGTCCCTTCGCTTCAGCTATCGTGTCGAGGGCAAGAGTCGAGTGCGCATAGGCTGCGCCCGCACGCATTTCGGCTGCAATCCAGATCGCTTCCATGATCTCCTCGGCGCTCGCTCCGTGGCGCAACGCCGCCTTGGTATGGCCCCGGATGCAGTAGGGGCACTGCGTGATATGCGCCGCGGCAACTGCAATGAGCTGTTTGGTCTTGGTGGACAGCGCTCCTTCTGCGAACACGCGCTCACTGAAGCTCGCGAAGGCTTCGTGAACATCGGGCGCGAGCTTTTTGCGTATTTCTGCAAGGTGTGGCGTGGACTGCGGAAAAATATCTTTTGGCATATACATTGGCCCTTTACTTACATGCATGTCAACCGTACGTTCAGCTCGGAATAGCGTGCCAGTCTGCTGTAATCCTCGAATCGAGGCCAGCGTTCGATTGCTGCGGTGTTCAGCCAATTAGATGACGGCAGGCAGCGGCCCGTTCCCACAAACCGTGCCTAATGGAATGGCTGGTGGGGCGCAGCTGAGCCAGTTACATCACGTGTATGACAGACGACTGGGACTGAGCGTTGTCACAAGAATCAAATTCATCCACCACGCATTCCGGATTGAGGCTGCACCGCTTTAGTACCGATCAGAGCTGGAAATTGCCGTTCGAAAAAGT
>Ga0070681_10005158_pt1 | contig 12605 bp, 11 predicted proteins | sample KBSC83BmetaG_FD_65650 | JGI IMG/M metagenome (GOLD analysis project Ga0070681, IMG submission 65650) | Corn rhizosphere microbial communities from Kellogg Biological Station, Michigan, USA - KBS C8-3B metaG | ecosystem: Host-associated > Plants > Roots > Rhizosphere | place: USA: Michigan...
TCGCGCGCCGTCATGCCGGCGATGATGCGCTCGACCTCGAGGCGATCGAGCGGCGCCAGCCCGAGCGCGATCATGCCCGGCGCGCCGCGCAACGGCGCCAGCGCCGCGTCGGCCGACTCCGAGCGGCAGGTGACGAGCACGACCGCGTACATCGGCTTGGTGCGATTGACGAGCTCGCGGAGGACGCCGATGGTCAGATCGTCGGCCCACTGCAGATCGTCGAGCACGATGTAGAGCGGCCGGATCGTCGCGAAGCGATCGAGCACCTCGACCACCGAATGCTGGATGCGCTCGCGGCTGCGTTCGGCGGGCAGCCGCGGCGGCGGCGCCCAGCGATCGTGGCCCGGCACCAGCGCCATCGCCGGCTCGACCTCCTCGAGCACGCGCGCGTGCTCGCCGAGGAGCCGCTCGGTCATGCGCGCGCCGTCGAGGCGGCAGCGATCGGCGATCTCCTGCAGGAGCGGACGGAACGCCGACAGCGGCACGCCCGCGCCGCGATCGCCGCCCGACATCGGCGTGCACTCGCCCGAGACCACGCGCATGCCCTCGGCGCGGGCGCGGCGCGCCAGCTCGACGGCGAGGCGCGTCTTGCCGCCGCCCGACGGGCCGGTGAGCACGATGCAGCGCCCGCGTCCGCCGATGGCGGCGTTGACCTCGTCGTCGAGCAGCGACACGAGATCGCGCCGGCCGGCGAAGCTCGGGCGGTACAGGTAGGGGCGCGGCTCGGGCGAGGCGAACTCGTCGATCGGCAGCCCGCCGAGGAGCTCGAGCTCGGCGCCGACGTCGTCGGCGTAGCCGGGCCGCTGATGCGGCTGCTTGGCGAGGAGACGCAGGATGAGGCTCTCGAGCCGCGCGTCGACGCCGTTGACCAGCGTCGACGGCGGCGGCGGATCGCGCCCCACCAGCTGCTCGACGAGCGAGCCGTGATCGTCGTCGAGGAACGGCGGCCGGCCGCACAGCGCCTCGTAGAGGATGCAGCCGACGGCGTACAGATCGGCGCGCGCGTCGATGTCCGTCGAGCGCACCTGCTCCGGCGCCATGTAGGCGAGCGTGCCGGCGCCCTCGTTCTCCACCTCGAGCGCCTCGCGGCCGCCGGCGCCGGCGAAGCGGCGCATGATGCCGAAGTCGACGAGCACCGGCTTGCGATCGTCGCCCAGGAGCACGACGTTCTCCGGCTTCAGGTCGCCATGCACGATGCCTTCGCCGTGCAGGAACGCCAGCGTCTGACACAAGCGCCGCACGATCGACAGCGACGTGCGCAGCTCGGCCCCGCCCGCCGGCGGACGCACGATCGGCGGCGGCGGCGCGAAGCCGCGATCGCGCAGCCCGGTGACCGCGCGCGACATCCCCGGCGTCGTCAGCGCCCAGGCGTTCGCGCCCTGACGCGTGGTCGCGAATTGATCGGCGCGGCGGAACGGCGCCCACACCGCCTCGATGTGATCGCGCAGCGGCCGCCCGTCGAGCAGCTCCATCGCGTGCCAGGGCACGCCGTCCTGCAGCCCCTCACCGACGAGGCGCACCACGCCGGGATGGCGCACGCGCAACAGCGCGCCGATCTCGCGGCGGATCGATCCGAGCGTGCCCGGCTTCATGCCGGCGACGGTCTTGAGCGCGACGAGCTCGCCGGTGTCGACGTGATGCGCGCGGTAGACCACACCCATGCCCCCGGTCGCGATGGTGTCACCGATTCGGTATGGCCCGATCGTCTGCGGGGGATGCACGGTCGTACCGACGATATCACGATCGGACGCGCTCCACGCGGCCTGTTCGCCAATTCACTGCAAACGACCGTGTGCGACATCCTGCCGCTCCCGTGGTCGCTCGGTGTCGCCCGGACCGGGTCGCGTTACACTATCGGCGATGTCCCACACAGGGCTTCACACCTGCATGTTGTGCGAGGCGGTCTGCGGCCTCGCCGTCGAGACCGAAGGCAACGAGGTCACCTCCATCCGCGGCGACGAGCACGATCCGTTCAGCCGCGGCCACATCTGCCCCAAGGCGGTGGCGCTGCGCGACCTGCACGCCGATCCCGACCGGGTGCGCGAGCCGCTCCGTCGCGTCGGGACGAGCGACCGCTTCGAGCCGGTGTCGTGGGACGACGCCCTGGCCGAGGCGACCGAGAAGCTGGCGGCGATCCAGAAGCGCCACGGGCGCCACGCGATCGCGCTCTATCTCGGCAATCCGACGGTGCACAGCTACTCGGCGCTGCTCGCGGTGCCGCTCATGGCCAAGGCGCTCGGGACGCACGCGCGCTTCTCGGCGACGTCGGTCGATCAGCTGCCGCACATGCTGGCGGCGCTCGAGATGTTCGGCCACCAGCTGCTACTGCCCATCCCGGACGTCGATCGCACGTCGTTCTTGTTGGTGCTGGGCGCCAACCCGCTGGTGTCGAACGGGAGCATCATGACCGCGCCGGGGATCGCGCGGCGGCTCGAGGCGCTGCGCGCGCGCGGTGGGCGGCTGGTGGTCGTCGATCCGCGGCGCTCGGAGACGGCGGCGGTGGCCGACGAGCACCTGTTCATCCGCCCGGGCGGCGACGCCTATCTCTTGTTGGGCCTCCTGCACGTGCTGTTCGCCGAGGGGCGCGTCGCGCTCGGACGGCTCGCGCCGATGGTCGACGGGCTCGACGAGGTCCGCGCGCTGGCGGCGCGCTTCCCGCCGGCGCGGGTGGCGGCGCGCGCGGGCATCGACGCCGAGCGCATCACGAAGTTGGCGCGCGAGCTCGCGGCGGCACCGTCGGCGGTGTGCTACGGCCGCGTCGGCGTGTGCACGCAGGAGTTCGGCGGGCTGGCGGCGTGGCTCATCAACGTCCTCAACGTCGTCACCGGCAACCTCGATCGCGCGGGCGGCGCCATGTTCACCACGCCGGCGGCCGATCTCGTCGGGCTGGCCTCGCGCCTCGGCGAGCGCGGCCACTTCGGCGTCTGGAAGAGCCGCGTGCGCGGGCTGCCCGAGTTCGGCGGCGAGCTCCCGGTGGCGGCGCTGGCCGAGGAGATCGAGACGCCCGGCGAAGGCCAGATCCGCGCGCTCGTGACCCACGCCGGCAACCCGGTCTTGTCGACGCCGAACGGGGCGCGACTCGGCCGCGTGCTTCCGCAGCTCGACTACATGGTGGCGATCGACATCTACCGCAACGAGACGACGCGCCACGCGCACCTCATCCTGCCGACGAGCTTCGGCCTCGAGCGCGATCACTACGACCTGGCGTTCTACGCGCTCTCGGTGCGCAACGCCGCGCGCTACGTGACGCCGCTGTTGGCGCCGCCGCCGGGCGTGCGCCACGACTGGCAGGTGATCCTCGATCTCGGGATCGGCCTGCACGCGCGCGGCGGCGGGCGGCGCGATCGCGGCGTGGTGTGGATGATGCGGGCGATGCGCGCGCTCGGGCCGCGCCGCGTGCTCGACCTGCTCCTGCGCTTCGGGCCGCACAAGCTGTCGCTGAAGAAGCTCGCGGCCGCGCCGCACGGTGTCGACCTCGGGCCGCTCGAGGAGCGGCTGCCGTCGGCGCTCGCCAGCGACGGGCGGCGCATCGCGCTCGCGCCGCCGCGCCTGCGTGGCGACGTCAAGCGCCTGGAAGCGCAGCTCGACGCGGCCGCGGTGGGCGAGGGCGAGCTCCTGCTCATCGGGCGGCGCCAGCTGCGCAGCAACAACTCGTGGATGCACAACAGCGCGCGTCTGGTCAAAGGGCCCGAGGCGTGCACGCTGCTCATGCACCCCGACGACGCGCGCGCCCGCGGCCTCAGCGACGGCGATCGCGTGCAGGTGCGCTCGCGCGTCGGCGCCGTCGCCGTGCCGCTGGCGCTGTCGCCCGACATCGCCGTCGGCGTGGTCAGCCTGCCGCACGGCTGGGGCCACGCGGCGGCGAACGGCACCTTGCGCGTCGCCCAGACACGCGCCGGCGCCAGCATCAACGATCTCACCGACGATCAGCGCCTCGACGCGCTGTCGGGCAACGCCGGCTTCTCCGGCCTACCGGTGACGGTGGCGCGCGCCGGCTAGGGCGTGGTCAGCACTTGCCGCAGCTGTGCACGCATTCGATGGTCTGCTGCGGCGCCGTGATCGTGCAGTTGTCGGGGAAGTCGGCGCCGGTGCAGACGTAGCAGGTCGCGTTGTTGCCGCGGCACTGCGGCTCGCCGTTCGACAGGCAGATCGGATCGGTGGTGCTGGCGTCGACGAAGGTGCCGTCGGGGCAGGCGGCGGCGCCGGGGATGGCGGGCAGGCAGCCCGATTGGTCGCCGCAGCCGGCGGCGCCGGCGGCGAGCGCCACGAGGCAGGCAAGGAGGACACTGCGCATGCTGGTCAGACGAGACCGCGCCTGCCCGGGTTCCCAAATCGCCCGCGCCTGCCTGTGCGAGCAGACAAGAACTTCGTCGCTGCATTTGATTGGTTGCGGTCTGGCTGTTCAAGGCGCCAAAGGCGCCGTCGGCCGGAAGTCCGGGCCGCCAGCAGGAGGGAGGCTCGGCGGGCTCTGCCCGACGAGGGAGGCGGCACGCCTCCTGGGATCGATGCGCAGTACCTCGCCGCGACGAGCGAATACGTCGCCGGGTTGTGAACCGAAACGAACCGATCAAAACCACTGCGGCGAGGTACTAGCGCGCGGCGTCGAAGCCGTAGGCGGCGCGCAGCCGCTCGATCACCGTCGCCGCGATGGTGTCGACCGGGGTGCCGCCGCCCTGCACGACGTGGCGGCTCACGCCCCAGAAGTGGGTCGCATAGCGCGGCGCGAAGCGCGCGGGCATGCCCGCGAACAGCTGCTCCTTGCGGAAGCGCAGCTCCTCGTAGATCGCCCCGCCGGTATCGTAGAACACGAGCTCGGGGCGAAGGCCGTTGTAGCGCTCGCGCAGGAGCGAGGGCACGCGCAGGCCGAAGCGCCGCGCCGCCTTCGTCAGCAGGCCGCGCGAGACGAAGTCGTTGAACACCACCTGGTCGACGAACGACACGCCCGCGGCGAGCGCCGCGCGCACCGGCGCCACCTTGAACATGACCAGCGGCATCCACGGCCGCTCGGCGTAGTAGGCGTTGTGCAAAAATCCCTGCTCGCCCACGAGCACGCCCGGACCGTCGACGAAGCCGCAGCCGAAGGTGACCTCGTCGTCGATGAACTGGCGCATGAAGGCGAGGATCTCGGGCCCGAGGATCTCGAGATCCGAGTCGACGAGCAGGAGCTTCTCCGCGCGCACGGCGCCGAACAGCCAGTCGAGCGTGCGGCCGTGCGGCTTGAGCGGCGCCGACAACAGGTCGAACCGCTCGCGCGCCATGAGCGCCTCGAACGTCGCCAGGCTGTCGTCCTTCGACTCGCAATCGACGAGCAGGACCGGCATGCCCGCGTGGCGCAGCGCCGAGAGCAGCGCCAGCGTCGTCGGCAATCTCGTACCAACGTTGATGATGATCGCCTGCTCGGGCGCCGGCGGAAGCTCGTCGATGCTCGCCAGATGCACGGCGCACCCTAACACGCAGCCCGCGGGATTGTGCGCCGCGCGCGTTGGAGCTATAGAGGCGCGATGGCGCGCTGGCTCAACGGGTCACGAAGGCTCGCCCGCCGCGTGTTGCCGCTGACCATGGGCGGCGTCGTCGCCATCTTCGTCGCCTCGACGGTGTACACCGAGCTCCTGCTCACCGACGACAGCGACGCGCTCGACATCGCGGTGAACTCGGCGCCGAGCGTCGCCTTTCTCGCCGACGCGCGTGGCGAGCTGCGCCGGCTGGCCAACGAAGGCGCGCGCGTGATCTCGGACGGCACGCCCAGCGCCGTCGCCGACGCGCGCGCCGCCTTCGAGGCGCGCCGTCAGGCGATCGAGGCGGCGCTCGCCTCCTACGTGCAGACGCCTGATTATCCCGGCGAGCACGAGCTGTACGGGGTGGTGCGCGCCAAGCTCGCGCGCGTCGACGAAGCGTTGCATCACGGCGCCGACGCGCCCGCCGCCGAGCGCGCCGCCGCCGCGCAGACGTTCGCGCTCACCGTCGACGATCTCGACAGCGCGATGCACGCGCTCTCCGAGATCAACCGCGCGCACCTGATGACGGCATCGGCGGCGATCGCGGAGAAGGGGCGCCGGCGCAATCGCTGGGCCTTTTTGCTCGACGGGCTCGGCATCATCGCCGCGTTCGGCGCCACCGTGCTGGCCGCGCGCACCGTCGAGCGCTACCTGGCGACGCTGTCGCGGCGCGCGCGCGAGCTCGAGCACATGGCGATCGAGGTCGGCCACGAGATCGCCACCCCGCTCATGCCCATCGAGCTGGCGCTCGGCAGCGACGGAGGAGCGGCAGGCGAGCCCAACCACAGCGGCATGGCACGGGCGCGCCGCGCGGTGCAGCGCATCCGCGCCAGCCTCGAGCGGCTCACCACCTTCGCCGCCGCCGGCCGGCCGCCCGAGCCGCCGCTGCCGCGCACGGCGCTCGAGCCGGCGCTCGTCACCCTGGCGCGCGAGGCCGGCCTCGACGCCGTCGTCGAGCCCGACACCTTCGTGCGCTGCAGCGAGCTGTCGCTGCAGGCGCTCTTGCGCGATCTCTTCTCCGGCAGCGCCACGCCGGGCGGGACCCTCGAGCGCCTCGACGTCGGCCGCCTCGGCGCGCACGTGCGCATCTCGGTCGCGCGCTCGCCGGCGGGCGATCGCGGCGTCGATCCCTTCGATCCGCAGCTGCACATGCCGGACAGCGATCATCCCGGCATCGATCTGCGCCTGGCGACGGTGCGCCGCCGCGTCGAGGCGTGCGGCGGCCGCGTCGGCGTGCGCCGCGAGCGTGGGCGCGATCGTTTGTGGATCGAGCTGCCGCTGGCCTAGCAGGCCGCCGCCGGGGCGCCGCCCGGCCCGCAGTGCCGCGCCACCATCGTGAACAGCTCGTCGAAGTCGAACGGCTTGCGCAGCACGCCGGCGGTGCCCGCGGGCGCGTGGGTGGCCGCGTGGGCCGACGCGATGACGATCGGGATCGCCGAGAGGGTCGGGTCGGCCTGCACCACGGCGAGGAACTTCCAGCCGTCCATGCCCGGCATCACCAGATCGAGCAGCACGATGCACGGCACGCGCGCGCCGGCGATGATCGCCAGCGCCGCGTGGCCGTCTTCGGCGGTGGCCACGGTGTAGCCGCGTTGTCGCAACAGATCGGCAACCGAGTCGCGTAGATCCTGATCATCGTCGACGAGAAGCACCATTTCTCCCTCCGCACGTGCGAGTGGCCTGAACGAGAACTGCGGTCGGAACGTTTAGGCTGCTTGCGGCGGGCGGAAGAGCGGCTCGCGCGTGTGCTTGTCGGCGAGCGAATGGATGGACCACGAGAGACGGACGATCACCGGCGCCGGCACCGGCGCCACCGGGCGCACGGGCAGCGCGACGTCGGCGTCATCGTCGTCGTCGTCGTCGAGATCGAAGGGATCGTCGCTCGAGCTGTCGGCGTGATCGTCGCTGCTGGCGACGATGCGCGTCTCGGTCGGCGGTGGCGGCGAATCGATCGCAGGCACGGCTGGTGCGGGCTGCCCGAACAAGCGCAGCGCGGACACCAACAGCACCCACGCGAGCCGCAACGCCATCGGGGGGATTATATCAGCCGTCGACGAGCGGCAAGTGCAGAACGAATGTCGTCCCCTGGCCGAGCGCAGAGTCGACGCTGACGTCGCCGCCCGAGGCTTCGGCGATGCGTTTGACGATGGAGAGGCCGAGGCCGCTGCCGGGCGCCGTCGGCTCGCGGTGCGCGCGGTAGAAGGGCGCGAACGCCTGCTTGCGCTCGTCGATCGACATGCCGATGCCGTTGTCGGCGATGCGCAGCTCGTAGTGGCGACCGACGGGGTGACCGGTCATCGACACGCGCGGCGCCTCGTCGGGCCGGCGGTACTTGAGCGCGTTGTCCGTCAGGTTGGTGAGCGCCTCGGTGAGCAGGCCCTCGGAGCAGCGCACCTTGGCCGGCTCGACCGCCACCTCGAGGGTGCCGGAGACCTCCGCCATGCGCAGCGAGAGATCGTCGCGCACGTCGGCGGCGACGCTCGCCGGATCGCAGCTGCCGTCGCGCGCGCGGCTCTCGATGCGCGAGAGCGAGAGCAGATCTTTGATGAGCATGTCCATGCGCTCGATGGCGCGATCGACCTGCGTCGAGGGCGCGCTGCCGGCGGGCACCAGCTTGACCAGCCGCCAGACGGCGAGCCGCATCGAGGTCAAAGGACCGCGCAGATCGTGGGCGACGCGGCCGGCGAAGGCGTCGAGCTCGCGGTTGCGCTCCTCGAGCAGCGCCGACTGCGTCATGAGCTGCGCCTCGCGCTGGTGCACCAGGCTCATGGCGCCGCCGCCGACGAGCGCGGTGAGCGCGATGCCGAGGAGCGCCAGCCCACCGACGAGGAGGTTGAGCTCGCTCTGGGCGCTGTCGAGCGCGGCCAGCGTGCGCGTGACGCCGACGCGGTTGAGCGTGGCCAGCCGGCCGACGTCGTCCATCACCTTGACGTAACGCTGGTCGACGGTGCCGAGCAGCTGGCGCGCCTCGGGATCGCGGTTCTGACGCGACAGGGCGATGAGCTCGTCGATCTGCGGCTGCACGTCGCTCACGTCCTTTTGCAACGACTGCCAGATCCGCCGCTCCTCGGCGTCGTCGGCGAGCGGCGAGTAGGCGGCCGACGCGCTGGCGAAGTCGCGTTGCAGCGCATTGAGCCGCGCCTCGGTGCGCGACATCTCGACGTTCTCCCGCTCGAGGATGTGCGTGTCGAAGAGCCCACGCTGCCCCTCGAGGTCACGGCCCATCCGCGAGATGAGCTCGGCCGAGGTGAGCGCGTCCTCCATCGCGCGATCGATCGACGCGTGCAGCGTGCGGCCGCGCGCCCAGGTCACGACCTTGGTGGCGGCGAAGAGCAGCGCGATCACGCCGAAGCAGGTCAATAGCAGTCGCCACGTACGCATCCTTCGCAGGGCGGACATCACGCTGGTGAGACTGCATCGGCGAGGCCCGGGTTCCCGCGGCGTGCACCGGTGACGAGCGATGCGTCGTCCTACCGCGTCGGGTGATGAGGGGAGGCGAAGGTCGCCTAGCGGAGACTGGCGCGCGCGCTGTCGTCGGCGTGGTAGGGGCTTGCCGGAGCCGACTGCTCGTCGATGAGAGCGAGCAGCGCGCGCAGGCGCGAGGCGTGCGCGAAGAGCAGGTGTCCGTCGGTGAGCGTGGCGGCAGCGGGGCCCCCGCGCGCGGCGAGCAGCAGCACCTCGGCGCCGATCGCTCGTGCATCCGCGATCCGCGCCGGAGTCGGCTCGTCGACGGCGGCGTGCGCCAGCGCCAGCGCGCGCTCGAAGTAGCGCCTGAGCGTGTCCACGTCGGTCATACTTGTTTAGACGCCGCTCGCGCCGAAAGGATTCCCCGATTACCCAATCTTTACAAATCGCGCATAAACTAGACGTGTGCGTCACCTGTTGTTGGCGATCGGCTTCGCCGCGGTCGCCGTGATCGTCGCGTGCAACCTTTCCGGCAACGGCCACATCACACAGAAACCGTTCTTCGCCGCGCCCGGCGACGACGTCGTGAGCTGCGCCTGCAACCTCACGTTCGACAACGAGCACTGCTCGGGCGGGCATTGCGCGGCGCACTTCACCCTCGCGCTGTGCCTGCCGCCGGCGCTGCAGGCCGCCGACGGCGGCGTCGACATGCTCTCGGCGGCGGCCGACGAATATTGCCGCGACACCGTCACGCACGTCGTCTACCACATGATCAAGGTCTTCAACGGCGGTTGGTGCGATTACAAAGCGCCCTACGCGCCCGACGGCGGCGTGGGATCGTCGGTGAGCTGCTTCGCCGAGCCGATCGAGGGCTCGATGCGCGCCACCACGCACGACGACGGCACCTGCCGCATGTCTTGCGCGGCGGTGGACTGCGACTACGACACCAACTGCGGAAGCGACGTGCAGGATTCGGATGGGACGATCCATCCCGATCGCTGCAAATGCTCGATCATCACGCGCTACGGCTGCCCGGGGGATCCGCCCGGCGACCTGCCGACGGCGCTGTTTTGCCGTCCGCCGGGCTGATCTTCTTGGCGATTTGTCGGCCGAAATTTTGAAGGCGGCCGGCGCTTCGCGGAATATCCATTAATATGCGTGTGCTCGCCGTGGCGCTGATCGGCTGGTGCGCGGTCGCGCGCGCGGCCGCGGCGCCGCTCGGGCTCGGCGATACGCTGCGCCGCGTCGCGGACCTCGGGCCCGACCAGGCGGTGGCGCGCGCGCAGCTGCCGATCGCCGCCGCCGAGGTGCGCACGGCGCGCATGTTTCCCAATCCGACGATCGGCGCCAACGCCGGGCGGGCCGAGCCGATCGTCGCCGGCGCGCTGACGCTGCATCTTCCGATCCTCGGGCAGCGCGAGGCGCACGTGCGCGCGGCCGAGCGCGGGCTCGAGCAGACGCGCCTGGAGACGACGCTCGCTTTGTGGCGTCTCCGGCACGATGGGCGGTTGGCCTACTACACCGCGGCGCGCGCGGACGACGAGCTCGCGATTGCACGCGAGGTGGAAGGCCTGACACGACGGGTGGCCGAGATCGCGGCCGAGCGCTACGACGCGGGGGCCGGCGCGCTGCTGGAGAAGATGCAGGCGCAGCTGGTCGAGGATCGCGCGCGCCAGGACGTGAGCGATCGCGCGGCGGTGGCGCGGGTGGCGCGGCTGGAGCTGGCGCGCATCGCCGGTCTTGAGCCCGAAGAGCTGGGTGCGCTCGCCGATCCGCTCGGCAGCGTGGGGGCCACGCCGGAGCTGGCGTCGCTCCTCGCCGACGCCGAGCGGGCGCATCCCGAGCTGCGCGCGCTCGAGGCCGAGCGCTTCGCCGCCGAGGCGCGCATGCACGCGGCGCGCGCCGATCGCCGTCCCGTGTTCAACCTCGACCTCGGCGTCGAGCTCCTCGATCCGACGACCTGCGGCAGCGCGACGGAGAACGGGCCGCGTTGCGTCGGACCGCGCGGCGCGCTCTCGTTCGATCTGCCCGTGTTCAACCTGAACGGCGGACCGATCGCGCGCGCCGATGCCGAGGCGCGCGCCGCCGGCATCAAGCGCGACGCGGCGGCGCAGCGCATCGCCATGCAGGTGCGCTCGGCCTACGAGAGCTTCTTGGCGGCGACGACGCGCGCGCGCTTCTTCGACACGCGCTACGTGCCGTCGGCGACGCAGGTCGAGGCGATGGCGCGCGAAGGGTTCGCGGCGGGACGCACCGGCCTTCTGCCGCTCATCGAGGCGCAGCGCTCGCTGCTCGATTCGCGGTTGGGTCAGACCGAGGCGCGCTTCGCGGTGCAGGCCGCGCGCGCCGATCTCGAGGAGGCCAGCGGTGTGGCGCTCTCTGCTCCTTAGCCTCGCGTTGGTGGGCGCGTGCGACGGCTGCAAGCGGTCGGGCGGCGACGAGGAGTCGCTGAAGAAGCCGGTCGTCAAGGTCGCCACCGTCGGTGAGGCGCGCATCGCGCCGCGCACCACCGTCGCCGGCGTGCTGGCGCCGCTGCCGGGCAAGGACGTCAAGGTGGGCGCGCTCGTGCCCGGGCGCGTCGATCGCGTGTTCGTCGCCGAGGGTGACGCGGTCAAGAGCGGGCAGGCGCTGGCGCACGTCGAGGCCGAGCCGCTGCGGCAGAACGTCTCGCAGGCGCAGGCGCAGCGGGAGCACGCGTCGGCCGAGCTGCAGAACGCCAAGACCAAGCTCGACCGCGCCGAGCGCCTCTATCGCGACGGCATCGCCGCCAAGCAGGAGGTCGACGACGCGCGCGCCGCCGTCGTCGCCGCCGAGAGCGGCCTCAAGTCGGCGCAGGCGACGGGCGGCATCGCCGGCGTGCAGCTCGAGCGCGCCACCTTGCGCGCGCCCATCGACGGCGTGGTCGCGGCGATCCTGGTGCCGGCGGGGCAGCCCGTCGACGGCAACGGCACGCCGGTCATCGAAGTCGCCGACACCAAGGTGCTCGATCTGCGCGCGCCGGTGTCGGCGGCGCGCGTCGGTGACGTGTCGGTCGGCCAGCGCGCCGAGCTCGACGTCGAAGGCGTCGGCACGGTGGCCGGCGCCGTCGAGGCGATCGCGCCGCTCGTCGATCCGACGACCAACACGGTGGTCGTGCGCATTCGCGTGCCCAACGACGACGGGCGTTTGCGCGGCGGGATGTTCGCGCGCGGAGCGATCCTGGGCGCGCCGCATCCGGGGCTCGCGGTGCCGCGGGCCGCGCTCCTCCCCGGCGACGGCGGCGCCGCCACCAACGTCGCCGTCGTCGACGGTGAAGGCGTCGTTTCGCATCGGGCGCTGCAGCTCGGTGCCGACGCCGGCGATGCCGTCGAGGTGCGCGGCGGGCTGAAAGCGGGCGAGCGCGTCATCGTCGCCGGCGGCTACGCGCTGCCGGACGGCACCAAGGTCGAGATCGCGCCGTGACGAGGATGCGCGCGTGAGCCTCGGCGCCTTCGTCGCGCGCCATGCCAAGGGCATCGCGCTCGCGGTCGCGCTCCTCGTCGCCGCCGGCGTGGTGTCGTATCTGTCGCTGCCGCGCGGGCTGTATCCGGAGCTGGCGTTTCCGCGGGTCGTCGTCGTCGCCACGCTGCCCGACGCCACCGCCGAGCTGGTGCTGCGCAACGTGACGCGCCCGCTCGAGGAGGCGCTGGCGCCGGTGCTCGGCGTGCAGCGCGTCCGCTCGCGCAC
>Ga0070681_10005160_pt1 | contig 12600 bp, 6 predicted proteins | sample KBSC83BmetaG_FD_65650 | JGI IMG/M metagenome (GOLD analysis project Ga0070681, IMG submission 65650) | Corn rhizosphere microbial communities from Kellogg Biological Station, Michigan, USA - KBS C8-3B metaG | ecosystem: Host-associated > Plants > Roots > Rhizosphere | place: USA: Michigan...
AAATCCCTGGTAAGGCAGCCAGCGCGAATCATCTTTCGAACGGAGTTCGATTTCTGCATCGTATGCCAGCAAAGCTGGAGGTGTGTCAGCTGCAGGTGAAGCGTTTGCTATGTTTCCTCCAATAGTGCCGCGATTCTGAATGGCGAGCCCGCCGGTTTCACTTGCAGCCTGGCACAACATGGGAAACTCTTTGCGTAAAATTTGATTGGCCTGGACGTCGGTATAGGTAGTAAGGGCCCCTAGCGTGATCGAGTCTGGCGTCGCTTCAATTCCTCTTAGTTCATCAAGGGGCCAGATGTTGATGTATCTTCGAGGCTCAAGTTTTCCTGACTCAAGCAGCACCATCAGGTCGGTGCCACCGGCAAATGGCTTCCAACCAGGCTCAGCGATTAGCTTCAGAGCGTCGTTAAGCGAGGTTGGAGTTACGAGTTCATATCCTGGGATGTAAGCACGCATTTCAACGATTTGACTGACACGCTTTCACGATTGATTCAAAAATTTTCATGTAGCCCGTGCAGCGGCAGAGATTGCCGGCGAGCCCGGTGCGAATCTCACTCTCGGATGGGGTGGGATTTCGGTCGAGCAGGTTGATGGCAGCCAGCACCATTCCGGGCGTGCAGATACCACATTGCGCTCCGCCGTGGTCAATAAACGCCTGTTGGACCGCGTGGAGATTGCTTTCCGGGGCGACCCCTTCGATAGTCTTAATGTTCGATCCCTCGATCTGGGCCACGGGGACGAGGCAGCTATTCACGATCTGTCCATCAATCAACACTGTACATGCGCCACACTCACCTTCGCCACACCCTTCCTTCGTCCCGGTCAACTTCAACTCTTCTCGCAACACGTCGAGTAATCGGGCCATCGGAAAGAGGTTCCTCTTTTCCGTTTTCCCGTTGACGGTAAATTGGATGGTTTGTTGAGAACTCACGCTTTTCGCGCTCAAGATTGAGCGAGCATCCCTTCCATCAGTTTCTCGGGTAGTAAAGGCACTTCAGTAAATACCAGTCCAGTCGCATTCTCGATGGCATTCAAGATCGCGGGGGCCGCTCCATCCATTGGCAGTTCTCCAATACCCTTGGCGCCACCTGGACCATACGCATAGGGATTTTCCTGAAAGTAAACTTTGATAGGCGGAATGTCTGCAGGTGTAGGGATAATGTAATTGGTCATCTGGTTGTTGACCATACGTCCATCCTTCCACACGACATTCTCAAATAAGGTAAAGCCGATTGCTTGCGCTACGCCACCTTCAATCTGTCCAGCGGCAAGCACAGGGTTAATCACTCGGCCAACTTCTTGTAGTGCTACAAAATCTTCTACATGGGCTTCATAAGTCAGCTCGTCGAAAGCTACTTGCGCCACGTAAACGGCCCAGGCATAAGCTCCGTATGCGTCGCCTTGATATTTTTCGTCGTCCCAATGAACGTTTGGTGGAGGTTGATAGGTGGCTGCCGTTTTTAGTGAACCAAAACGATCGATATATTCCCCGCAGGCCTTCTGAAAGTCCTGGGACGAGTAGGCCTCAGGAAGAAAGCCGCTACCGATCAAAGTCTGCTTCAATCCTAAAACGGCCGACTCCACGAGTTTTCCCACTATCATTGCAGTTCGCGAGGCAACAGTTGGACCACTGTTTGGGACTTTGCTGGTATCGGGTTGCAGCACTTCAATCAAGTCAAAATCTATTCCCAGTGCTTCGGACGCGATCTGTGAAAAAATCGTATTCGTTCCCTGGCCGATCTCAGTGCTAGCCGCAAGTAATTGCACATGACCATCGGCAGTCGCTTCGGCTCCCACTACCGATTGCAAATAGACCTCGCCCGAGCCGGTAAATCCGGCCCCATGCATGAACGAAGCGAATCCAATTCCGCGCCTGACTCTGCCGCCACGTTCGGCTGCAAACCTTCTGGTCTTCGCGTGATAATCGGTTAATTCCAAAGCCTTGTTAAGCAAGCCTTCCATGTCGACTCGCTCGCGAATCTCCTGGCTCGTCGCGGTTGTTTCGCCTTCGTGAATAAAGTTTCGTCGTCGAAATTCTTCGGCTGTTAGACCAAGTTTACGGGCGACCTTATCGAAGTGACGTTCGAGTGCGAATATGCTTTGCGGCGCACCGAAGCCCCGGAATGCGCCATGCGGAGGAACATTAGTTGCGACAGCCTGACTCTTGATTCGAACGTTGGGACAATAGTATGGACCAGCGGCGTGAATTGTGCCCCTGGACAGGACGACCGGCGAAAGAGTGCAATAGGCGCCACCGTCAATGATGAACTCGATCTCCATCGCGAGCAATTTTCCATCGGCAGAGACGGCAGTCTTATGCCGAGTCTTGGAAGGATGTCGCTTGGTGGTGGCAACCATGTCCTCCGCGCGATCGTAGATCATCTTTACAGGCTTTCCCGACTTCCAGGCCAGTAATGCCGCATGACCGGCAATCATCGATGGATACTCTTCTTTACCGCCAAATCCGCCGCCTGTTTCTGTCTGAATGACCCTGATTTTGTCCTCGGTCAAATCGAATAACTTGACCAGGGCTTTGTGGACGTAATAGGGACACTGCATCGAGCCCCAAACGGTTACGCCGTCTTCGCTATTGGCAATAGCAATCGCACCATTGTTCTCGATGTAGAGTTGCTCCTGGGCGCCGGTATGGTATTCACCTTCTATGATAAGGTGCGCGCTGGACCAAACATCCTCTACATTTCCTTTATCAACTAAGAACTTCTTGAAGATGTTGTCTTCGCCCCAGATGATTGCTTTGCGGGCCAATGATTCTTCAAGCGAATAGACAGGAGGCAGTTCATCGATTTCGATGCGGACGTTACGGCGGGCTTCCTCGAGAAGATATTTGTTCTGATGGGCCAGCAGGACCACTGGTTCTTCAGGGTGATTAACCATCTCCGCCGCGAGATATGGCTGGTCGTTCAGGATGAGCGCAACGAAATTTCCACCGGGAATATCTTTGGCGGTTACTATCGTGAATTCATCCCACGGTAAGTCACCTTCGAACAGAATGTTTTTGATCCTGCCACGAGCGACTGGACTTCGGACCGTAACGCCATGGAGCATTCCGTCGAAAGAAAGATCGTCAACATACAGAGCTTCGCCTGTGACCTTTTTGCGGCCTTCTTTTCTTGGAATCGATTTACCGAATGGGTGATCTGGCATCTTTTTGGTCAGTAGTCCGTCAGTAGTCCGTGGTCCGTAGTCAGTAGTCTGTAGTCCGTGGTCGAGTAAGTGGTTCGTGGTCTAATCAGTAATGAACAACGAACAACGAACAACGAACAACCGACAGCCTAAGGCTTTGCGATCACGAGGGGGTTTTGTTCCATGTCCCGTCGATAGAAGACGCGGGGTCGTTGGACAGACCGTTTCTCTGGTTCTGCGATATCCTTTTCCCCCTCTGTGAAAGCAAGGGTTACGCCGCGGCCGTCATTCATCTTTTCCTGTTGCATCTGCGGTACGCGATCGGTTGCGAAATCAAGCCACTCACGCGCCTGTAACACCCCATCCTTTGGTTCGTTGTCCGCCACAGGTGTCTTCAGCCCTTCCTCGACCAGCGCATAAGTTAGTAAACCATGGCCCAACTGAGCAGCTTCCAGGGCTGCCTGAAAACTCTGCGCGGCCGTCAGAATATACATGCCTTTTTCGTAAGCAAGCTGAGCGAGTCCTTTTGAGTTCATTGGACCACGCCGCTTTTCTTCTGCTTCAAGCGCCTGCCCCGAGTTACAAGCGTCAATGATCAATAACATGTGGGCCGCGTCAATTCCTTCGACAGACTGTTCAATTTCAAGATCAGAAATACTGTGCGCCAGGATTGACTTCAAACCTGTTTCGGTCAGTTTCGTTCGATCACCTTCATAACCGAGATCATGAGGAATCAAATAAAACCGCTGCGCCTGGGCCGTACCGTGACCAGCAAAATAAATTATTACTGTATCTTCCGGTTGTGCTCGCTTCAGACTGTCGAGAGCTGTTGCTTTCAGGGTTGGTGCATCTGCCGCGCCGGTTAGCCGCCGTAATGCTGCCAGTATGTTTGCCTTCGTCGCATTTTCATTTATGAGCGCCACCACCTCAACGCGTTCGAAGTCTCCTACCTGCGATTGCTTCAAACGCATTTCGTCCGCAAAACTCTGTGCATCGGCCACTGCGTATTTCAGATTGTACTGGCTGTTCGCATAATCATTTAAACCTACAGCGATTATGTAAGCCGTCCCTTTTCGCTTCAGACTATCAGCGCCATTAAAGATAAGCGGCGAGTCTTTGCTCTTAACGTTGTCCTTGTTGAATCCATACGCCACCAACCGGTTTGGCCCGGCTGTGACAGTTATTTCTTCTTCAAGTGTTGCCGAGTTCTGTCCATTCAATACGTCTCCCCGCCAGACCTTGACCAACGAGCCATTTCGGAAAAGTCTCACGTCCTGGGCACCACTACCTTTCGGATTGTCTTTATCGGCTGGAGCATCCGTGACGTCTATCTTTACTTTGACTGTGCGAGACGTGATGCCTGATGCAGGGATATCGCCCGGGAGAGACAGCTTTACGACTGGTTGCCGCCGGTCCTTTTTCGAAACATCTTGAGAAACACGCGGTCGCTTACCATAAAAAATATCGGATAACAGTCCAGGATAATAAAACTCGTTGAAGAACCACTCGATCGGCGCAACATTAAAAGTCTCCTGGTTATAGCGCCAGAGAATTTGGTTCCAGGATTGGGGTGTCCCATCAAAAAGACCTTGAGGCGTCACCACCATCCATTCATCTCCCTCGTCGAGAGAGATCATCGTCAAGAGTTGTTCACCGGATTGAGCGTCCCACAGGAAGGTGCTGCCGTCTTCGCTAGCAGATGCAATGAGGCGCGCGTCCGGACTGAAATCTATCGACTCAACATTCGAGCTGTGACCTCGAAGCGTTTTTAGTTCTTTTCGAGCCGCAACATCCCAAATTTTGATCGTATTGTCTGAGCTGCTCGAGGCGAGTAGTCGACTATCACGGCTGAAGGTCACCTGCGTCACGCCTTTCCCATGACCTTTTAGCGCGCCAATCTCGCTACCTGTCGCTGCATCCCATAACTTAACCTGACCGATCGCTTCGACTTTGAAGTCTTTCATCAGGTCGTTCGGATCTTGTTGCTTTTGGCCCTTCCGCGAACCTTTCTGAGCCTGCGACATCATCGCCGCCATGTCGAAGTTTGATTTCGACTCGACACCTCCAGTAGCGATGATTCGGCCATCAGGACTAAAAGCTATGGACGTAACGTTACGGCCCACAGTACCGGCAGAGAGTGCGCCCATGGTGTTGGTCATCATCTCTGAGATTTCATTCATGTTAGGCATGGCGGCGGCAATCGCCTTCGGATTTCTCATGTTGGCAATATTCGGGAGATTGCTCATGTTGGCGAGCCGGCTCATTGGCGAGGTCGTTAAGTCGCGAATCTTGCTGCCTGAACTGACGTCCCACAACGACACCTGGCCCATCTGTTCAATCGTCCCAATCGTACGCCCATCAGAACTGAATCGCGCTTCAATAGTACTTGTGCCGGCGTTTATGGTGCGCACTTCGCGACCTGACTTAACGTCCCAGATTTTTAGGGTGCTGGTTGGAACAGATCGACCAGCCGTGATCTGATCGGGTCGAGGATTGTAAGTTGTAAGGAGCGATGTTCCATCGCTACTGAAGTGTAGATGATCTGCCATGCCCGGATCGCCCCCGGGACTCAAAGTCTGCGTTTTACGACCGCTTGCCGCATCAAAAATCTCGATCTCGGCGCTGTTTCCCTTGGTAACGGCGATTAACTTTCCATCAGGGCTTTGAACACTTCTCCAGAAATTGTCAGCAGTTGTACCAACTTTGAGTCCGCGACCAGTTCTCAGGTCCCAACGAGTCTTGCCGCCTGACGAAAGCTGATTCCCGTCAGCGCTGAACGCGACTTCATAGGCCAGGTTTGTTCGGCCGGATAACTTCGAAAGTTGTTTGCCGGAAGTGGTTTCCCAGATAACAGTCGGAGTATCAAAACCGCCGGTAACGACGTTCTTACCGTCGTCATTAAAAGCTACGTAGGAGTCTGCTCCTTGAGCCCCAAACGCGCCGCTATTCGGGACCTTGATTGTCGAGATCAGAGCTTGCGTGCTTACGTCCCAAATTTTGACGGTGTAGTTTTCAGAGAGCGCCAGCAGTTTTCCGTCACGGCTGAACTCGATTTGTGGGAAGTCTTTAGTGACTGGTCCAAGATCGCGGTCGCTTTTAGAAGATAAATCCCAAAACTTTAGATGCTTATCGTCGACGCCAGCCGCGACGGTGTGTCCATCGGGCGTGAATGCTACGTGCAGAGCGTCGATCTGTTTGTCCGGAAGTTTGTATTCTTTGGCTTCGCGACCGGTGTTGAGATCCATTAACTTAACACGCGATTCAGTTCCACCATCAATCAGAGCCAATTGGTTACCATCCGGCGTCAACGCCAGTCCGCTTCCGGTAACACTCAGTCCTGAAAGGTCAGAGCCAGACTCGATTGCACGAATCTCTTTGCCGGTTGTGGCATCCCAAATTCGAATAGCATCACTAACGCTCACTATCCGATTGTCGGGAGTGAACGCTAAAAAATAGATTCCAAAGGCCGACATTATTGAGCCTTGTGGCCCAGCCAACGACTGCAACTCGCGGCCGCTGCTCACCTCCCAAACTTTAATAACGTTATCTCCGGCCGCCACTGCGATCAGACGATTGTCTCGGCTGAAGGCAACGGACGGCGCCAGGCTGGAAGTGCTTTGGGTTCCGGTTGAAAGTTCGCGCAATTTTCGTCCAGTTGCTGTTTCCCAAAGCTTAACGGTGGAGCTGCGATAAGTACCGGTAGCGAGCAGACGTCCGTCAGGACTAAAAAGCATTTTCGTAGCGCCGAACAAATTGTTGTAGCCAGTTTGAAGAACCAGTTCCGGCTTAGCTTCGCGACCTTGCTGGCTGCCTGAGCTCGCGCTCGTAGATGTATTGCTTTGTATGCCGATACCTCGATCGTCCGGCGTGGGAGTTGGTGATGCCTGACCAAATACACTGTGTGGGGAGAACAGTAAACAAACCAAAAATAGTGAAGACAGATTCAGGGACTTGGTTGCAACTTGCATCGGGTACCTCTTATTTCTAAAACGACAGATTGTGATTCAGGACAGCAAGACTGACTCAAGACAATTTGATGTTCTCGAGTACCAAAAGACCGACTGAGATCGCTGCGAGTATAAACATTACCGGGTGAATATCTTTTCGCCTACCGACAATTAGATAAAGGCCGACATGAGAAATGAAACCCCAGAGAATACCCTGGGTAATCGACACGGTCAGGGGGATGAGGATTATAGTCAAAAACGCCGGAAGACTCTCTTCTATTCGTTCAAATCGAATCTGGCCGACACTTTTAAACATCGACGCGCCTACGAGTATCAAGACCGGCGCCGTTGCATACGGGGGAACCATTCCAGCTAAAGGCGCCAGAAAAAGGCAAGGTAAGAAACATAACGCCGTGAATACTGAAGTCAGTCCGGTACGCCCACCAACACTAATTCCGGCAATACTCTCGATATACGCGGTTCCCGAAGAACTTCCCACAACGCCGGCTCCGAGGGTTGCGACCGAGTCGACAATTAAAGCCTGTCGCAAATTGCGTGGATTTCCATTGTCGTCGAGCAGGTTTGACGCGTGCGCGACGCCGATGAAAGTGGAGATCGAGTCGAATAGATCTGTAAACAATATGGCGATGATTGCTGGTAGTAATGAAAGTTTTAAGGCTCCAAAAATGTCGAGTTTGAGAAAGACGGTGTGAAAATCCGGGGCGCTAAAAAGATGTTCCGGAGCTTTTACGAAGCCAGCAATCCAGGCGATCAGAGTCACCAAAAATATTCCGGACAAAAATGCGAACACGCTCTTTCTGATCATCAAAATAACGGTCAAGACAAATCCAGCGATAGTCAGTATAGATTTCAAGTCGAGAGCACCGAGCTTTACATAAGTGACGGGATCGGCAGCAATGAAACCGGCGTTTTTTAAACCGATAAAGGTTAGAAATATTCCGATCCCTGCGGCGGTTCCGATTCTCAGTTCGCTTGGAATCGCTTTTGCGATTGTTTCGCGGATTGGCGTGACTGAGATCAGGAGAAAAAGAACTCCTGCCCAAAAGACGATCCCGAGGGCGACCTGCCACCAGACACGTTGCGTCAAGATAATGGTGAAAGTGAAAAAGACGTTGAGACCCATTCCGGGAGCAACGGCGAACGGAAGTTTCGCGTAGACACCCATAAAAAGAGTCATCAGAAAACAGACCAGGACTGTGGCTGTCAGTACTCCGCTGAAGGCCATGCCGGTGCCCGGCGTTGAGAGTATTGAAGGATTAACAATGACGATATAGGCCATTGTGAAAAAGGTTGTGATACCGGCGATTGCTTCTGTGCGAACTGATGTTTTCTCGGGGATTGTGCTCATTCGAACCGGGGCGTCGATTGAAGTAGGAGAGCGCGAGGGAGTCTATGCTAGAAGCGCCCGTGAAGGGAAGAAGTTTGGAATATTGAGCTTTGGTCTTTGATCTTTGAACTTGATACGAACACTATCTGATAGATTCAAAGATCAAAGGCCAAAGATCAAAGGCCAAGAACGCATAAAGGCCAACTGGACATTTCGTCCGCACAGCAAACAGCCCAAAGTCCAGTTGGACTTCGGGCCGTCGCTTACGTTCAGCTTGCAGGGAGTTCCCCAACTATCTGCTCGCTGACACCTTCAGACTAAACACTGTCGTCTCGCTCGCGTGTTAGCGTGATTGAAACCTGACTAACGTCGCTTGAGTGCTAGCGTTTCAATTTGTTGGCCATTACTTGCCAGATCTTTTCCGATGGACCGCTCGGTCTTAGACTTTCTCGATTCCAGTCCATACGCGTCGCCACTGGTCCAGGCTTGAGCCAGAAAATGATGTTCGCCATAACGTCGAAATACCAGGTGGCTATCTGACTGCTCAGCTGCCACCACCGGCATCATGCGGATCATTGCGCTCCGGTTACCGTCAAGGCTGCTAATTCTGATCACCTTTTGGTCGGAAGCGGGATTGACGACCGTGACGGTGTAAGTACCAGCTGGCAAGTTTTCGTTGGCTACTGTGAAAGAGAACGGAATGTCCGCTACGAGCTGTTGATTGACAGATTGCGCGCTCGTTTTAACGGCCGAAACCAAAGTCAGAAGAATCGTGATCGCTATTGTTGTCAGGGCTTGCTTTTTCATTTGTCTACTCCTTTTTCATTCCTCTCTTCACCGGCAACCCATCCGTTGGCCAATTTATTGGCTTTTTGTCCGATTTTTGAGAGTGAATCTTTTGTTTTCGTCTCTCACTTACTTAACGCGGAGGTCCCCGACAAACTCCCTCAAACTTTTTCGCCATCCGGACGACTAATTTGTCAGGCTCAGGAACTATAGGCCCATGGTCGGTATCTGTAATGACGGTTCTCTGATTGTCCGGTGACTTAACCGTGACCGTTCGATCAATTCCATTCTTACCTTAATTTTGAATTGCCGTTGCGCGAGGCGGCGGTGTTCTGTAGATGGACTTCAATTGATTTTGTCTGGTCCGAAGTACCCTAATTAAACGTACATAGCATCTGAGCATCTATCTGTATCAAGGTTTCGAATCATGAGTACGCTTACACCAGCTTCGCCTTCACTCCAACAATTCGTATTCGATGACGTAATTGTGGATCTTGCTAATTTTCGGGTCGAGAAGGACGGCCAACTCATTGAGATCACACCAAGGGCCTTTGATGTTCTCGTCTTTCTTATTGAGAACCAGGGACGCGTAGTCGAAAAGTCAGAGTTGATCGAAGCAGTATGGAAAGAAAAGTTTGTCAGCGACAACGCTCTAAGTAGATCGATCAAAGAAGTGCGCCATGCGATTAGCGATAACGCGGAAGCTCCTCGATATATTGAGACGATTACGCGGCGAGGTTATCGCTTTATTGCGCCGGTCGCGGTCCGCGAGTTCACTCCACCGCCGCGCTCCGAAGAGTCGCCTCGTGGAGAACAGATCAACGAAGATCTTCCAGTTGCTAATACGACGCAGGCTGGCCGGCACTTTCGGGTCAATCCTACGTTCCTGCTGCTGGTCGGTGTCGCAATAGCCCTGGGAATATTCTTCGTACTGTTGAAAAGTGGAAAATTGGAGAACCTGGCTTTTGGAGGGACAAGGCCGATAGTTCTTCGTAGCGCTCAGATCACAACCTGGACCAGCCTGGACCTCTTTCCAACCTTATCGCCTGATGGAAATTCGGTTGCTTATAGTTCTGATCATAATGGCAAGTTTGAAATTTATGCGCGCGGGGTAATGCCGGGCGCGAAAGAGAATCAGCTAACTTCAGATGGGCAGCAGAACCTCCAGCCGAGTTGGTCACCCGACGGGAAGTGGATTGCTTACTACTCACAACTGCGGCGAGGTATCTGGTTAATTCCGGCCGGCGGAGGTAGTCCGCGGCAAATAGTTGACTTTGGTTCTCGGCCATCATGGTCACCGGATAGTTCGCGATTAGTTTTCCAATCGGACGGCCTCAGTGATATCAGCACGACGTCGGCTGCTGCACCGTCATCAAGTATTTGGATCGTTTCGGTCCAGGGAGGTAACGCGTCTCAACTGACGAGGCCAGGAAACCCGTTAGGCGGGCATGGTTCGCCGGTCTGGTCGCCCGACGGCAAGAGCATTGCGTTTGTGGCGAACAGCATCTCAAGCTCTAGTGTTTGGTCCATGACCGCATTTGGTGCGAACCTTAAGAGATTGACTCCGGCGGATCGAGAGTTTTTTGATCCAGTTTATGCTCCCGACGGAAAGTACATCATGGTTGTTTCAGGAGGTGTTTGGCGCATACCGCTTTCTGTTGATGGTGAACCGTCAGGCAAACCGGAACAGATCGCCAACCCTGCAATGGCCCAGGTGCGACACCTCAGTTTTTCAGCTGATGGAAAAAGAGTCGTCAGCAGTGTCGTTCGGCAAAAAGGGAATCTCTGGTCGGTGCCTGTCTCCAAGACTTCAGGAGAACGTACCGGACCGCCTGCCGCTTTCGTTGAAGACACGAGTGCAAGAAAGACGAATCCGATTTTTTCTAATGACGGAAGTAAGGTTGCTTACACCGTTTGGATAGCAGGATTTGCCGGGAGTGTTTGGACTGTTGGTAACGATGGTAACGATCGCTTCCAGGTTACTACCGACCCTAGCTCAATTGTTGGCTGGACGCCGGATGGCGATCGGCTGTTGAGCATTTCGTTTCATGATGACAGCAGCTATCTAACGACGACGGCAGTGAATACAGGAATGCAAAAGACACTGACGAAGTTGCAGCGGCACCTTCCTTTTTGCAGGTTATCGCCAGACGGTAAGACAATTGCGTTTAATGCCTACAGTGAGGGGAGTGTAAACCTCTGGTCCTATTCAGTTGATAGTGGAACTGAAAAGCAGTTGACGTTTGATAAAGAGCTTTTTGGCTTTCCCGCCTGGTCACCGGATGGAAAGTGGCTGGCGGGTGAGTTGAAACGCAATGATGACACTTACGTTGCAATCGTTCCGGCCGAAGGTGGAACTCCCGTGCAGCTAAATTCAGAGCCGGGCCAAAGTTGGACCGGGAGTTGGTCTCCCGATGGTGACAAGATCGCATTCGCAGCCTTGCGGGATGGCGTGTGGAATATCTGGTGGATTTCTGTTTCTACAAGAGTGCAGAAGCAAGTGACGAATTACACCAGGCCCAATTCATTCGTCCGATACCCAACCTGGTCTCCTCAAGGTGATCAAATTGTCTACGAATACTCAGAACTCACCGGCAACGTCTGGCTCGCCGACCTTAAATAGGGTCAGTGCCCAGGAGTGGAATGATCAGGGGGGACCTATTGATCAATGACCAATTCGATTTGCGGGTTACCTGTCTTTGCGATACCTCATGCAAATTGGCCCGAAAAAGTAGGGCTGGACAGGTACGGTACCGCGAGCGGAAGCGACCGGATGGTGCGCCCATATCACTTTTATTCTCATAGCCTCTTGAGCGTGGCATTCGGTCGCTTCGCTCGCGGTACTGTATCGGTCATTGGCTGATTCGAATAGAATCCATCGCTCAACGCTATGGGTTCTATTGGTCATCCAATTCGATTTGCGGGTTACCTGTCTTTGCGAGACCTCATGCAAATTGGCCCGAAAGAGTAGGGCTGGACAGGTACGGTACCGCGAGCGCAGCGACCGGATGGTGCACCCATATCACTTTTATTCTCATAGCCTCTTGAGCGTGGCATCCGGTCGCTTCGCTCGCGGTACTGTATCGGTCACTGGCTGATTCGAATAGAGCTCAACGCTATGGGTTCTATTGGTCATCCGATTTGCGGGTTACCTGTCTTTGCGATACCTCATGCAAATTGGCCCGAAAAAGTAGGGCTGGACAGGTACGGTACCGCGAGCGCAGCGACCGGATGTCACACCCATATCACTTTTATTCTCATAGCCTCTTGAGCGTGGCATCCGGTCGCTTCGCTCGCGGTACTGTATCGGTCATTGGCTGATTCGAATAGAATCCATCGCTCAACGCTATGGGTTCTATTGGTCATCCAATTCGA
>Ga0070681_10005161_pt1 | contig 12600 bp, 8 predicted proteins | sample KBSC83BmetaG_FD_65650 | JGI IMG/M metagenome (GOLD analysis project Ga0070681, IMG submission 65650) | Corn rhizosphere microbial communities from Kellogg Biological Station, Michigan, USA - KBS C8-3B metaG | ecosystem: Host-associated > Plants > Roots > Rhizosphere | place: USA: Michigan...
ATGTGGAAACCCAAGCCTCAAATCCACCGCGCACTCCGATTGCGTGAAGGCGCCCCGCGCGCACCGATCGCCGCGACGCACCGCGAACTCACGCGGGCTTCGTCGTATCACGAACGGTGGCTTCCGAATCGGCTCGGGCAGCCGACGCACGAGCGTCGGAAGCGCGAGGATCTGGTCTCCCTTCGCCAGTTGCGGATGCTTCAGGAGATCGATCACCTCGATGCGATATCTCCCCTGCAAATGTTCCTCGCAAATTCGCTTCAGGTTGGCGAGCGCCGCGAGCGACCGCGACGTCTGCCCCGCGATGTAGAGACGCAGCTCATAAAAGTCCGCGGCGTGGGCACGCGGGAGTCGACCGGTCGCCGCCGAGCGACGCTTGACCGGGCCGGTCATCGGCGCTTCGCGGCCGAATGGCCGCCGTTGTGGGCCGCACGCTCGGACCCCGTCATGACCCGGCCAAGCGCATCCCGCACCGGGGCGACCAACGCGAGGCCACGGCGCGACAGCATGAACTCTCGAAGCTGATTCGAGTGCGACATGCCGCGCGATTTCAGGACGTTGAGCAGGCGATTCCGTTCGCCGTTCGCCTCGACGTTCCGAAGCACCAACCACGTATCCATGAATGAGGAAATACCAACGTCGGTCGCTTCGGGATTGTTCTCGTCTGCCGCAAGCGAGGTAAAGAGGCCCGTCATACGCTCGTCTTTCATGAGATCGATCAACCGCGCCAGCATGGCCTTCACCTCAGCCGACGTGCCCACCGAGATCAGGTTGCTGATCGGGTCGACCACGACCACCCGCGGCTGAGATGCTGCGATCAGGCGGCTCATCGCATTGAGATGTCCCTCCAACCCGTTCGTCGTCGTGCGCTCGGCGTGAATCGTGAGTCGGCCGTTTCGCACCCATGGGGCGAGATCGAGACCGATCGACCGCAGGTTGCGCACGACTTGCGCGGCGGATTCCTCGAACACGAACAGCAAGGCAGACTCGCCGCGGCGGCAAGCGGCGTCCACGAAGTAGCCGGCGAGACTGGTCTTCCCCGTCCCCGCGGTCCCGGAGATGAGAATGCTGCTCTCGCGGAAGTAGCCTTTGCCGCCCAACATCGCATCCAGGTCCGAAACGCCGCTCGAGATCCGTTCGGTCGAGCCTCGGTGCTGCAGTTGCAGCGACGTGATCGGCAAGACCGAGATTCCCGATTCGTCGATGAAGAACGGCGACTCGTCGGCGCCGTGGGCCGATCCGCGGTATTTCACGACGCGAAGCCGGCGCGTCGCGTTTTGCTCGACGACGCAGTGATCGAGCAGAATGACGCAGTCGCTGATGTATTCTTCGAGTCCGTGTCGCGTCAGCCCGCCACTGCCGCGCTCACCGGTCACGATCGCGGTGACGCCCTTCACCCGCAGCCAGTTGAACAGGCGGCGCAATTCGGCGCGCATGATCCGCGCGTCAGACAATCCGGAAAAGAGCGTTTCGATCGTATCGAGAACGACCCGCTTGGCCCCGATGGAGTCGATCGCGTGACCCAAGCGGATGAACAGACCATCCAGATCGTACGCGCCGGTTTCTTGAATCTCGCTCGGTTCGACTCGCACGTAGTCCAACGCGAGCTGCTTCCTGGCGGAGAGCGCGCACGCATCGAACCCGAGCGACGCAAAATTCAACGTCAAGTCCTCGACCGTTTCCTCGAACGACATGAGCACGCCGGGCTCGTCGTACAGGCGCGCGCCATTCATCAGGAATTCCATCGCGAGAATCGTCTTACCACAGCCGGGACCTCCGCAGACGAGCGTGGGGCGTCCGCGTGGCAGGCCGCCGCCGGTGATCTCGTCCAGGCCCCGAATTCCTGTTGGGGCCTTCGGAATAGGCTGGAACCTCGCGGCGCCTGGCCCTGACTTTCGGCTCATAGGCGCCCGACGAAGCGGTTCAGAAGGTTTCCCCATGACGCCTCCCGTTGTGGGGGCGCTGCCGCAGGCCGACTCGACGGAGCATCAGACTCGAGCGGCTCACCCATCTCGCGCATCGTGCGCTGACTGGAATCTACCTCGACCGCACGGGATCCGCGACTCGACCAGCCGCGACCAGGTCCGATCGGGTGTCGAGACCGACTGCACCTCGTGTTCGGCGAGATTCCCCGCCGGCGGGACAGGGCACGAGCGTCGTCCGCCCGCGCAGCTCGTCGATGTGCATGCGGACAACCGTCGACGTCCGCTCCACCCATCGTGCGCGCGCGACTCCCACCGGAACGCGGTCGCGGAGCCGCATGATGCCACGCAACGCGGCCAAGTCGTCGTCGGCCGAGCCGGTGTGCTCGGTCCCGTAGCACGCGCCGCGCGCGACGACACTCATCACGTGAGTCTGATCGATGGTCTCAGTGATCGAGATCGTGACCCACGAGTTGTGGCCGAGCGCGTGACGCAGCGCGTTGTCCGCTCGGAAGTAGAGCCACCCGTCGGCGAACGCGAAACGGATCGGCAGCGTGTCGACATGCGTCCGCCGGATGAGCGAGAGGTGCCCGAAGCAGGTGCGCGCGAGCAACGCCCGGCATACAGTGCTGGAGAGCAACGTCGGAAACGGCGGGGGGGTAAGAACGTGGCTAGTGCCTGGCATCGGACTCGTGGACGAGAGGCGACCACGAACACTCGCATGCCTCATGCCGATTCGCCGCGCGCGCGGCCGCTCGCCACAGGGTCCGACGTGCGTCTCCGAGGTGTCGAACGGGATGACCCGTGTCTGTCGCAGCAGTTACGGCCCGCGCACGAATCTGCGTTGCGATCATGCGGGAAGCGACGCGGCAGATGCTTGCGGCAGGAGCGTCGCCGAGCGCCATCGCTCTCGCCCCGACGGGGTGTGTAGTGAATCATTCGGCGTGTCTCGGCGACAATCGACAAAACATCGTCACCGGACAGCCGCATTCGAGCATGCTCATGGAGAAGGTGGGCCAAAGCGTCGCCCGCGCTTCGCTCGAGGCGGCGCGCTCAGGATGACTCGATCGTGCCGGGCGATGCTCACCGCCTCGACCAGCTCAGTGACACCGGCCGTTGTCGAGGTCGCCGGCAAGGACCCATGTTCACTCCGCGCGGAGTCTGGCGGCACTTCATGTTGACTCGTTCTGCACGTATGTCAGCGGGTCCCATCGCCCGTCGCTCCGGCTCGACAGGTTGCGCGTGAGGCGTGCGCGCCAATCCGGGAAGGATCTCTCATGCGGCATCGCGTCACTCGTCGATGGAACGGGTGCGGAGTGGGCAGCAACCTGGGCCGGCGTCGCGAGTGGACCGTGCAACAACGAGCGAGCGTCCCTGGTTGCATCGATGCGATTGGCCGCGGTTCGCGGCGCGAGCGTGGAAGCATGCGGCCGATCCATGGTGCCTCCGAGACTGCGAGGGCGGGCTGACCGGGGGCGGCTCGGGGGTCCGCGCGCGCGATGTCGACACGGAGGCCTAAGGGAGCGGCGAACCCGCCGCTCACCAGCTATGAGTCTAATCTAATCGATTCGCCTCTGCGTCGTCATGCCGATGCCGCATCGTCCGGATCACGTCTCCGTCGCGGCGCGAAACGCCGTGATGTAGGCCTCAACGAATGCTTCGGCCGTAGCATTCGGTCCCTTCCACTCCAATTGTTCCGGCGTCGCTTGCACTCCGTGCCATTCGGAGCTCCCATCGGCTCGGCGAATCAGCCCCTCGAGAGTGAACGACTCCCGCCGGGTGCGCAGGAGTGGTTCGGGATCCAGACCGTACCGCTCGCGGAGAATCTCCGCGACGCGCGACGCGAATGCGTCGAAGAGCTCGCTCGCAGTCTTAGCCATGTCCGCCTCTCGTGGTTCGCTGCAGAGCCACGCGAGCCGGCGCCGCGGCATCATCCTGCAGTCGTTCATTGGCAAACGCGCCGAGCAGGCGAGCCGCCGTGTCGAAGTGCTGCTCGACGTTGAAGGCTTTCGGATCAATCACGGCCTGAAGAGCGCAGCCATGGATGAGGCTCACCGCCACGGCCGCGACAACATCCGGGGTCCCGGTCGCGACATCGCGCAGCCTGTTCGTGCCGCGTCGCCGCGTCGTGGCTCCGTCGTAGGCGGCGGCCTTTCCCATGGCGCGAAACGCCGCGCGGTATCGCTCGAGCGCCGCGCTCACCCTGCGCCGAATGATCGCGTTGCGAACGCCCAGCGCCCAGTACTCGAGAAAGAGGCGAAACTGACGCGGATCATTGGACAGGCGTTCCATCTCGGTACGCAAGAGCGAGCGCAGGCGATCCGCGGGTCGCCCCAGGCGCTCGACCTCATCGGGAACGCGGAGCACGGTCGTCGCGTCGAGGACGCTGTCGAGCAGCGACATGACCAACGCATCGCGACGATTGAAATGGAAGAGGACGGTCCCGTGGCTCACCGCCGCACGGGTGGCGACCGCACGGACGGTGAGTGCCTCGACCCCCCGGCGCGACGCGACATCGTACGCGGCGCGCAGAATGTCTTTCCGGCGGTGTTCCTCAGGAGCTTTCTGCCCAGGCATGAGAAGTCTCGTACTGCCGACAGTCGCCCGCTTCAGTCCATCCCGGTCATGGTGCCGCCTTTCTCTGTCGTGTGCTCCACCACCGTGCATTCCGTCGTCAACAGGAGTCCCGCGATCGACGCCGCGTTTTGCAGCGCCATACGCGTGACCTTCGTCGGATCGATGACACCCGCTTGGATGAGGTTCTCGAAGGTGTCGGTGAGAGCATTGTACCCGAACGCATCATCTTTCGACGAGCGCACCCGCTCGATGACGATCGACCCTTCGCCGCCGGCATTCTGCACAATCATGCGCAGCGGTTCCTCGATCGCCCGGCGCACGATCTCGACGCCGATCTGCTCTTCCGAATCTTGGAGCTTGAGACGCTTGAGCGCGCCCTGTGCCCGAATGAACGCGACGCCACCGCCGGTCACGATGCCTTCCTCCACGGCGGCACGCGTGGCATGCAAGGCGTCCTCGACGCGCGCTTTCTTTTCCTTCATCTCGCTCTCCGTCGCCGCGCCGACGTTGATGATGGCGACACCGCCGGACAGTTTCGCGAGCCGCTCCTGGAGCTTCTCCTTGTCATAGTCGGATGTGCTCCTCTCGATCTCCGCCTTCAACTCCTTGATGCGCCCCCGTATGTCAGCTTCCGTGCCGGCGCCGTCCACCAACGTCGTGTTGTCCTTATCGACGACGACGCGCTTGAAGCGTCCCAGGTCCGCAACGGCCGTATTCTCGAACTTGAGTCCGATGTCCTCGCTCACGACCACGCCGCCACTGACGACGGCGACATCCTGGAGCATCGCTTTGCGGCGGTCGCCGAAGCCGGGTGCCTTCACGGCACAGACGCGGAGCGCGCCACGCAGCTTGTTGACGACGAGCGTCGACAGCGCCTCACCCTCGATATCCTCGGCGATGATGAGCAGCGGACGGCCCTGCTGCGCCACCATCTCGAGCACCGGAAGCAGATCCTTCATCGACGCGATCTTCTTGTCGTGGATGAGAATGAACGCATCCTCGAGAACCGCTTCCATCTTCTCCGGATCCGTCACGAAATACGGCGAGACATACCCGCGGTCGAATTGCATGCCGTCGACCGCTTCGAGCGTCGTGTCCAACCCGTGTGCTTCCTCGGCCGTGATGACGCCGTCTTTCCCGACCTTCTCCATCGCCTCGGCGATGAGGTCGCCGATCTCTGGATCATTGTTGGCTGAGATGGTGCCGATTTGCGCGATCTCTTTCTTGCCGCCAGTCGGCACGCTGATCTTCTTCAACTCCTCGACGACGGTCGCGACCGCGCGATCGATGCCGCGCTTGAGGGCCATTGGGTTCGCGCCCGCGGTGACATTCTTGAGTCCCTCGCGGAAGATTGCCTGGGCGAGCACGGTCGCGGTGGTGGTGCCGTCGCCGGCAAGATCACTGGTCCTGGTCGCCACTTCCTTCAGCATCTGCGCGCCCATGTTCTCGAGGGGATCGGTCAGCTCGATCTCCTTCGCCACGGTGACGCCATCTTTGGTCACCGTCGGCGCGCCGAATCGCTTCTCGATGACGACGTTTCGTCCCTTCGGGCCGAGGGTGACTTTCACCGTATCAGCGAGTTGATCGATGCCGCGCTTGAGGGCTGCACGCGCATCGGTATTGAAGTGCAGGTCCTTGGCGGCCATAACGCGTCCTTGCGATGAGGTGTGAAATGCCTGTGCGGTCGGGCTCCGGGCGCGGAGGGGCGTCACCAATCGGCGCGCCGCCCACGCCCCGAAGAGTTCAGATGATGACCGCGAGGACGTCGGACTCGCGGAGGATGAGCAACGGCTCACCATCGATGGTGACCTCGGCGCCGGTGTATTTCCCGTACAGCACCTTGTCACCCACTTTGACGTCCATGGGCACGCGCCTGTCCTTCTCGAAGCGGCCCGGCCCCACCGCAACGACCTCGCCGTGCTGCGGCTTTTCTTTCGCGCTGTCCGGGATGTAGAGGCCGCCGCGCATTGGCTGCGCCTCCGCCAGCGCCTTGACGGCGACGCGATCAGCAAGCGGGGTGACGCTGACGGACGTCCCTGTGGTGGTCATGCGACTGCCTCGGCGAGGGAACACCGTGGAAAGCGTCACGCGGCGTATTGACCAATTGGTCAAGAATGAATGCTAGCGCGTATTGACCACGTGGTCAACAAACACTTGCGCGAGCGCGGCACGGGGCCAACGATTCCCCGTCCCATCTGTTGCTACGGCGCGTCGTGATCCGTGGATCGCTGCATCCGCCGGTCCGACAACACCTGCGGCGTGTGACACGCCGGCGCCTCGACGATCAAGCGTTGGGTGCCCTCCGCGGGAGCCGCGCAATCGCAGATGACGATGCACGGCTGCGGACGCGCGCACGAGAGCCACGGTTCCTCATCGCCCGACGGGCACACCGGGGTGAAGCCGCACGATGCGACCAAGTCGCCGACGATGTCCGTGAACAGAGCGTTGGAGGATGCTGACCGGGACGGCACTCGAAAGTCCGGCGCCCAGCGTGGGCGGCAGCAGACGCGGGCGGGAGTGGTGCTACGACCACTCACCAGTTTTCTAATGATGGCGGCAAGCGCGCGCCGGCGCTATGTTTCATTCAAGCACACACGCGCCGTGCGCGTCGACAAGTCCGAATTCTCGGGGGCCTGCCAAAATTGCGAGCGGGCCCTTTTTGCGTTCGGCAGCAAGCTTCCCGCAACCTTGAGGACGGTGTGAGAGACAAAGCATCGGACCAAGCACAACCGCGCCGAGCGAGGCAGCGATAGCCACTCGATGCCTCGACACGGAGAGCCCTTCGGCGCAACACGACTGGCGGCACATGCCGGCATTCTCGCGCGGCGCCAAACGATTGCTGCGACGCACCGAAACAGTTGGCTCGCGCGCCGACGACGCGGACCCCTCCTCTCTCGGTTGACCGCAACGGAGCAGGCGCTCGTCACAGCGCGCGACACGCTCGCGCGCGCGTCGGCAGCTGGAACCGAGGTGAGTCCGGCGGGCGCGTGGCTCCTCGACAATTTCTTCGTCGTGCTGGAACAGGTCCCCGAGATTCGCACGACGCTGCCGGTCGGCTATTACCAAGAGCTCCCGAAGCTCGATGGAGACGGCCCGTTCGCCGGCTACCCGCGGATCTACGAGATCGTCAGCGAGCTGATCGCGCACACCGACGGACGACTCGACGAGCCGAGCGTCGCCCTGATGATTCGCGAGTATCAGCGGGTCACGGCGCTGACGCTCGGCGAGCTCTGGGCCATCCCGGCGATGCTGCGGATGGGATATCTCGAGAACATTCGTCGCATGGCGCTCCGCGCCGCGCGTGACGTCGACGAACGCGCCCTGGCCGACAGTTGGGTGTCGCGATTGCTGGGCGCGCAGGACGTCGGGGACATGACCGGAGGCTTGTCCGCGTTCGTGCATCGTGGCCCGCGGCTGACACCAGCATTCCTCACGCGCTTTCTCCAACAGATCCGCAGTCGACGATCGGATTTCACGCCGCTGTTGTGGCTCGAGCAATGGGTCGCCGAAGATGTGATGACCGTTGAAGACGCGGCGCAGCGATCAGCGCAGGAACTCGCGCTCACGCAACTGGTGATGGCCAACTCCATCGCCAGCTTGCGTTCCGTGGCGCGAATCGACTGGACCGCATTTGTCGAGTCGGCGAGCGCGACTGAATCCGTTCTCCGCACTGACCCATCGGGGACGTACGCCGAGATGACGCGTGCGACGCGCGATCGCTACCGACACGCAGTCGAGCGCATCGCGCGAGGAACCGGGCAACCGGAACCCGCAGTCGCCGGCGCTGCGATTGTCGCGGCTCGCGCGAGCGCGGACGCATCCGGCGCCGGCGCTCGCGAATCGCACGTCGGCTATCACCTCGTTGGAGACGGACGGCGTGCATTCGAGCGCGTCGCCGGCTACGTCGGCTCGCCGCGTGCGCGAATCAGCGATTGGGTGCTTGCGCATCCGGGCCCGTGCTACTTCACTGCCCTGGCCATCGCCACTGCCGTCGTGCTGGTTTTGCTCGTCGCGCCGCTCTCCGTCACCGCGCTCGGGAGCGTGCACGCGGCCTGGCTCGCCGCCGCGTTCCTGCTCGCGCTCCTCCCCGCCACCGACGTCGCGCTCGCGATCGTTCATCAAGCTGTGAACGTCTTCGTGCCGCCAGCTCGACTCGCGCGGCTCGACTTTGACCGCGCCGTGCCGGAACGCGATCGCACCACGGTCGTCGTGCCGCTTCTCGTCGGAAGCGTGGAGGCCGCCGCGGAGGCGCTCGCACACATCGAGGTCCAATACCTCGCCAATCGCGATCCGCAAATCCGTTTCGCGCTGCTGAGCGACTTTCCCGATGCGCCTGCAGAGATCGAGGCCGCCGACGAGGCAGTCACGACGGCGCTCGTCGATGGCATTCGCGCGCTCAACGTCGTCCACGGCGGCGACGCCGATGACCACGATTCGCCGTTTTATCTGCTGCATCGGCAGCGGCGCTGGAATGCGGTCGACGCGACCTGGATGGGATGGGAGCGGAAGCGCGGCAAGCTCGTGGACTTCAATGCGTTCATCAGAGGGACCGGCGACCGCGCGTTCTCGATCGTGGAAGGCGACGTGGCGTGGCTGCGCGGAGTTCGCTGCGTGATCACGCTCGACGCCGATACGATGCTCCCGCGCGGCGCCGCCGCGGCGCTCATCGGCACGATCGCCCATCCATTGAATCGCGCTGAATACGACGTCCAACGTGGTCGCGTCGTCCGCGGCTATGGAATCCTGCAGCCGCGCGTTGGCGTGTCGTTGGCGAGCGCGAGCCAGTCACGATTCGCAGCCATCTACGCCGGGCACCCGGGCGTCGATCCCTACACGACCGCGGTCTCGGACGTCTATCAGGATCTGTTCGGCGAAGGCTCGTTCACCGGAAAGGGCATCTACGACGTCGATGTATTTCGTCAGGCGACGGACGGCCGCTTTCCCGAACATTCGCTGCTCAGCCACGACCTGATAGAAGGCGCGTTCGCGCGCGCCGGTCTTGTGACCGACATCGAAGTGTTCGATGACTACCCGACGCGATATCTCACGTCGACTCGTCGCGCGCACCGATGGATTCGTGGTGACTGGCAGCTCGTGCGCTGGTTGGCATCGCGGGTGCCTGGAACAAGCGGATCGAATCTCGATCCGTTGTCCGCGCTTTCGCGGTGGAAGATCGCCGACAATATGCGGCGTAGCGTGACACCGATCGCCATTCTCGTTTGGCTCGTCGCCGGCTGGACCGTGCTCCCCGGATCACCGTTGGCGTGGACAGTCGCGGCCATCGCGGCGTTGAGCGCACCGTGGATCACACCACTTGCCGTTGCGGCGTTCCGTCCGCCACGTCGTCAGAGCTGGCAACCGTACTACATCGCCCTCGGGCGCGACACGTGGCGCTCACTCGTGCAAGTCTGGCTTTCGTTCGTGCTGCTGCCCGACCAGACGCTGCTGGCGAGCGATGCCATCCTCCGTACCTTCGCGCGACTGGTCGGTGGCCGACGGCGAATGCTCGAGTGGCAAACGGCGTCGCACGCTGAACGAACAACCGGGTACGACAGGTCAGCCGTCTGGCAGAGAATGTGGCCGGCCGTCTTGGGCGCAGCGGGGATCATGTCCTTCGTCGCCTGGCGCACCGCGCCCAAGCTCGGCAATGGACCCAGTGCGTGGATCAGCGGCGCAGCGTGGGCAGGGCTATCGCTCGCATGGCTGCTCGCGCCCGAGGTCGCAATCGCGCTCAGCGCGCCGCTCACGCGCGCGAAACTCGTGCTCGACACCGACCAGCGCGCGACCGCGCTACGGTACGCGGTGCGTCACTGGCGCTTCTTCGATCGCTTCGCAACGGCCGAAACGCAGTGGCTCATTCCCGACAACTTTCAGGAGACGCCCGAGCCGGTCGTCGCGTCGAGGACGTCGCCGACGAACATCGGCCTGCAGCTCCTCGCCACGATGTCAGCCTGTGACCTCGGGTTCCTCACACGCGCTGAAATGCTCGACCGGCTGGAGCGCGCGTTCGATGCGATGGATCGGATGTCTCGCGTCCGCGGACATCTATATAACTGGTATGACGTGGGCGATCTGCGCGTGCTCGATCCGCCGTACGTGTCGACGGTGGACTCGGGCAACCTCGCGGGTCACCTCGTCGCGCTCGCCCAGGGCTGCCTCGCCCTCGCCGACGCGCCCGTCGACGACGACACACACCTGTGGGCAGCGCTCGACGCGGAAGGACTCGAATTCACCGCACCGGAGACACTCAGCCGCGCGCCGGACGGTGCCTCATGGGTCGGTGAGCGATTGGTCGCGTACGAGACGGTCATTCTCGACCTGCGCCGCCGAGCGACGGTCGCCGTGAGCTCGCCGGACATTGCCGCGACGATGCTGTGGGGACGCCAACGCCTGGAGGCCGCGTCAGCGGCTCTGTCGGCATTTCAGCTCAACGCCGACGACGACGCGCGCATGTCGCTGCGGGGGGCGGCGCGGGCATCACTCGGTGCGGCCGCGTTGGTCGATCGGCTCGAGGCACTGGCGCGACGCGCGCGAAACCTCGCAATGGGCATGGACTTTTCCCTCGTCTACGACCCACAGCGGCGGCTTCTCGCCATCGGCTACGACGCGCGCTCGGGACGCCTCGACGAGTCGTCCTACGATCTGCTCGCATCCGAATCTCGGTTGGCGAGCTTCATCGCCGTCGCGAAAGGCGACGCCGCGACCGAGCATTGGTTCCGCCTTGGCCGTTCGCTGACCGTCGCCGACGGCGCGACGGCGCTCGTGTCGTGGAGCGGAAGCATGTTCGAGTATCTGATGCCGCTCCTCGTCATGCCCACACGTCCGTTCTCGCTGCTCGATCAGACGTGCCAGGCAGCTCTCAAACGACAGATCGCGTTCGCGCGCGCTCGCGGCGTGCCCTGGGGAATCTCGGAGTCGGCGTACAACGTGCGCGACCGACACGACACGTATCAGTATCGCGCCTTCGGTGTCCCTGACCTGGCCCTCAAACGCGGCCTGGGATCGGATCTCGTCGTAGCGCCATACGCCACGGCACTCGCCGCGGCGATCGACGCACACGATGCACTGCGAAACCTGGGCGCGTTGGAGCACGAGGCCGCGCTCGGCGCGTACGGGTTCTATGACGCGCTCGACTACACGCGCGTCGCTCCGGGCGAGCGTGTGGCGATCGTCCGGACTTTCATGGCGCATCACATCGGCATGAGCCTGGTTGCGCTCGACAATGCATTGAGCATCGGGACGTCGGAGCCGGACGGGATCTGGCAACGCCGCTTCATGGCTGACGCCGTCGTCAGAGCCAACGCCCTCCTGCTCGATGAACGCGTCCCGCGCCGCTATGTCCCGGGGCCGTCGCAGGCGAACACGCCGGAGGCGCCATCCGAAGCCGCGACTTCGGTGCACATCAACGTGCACGAGGTGGACACACCGCACACGGCCGAGCCACACATCGCGCTCCTCGGCGGCACCGGGTACAGTGTGTTGCTCACGAACGCCGGCGGCGGCCACAGTCGCGCCGGCGGCGTGGACGTGCTCCGCTGGCGCGCCGACGCGACGCAGGACGACACCGGTCAGTGGATCTATCTCAACGATCTCACCGCCGGTACGCTCTGGTCCGCCGCGCACCAGCCGGTGCGTGCAACGCCGTCGTCGTATCGTGCCGCGTTCGCGAGCGATCGTGTCGTCTTCACTCGCCGCGACGGCGCAGTCGATACGCGCACCGAAATCGTCGTCATGGCCAGCGACCACGCCGAGATCCGGCGGGTGACGCTCGTCAACCGGTCCCACGTCGCGCGCGACATCGAACTGACGAGCTACGGTGAAGTCGTACTGTGTCCCGCGGCCGCCGACCGCGCGCATCCGGCGTTTCAGAAACTCTTCGTCGAGACCGAATGGGTACCGGGGGCCACGCTGCTGGCCAGCCGGCGTCCGCGATCTAGCGACGAGACGTGGCCCTGGTGCGCGCACGTTGTTGCAACGGGACCCGAGCGTATCGGGGACGTGAGCTACGAGACGGACCGCGCGCGTTTTCTCGGTCGTGGCCGCACCGTGCACTCACCCCGGGCGCTCGACTCCGGCGTGTCCCTTTCCGGAACGGTCGGCG
>Ga0070681_10005165_pt1 | contig 12597 bp, 8 predicted proteins | sample KBSC83BmetaG_FD_65650 | JGI IMG/M metagenome (GOLD analysis project Ga0070681, IMG submission 65650) | Corn rhizosphere microbial communities from Kellogg Biological Station, Michigan, USA - KBS C8-3B metaG | ecosystem: Host-associated > Plants > Roots > Rhizosphere | place: USA: Michigan...
CGTTCCACGGTGCCGTCGGTGACGCGGCAGCCGGCGACCTTGCCGACCTTGGAAATGTTGAACACTTCCAGGATCTGGGCGTTGCCGAGCATGGTTTCGCGCAGCGTCGGCGCGAGCAGGCCCGACATCGCCTTTTTGATGTCGTCGACCAAGTCGTAAATAATGTTGTAGTAGCGGATCTCGATGCCGTTGCGCTTGGCGGCGGCCGCGGCTTCCTTGTTGGCGCGAACCGAGAAGCCGATGATCGCGGCGTTGAAACCTTCCGCCAGCGTGACGTCGGATTCGGAGATGCCGCCGACGCCCGCATGCAGGATGCGCGCTGCGACTTCGTCGGTGCCGAGCTTTTCCAGCGAGCCCAGGATCGCTTCGAGCGAGCCCTGCACGTCGGCCTTCACGATCAGCGGGAATTCCTTGCGGCCCGCGGTCTTGAGCTGCGACATCATCTGTTCGAGCGAGCCGCGCATGCCGGAGATCGAGGCGGCGGCGTTTTCGCGCTTCTGGTGGGCGCGATAGCTCGTGACCTGACGGGCGCGGGCTTCGTTCTCGACCACGGCGAGGCGATCGCCGGCTTCCGGCGGGCCGTTGAAACCGAGCACTTCGACCGGGACCGACGGTCCGGCCGCGGTGAGGTTCTCGCCCTGGTCGGAAATCAGCGCGCGGACGCGGCCCATTTCGGCGCCGGCGACGATGATGTCACCGACCTTGAGCGTGCCGCGCTGGACCAATACGGTCGCGACCGGGCCGCGGCCGCGATCGAGCTTGGCTTCGATCACGGTGCCTTCTGCGGGGCGTTCCGAATTGGTCTTGAGGTCGAGCAATTCGGCTTGCAGCGCAATCATCTCGAGCAGCTTGTCGAGGTTGGTCTTGTTCTTGGCTGACACCTCGACGTCGACGACGTCGCCGCCGAACGATTCGACCTGCACTTCATGTTGCAGCAGTTCGGTGCGCACGCGCTCCGGCTTGGCGTCGGGCTTGTCGATCTTGTTGATCGCCACGATCATCGGAACCTTCGCCGCCTTGGCGTGGTTGATCGCCTCGATGGTCTGCGGCATGACGCCGTCATCGGCCGCCACCACCAGGATGACGATGTCGGTGACCTTGGCGCCGCGGGCGCGCATCGCGGTGAACGCGGCGTGGCCGGGGGTGTCGATGAAGGTGATCTTCTTGCCGCTTTCCGGCGAGGTCACCTGATAGGCGCCGATATGCTGGGTGATGCCGCCGGCTTCGCCGGAGACCACGTTGGCGTGGCGCAGCGCGTCGAGCAGCGAGGTCTTGCCGTGGTCGACATGGCCCATCACGGTCACGACCGGCGAACGCGGCTCGGTATCGCTGGCATCTTCAACGATGTCGAACAGGCCTTCTTCGACGTCGGAGGCGGCAACGCGCTTGACGCTGTGGCCCATTTCCTCGGCGATCAGCTGCGCGGTGTCGGCATCGATCACGTCGGTGATCTTGTGCATCGCGCCCTGCTTCATCAGCAGGCGGATGACGTCGACCGCGCGCTCGGTCATGCGGTTGGCGAGTTCCTGGATCGTGATGGCTTCGGGGATCGTCACTTCGCGAATGAGCTTTTCCTTCGGCTCGTTGGCGGCGTGTCCCTTCAGGCGCTGGGTGCGGCGGCGGAACGAGGCGATCGAACGCTCGCGTACGTCGTCGGCCGTGAGCGCGGTGACCAGCGTCAGGCGGCCGCGGTCCTTTTGCGGGCCGGGCTTGTGGGTGGTCTTCGGCGGAACCACGGGGCGCATGGCGCCGCCGGGGCCGCGACGGATCTGGCGCGGACCTTCATCCTCGTCGGACGCATCGGCTGCGACGCCGGGGGCGCGCGCCGGCGGCACGGCCGCGGTCGTTGCGGGCCGGGCGCCGGCCGGCCGGGGCGCGCCGGGGCGGGCGGTCGCCGGAGCCGCGGCGGTCTTGGCTTCAGCCTCGCCGAAACGCTTCTTGGCCTCGATTTCAGCCTTGCGCTTGGCTTCTTCTTCAATCCGGTGGCGATCTTCCTCGGCCTTGCGGCGGGCTTCGGCGGCTTCGCGTTCGGCCTGCTCGATGCCTTCCTTGCTCGAGCGGCGCTTGGCCTCTTCCTCGGCGATCCGCCGCTCTTCGACTTCACGGACCTTGGCGTCGGCCAGCGCGCTGGCGCGCGCGGAGCGCTCGTCTTCGGTCAGGGTGCGCAGCACGACGCCGGAACCGCTGCGGGGGGCGGCGGATGCGGGGCGGGAGAGCGGAGCCTTGGCGACGGGAGCCGCAGCCGGCTTCGGCGCGGCTGCGACCGGCTCGGGCGCATGGGTTTCGGTCGCCGGCGCGTCGCCGCCGACGCGGCGCTTGCCGCGCTTTTCGACCACGACCTGCTTGGTCCGGCCGTGGCTGAAGCTCTGGCGCACGGTGCCGGTTTCGACACGCGGCTTGAGCGTCAGGGTCTTGCTGACACTCAAAGTCTTGTCGCCAGGCGTTTTGGTATCAACCATTCAGCAGTCCTAATCTTGTTGCGTGGTGCGCATCCGCACCGTCTTTGAAGCTGTCTTCGTTAGTCAGAATTTCTGGCCGCATTGGCGGTCTTGTCGGCATCGGCCATCCGGTATCGGACCAGGATTTGGCAGCGCGACAGGAACGTCTTGCTCGCCGGGCCCGCGAGCAGGGCAGCATGTATCACATTTGACCGCCCCAGTGCCAAATCCAATTGTTCGGACGCTAAAACAGTAACGATCGGGAAAACCGGCGATTCACCGGAATTCCCGCCTCTCTGGCCGATGATCGCGTCCAATTTGCGGATTCCGTCGGCGGCGCCGTCGGAAGCGTGGATCAGGGCTGCGGCCTGGCCATGCTGGAGCGCGCCCTCGACCTTGCTGAAGCCGGAAACCACCTGGCCGGCTTTGGCGGCCATGGCCAGTGCGTCGGAGCAGCTCCGAACCAGCAACGCCTCGGTATCGTCGGGAAGGGTCGCCGCCGCCCGGACCTGGCGCTTGAACCCCTTGCTAAATTGGTTACGCCGCACCGCTTCCGCAACGGTCCGGTGTGAGGCCGAGACCCAGAGGCCGCGGCCGGGCAGTTTTCGCTTTAAATCGGGGATTACTTCGCCCGCGGGCGAGACGACGAACCGGATCAGCTCGTCGATCGGGCGTACCTCGCGGCTGACCGCGCACATCCGCATGGTCGCGGACTTGTCGGTCCGCGGCCCATTGTCGAGATCGGGGTCAGCCAAAGCGAGCATGCCTGTTCGGTCACTCCAGTCATCTGCGCACGGGATGCGCGCAGAAACAGTATCGGATGGTGCGGAACACCCGCACTACGCCGTTTCGTCTTCAGCGGCCTCGGCCGCTTCAGCCTGCTTGGCGAGGTCGGCTTCGGTGATCCAGCCGGCAATGACGCGCGCCTGCATGATCATGCGCTCGGCATCGTCGCGCGAGGTCTCGTTGGCGTCGAGAATGCCGGGGTGCTTGGTCGGCTCTCCGCCTTCCTTGCGCTCGGTCCAGCCGACCAGGTCGTCGGTGGCACAGCCTGCCAGATCCTCGACCGACTTGATGTCGTTCTCGCCGAATTTCACCAGCATTTTCGAGGTTACGCCGGGCACCGTCTTCAAAGCGTCATCCACGCCGAGTTCCTTCCGCTTGTTTTCCAGCTCTGTTTCGAGCTGTTCCAGATATTCTCTTGCACGACTCTGCAGTTCGTTGGCGGTCTCGTCGTCGAAACCTTCGATGCCCGCCAGCTCCTTGGCGTCGACCAGCGCGAGTTCCTCCACCGAGGTGAAGCCTTCCGAGGCCAGCAACTGTCCGACCACTTCGTCGACGTTCAGCGCTTCCATGAACACCCGCGTCGAGTTCTCGAAATCGGCCTGGCGGCGCTCCGACTCTTCCTGCTCGGTGAGGATGTCGATGTCCCAGCCGGTCAGTTGCGAGGCGAGCCGCACGTTCTGGCCTCTGCGGCCGATCGCCAGCGAAAGCTGGTTGTTGGTGTCGGGCACCACGACCTCGATCCGCTCGCGCTCTTCGTCGATCACGACCTTGGCGACTTCGGCAGGCGCCAGCGCGTTGACGACAAAGGTAGCGATGTCGGGCGACCACGGAATGATGTCGATCTTCTCGCCCTGCAATTCGTTGACCACCGCCTGCACGCGCGAACCGCGCATGCCGACGCAGGCGCCGACCGGATCGACCGAGGAATCCCTTGAAATGACGCCGATTTTCGCGCGCGAGCCGGGATCGCGGGCGACCGCCTTGATCTCGACGATGCCGTCATAGATCTCCGGCACTTCCTGCGCGAACAGCTTTGCCATGAACTGCGGATGGGTGCGCGAGAGGAAAATCTGCGGCCCGCGGGTTTCGCGGCGGACATCGAAGATGTAGGCGCGCACGCGGTCGCCGTTGCGGAACACTTCGCGCGGCAGCATTTCGTCGCGGCGCACGATGGCTTCACCGCGGCCGAGATCGACGATCACGCTGCCATATTCGACGCGCTTGACGACGCCGTTGACGATGTCGCCGATGCGGTCCTTGAATTCCTGGTACTGCCGGTCGCGCTCGGCCTCGCGCACCTTCTGCACGATCACCTGCTTGGCCGATTGGGCTGCGATGCGGCCGTATTCCAGCGGCGGCAGGGTGTCGGCGATGGTGTCGCCGACCTGGGCGCCCGGGTTGGCGCGCTGCGCGTCCGCCAGCGAAATCTGGTTCGACGAGTTCTCGACCAGCTCGACCACCAGCATGTGGCGCGACAGCCTGAGCTCGCCCTTCTTGGCGTCGATCTCGGCGTGAACGTCGGTCTCGCTGCCGTAGCGGGCGCGGGCCGCCTTGGCGATGGCGTCTTCCATCGCCGCGATCACGATCGAACGGTCGATCGATTTTTCGCGGGCGACCGCGTCCGCGATCTGCAGCAGTTCGAGTTTGTTGGCACTGACTGCCATGACCTAGTCTCCTTCGGTAGGATCGAATTCGCCGCCGGGCAGACCCTGCGCGGCGAGGCGGTGTTTCTTGGTATTCTTCGGCAGCGGCTTCTTCAGCGGCTTCGATTTCGGTTTGTTGCTCTTGGTCGGATCGCTGCGCTTCGCATGCGGAGGAGGTGGCGGCGCGATTCCAAGACTCTGCTTCAACTCGCGCTCGGCCTGCTTGCCGCGTCGCATTGATTCCGCGATCAACTCGTCGGTCAGCACCAGGCGTGCATCGGAGATGTCTTCCATCACCAGCAACACGTCGTCATCTTCGCTGGTGCGGACGCCATCTGGATGCAGCCGCACGGCGTCGCCCTCGACGCCGGCGAGGTGTCCACGGAAACGTTTGCGGCCCTGATGGGCGACCGCCATCTCGACCTTGACCAGATGGCCGGCGTAACGCTCGAAGTCGGACCGGCGCACCAGCGGGCGGTCGATGCCCGGCGAAGAAATTTCCAGCCGGTAGGCCTTCTCGATCGGATCGGCGATATCGAGTACCGGCGACAACGCCCGCGAGATTGCCTCGCAATCCTCGAGCTGCATCGTGCCGTCGGGCCGTTCGGCCATGATCTGGACCGTGCAGCCGGCCTCGGCGGAGATCTTGATCCGGACCAGCCGGTAGCCCAGCCCCTGCAACACCGGTCCGGCCACCGCCGACACCCGCGCGGCCACGCCCGGCTCGACGACGAGACGGGGTTCGGCCAACAGGTCGATATCCACGGAACCAGTAGTTGGATCGGTCATGTCTAGGGTCAAAAGCGTCTTATTTACAAGGGTTTATGTCGGGTTCAATTGCACCCGGCCGGCTCCCTGAATTTAGCCTTTCGCCCGTTTGCGGGCTAGGGTCGTTCAGGTAATAAAAAAGAGCGGGTCCGGAAGGGCCCACTCTCGATACGCGATCGTATGAGAACTTAAGTTGCCGCGGATATAGCGGTTTTCCCGCAATCCGGCAAGGCCTGCGCGCCGTCAGCAGGCGATTTTGCGGGGTTTCCCGGGATACCGCAAAACCTAACCCTTCGTTCACCTGCGATGCCTAGATTGCCCGAAAACCAGCCAATTCGGCCGGTTTGGATGGGTTGATGACCACCGCGGCAACGCTGATCCCGGAACTCGACGACATTGTCCGGCGCGGCGACCCAAAACGCCGGGCTGACGCCGCGCGGCGGGTCGGCGAACTATTCCTGCAGGGTGCGGCGAGTTTCCGTGCCGATCACGTCGATCTGTTCGACGGCGTCCTGACCAGCCTCGTCCCGCATGCCGAACTTGCCGCGCGCGCCAATCTCGCCGAGCGGCTGTCATTGCTGGGTAACGCGCCGCGCGGACTGGTCGGCCAGCTCGCGCGGGAGGATGAAATCGCGATCGCGGGGCCGCTGCTGCGGCGATCTCCCGTGATCGACCAACAGACGCTGATCGAAATTGCTTTGGCCAAGGGCCAGGGCCACCTGCTGGCGATGACGGAACGGCCGGCGCTGTCGTCCGATCTCACCGACGTCATGGTTCGCCGCGGCGACCGCGACGTCGTCAGGGGCGCGGCCGGCAATGCCGGTGCGGCGTTCTCGTCGGACGGCTATTCGGCGTTGATCAAGCGTGCCAGCCAGGACGGCGTGCTGACGCTCAAGGTTGGCCAGCGCGACGATCTCTCGGCCGACCAGTTGAAGAATTTGCTGGCCGGATCGCTCGACGTGATCCGCCGCCGTCTGTTCGAGGTGGTCAAGCCGGCCCGGCAAATGGCGATCAAGCGGGCGCTGAACGAGATCTCCGGCATCATGGAGCGGGTCGAGAGCAGCCGCGACTTCGCGCCGGCCCAGCGCACAGTCCTCGCGCTGCATAACGCTGGCGAGCTGAACGAAAGCGCGCTGCTCGGCTTTGCCAAATCCCACCAATACGAGGAATCGATCGCAGCACTTTCGGCGATGACCGGCGTCAAGATTGCGACGCTGGATCGTCTGATCACCGGCGACCGTTACGATCCGATCCTGATCGCGGGCAAGGCGGTCAACCTGGAATGGGCGACCGTGCGTGCCCTGATCCTGCTTCGGCTCGGCCCGAACCGGGTGGCGTCACCGGCGGATATCGAAAGCGCGCGCGTCAACTTTGCGCGCCTGATGCCATCGACTGCCGAGCGCGTCGTCGGCTTCTGGAAGTCCCGCCCGCCGGCTTGAGACTCGGCCGTCATTGCGACGCGATTTAATGCCTCCCCAATCTCTGACGACCGCGCTATCCTGTGTCCCGAAGGCGCGGCACAGCGCCGGGATAAATCGGGGAGCGCAACAAATGCTGACGGATGTCCAGGTTCAAGCCCATGCCGACCGGATCCGCGACGACGGTTTTACCGTCATCGAGAACGCGGCGAGCCGTGAACTGGTCGAAGGCCTCAAGCAGGCGCTGGAGCGCATCGAGCGCGAACATCGTCTTGGTCCGGCGAAAACCTCGTTCGAGGGTTTCAAGACCGTCCGCATCAACAATCTTCTTACCTACGACGATCTGTTCTGGCAGGTGCCGCTGCATGACAACGTGCTGCCGGTGGTTGAGCGGGTGCTCGACAAGGAATGTTTGCTGTCCTCGTTCTGCTCGCTGGTGCTCGGCCCCGGCCAGGAAGCGCAGCCGATCCACGAGGATACGCAGTTGATCCCGCTGCCGCGTCCGCACATTCCGATCACCATCAATGCGATCTGGGCACTGTCGGATTTTCGCGACGACAACGGCGCCACGCGGATTCTGCCGGGCAGCCACAAGTTCACTTCCTCGCCGGAATACGGCAAGGAGTATGACGCCGTCACCGCGACCATGCCGGCTGGAAGCGTGATGCTGTTCGACAGCGCACTGTGGCACGGCGGCGGCGCCAACACCTCGGATGCGCGGCGGTTTGCGTTCTCCTGCGCCTATTGCTGGGGCTGGATGCGGCAGCAGGAAAACCTGCAGCTCGGCATTTCCCAGGACACCGCGAAGCGCTTCCCGCGGCGCCTGCAGGAGCTGTGCGGCTACAGCGTCTACAAGGGACAGTTCGGCCACATCGACAACCACGATCCGATCGAACTGCTCGGCCGCGAGCGCGGCAAGCGCATGGTGTGGGAAGCGACCGACGCCAGGAAGGCCCGGATGGAACCTGCGAAGCAGTAGCCTGTGGGCTTTAGTGCGCGGGCTTAGCGCCGGCGCTCCGCTTGACCGAGCGTAGCGTCAACGCCAGCGGCACCATCAGCACGGCGATCACGCCCAGCGTCACGAACACGTCGATATAGGCGAGGATCGTGGTTTGGCTTTGGACCAGACGGCCGATGATTGCAGCACTCGTTCCGAATGAGCTGCCGGTAGCGGCGCGTCCGTTCAGGTAGGCCTGTATGTGACTCAAGGTGTCGTTGTAGAACGGATTCCACGAACCGAGATGTTCGACCATCCGGCTCTGGTGAAACTGCTCGCGCCGCGCCAGCACGGTCTGGCTCAGCGCCACGCCGATCGACCCACCGAAATTTCGCGCCAGGTTGATCAGCGCCGAGGCCTGGTCGGTCTTTTGCGGCGGAATGCCGTCGTAGGATGCGGTCGTGATCGGAATGAAGATCAGCGGCAGCCCGACGCCGAGATAGATCCGCGACCACGCGAAATACCAGAAATCCACATCAGGCGTCATGCGAAGCAGGTAGACCATGGCATAGCAGGCGATGGCCGAACCGGCGGCGATTAGATATCGCGGCTGGATGAAACCGAGGCGGCCGACCGCTATCATCATCACCATGGTCACCAGGCCGCCCGGTGAAATCGCAAGGCCGGCCAGCGTGGCGGTGTAGCCGAATTCCTCCTGCAGCAGTTGCGGCAGGATCTGCGTCGTTGCGATCAGGAGCGCGCCGGTCACCAGCATGATGACAAAACATGTCCCGAACTGGCGTCCGGTGAGCATCTTGATGTCGATCAGCGGCTGCGGCCGGTTGAGTTCCCAGGGGATGAATATCAGCAGCGCGGTGATGGAAGTCGCGGCGAACGTCACGATGAAGGACGAGCCGAACCAATCGTCGATCTGGCCGCGGTCGAGCACGACCTCGAGGCCGCCGAGGAAGGTCGTGACCAGCAGGAAGCCGACAATGTCGAAGTTCGGGCCCTTGGCCCAGAGCCGTGCGCGTTCTTTCTGTTTCTCCGGCGAACTTGGAACGATCAGGTAGATCAGCACCAGCGAGATCAGCCCGACCGGCACGTTGATCAGAAAGCACCAGTGCCAGGACAGGTTGTCGCTGAGCCAGCCGCCGAGCGTCGGCCCGACGGCCGGCGCCACCACCACGGCGATGCCGTAGAGGGCAAAGCCCTGGCTGCGCTTTGCTGGGGGAAAGGCTGCCGCCAGGATCGATTGCGCCACCGGCGTCATGCCGCCTCCGGCCAAGCCCTGAAATACGCGGAACACCAGCAGCGCCTGCAGGTTCCATGCAAGTCCGCACATTAGCGAACTCGCCGAGAAAAGCGCGATACAGACCAGAAAGAAGTTTTTGCGCCCGAACATTTCCGCAATCCAGCCGCTGGCGCAAAGTACGATCGAGTTCGCGACGAGATAGGTGGTGATGACCCATGACGCTTCGTCGCTGGAGACGGCAAGTCCGCCGGAGATGTAACGCAGGGCGACGTTGGCGATGGTGGTGTCGAGCACCTCCATGAAGGTCGCAATCGCCACCAGGGCTGCGATGATCCAGGGGTTGGCGTTACCGTACTCGCCTTTGAGGTCGTGTTGGGCCGCTGTGTCCGTCATCGGCCACCGCTCCGTTCATGGGCGCACGGTGACAACAGGTACGACCGACATGCCCGGTCCGAGCTCGACATCGGGACGCTGGTCGAACGTGATCTTGACCGGCACCCGCTGCACCACCTTCACATAATTGCCGGTGGCGTTTTCCGCCGGCAGCAGACTGAACGCGGTGCCGCTGCCGGCCTGGACGCTGTTGACGCGGCCGGGGAAGGTTCTGTTGAACGCGTCCACCCGGATGTCGACCGGCTGTCCCACCTGCATGTTGGCAAGCTGCGACTCCTTGAAGTTGGCGGTCACCCAGACATCGAGCGGTACGACGATCATGATCGACTGTCCCGGCGCAGCCAATGCGCCGACGGCGGCCGTCAACTTGGTGACGCGGCCGTCGACAGTGGCGCGCAACTCCGTCCGCTGCAGATCGGCATCGGCACGGTCCTTCTGCGCCTTGGCCTGATCGAACTGCGCCGCCGCGCCGATCTTCTGCGCGTTCAAAACATCGATCTGCCGTTCGGCGGAAACCTTGGCCGCAGTCGCGGCGTCGAACGCGGCCTTTTTGCCGTTGAAGTCGGATGAAGCCTGTTGCGCGCGCTGAACGGTGCCGGCGCCCTTCTGCATGAGGTCCTGGTAGCGGGTGTTTTCGTCGGTGGCGAACTTCAGCGCGGCCTCCGCTTCGGTGACCTGCTGGGTGGCTTGCTCGACCATGGCCTTCTGGGCCGCAATCTGGGCATCGAGATTTTTCAACGTCGCCTCGTTCTGCCGGATCAGTCCCTCCGCCTGATCGACCGCGGCCTGGTAGTTTCTGGGATCGATGGTCGCAAGCAGGTCGCCGTTCTTGACGATCTGGTTATCGGTCACATTGACGCTGGTGATGTTGCCGGTGACTTGCGGACTAACCAGCACCGGCCGGCCGTCGATGAAAGCATCGTCCGTGCTCTCGTAGTGACGGGCGTGGAGATACCATGCGATGCCGGCAATGATACCGGTCGCGATCAATCCGAGGCAGATGATCATTGCGACCGGATGCTTTTGAAATGCGCCCCTGATGCCCTTCGGGCCACTGTCTTGAGCTGGGTCGACTTTCGGTTCCGCACGATCGGCTGTTCGATCCCCCGGCCTCGTCTGCGGTCGTTCGGACCTGACGTCGGTCGCTTCCCCGGTCGCCTGCTCGGACGCTTTCCTGGAACCCATCTTGGATGAAGAAGGCTTCGAGGTATCCTTGGATGTATCCTTGGACGTATCCTTGGCGGCGAGGGCCGGAGCGCCGGCATCGGTCGGATCAGCGGAACTCATGCTGGCTTATCCCGTCATCTCGGTTCCCGGCCTTGTGCGTTGCCGAAAAGAAAAACGGAACAGCTTGCACCTTGTTCCCGAGTTCAAGCCTCTGTGAGCTGAACGGAAGCTATGTAAATACGCCTAGCTATTTCTTCGAAATCGCAAGTACGCCGCGACGCGGCCTTCGCGTTCGGCTTTGCGGCCGTATCGGGTCATGGTGTAGCCGTCCCATGGCTGACGCCAGTCGATCGCGCGCTCCGCGGTCCAGAGAAAATCGGGCGAGCGCAGCAGATGCGTCAGCGTCCAGGCGCAGTAATCGTCGATGTCGCTGACGAAACGAAACTCGCCGCCTGATTTGATGATGCGCGCCATCGCGGCGACGGTTGCGTCCTGTACGAAGCGCCGCTTCCAGTGCCGCCGCTTCGGCCAGGGATCGGGATGGATCAGGTCGATCCGCGCCATCGATTGCGGCGGCGCCCAGGCCAGCAACTCCGCGGCGTCGCCGGCGTAGAGACGGATATTTCCGATGTTGAGCGCTTCGATTTGCGTCAGGATCTTCGCCATGCCGTTGACATACGGCTCGCAACCGATGAACCCGATCTTTGGAAACGCCTGCGCTTCGGCGATCAGATGTTCGCCGCCGCCGAATCCGATTTCGAGCCTGACATCGCCGATCTCACCCTCGAACAATTCGGTGAGATGGGATGGCGCGGGGCCACCGCCGATATCGAGCGCCAGATGCGGCAGCAAATTGTCGATCAGGTCGGCCTGATGATTGCGGAGCTTGTGTCCCTTGCGGCGGCCGAAGAACGATCCGTGTGCATGCGCCGACGCGCCATCGTCCGCCGGCATGTCGTGATCGTCGGGCTCGTGATCGGAGGCGGTCATCGCAGCGTCTGGTACAGCCGGTGCAGCAGCCGCGCCCTCGGCTCGATCGACGAGATGTACAACTGCTCGTAATGGGTATGCGCGCCCTGGCCGTCGACGCCTAATCCGTCGAGGGTTGCGGTATGCGGCGCGGTGAAATTTCCGTCGGAGCCGCCGCCGGTCGAAGTGTCGACCAGGTCGAAGCCGATTTCGGCGGCGAGCATCCTGGCGTGCTCGTAGAGTGCGGCGCCGGCATTGCCCTTCTCGTAGGGCGGACGGTTGAGCTCGCCCACCACCTTGACGCTGACGCCGTCAGTGCGTGATTTCAGGCTGAGGATTTTTGGAACGAGTTCGTCGGAGTCGGCGATCGTCGGCACCCGCATGTCGACTTCGGCATAGGCCTCTTCCGCGATCACGTTCGGCTTGGTGCCGCCGCGGACGACGCCGACATTGACGGTGACGCCGCGCCTTGGGTCGTTCATCGCTTCCAACGTCTGGATGATGTTGCCGAGTTCGCGGATCGCGCTGCGGCCGTCCTCGGGTCGGGTGCCGGCATGCGAAGGCACGCCCTTGATGAAGACCTCGAAGCGCGCGACGCCCTTGCGCCCGGTGACGATCTTGCCGCCGTCGCGGGCGGGCTCGGTCACCAGCACATATTTCGACTTTCGTCCCTCCTGTTCGATCAGCGCCCGCGAGGTCGGGCTGCCGATCTCTTCATCGGAGACGTAGAGCTGGGTGATGCCGAGCGGTGGCCGCGCGCCCTCAGTGCAAACCTGCCGAAACGCATGATAGGCGAGATAGGCGCCGCCCTTCATGTCGTAGA
>Ga0070681_10005166_pt1 | contig 12595 bp, 9 predicted proteins | sample KBSC83BmetaG_FD_65650 | JGI IMG/M metagenome (GOLD analysis project Ga0070681, IMG submission 65650) | Corn rhizosphere microbial communities from Kellogg Biological Station, Michigan, USA - KBS C8-3B metaG | ecosystem: Host-associated > Plants > Roots > Rhizosphere | place: USA: Michigan...
TCGGAGACCAGATTCTCCGCGACGGCCGGGGCGGCATCTTCGTGGAAGTAGGCTGCGGACTTGGCCTCACGACGCTTTTCGCCTCGAAGAACTTGCGGTGCGATGCAATCGGCGTGGATCTCTCGCTCGCCGTTCTGCGCGCAACCTCGCAGTTCAAGGAAAACCCATTCCTCCACTTCGTGCAGGGATCTGCCTTCTATCTACCACTTCGGCCGTCGATCGCGACCGTGCTGTACTCACACGGAGTCCTGCACCACACATACTCAACGCAACGAGCGGTGACGGCAGTGAGCGAACAGTGCGGTCGGAACGGCTGGATCTATCTGTGGCTCTATGGCAGCGGCTCGAAGCAGGGGAGTGTTGCGCGGCGGATCGCGTTCGCCTTGGAAGAAACCGTACGTCCCGTTATCGCTCGACATTTGTCGGCACTGCCCGTGAGAGCGGCCTTGTCATCCATGGCCTGCGCGTACCTCGCGGTCAACGCCTTTCACCGGCTCCACGATCCGTCGGTCGGGAAATACACGTTCGCCAACGCCGTGCACGCGGCTCGCGATCGCTTCACGCCGCTGTTCGCGCATCGGCATGACTTTCCGGAGGTCGCTGGATGGCTGCGGCAGTTGGGCTTCGAACGTCTCGAGAAGGTCGACTGGCAGACGATGCCGACGGCAAACCAGGCAAACTACCGGCGCAATACCGGCGTGCGCGGCAGGCGCGTGTTGACGTGATTCGCGCAGGGTTCTCGACCCTTGCCTGATCTTTCCATCGTGTACGTGTGGGATTCCGACTATCCGTGGGATATCCGCACTGAAAAGAGCTGCCTCGTTTTGACCGAGGCCGGGCACCGTGTGCACATCGTTGCGCGCAATCGCAGACAGCAGAACATCACCGAGCGCTTGCCGGAAGGGACAGTGCATCGCATGCGCCCGTGGAAGTGGGCCGGTCGCGCCGATGCAGCATTGGGTTTTCCGGCCTTCCTGAATCCGCGCTGGCGATCGCTAATCTCGCGCGTCAGTCGCGATGTGCACGCGGACGTCATTCTCGTACGCGACCTGCCGCTCTGTCCCGTCGCCATCAGCATCGGGCGGCGATTGCAGGTGCCCGTGATTCTGGACATGGCGGAGCACTATCCGGCGATGATGCGGGCATTGCGAGAGACGGGCCGGCACCAGCCGCTCGACTGGCTCATCCGCAATCCTGCGCTGGTCGAGGCCGTCGAGTCGTACTGCATCGCGAGAGTCGATCACATTCTCGTGGTGGCAGATGAAATGAAGGCTCGACTCGCGTCCATGGGCGTCGATCGGGCACGGATGACGCGCGTCAGCAACACTCCAATGCTCGTCTCGAAGCCGGTTGTCTCGAGGGAGCCGCGGCGCGACGGTGAACCGATTCGCCTCGTGTACCTCGGTATCCTGGAGGTGGTCCGCGGCATCGACGAGGTCATTGACGCCGTGGCGCTGCTTCGCGGTGGCCCATCTCGATGCACTCTCCTGCTGATCGGATCGGGCCGCGACGAGCAGCTCTTCCGCGATCGTGTCGCCGCGCGTGGGCTGACGAGCGACGATGTGGAGTTCGCCGGGTATGTGACGTACGCCCGCGCAATGGAGATGGTAGCCGCGGCAGATATCGGCGTGCTGCCGCTGCATCGAAACGAGCACATGGACACGACGGAGCCCAACAAGCTGTTCGACTACATGAGCGCCGGTCTGCCGGTGATCACGTCAGACACCATTCCATCAGCGAGAATCGTTCGCGCGGAAGGGGCGGGCGTAGTTTTTCAGGCTCAAAGCGCCGAGTCTCTCGCGGACGCAATTCGCGCCCTCGGCGACGGCGATACCCGGGCGAGTATGGGGGCCCGTGGCAAGGCGGCCGTCGAGCGATGCTACAACTGGAAGCATGATGCATCTTCACTGGTGCACGTCGTGGAAGAAGCTCCTGCTGTTCGGCTGAGGTGGCGGTGAAACGCACGCCGTAGTTTCCAACGAGCATCTTCCGGCCGGATGCCCCTTATGTTTCCGGCACCCGTCGGTGCACGATAACGTGTTGCACGGCTGCCACATCGAGACGCCGGCCACCGACTAGCAGCGACCTGCCGCTGGCACCCAATTCGCGGATCCTAGGCCCGATGTCCATACCCGCCACGGCTTTCCAGCGCCCACCCACCGGTCGCCACCCCGTCGCCGCGCCCTCGCCGCTCCAGGCGGAGCCGCGTCCCGATCGCTTGATGCGCGCCATCGCCGTCGTGCTCTTCGCGTACGTCTGGCGCATTCAGGACGCCTTCCCGATCCTCGGCAAGCTCCAGCTGCCCATGCTCGCGCTCGCGGCCGCCCTCGCATTTTTCGTTGCGGCACGGCATCCCGCGCGCCGCATTCGCCAGATTCGCCAGCCCACCACGAAGCTCATGGTCGCGCTGGCGATCATCATGATCATCGGCGTGCCCTTCAGCCTCTGGCGCGGCCATAGCGCCATATTCGTGCTCAAGAGCTATCTGCCGAACATGGTCTTTCTCATGCTCGTAGCCGCGAGCGTGCGTTCCGTCCGCGACGTCGAATGGTACGCGCTGATGAACCTCTACGGCGCGCTCATCTTCGCAACGGTCGTGAGCCTCTTCTTCCATGTCGGCAGCGACGGCCGCCTTGGTAGCCTCATTTTCTACGATGCGAATGACTTCGCGCTCGTGATGGACTGCACGATCCCGTTTGCCGTCTACTTCCTCGGAAAGGAACAGAAGAAATCGCGACGATTCACCGCGGTCGTCGCGCTCGTCATGATTCTCACTGCGATCGTGAAGAGCGGATCACGAGGTGGATTCATCGGGTTGATCGCCGTCGCGCTGTACGTGCTGCTCCGCTACCGGGCAATACCGAGCCGCGTACGACTCGCCGTCACCATCGCGGGTATCGCACTCTTTCTCGGCTTCGCAAGCGACAAGTACTGGTCGATGATGGGGACGATTCTGCATCCGACGTCGGACTACAACTACACGGACAGCGAGGGACGCATGGAGGTGTGGAAGCGCGGCGTGGGTTACATGCTGCACAATCCCATCGTCGGCGTTGGCGTCGCCGCGTATCCGATCGCCGAGGGCGGCTCCGATCTGGCACTGAGTCAACAAGCGCAGGGAATTGGCTTCAAGTGGTCGGTGGCGCACAACTCGTTTCTCGAGACGGGTGCGGAGCTCGGCATCGCCGGGCTGGCGGTGTTCGTCGCGATGCTCGCGGTCACGGGCGCCGCGCTCACCAACATCTCGCCTCGCGGGAAGTGGGCGCCGTGGGTCTCGCGACGAGAGACGGCCCTCGCGCAGATGCTGATCGCGGCGCTCATTGGATTTTCCGTTGCGGGCATCTTCGTCTCCGCGGAGTATTTCGCCTATCTGTACTTCCTGTTGGCTCTCGCGGTGGGGCTCACGAAGGTACTCCGACTGCGCGCGGCCGCCTTTCCCGTGGCCCCTCCTCGAATCAATGTACGGCTCGCTCCTCGCACCCCCATCGGCGATGCGGATCTGAGCTGGGTTAGCGGCTCCATCGAATCGTCGATTCGCGGCGCCGCGCCGAAGCGCTGACGAGCGCGCGGGCCCCTGACGGTATGGATCTTTGGCGTCACGTGAAGCGCACGGTCGAGCACGGGACGCTCTGGAGCGGAGCGCCTCGTGCAGTGCGATGGCGTCACCGGCGGGACGTGCTAGTGCTCGCCTATCACAACATCGTACCGGACGGAGAGCTCGTCGCCGGTGACGAATCGCTGCATCTTCCGCAGTCGCGCTTCGCGGAGCAGCTGGACGCGCTGTCACGCACGCACGACGTCATCCCGCTCGCGAGTGCGCTTGGCGAGCGGACGACGCGGCGGCCCGCCATCGTCATCTCGTTCGATGATGCGTATCAGGGAGCCGTGACAGCGGGCGTCGCGGAGCTCGCGCGGCGGGGCATGCCGGCCACGATCTTCGTCGCCACCGCGTACGTGGACGGCGGCGATTTCTGGTGGGACGCGCTCGCCGATCCGGCGCTTGGTGCGCCGTCGCCGGAACTTCGCATGCGCGCGCTCGGTGAGTGCAGCGGAGACGACGCGGCGGTTCGCGCGATGGCGTCGCGCGAAAATCTCGCGCGCGTCGCGATCCCGCCCCGCCACGCTCGCGGCGCCGACGTGCGCGACCTCGCCGCCGCGACTCTCGTGCGCGGCATCACCATGGCGTCACACACGCACAGCCACCCGAATCTCAGCTGTCTGCCTCCCCAGAGAGTGCGAGCAGAGCTCGAGCAGCCGCTGGTGTGGCTTCGCGAAAGATTCTCCGCCGTGCTACCAGTGCTGTCCTATCCGTACGGATCATCGTCGCCCGAGGTCGAGCGCGCCGCGGAGGCTGCGGGCTACAAAGCCGCGTTTCGAATCGATGGCGGTTGGATGCCGCGCCCAATTCGGCACCAATTCGCGCTGCCGCGCCTCAACGTGCCAGCCGGATTGTCCATCGCCGGCCTCTCACTCCAGTGCGCTGGCATGCGGCTGCGATGAAGCCGCGGCGCATCCTCGTCACCGATGGCTCGCAGCGCAGCGCACTTGCAGTGGTGCGATCCCTCGGCCACGCCGGCCACCGGGTGTTCGTGTGCGCGACCCGGGTGCCGTCGCTCGCGGGCGCATCCCGCCATTCGGTCGCACAAGCGCAAGTTGCGGATTCGTTGCAGGCGCCGGCGCAGCTCGTAGACGATGTCCGGTCGCTCATCGAGCAGTGGCGCATCGACATGCTCATACCGATCTCGGAATCGTCGCTCCTCGCACTGCTTCCCGAGCGCGAACAACTCGGAGTCGCGATTCCCTTTCCCCGCGCCGAGATCTTTCGTGCGATCTCGGATAAGCACGCGCTCCTGGAGCGAGCGGCGCGCACCGGCATCGCAGTGCCGCAGCAGATCGTCCTCCGATGCGCCGAAGAAGCGAAGGCGGTCGATCCATCGTTGCTCGATTATCCAGTGGTCCTCAAGCCCGCGCGATCGGTGGGAGAGCACGACGGCAATCGCGTATCGATGGGCGTACGCCACGTCGCTGACGAGGAATCGCTTCGTCCAGCGATCGCGTCGCTGAGCGACGCCGCGTTCCCGCTGCTGATCCAGCAACGCATCGTCGGCCCTGGAATCGGCATCTTTCTGCTCCTGTGGAACGGCAGGGTGCTCGCATCGTTCGCCCACCGGCGCCTGCGTGAGAAGCCGCCTTCCGGAGGCGTGAGTGTGTATTCCGAGAGCGTCATCACGGATCCGCAGTTGCTGGAACGGTCGCGCGATCTGCTCCAGCAGTTCGAATGGAACGGAGTCGCAATGGTCGAATACAAGCGCGACGCCAGCACCGGCATCCCGTATCTCATGGAAGTGAACGGTCGCTTCTGGGGCTCGCTGCAGCTGTCGATCGATGCCGGTGTCGATTTCCCCGCGCTCCTCGTTGCCGCCGCATCTGGGGAGCCGCCGGCGCCCGTCGCGAGCTACCATGTCGGCGCGCGGAGTCGCTGGTGGTGGGGCGACGTCGACCATCTGCTGGCGCGCTGGCGTAGAGGCGCGGAAGCGCTCTCCCTTCCCGCGGATGCACCGTCACGTGTGCGTACCACGATCGATTTTCTCACGTTCTGGCGTTCACACGATCGCTCGGACGTGCTGCGGCTCGGCGATCTCCGCCCGTTTTTCCGCGAATCGATCGAATGGTTTCGCCGTCGATGATCGCTCCCGCCGAGCGGCCGCTGCGCATTGCGCTCATGATCGAGTGCGATGGGCCCGGAGGAGCGGAGATCATGATGCTCGACCTTGCGACAGAGCTGCGCCGGCGAGGCCACACGGTGCTTCCCGTCAACCTCGCGAACGGCACTGGCTGGCTGGGCGAGCGATTCCGCGACGCCGGCTTCGAGCCCGTCACGTTCACGCTCCATCGCGCGATCGATATTGGCGCGACGCGTGAGTTGACGTCCATCTTGCGTTCCTTTCGCACGGATGTCGTGCACAGCCACGAATTCACGATGGCGATCTATGGAGCAGCTGCGGCGCGACGTGTCGGTGCACGACACGTGATCACGATGCACGGCGGATTGTACTACGCGAACGCGTGGCGCCGCCGTGCCGCGCTTCGCTGGGCTGCCAATCGCAGCGACGCGCTCGTCGGCGTCTCGCTAGCCACCGCGAAGGCGTTGCGCCAACACCTCGGCCTCGACGAATCACGGGTCCACGTGGTTCCGAACGGCATACCCTTGCGCATCGGTCTGCGCGATCGCGTTCGGAAGGAGCTATCCATCGGAAGCGACGAGCAATTAATCGTGGCCGTCGGCAATCTCTACGCGGTGAAAGGTCACGCGGTGCTTCTCGATGCACTCGCGATGCTCAGGAGCCGTGCGGGCTGGCGACTTGCAATCGCAGGGCGCGGAGAGGAGGAGGCGCGGCTCCGCGCGCATGCCGACGCTATTGGGATCGCCGATCGTGTGCATCTGCTTGGCTTTCGCGACGATGTCGCTGACATTCTTGCTGCGGCCGACATCTTTGCGATGCCGTCACTGTCCGAGGGGTTGCCGCTTGCGCTCGTCGAGGCGATGTCGTTCGGTCTTCCGATCGTGGTGTCGCGCACCGGCGGTGTGCCCGAGGTCGTAACGGAGGATGTCGAGGCGTTGCTCGTGCCACCATCGGATTCGAGCGCGTTGGCGGACGCGCTCCGTACCCTGATGGACGATCCTATGCGGCGCCACAGGCTAGGGGACGCCGCTCGTGCTCGCGCACGAAGGGACTACGGGATCGCCACCATGGCCGACCGCTACGAACGGCTCTATCGCAGCGAGAGACGCTGAGTGCGCAACTCGGCACTTTGAGCCAGATCGGCAACCGCGTATCAGCCTTTTCCCACAGGATCCCGACCGAGCCGCGCTACGGCATCGAGCAGGATGCGCGCCTGAGTCTTTCGGCTGAAACGATCGTCACATGCCACGGATGTCGGACGACCTCCCGACGCGTACTCCCGATATCGGCGCGCAATCGCCGCCGCTACCGCATCCACGCTTGGTTCGACTACGTCGGCCGTCGTATCTCGCAGTAGCTGCGCGATACCGCTCGCGGGCTGAGCGATCGCCAGCAGCCATGAATCGAAACGAATGTACTCGAAGACCTTTGCCGGAATCGCCAACAGATTGTTACCCGGAAAGACCACGAGCATTGTCGCGCCCGCGAGAAATTGCAGCGCTTCGGCATGAGGACGCGGAGGCTCGACGCGTACGAAGGCGCCGATTCCTTCCTGGACTGCCATTCCCAGCATCGGGAAGCGCTCCTCTTCCGCGAACCGTCCAACTATCCCGATGCCGAATTGCTCCGGGGTGAGCCCTTCCGCGGCGATCACCTTTGCAGCGGCGCGAAACAGAAGCTGCGGATCACGATCGAGATAGATCGTTCCGGCGTAGCGAATCGAGAATCGACCGACATCACGGTGAAGAGGGAGCGCGTCATCGTCGGCACCATTCATTACCGTGATGATGCGCGAGCTTGCCTCGGGATATCGCGCCGTCAGCGCCACACGGGCCGGATCAGTATTCGCGATCACCAGAGCTGCTCGATCCACGCATCCGCGTTCGAATCGGTCCGCTCGGCGATACCATGTGGGACTCGCGAGACTCTCAGGTAACCACGGCTGTTCACTCCAGGGATCTCGCATGTCCATCACGAACGGCAACCCCGTTGCGATCGAGACGATCCGTCCAGCCTCATGAGTCATGTGAGGCGGTGCGGATGTAATGACCGCCGTGTACATGTCCGGACGAATAAATTGCTGTGCGAGCCGCGCGGCACGTCTTGCCCAGCGATAGCCGCGAGTGAAATCGACCCACGCCCAGTACGTTCGCAGCAGCTGGCGAGGCGTGCGGATCGACGGGCGAATGTTGGCTCGATCGATGGACTCCGGTCGAGGACGTAGCGCATACCTGCGAAAAGCTCCGGTGCGCACGGACGCTTCGTCCACACGCCGATGAGGCCTGACTGCACGGTACATCCGCCACAGGATGTGCTCGATCTTTTCGGAGAGAAGCGGGGGATTCGGTACGCCGAACACGCGCACGCCTGGCGGCAGCGACTCGAGCGCGCTGCCGAATTCGGCATCCGGAGCGTGCGTGATGACATCCACCCCCCATCCCCGCTCGGTCACCGCGTGCGTGAGCTTCTCCCACCGACGCGATCCGATCGTCGTGTCTGGGGGAAAGTGGTAGCTGATCACCAGCAGGCGCTGTGCGTCCTGGTCCGGCGACCCTCGCCGTTCCCAGAACGGATTCGGTACGTCTCTGCTCACAGCGCGTGCTCTCGCAGAATCGCGACGAAGGCACTCGCGCGCGCGCGATGTCTCCAGGCGATCATTCCCGCATACACCGCAACGCCGACTGCCACCTCGATTACCAATCGGACCACCGGAGCCATCGTTTCAGGAAGAGTCGCCAACGCGATCCCTACCGCTGCCGCCATGACCGCGGTGGAGCTCAGCGCCGGCCAGAGCGTGCGAAAATAAGCGCCGGCGCGAAGGTCGAGCACGCGGAACGCGAGGCGATACTGCGGCGCGACCACAGCGGGATAGGCCACGATCCACACCGCCGCCACGCCCGCCGCGCCCCACCGCGTGCCGACGACGAACAGCACCGGCATGACGCACGCCGCAATCAGCGAGTACCACATGCTCTGCCGAGAGTGCCCTGTGTAAATGAGCACCTGTGGCGTAACTGTGTCGATCGAGCGAATGCCGCCGTACACCGCGAGCAGCCGCAGCGGAAGTACTGCCGCCTGCCATTGCGAGCCGAGCACCACCGGCACGAACTCGCCGGCGATGAGCGCAAGCCCCGCCGCCGCCGGCAGCGTGATGAATGCCAACCCCTCCACGACGCCGAGAAAATAGCGCCGCAGCGCGACGATGTCGTGCTGCACCGCGGAGAAGACGCCGGGAGTGACGCTCGAGACCAAGGCGCTGATCCGCTCCACCGGCATCGTCGCGATCTCCCAACCCAGCGTGTACGCACCCAGTGCCTGTTTGCCGAGCACGCGACCGACTACCGCAAAGTCCGCGGTGTTGTACGTGTACCAGGCGAGCCGCCCAACGACGATGTGCCAGCCGACGTGCAGCGTGTCGCCGATCGCCCGGAGCGAAGACGGCCACACCAATCTGTGCGGCCGCCACCAAAGCGCCAGAAGGGCGCCGCAACCGCTTCCGACCAGACTGCCGAACACCAGCGCCATGTAGCGGTAGCCAGCGATCGCGAATAGAAGCATCGTCGCCATCTGCGCGATGTTCGTGATCCCGTCGATCATCGCCAGTCGCGGATACGACAGATCGCGCGCGAGCAGCGATCGCGGAAGCACACCGAGTGAGCCGAAGACGAAGTTCAGGCTCAGTACCGCGATGATCGTCGCCACCGCCGGCTCGGCGTAGAACCGCGCGATGAGCGGCGCGAGCGCCACCGAAATGCCCGCGATCGCGATGCCCACGAGGAGGCTGAATCCGCCGACGCGTGCGATCTGATCTTCCGAGAGCTCACGGTGCCGCAGGATGGCAGCGGTCAGCCCGAACTCATTGATGAGCGTGACGAGGCCAAGATATACGGCTGCCATTCCCATCAACCCGTAGTCTGCGGGGGAGAGGATGCGCGCGACGACGAGCGTGGCGGCCCAACTCAGGATCTGGGTGGCCCACTTCATCCCTCCCGTCCAGGCGATCCCGGACACCAGCGAGCGGTCGAGCGACTGGGTGTCGGTTCGGGGCGGGGGAACGTTTACGATTTCGTCGGCGATCGTGATCTCGGCTATGCGGTTCGACAAATGGGCCCGCCGAGCAGGTTACGCGGCGCGCTACGAAGATTGTGGCGAGCACATCGAGCATGAGCCATGCCGGGGCGCTTTGGCATGGAGACGCGGCTTGCGCGCTGTCGCCCTGCTCCGTCACATTGCGGCGCTTCGCTCACCTCCGCACCCCCCGCGACCCTGTCATCCTCGCTCACGATAATGCACGCGCTGAGTCCAGCGCCCTTTGGGGGGTTGGAAACTGTCGTGTCCGCGTTGGCGAGGGCGCAGCGTGCAGCCGGCCATCGCGTCGTGGTTGCCGCAAGGATGTCGTCGCCGCATGAGGCTGGCACGTTCATCGCAACGCTCGAGGAGGCTGGAATCGACATCCAGCCGCTCCTCATACCGAACCGCGCATACGTGCGCGAGGGTCAGCTCATCCGTGCTCTCTGCCGGGATCTCGGCGTAAACATAGTGCACACTCACGGTTACCGATCGGATTTCGTGGACGGACATGCGGCGCGAAGCGAAGGCGTTCCCATAGTAACCACCGTACACGGGTTTACTGGTGGCGGATTGAGAAATCGGACATACGAAACGCTTCAAAGACTGGCGTTCAGACGGTTCGACGCTGTCGTCGCCGTCTCCCGACCGATGGCCGCTCGGCTTCGGGCGAGTGGAATCGCTGAAAGCCGCATCCACATTGTTCCCAATGCGCTGATGGCGTATCCCTCACCGCTCGACCGCGCCGCGGCTAGGCGGGCGCTGAATCTTCCCGCCGATGAGTTCATTGCCGGATGGGTCGGCCGGTTAAGCCCCGAAAAGGGTCTCGACGTGTTCCTCGAGGCGATAGCACTCCTCGCCCCGTGCGGCGTGCGCGCTGCAATTCTGGGTGACGGACCTGAGCGGGCGACACAGGAGCGGCGAGCGAGCGAGCGGTCACGCGCGAGCATTCATTGGTGCGGTACCGTTCCGGACGCCGCGCGCTATCTCGCCGCGTTCGATTTGCTCGTGCTGAGCTCTCGGACCGAGGGACTGCCAATGGTGCTCCTGGAAGCCATGGCGTCCGGCCTGCCGATCGTCACGACGCGGGTAGGCGGAATTCCGGATATGCTATCGGATCAGGAGGCGATTCTGGTACCTCCGGACGACGCGCGGTCGCTCGCCGCAGGGATTCGCGCGGTCCTGGACGATCCCATCGCAGCTGCGACGCGAGCGGAGTCGGCTCTCCATCGCCAGCGTGAGGAGTTCGCGGTTGGTCCCTGGCGTGAGCGATACGAATCGATCTACCGATCGCTGCTACGCGGTCGCACGTCCGTCGCGTGACAATCCAAATCACCCCGTACGTGCTGATCGCGATCCCGATTGCATGTTTCGGTTGGGCCTATGTGGGCTATCCGACAGTGCTCTGGCTCATCTCGCGCGTGGCTCCCCAGCCCCATGCGCTCGCGGAGCCGGAGATGTGGCCATTCATCTCAATCACCCTACCCGCTTACAACGAGAGCGCACGCATTCGCGCCACGATCGAGAGCTTGCTCGAAATCGACTATCCCGCGGATCGCAGGCAGATTCTCATCGTGTCGGACGGATCCACCGATGATACCGATACTGTCGTCGGCGAATACTCCGATCGCGGGGTGGAACTTTTCCGCGTCGCGCAACGGTGCGGTAAGACGTCCGCCGAGAACGCCGCGGCTCCGGCCCTTCGTGGGGAGATCGTCATCAACACGGACGCTTCGATTCGAATCCAGCGCGGCTCAGTCAAGGAGCTCGTGCGGCAGTTTCAGGATCCGACAATCGGTGTTGCATCCGGAAGAGATGTAAGTGTTGGAGAGGGCGCGGAAGGGAACCGAGGTGAGTCGGGCTACGTGAGTTACGAGATGTGGGTGCGCGATTTGGAAACTCGACTTGGCGGAATAGTGGGGGCCAGTGGTTGCCTGTATGCCGCGCGCACAGAAATACAGCATACTGTCTTGCCGGGTGATATTGCGCGGGACTTTGCCAGCGCATTGATCGCTCGCCGCAAGGGACTGCGCGCGGTGTCCGTGCGCACCGCGACGTGCATTGTCGCGCGCACTCCGTCACTCCGTGCGGAAACCCAGCGCAAGGCGCGCACGATGGCCCGCGGGCTCGAGACGCTGCGCTACGGCGCGTCGCTCATGAATCCCTTCCGTCACGGCGGCTTCGCGATCAAGCTCGCGAGCCACAAGCTCGCGCGCTGGCTGGTCTATCTCAGCGCGCCTCTGGCGGTGGCCGGCATCGCGATGCTCGCGCTCACCTCACGCGTCGGGCTCGTTTTGCTCCTGGCGTGCATCGCGGGCGTGGCGCTAGGTGTCGTCGCGATGCGCTGGCCCGCCGGGCGGCGCGTGCCACTGCCGGTGGCGATCGCGGGGTTCGCGCTCGCTTCCGGAGTGGGTGGGCTCAGGGCGTGGATGCTCGCGGCGCGCCGCAAACGACTACCGATGTGGGAGCCGACTCGCCGGGCGGCGCTCCCGGACTAGACTAACCGCGCTTGCGAACTACCAGCCACTCCGCCTGAACAGCATCACCGGCAGCGTCTTCGCCATGATCTTGAGATCCTCGGCCAGACACTGGCGCTCGAGGTACTCGAGGTCGTAGCGGATCTTCGCGCGCACGTCGTCTATGGACGTGTCGTACGTGTGGTTGATCTGCGCCCAGCCGGTGATGCCGGGGCGCGTGCGCTGGCGATAGCGGTAGTCGGGCAGATCCTCGCGCAGCCGCACGAAGATGCTCGGCCGCTCTGGGCGCGGGCCCACGATGTTCATGTCGCCCTTGATCACGTTCACGAGCTGCGGCAGCTCGTCGAGCCGCGTGCGCCGAAGAAT
>Ga0070681_10005169_pt1 | contig 12592 bp, 14 predicted proteins | sample KBSC83BmetaG_FD_65650 | JGI IMG/M metagenome (GOLD analysis project Ga0070681, IMG submission 65650) | Corn rhizosphere microbial communities from Kellogg Biological Station, Michigan, USA - KBS C8-3B metaG | ecosystem: Host-associated > Plants > Roots > Rhizosphere | place: USA: Michigan...
ACGAACGAGATCATCACCACGCTGATGCTCAACTACGTGGCGGGGCTCCTGCTCACGTACATGATCTTCGACAGCGCCTCGCCGTGGCGCGATCTGTCGACGATCCAGACGCGGTCGTTCCCGCAGTCGGTCGCGCTGAAGCCGAGCCAGTTCTGGCCGACCGTGACCGTGTTCGGCGTGTCGGTCTCGTTCGGCTTCCTGCTCGCGCTCGGCGTGGCGATCACGCTGTACGTGCTCTTCCGGGTCACCCGCTTCGGCTTCGAGATGAACGTCCTCGGCGACTCGCAGCGGGCGGCCCGCTACGCGGGCATGCGGACGCGGCGGAAGATCCTGGCGGTGATGGCGATCTCCGGCGCGATCGCGGGCCTAGGGGGCGCCAGCCAGATCGGCGACTTCACGCACGTCCTCGACGCCAGCCCGCAAGGGCTCCAGGGCGCGAACTACGGCTACACGGGCATCGTCGTCGCCGCGCTCGGCCGGTACAACCCGTTCGCGGTCTTCCTGGTCGGCGTGCTCCTCGGCGGCCTGCAGAACGCGGGGCTCTTCCTCCAGGGTGCGGACTTCCCGTTCGGGCTCGTGGGCGTGATGCAGGGGATCATCCTGTTCTGCGCGCTGGGCGGGGAGATCCTGGTCCGCTACCGGATCCGGATCGATCGCCGGGCGCCGGCTCCGGCCGAGGTCGCGGCGGAGGCGCCCTGACCGTGAACGACACGCTGGTCGTCCAGGTGCTGACCGAGGCGGTCGTCTACGGGACGCCGATCCTGTTCGCCGCCCTCGGAGAGCTGCTCGCGGAGCGCTCGGGCGTGCTCAACCTGGGCGTCGAGGGGATGATGCTCGTCGGCGCCGCGATGGGGTTCTGGGGGATGCAGCGGGCGCCCGGGCCGATGGCCGTGGCGCTGACGTTGGCCGTGCTGACCGCGGCGTTCGCGGCGCTGGTGATGGCGCTGATCTTCGCGATGCTGGTCGTCTCGCTACGCGCGAGCCAGATCGTCTCCGGGCTGGCGCTGACGATCTTCGCCGGCGGCCTCGGCCTGTCGTCGTACCTCGGGAACGACCTCGGGATCGCCGACGTCCCGCCCAAGTACCAGTTCGGCGACATCGACGTGTTCGGCCTGAAGGACCTGCCGCTGGTCGGCCCGGTCCTGTTCCATCAGTCGGCTCTCGTATATCTGTCGTGGGGGTTGACCGCCGCGATCGCCTTCTACCTCTCCCGCACGCGGTTCGGGCTGAACGTGCGCGCGGTCGGCGAGTCGCCGGGCGCCGCGGACGCGATGGGGATCGACGTGGCGCGCTACCGGTACGCGCACGTGCTGGCCGGTGGTGCGCTCGCCGGAATCGGCGGCGCCTGTTACAGCCTGGCGATCACACCCGGGTGGACGAGCGGCGACTCGCTCGTCGGCGGCGCCGGCTGGATCGCGATCGCGCTCGTGATCTTCTCGTTCTGGCGGCCGGAGCTCTGCCTCGTCGGCGCCTACTTCTTCGGCGGGCTGTCCGGCGGGCTGCCCTCGGCGCTCCAGGCGCACGGATACACGATCGCCCCCGAGTTCCTGAACGCCCTGCCGTACGTGATGACGATCGTCGTTCTCGTCCTGGTCTCCGCCGGCTTCGCGCGGCGCCGCATCGGCGCACCCGCCGCCCTCGGCGTACCGTACGTGCGCGAGGAACGATGATGGAGGTCGTCAGTCCAACCAGCCTCGACGAGGCGCTGCGCATCAAGGCCGAGCATCCGGAGGCCGTGCCGATCCAGGGCGGCACCGACGTGATGGTGGAGCTGAACTTCGACCGCCGGCGGCCCGACGTGCTCATGAACCTGAACGGGGTGCCGGAGCTGCGCGGCTGGTCGCGGGAGGACGGCGCGCTGCGGCTTGCGGCCGGCCTGACCTACGCCGAGGCGATGGAGGCTCCGCTGTCGGAGCTCCTGCCGGCGCTCGCCGAGGCGTCGCGCACGGTCGGCTCGCCGCAGATCCGGAACCGCGGCACGCTCGGCGGCAACCTCGGCACCGCCTCACCGGCGGGAGATGCGCTGCCGCCGCTGCTCGTCGAGGACGCGTCGGTGGAGGTCGCGTCGGTCCGGGGGGCGCGGACGGTGCCGCTGCGGGAGTTCCTCGTCGGCCCGAAGCGGAACGGGGCGGCCGCGGACGAGCTGATCACGGCGGTGCGGGTCGTCCCGTCCGGCGCGCCGCAGACGTTCATGAAGGTCGGGCCGCGAAACGCGATGGTGATCTCGGTCTGCTCGCTGGCCGTGGTCGCAGATCGCGAGCGCGAGGAGCTACGGGCGTCGTTCGGGTCGGCCGGCCCGGTTGCGGGCCTGGTCGTGTGTCCGATCGCGGAGGCGTCGTCCTTTTCCGAGCGCGTCGTCGAGGCGTCGAGTCCGATCGACGACGTGCGCGGAACGGCTGCGTACAGGCGGCACGCGCTGGGCGTGCTCGCGAAACGCGCACTGGAGCGGTGTCTCGGATGAGGATCGAGCTGACCGTCAACGGCGAGGCTCGCGAGGTGGAGGTCTGGCCCGGCGAGAGCCTGCTCTACGCGTTGCGGGAGCGGCTCGGCCTGCCGGGGTCGAAGAATGCGTGCGAGCAGGGCGAGTGCGGCTCGTGCTCGGTTCTGCTGGACGGCGCCCTGGTCTGCGCGTGCCTGGTGCTCGCGGCCCAGGCCGACGGGCATGCGGTGGTGACGGTCGAGGGGTTGGCCGAAGGGGACGACCTCCACCCGGTGCAGTCCGCGTTCGTCGAGGCGGGCGCCGTGCAGTGCGGCTTCTGCACACCCGGGCTGGTGGTCGCGACCGCCGACCTGCTCTCCCGGGTGCCGAGCCCGACGGACGACGAGATCCGCGAGGCGCTGTCCGGCAACCTCTGCCGCTGCACGGGCTACGCCAAGATCTTCGAGGCGGTCAGGCTGGCGGCCGGGTCGTGAGCGCGAGGCCGCAGCGCGGTGGTGGTGGCGACGGCGGCGGTGGTCGCGCCGGCGGTGTCGGTCGTGCCGGCAGCGGTGGCCCCAGCGGCAGCGGTGGCCGCGCCGGCGGTGGTGGTGGCGCCGCCAATGGCGTCTCGATCGTCACCGAATCGGCACACACGCGTGACGGACACGTGCGCCCGACCGCGATATCGTCGATGTCGGGTGGCGGGGGGAACGAACCCATCCCCACCCTGGGTGGGGAAGCGGAAGGGGAGGCGCGGGCGCGAGACGCCGTCACCACGGCCCCGCGCCGGCTCGAGGTCGGCCGGGTCGGCGAGGTAGTCCCGCGGAGCGACGGCGTTCCCAAGACCACCGGGCGGTTCGCCTACGCCAGCGACCTGTGGGCGGCCGGGATGCTCTGGGGACACACGGTCCGGAGCCCCCACGCCCACGCCCGCGTCGTCGGGATCGACATCGCCGAGGCGCTCGCGATGCCAGGCGTCCACGCCGTGCTCACGCACGACGACGTTCCCGGCCAGAAGCTGTACGGGCTCGAGTTTCCCGACCAGCCCGTGCTCGCGATCGACCGTGTGCGCTACCACGGAGAGCCGGTCGCGCTCGTCGCGGCCGAGCACCCAGAGCAGGCACGGCGGGCCGCTGAGAGGGTCCGGGTCGAGTACGAGCCGCTCGAGCTCGTCGCCGACCCGCAGCGGGCGACCGAGCAGGAGCCGCTCCACCCGGACCGGCCGACGATGGGGCACGGCTACCGAGACGATCCCCGCCCGAACGTCGTCCGCCACCTGGTCATCCGCCACGGCGACCCCGACGCCGAAGCCGACTTCTCCGTCGAGGGCGAGTACGAGGTCGGGATCCAGGATCAGGCGTTCCTCGGGCCGGAGTCGGGGCTCGCGATCCCGGACGGCGAGGGCGGCGTCGACATCCACGTCGCCACGCAGTGGCTGCACGTCGACCGCGACCAGATCGCTCCCTGCCTCGGCCTCCCGCCCGAGCAGGTGCGGATCCATCTCGCCGGCGTCGGCGGCGCCTTCGGCGGACGCGAGGACCTCTCGATGCAGATCCACGGCGCGATGCTCGCGCTGCACACCAACCGGCCCGTGAAGCTCGTCTACGCGCGCGAGGAGTCCTTCGTCGGCCACGTTCACCGTCACCCCGCCCGGATCTGGATGGAGCACCGCGCCACCCGCGCCGGAAGGCTCGTCTCGGTGCGGGCACGCATCCTGCTCGACGGCGGCGCCTACGCCTCCTCGTCCACGGCGGTCACGTCGAACGCCGCCTCGTTCGCCTGCGGGCCATACGACGTGCCGAACGCGCTGATCGAGTCGACGTGCGTCTACACGAACAACCCGCCGTGCGGCGCCATGCGCGGATTCGGCGCAGTGCAGACGTGCTTCGCCGGCGAGGCGCAGATGGACAAGCTCGCAGCCGCGCTCGAGATCGACCCGGTCGAGCTCCGGCTGCTGAACGCGCTCGCGCCCGGCGACACGCTGCCCACCGGCCAGGTCGTGCAGGGCTCGCTGCCGGTGGCAGAGGTGATCCGTCGGGCTGCCGCGCTCGAGCCGCCGCCGCCCGAGGAGCTGCCGCGCGACCCGATCCGGCTGCCCGGCGGGGCGGGAAACACCACCCGGGGCCAGGGCGTCAAGCGCGGTACCGGCTTCGCCGTCGGTTTCAAAAACATCTGCTACTCGGAGGGCTTCGACGACTTCTGCGCGGCGCGGGTCGTCCTCACCGGCGACACGGCGGAGATCCACTGCGCCGCCGCCGAGGTCGGGCAGGGCGTCCACGGCGTCATGCTCCAGGTCGCGCGCACGGAGCTCGGCATCGACGACGTGACGCTGGCGCCGGCAGGGACGGCACGAGTGGGCTCGGCCGGCTCGGCGTCGGCGTCGCGGCTCACGTACATGGTCGCCGGCGCCGTCCAGCTCGCCTGCCGCGCCGCGGTCGACGAGCGGAACCGCACCGGCGTGCGCGAGGTCGACGTCGAACGGGTGTACCACCACCCGCGCACGTGGCCGCTCGACCCCGAGACCGGACAGACGACCGGCGAGCGCTCCCACGTCGCCCTCGCGATCGCGGCGATGCGCGTGGTCGCCGAGGTCGACGTCGAGCTGGGCCTGACCCGGGTCGTCTGGATCGGCACGGCGCAGGACGTCGGCAAGGCGATCAACCCGCAGGCGGTCGAGGGCCAGATCGAAGGCGGTACCGCTCAGGGTCTGGGGCTGGCGCTGATGGAGGAGATCCAGACCCGCGACGGGCTGATCACGAACGCGAGCTTCACGGACTACCTGATCCCGACCGCGCTGGACATGCCGCCGGTCGTCAGCGAGCTGGTCGAGATCCCGGAGCCGGATGCGCCCTACGGCGTGAAAGGCGTGGGCGAGCCGCCGACCGTCGTGTCGACCGCGGCGATCGTCTCCGCCCTTCGCGACGCGACCGGCCGTGAGCTCGCGCGGGTGCCGGTCAGGCCCGACGACGTCGTCGGGCTCACTTCCTGAGCACCAGCGCCGCCCCGCCCGCCAGCAGCAGGATCCCGACCACCCGGGTCCACTGGAGCGGGATCGGCGTCACCCCGAGCCAGCCGAAGCGGTCGATCAGCGCAGCGACGACCAGGTTGCCGGTGATCACGAGCCCGATCGCGGCCGCGACGCCGATCTTCGGCGCTGCGAAGGTGATGGAGAGGACGATGAAGGCGCTGAGGATGCCGCCGAGCCACATCCAGAGTGGCTGATGGAACGAGGTACCGACGCCGGCGAGGCTCCTCCGCGCCACCAGCAGCACGAGGATCCCGGTCGCGCCTGCGACGAGCGTCGAGAAGCCGACAGCCTCGACCGTTCCCACCCGGTCTCCGAGCCTGCCGAGCACTGCGGCCTGGATCGACCCGGCGAAGCCGGCCGAGACCGACATCACGACTGCGAGGGCAGTTCCGCCCGACACCGGTCAACCGTACTAGGCTCCCGGCGTTCCCGACCCGAGGAGTCCACATGGTCCGCGCGTTCGTCCTGTACGAGGGAGACGTCGATGAGGAGCGCTACCAGCAGCATCTCGACGAGTTCGTCTCGAAGGTCCCCGGCACGTTCCGCCACGGCAAGATCGTCGCCACGCCGGTCGGCGAACAGCGCTTCCACCACTACGCCGAGTTCGAGTATCCGGACATGGAGTCGTTCCAGCAGGTCGCGGCCTCGCCCGAGTTCGCGGCGACCGGCAAGGACGCCGCCGAGATGGGCATCGCCTTCTCCGCGCAGGTCGTCGTCTTCGCAGAGTGACCGAGCCGGAGCGCCCCGCCCCGAGCGCGGCCGACGAGCTCGGCTTCCAGTCGATCCTGTACGAGAAGACGCCGCCGAGGGCAACGATCACGCTCAACCGGCCGGAGGTCCTGAACGCCTTCGACTTCCGGATGCTGCGCGAGCTCGCCCGTGCCTGCGAGGACGCGTCGTGGGACGACGAGATCCGGGTCGTCGTCCTCACCGGCGCCGGGCGTGCCTTCTGCGTCGGCGCGAACCTGCGCGCCTGGGCCGACGAGGGCTACGTCGGCAACGAGCGCGACTACTGGAAGTGGTTCGGAGCGATGGACGCCGGCATCACCGCCCTCCGCCGGATCGGCAAGCCGACGGTGGCGCGCATCAACGGGATCTGCGTCGGCGGGGGCAACGAGCTCCAGATGGCTTGTGACCTCGCGGTCATGGTCGACGAGGCGTTCATCCGGCACGTCGGCCTCCAGCACGGCTCGGTACCGGCGGCCGGCGCGACGCAGTGGCTGCCGCTGATCGTCGGAGACCGCCGCGCCCGCGAGATCATCCTGCTCTGCGAGGAGATCCCGGCTGCGCAGGCGCTCGAGTGGGGGCTCGTCAACCGCGTCGTCCCGGCGGCTGAGCTCGACACCGCCGTCGACGAGGTGGTCGGGAAGCTGGCCGTCCGGCTGCCGCTGATGACCCGCTACGCGAAGGCGCAACTCGACTTCTTCCGCGACCTGGCCTGGCACGGAACGATCCGCCACGCCCACGACTGGCTCGCGCTGTCGATGCTGAGTGACGAGGCGGCCGAGGGGGTACAGGGCTTCCTCGACCGGCGAAAGGAGAAGGAATGAACCCGGAAGAGCTCCTGAGCGGCGTCCGTGACTCGCTCACCGTGCGACGCGTGTTCGGCGATCCGATCGAGCAGGACGGCGTCGTCGTGATTCCGGCGGCATCCGTCGGAGGCGGGGGTGGAGGTGGCGGCGACAGCGAGGACAACGGCGGCGGCGGCTTCGGGCTGAGCGCGCGGCCGGTCGGCGCCTACGTGATCAGGGACGGCGAGGTCAGCTGGAAGCCCGCGATCGACGTCGGCCGGATGCTGCTCGGCTGGCAGGTCGTCGCCGGCATCGCCGCGCTCGCCCTCTGGGCGTTCGCGCGGCGCGGTTAGGGGTCAGACCCCGTACAGAAACGTCACAACGTCTCCACAGCCTCCCGATGGTTGAGCCACGCGGTCTGTCCGAATCGGGCTGTGGAGCGTCTGCCGTACTTCGGTAGGGGTCAGACCCCCACGCCGGCGTGACGATTCGTCCACAGGCCGACGGGTCTGGACAAGGTGGCGAACAGCTAGGGGAGCGGCAGGACCCCGCCGCCGTCGATGCAGTCGGCGACATAGAGCGCGGTCCCGAGGTCGCCGGTCCACAGGCTGTAACGGCCCATCGCGCGCTCGGCTCGCGCATCCTCGACCTGCGCGATCGCGTGCATGGCAAAGCGGCGCGCGCGGTCGAGCCAGCGCTCGTCGCCCGTGCGCTCGAAGAGCGTGAGGAACGCGTAGCCGTTACCGGCCGTGCCGTGACAGAGGCTCGCTCCCTTCGCGAGCGGGCCGGCCTGCCAGGTCAGCTCGCCGCCGGCCACGGCGAGATCCTCGTCGAGGACGTCGCCGAGAGCGGTGACCATGCCCGGCGCGCCGTGGCACCACTGCGTGCGGATCGGCCGATCCCCAGGAAACGGTGGCCAGTTGGCCAGGCCGTCCTCGACCAGCGCGTAGCGGCGAGCCGTCTCCGACGCTCCCTCGAAGTCGCCGAGTGCAAGCACGCACCCGGCGAAGCCGTGGGCAGCACCGAGGTATTCGGCCCGCTCGTTCCAGATGTGCTGCTCCCACAGTCCGGACACGGGGTCTCGGGCATCGAGCATGCGCGCCGATGAGTCCTGCCGAAGCTCGTCGAAGCCAAGCTCGGAGGCGACCAGGATCGTCCCGGGGCTCCCAAGCAACAGCTCGCGCGCGTCGGAGTCGGCGTGCTCGGCGATGAGCTCGCGCAGGCGCTCCAGGATCGCCGCCGACGGCGAGAGCCGCTGGCGCACCAGCAGGATCCCGGTCTCGCCGAGCATCAGGCTCGACCCCGGCATGTCGGGCTCGAGCCGCTCGAGGTACGGAAGGTAGTCGTGCCGTAGCTCGACGAAACCGCGCTCGGACAGCCGGTGCAGGGCGTCGACGATGCCGGCGCCGCCGAGGTAGGTCCCCGACCAGCGCTCCGGGTCGCCGGGCTCGACGTCGAGCACGTGGACGGGCCAGTCGTCGGCGAACGCCTCCTCGGCATCCGTCGCGATCTCTCGGATCGCGGATCGAGCCCGATCCTCGTCCCAGGCGCCTTCGACAAGCGGTTCGTGCGCGGTCGGATCCCAGAGCACCGGCGTCGTGCTACGCGACGAGCTCGTCCGGGACGACCTCGACCGTCAGCTCGCGACCCTGGCGGAGCAGACGCGCGGTGACCGGGCGGCCGATCGCGTCGTCGGCCATCAGCCGCTGGAGGTCGTCGACGGCGCCGACCGACACCCCGTCGACCTCGACGATCAGGTCCTCGGCGCGCAACCCGGCGCGCTCGGCAGGGCTGTCCTCGGCCACCTGAACCACCTCTATCCCCCGCTGCCGGCCGAGCTGGGCGGCCAGCCGAGGCGGCAGCGGACGCGTGTCGCCGGCGATCCCCAGGTAGGCACGGCGCACCCGTCCGTCGCGCATCAGAGCGGCGACGATCGCGCGCGTCGCCATGTTGATCGGGACGGCCAGGCCGAGCCCGACGCCCGCAACGGCGGTGTTGATCCCGACGACGCAGCCGTCCCCGTCGGCGAGGGCGCCGCCCGAGTTGCCCGGGTTGAGCGCGGCGTCGGTCTGGATCACGTTCTCGACGATTCGCATCGTCGATCCCGAGCGGGTCGGCAGCGAGCGTCCGAGAGCAGACACGACTCCGGCGGTCACGGACCCGGCGAAGCCGTTCGGGTTCCCGATCGCGACGACGAGCTGGCCAACCTGGAGTCGTTCTGCGTCGCCGAGCTCGGCGGCGGCGAGGTCGCTCGGCTCCGTTCGCAGCACCGCGAGATCCGACAGCGGGTCGGCGCCGACCACCTCGACCGTCAGCTCCCGGCCGTCGACGAACGAGGCGACGCCGTGGTCTGTTCCGGCGACCACGTGGGCGGAGGTGAGGACGAAGCCGTCGGGCGTGATCACGACGCCGCTGCCGCCGCCGCCCAGCCGTCGCCCGCGCGCGACGCGGCGCGAGACGCGAAGGTTCGCGATCGAGGGTGCGAGCCGCCGAGCGACGCCGGTGACGACGCGCGAGTAGGCGTCCAGCGGCGATTCCTCGCGCGCCCGCTCGTCGAGCGAGATCAGCCTCAACTCTCCCATGGGCCAGTGATAGCAGCCGGGCGATAGGCTGCGTCGGTGGCCGAGGTCGAGACCAGCCGTGACGGCGCCGTCCTGACGATCACGCTGAATCGGCCCGAGTCCTACAACGCTTTCACGACGTCGATGCATGCCGCCTTGCACGCTGCTCTCGAGGAAGCCGAGGCCGAGGATGTCCGCGCCGTCGTGGTCACCGGCGCCGGCAAGGGTTTCTGCGCAGGGCAGGACATCGGCGAGTTCCGTGGCCTCGAGCACGACGTCGGCGAGCATCTGGAAGCGACGTACCACCCGAACGTGCGGGCGATCCGCGCGCTCGAGAAGCCGGTGATCGCCGCGGTGAACGGCGCCGCCGCCGGCGCGGGGCTCAGCCTGGCCTGCGTGTGCGATTACCGGATCGCCGCCGACACGGCTGCCCTCGTGCCCGGGTTCGTCGGCATCGGCCTCGTGCCGGATTCGGGCGGGTCGTACTTCCTCGCCCGCCTGCTCGGGCCGTCACGGGCGTTCGCCTGGATGAGCTCGAACCGGAAACTGACCGCGGCAGAGGCACACGCGTGGGGGCTTGTCGACGAGGTGGTCGAGGCGGATGCCCTGGCCGCCCGCGCGGCGGAGCTGGCAGCGGACTACGCCGCCCGGCCGACGCGGGGGATCGGGATGACCAAGCGCCTGTTCGACCACGCGCAGACGGCGACACTCGACGAGCAGCTCGCGCTCGAGGGCGAGCTCCAGACGGCTGCGACGAAGACGGCGGACTTCGCGGAGGGCGTGGACGCCTTCCTGGAGAAGCGCCCACCCAATTTCACGGGCGTTTGACGTCGGTAGCGACGGTCGACTACCACACCGGCGGCGAGCCGTTCCGGATCGTCACGGGCGGCGTCGAGCCGCTCCAGGGCCGGACGATTCTCGAGCAGCGGCGGTTCGCCCGGGAGCACCTCGACCACGTCCGCCGCCTGCTCGTCTACGAGCCACGCGGCCACGCGGACATGTACGGCTGCTTCGTCACCGAGCCGGAGGACGGCGGCGCCGACCTCGGGGTCGTGTTCTTCCACAACGCCGGCTACTCGACGCCTGCGGCCACGGGACGATCGCGCTCGTCACGTGGGCGATCGAGAGCGGCCTGCTCGAGGGCCCCGAGGTCGTGGTCGACGTCCCCTCGGGGCGGCTTCGGACCGAAGCACGCTTCGAAAACGGCCGTGTCGCGTCGGTGCGATTCCGCAACGTCCCGGCGTTCGTGCACGAGCGCGGCGTCCCGGCTGCCGGGCGCGAGGTGGACGTCGCCTTCGGCGGCGCGTTCTACGCCTCGCTCGAGGAGCAGGTCGAGCCCGCCGAGCTGCCGCGGTTGATCGAGCTGGGCCGGGCGATCAAGGCCGACCTCGAGAAGACGCATGCGATCGTCCATCCGGACGAGCCGGAGCTGCGCGACGTCTACGGCGTGATCTTCTGGCAGGACGAGAGCGCGCAGCCGCTCACCCAGCGGAACGTCACCGTCTTCGCCGACGGCGAGGTCGACCGCTCGCCGTGCGGCAGCGGGACGTCCGCCCGGCTCGCGCTCCTGCACGGCGAGGGCCGGCTCGCGACCGGCGAGCCGCTCCGCCACCTGGGCATCGTCGGCAGCGAGTTCACCGGTCGCGTGGTCGAGGAGACGCCGGCCGGCGTGGTCACCGAGATCGAAGGCAGCGCGCATCTGACCGGGCGGCACGAGTTCTTCCTCGAGCCCGACGACGAGCTCGGCGAGGGCTTTCTCCTCCGCTAGGACGGCTCGTACGGGACGACGCGCTCCTGCTCGCTCGCGTCGTTCCGGGCGACCAGCGCCACCGCCCGCTCGGTCGGGCTCAGGTTGACCGGCCGGTGTGGGACGCCGGACGGGATGAACAGGAAGTCGCCCGCCTCGGTGACGACCGACCGGGCGAGCCCGTCGCCGTAGTGGGTCTCGACGCTCCCCTCCAGCTGGTAGATCGCCGTCTCGTAGCCGTCGTGGTAGTGCGGCTCGGCGGCCGCTCCGGGCGGGACGACGACTAGGTGCATGGCCAGACCCGTCGCCCCGCACGTGTCGCTCGAGATGCCGAGAAAGTAGGCCAACTGCTGCCGCCGGATTTCCTCCTGGGCCGGCGGCTTGATCACGCGGATCTCGTCCACGGGACCAGCGTAGGCCACACCGACCGAGTGGTGGTAGCCGCACGTCGAGACGGAGGCCAGCGCGATTCCCGGGGCGCCTCCTGGGCGCGATCGTCAGTGCATCAATGACGAGCAAGGAGGCTCGAAGTGATCGAGAAAGGACAGACCCTGGTCAATCCCGTCACCGGCGAGCGCATGACGTTCCTGGAGACGGCTGCGGAGACTCGCGGCGACCGCGTCGTGATCGAGCTCCACGCCGATCCCGGCGGCAGCGTCGCGGCCGCCCACGTTCACCCGGGCCAGTGGGAGACGTTCGACGTCGTCGCCGGCACGCTCGGCGCGAAGGTCGCCGGCCGCACGCTGGAGGCCGTCCCCGGCCAGACCGTCGGCGTCGCCCCCGGCGTCTCGCACACCTGGTGGAACGCGGGCGACGACGAGCTCGTCTTCCGGTGCGCGATCAGCCCGGCGCTCCAGTTCGAGTCGCTGATCGAGACGATGTTCTCGCTCGCGGCCGACGGCAAGACCAACGCCAAGGGCATGCCGAACCCCTTCCGGCTCGCGGTGATCGCGAACGCCCACTTCGACACCGTTCGCCTGCCGGTCGTGCCCGCGTGGATGCAGAGGACCGCGCTGGCGATGGGCGCTCCGTTCGGCAGGGCGATCGGCTACGGCACGACCTACACGGCCGCGCCCGCCCAGCTCGACCGGCTCGTCGCGCGCCCGGCGTGAGAGACGAAACCGAGCACAGAGGCGACAGCGAAGCCGGCGGCCTGGGCGCGAGGCGATGTCGTGACGCCGAATGCGTCACCATCGAGGCCTGAGGGGCGGCCACCCCGGTGGGCGCCCCTCTATAGTGCGCCGTCTTGAGGCCCAGAGAGGACTACGAGGCCTTCTGGGCCGGAGTCGAGGAGACGTTGCGGGCCGTCCTCGCATCCGGTGAGCG
>Ga0070681_10005171_pt1 | contig 12592 bp, 11 predicted proteins | sample KBSC83BmetaG_FD_65650 | JGI IMG/M metagenome (GOLD analysis project Ga0070681, IMG submission 65650) | Corn rhizosphere microbial communities from Kellogg Biological Station, Michigan, USA - KBS C8-3B metaG | ecosystem: Host-associated > Plants > Roots > Rhizosphere | place: USA: Michigan...
ACGTAATCGAGCATCAAATCCGTCGTGTCGCCGCGACGCACGTGGGCAAACTCGTAGCTGTCACCCACCACGCGCACGTTGACCGCGTCCGTGTCGCCAAACAGATTGTGGATATCGCCCAGCGTTTCCTGATACGCGCCGACCATGAAGATACCGAGGCGATAGCTCTCGCCAGCGTTCAGCGGATGCAGGGCCAGGCTCACGTCGACGCCCTCGGCGTCGACGTAATGGTCGATGCGGCCATCCGAATCACAGGTCAGGTCGACGATGACCCCGCGCCGGGTCGGCTCCTCGTCCAGCCGCGCGATGGGCGCGATGGGAAAGATCTGGCCGATCGCCCAGACATCCGGGATCGACTCGAACACGGAAAAATTCGCGAAGTACTTGTCCACCAGCTTTTCGTCCAGCTCGTCGCGGGCCTGTCGGTGCGCGCGCTCCGCCGGCAGCAGTCGGCCGCGCACCGCGTTGGCGATGGCGTAATACATGTCGTCCAGCCGCGCGCGATCGGCCAGCGCCAACTGGCCCAACGCGTACAACGTCTGCCCTTCGACCAGGTGATGGTGCGCTTCGTGGAACAGCTCCAGCGCAGGACGTCGATCCAGCTCGTCCCAGGTCTCGCGCAAGCGCCGCAACACCGTCGGCTCGTCGGCGCATGGCGGCGGGATGGTGCCTTCCGGCACGACCTCGACCTCGGACACGTTGACCACCATCACGGCATGATGTGCCGTCATCGCACGCCCGGCCTCGGTCAGGATATGTGGCGCCTGCAGGCCTTCCGCGCGCACGGCCTCAGCCAGTGACTGCACAATCGTGAGTGCGTATTGCCGCATCGAATAGTTGATCGAGTTGTAGCTGCGCGAACGCGAGCCGTCGTAATCGACGCCCAGACCGCCACCCACGTCCACGACTTCCAGTGGTACGCCCAGACGCGTCAGCTCGACAAAATAACGACTCGCCTCGCGCATGCCATTGGCAATGTCGCGCACGTTGGAGATTTGCGAGCCCATGTGGAAGTGCTGCAATTTCAGCGTGTGTTTCAGGCCGGCCGCATCCAGCCGTGCGATCAAGGTCAGCACCTGCGACGGCGACAAGCCGAACTTGCCCTTGTCGCCACCAGTGTTCTGCCACTTGCCGGCACCGATGGACGCCAGGCGCACACGCACGCCAAGCAGCGGCTCGACGCCGAGTTGCCTGGCCTCGTCGAGCACATATTCCAGTTCGGACAACTTCTCGATCACGATGAACACGCGCAGCCCGAGCTTGCGCCCGATCAATGCCAGCCGAATGTACTGACGATCCTTGTAGCCATTGCAGATGACGATGGAGCCCGCCCGGGCCATGCCCAACACGGCCATCAGTTCGGGCTTGGAGCCAGCCTCCAGCCCGAAGCCCTGCTCGCCCGCTGCCACCAACTCACCCGCCACACTCCGCTGCTGGTTGACCTTGATTGGATAAATGGCGGTGTAGCCGGCCTTGTAACCGGTATCGGCAATCGCCTGTGCAAACGCCTGCTGCAAGTGCGCCAGGCGATCGGCCAGGATGTCGGGAAAGCGCACCAGCAACGGCAAGCGCAGCCCTTGCGCACAAGCACGATCGACAATGGCGGGCAGCGACAAGGCCGGGCCGGCCGCGCCACGCGGGCGCATCACGATATGTCCCCCGGCGTCGACATCGACATACCCGGCGCCCCAATGCGGCACCGCGTAGATGCGACGCGCGTCGTCGATGGTCCATGCGGTACTCATCGAAGTTCTCCTGATGCGGCACGGCAATCGGCGACAGCGGCCACCGAAGTGCGTGCATGTGGCGGTGAGCGTCGCAGCGGCGAGCCTTGACGGGTTGCGCGACGACAAGCCCAGGACCAAGCAACCGGAAGTCTCGCACGCCGCGGGATCGACTGGACCTGTAAACCGCAGCGGTGCGCCGGGCGCGCCGCTGGCCGTGCCACCTGAGTATTGTAATGAGCACCCGCAGCGGGGGAAACGGCACGCTCGCACCCCGCGGTTGCCAGTACACTGGGCGTCTTCACGCACGCAGATTGATTGAGCAGGGGCTCCACCATGTCGCAGCAGCCAGGCTGGTTCACCGAAGCGCACCAGGCTTCCGGTTCATCCATCGGTTTTCGCACCGAGCAACTGCTGCACAGCGAGAAGTCGACGTTCCAGACGATCGATATCTACCAGACCACGGACTGGGGCAACCTGATGGTGATCGACGGTTGCGTGATGCTCACCACGCGCGACAATTTCTTCTATCACGAGATGATGACGCACCCGGCGCTGTTCACTCACGCGCGTGCCAAGCGCGTGGTGATCATTGGCGGTGGCGACTGCGGCACGCTGCGCGAGGTGCTGCGTCATGAGGAAGTGGAACACGCCGTGCAGGTGGAAATCGACGAGCGCGTGACGCGGCTGGCCGAGCAGTACTTCCCCGAGTTGTGCGAGCACAACGCCGACCCGCGCGCCGAGCTGCTGTTCATCGACGGCATCAAGTACATGGCCGAGACCGAAGCCGAGTCGGTCGACCTGATCATTGTCGATTCCACCGATCCCGTCGGCCCGGCCGAGGGCCTGTTCAACGCGACGTTCTACGCTTCATGTTTCAAGGCGCTGCGCCACGGCGGGCTGCTGGTACAGCAAAGCGAGTCGCCGCTGGCTCATCTGGATTTGATCAAGTCGATGCGTTCGGCGATGCGTACGACGGGTTTTGCCGCCGTGCGTACGCTGCCATTCCCGCAACCGTGCTATCCCACGGGTTGGTGGAGTTGCACGATGGCGCGCAAGGGCGGCGATTTGTCTGGTTTCCGCGAGCGCGGCGCGCTCAGCAAGAATTTCCCCACGCGGTATTACAACGCGGAAATCCACAAGGCGGCGCTGGCCCTGCCGGAGTTCATGCGCGAGGCGCTCGGCGAGTAACGAGCTTCTCGTCAGCACCTGCCCGGAAACGACAGCGCGTTCAAAACAGGCGGCTGCGGACTTTCGGCAGCAACACCAGCAACAATGTCGCCAGGGGCCCGAACGGGATGGACAAGGCGAACCACAGCAAGCCACTGCGGTTTTTCCCCTGCGCCAAGGCAGCGTTGATCAAGGCGAGCGTGCCCCAGACGACAAGCCACGGCGCGCCATTGGCAAATGTCGAAAAGTAAGCCACCAGATACCTCCCGAGTCAGCCCATGTAGTGGTTCACGCCACAAGTAACCATCGTAGCAAGGCGCGGCAACGCGTGCGCGCGCCGGTGGGTCTTGCCATGGCCCGGTTCAAACTTCTGCCGGTATGCTTGATCCTTCAATCATCGCCGGATTGCATCGATGCACGGTCTGCGTTCGCTCGTCTTGCTGTGTGGGTTGGCTTGCGTGGCACCCGCCGCGCCTGGCACCGGGACAGGTGCCGCCAGGAGGCCAGCCGCAACGCCGCACACGACCATCACCTCGGCTGACAAGGCACGCGACAAGGCGCTGCTCGCCTTTCAGCGCGACCTTGTCAGCGTGCTGGCCCCGCGGGCGGACGCGCAACCGCTGCTGGCAGCTGCCCTGCTGGCCCGACCGTTGTTGAATCCACCGGAAGCGCTGTCCTTTCATACCTTGATCGGACGCGCCGCCAGCGCTGCTGACGCCGGCCCGGCCGTCACCTGGGTGCGTCTGGCAGACTGCCACGCGGCGGCGGGCAATTGCCCGAACCCCGCCGCGCTCGACCGCCTCCAGCAGCAGGCCCCCGAGAATGCCGCGGTATGGCTGCTGAAACTCGGCGTCGATACCCACAAGCTCGACCCGGACGCCGCGCGCCAGGACCTGGCCAGAGCCGCCGCAGCGAAGGTATACGACGACTACACGGGCGCGAGTTTGCAGGCCCTGGCCAGTTCGATCGGCATCCTGCCGCCACCAGCGACCACACTGGACGCGGTGCATGCCGCCGGCCCCTCCGGCGTGCAGGCGGTCATGGCGTTTGGGCTGGCCGGTATCCAGCCACAGCCAGCGTTGCAAATTACCGCCAAATTGTGCGAGAACGCCAACAACGACGCCGCAATCAAGGCGGACTGCCTGAAGTTGGGCAAAATCCTGGAGTGGGGCTCCAGCCCGTTGGCGCGCTCCCTCGGCTTGCACCTGCGCGAGGTACTCGCGGACGACCCCGCGCTGCAGGCGGACGCCAAACGCACCCGGATCAATCTGACTTGGCAGGTGCAGAGCTTCGCGCGGCTCTCCGCACGCGTGCCCGACGACCAGGCGCTGGCGCAACATCTGCTGGCGCTGGCGCGTAACGGGGGCAGTGAAATGAGCCTGCTGCTGGCGACGCTACGCGACAACAACATCAGTACCGAAGCGCCCGCCGACTGGTCACCTGCAGCGCACGAATGATGCGCGACAAGACACCCGCGTAGCTTGCGGGCGCCGCGTCACAATGCCTGTTCCCCACGCTGCCTTTCCCGGTTAGGCTTGAACCACCTTCCGCGACAGGGATCGATCGATGCTTACGACGCTGGTGGCAAGCAGCAAGGGTGGCTGTGGCAAGAGCACGGTGGTGACCCAGTTGGCAGCCCATTGGGCACAGGTGGGTCAGCGCACGGCCATCGTCGATGCGGACCGCCAGGGTTCCAGCTTCCGCTGGGCGACGCTGCGCCCGGCCACAGTGCCGGGTATCCTTGCCCTGGAAGGTGGCCGCCGAGCGCTGAACAAGCTCCCGGCGGACACGCAGCAACTGCTGATCGACACACCGGCCGGCGCTGGCGTACGTGAGCTCGAGCCTTATCTGGAACTGGCCGATGTCTTGCTGGTTCCAGTATTGCCGTCGTCCTTTGACTTGCATGCCACGCTCGGTTTCCTCGATGAGCTGCAGGCGATTCCGCGCATCAGGCGCGGCAAACTGCCCGTTGCCCTGGTCGGCAACCGGCTCAAGCCCTGGACGCATGCCAGCCAGGACGCCATCGTCGAACTGGCCGACAGCGCCCCATTCCCGGTCGTCGCGCAACTGCGCGACAGTCAGGCCTATGTGTTGCTCAGCGCATTGGGCAAGGGCATTTTCGACTATCAATCCGAGCAGGTACGCAACCACCAGCAGGACTGGAAACCGTTGTTGCGCTGGATCAAACGCCAACCGTGACACGCATGTAGCGCATATGCCATCGCCACGTCATCGCAGCGGTACCACCGGAGTTTTCCCCATGCACGAACTGATCTTGCTGCGCCACGCCGAAGCCGTTTCGCTGGAGAAATCCAGTGCTGATCAAGACCGGGCGCTGAGCGCACGCGGCGAGCAGGAAGCACAAGCGGCCGGGTTGTGGCTCGCAGCGCACGGCGTGACGGTAGACCGCGTGCTGTGTTCGCCGACCAGACGCACCGATGAAACCGCGCGCCTCGCGTTGGCCGGCCTGGACGGCGCACCCATCCCGCAGATGTCCAGTGAGATCTACGACGCGTCACCTGGTGAGCTGTTGGCCCTGCTCGACCAGCATGGCGACGCCGATACCGTCATGTTGGTGGGGCACAACCCTGGTATCGAACGGCTGGTGGCATTGCTCGTGGAAGGTCGCTCGGATCAGTTCCGCGGCATGCCGCCCGGTGGTCTGGCGATTCTGCATCTGGACGGCGAACTGGAGCCGGGCAACGCGCGCCTGGACGCATTCTGGTCGCCGTGAGGCAGCATGGTGTGCCGCGCTGATCCAGCTTAGATTCGAAACAGCGCCAAGCCATCACGAGCAGAACACACGCAGACCTGATGATCCACGCATGAGTATTTTTCGGGCTGCCTTGCCGCTGTTGCTGATCATCTTGCTGCTACCCGGCTGCACTTTGTCCCGCGCGCAGATCCGGCATGCCGATGCGGTGATCAGCGCGTCGCTTGACCACACCACCACCTGCACGCAAGCCGATCGCTGCGCGTTGCCTTCACCCCTGCTCGACGCGGCCAACGACGCGCTCGCACGCTCGACCCCAGAGCAACCCGTGCACGTCGTGAGCTTGCTGGACCAGAGCGAGCCCGCGCTGGTAGCCAGACTCAACCTGATCCGCGCGGCGCGGCATTCGATCGATGTACAAACCTATATCTGGGACAGCGATGACGCGGGCTTGCTCGTGCTGGACGAGTTGATTCACGCCGCGCGCAGGGGAGTGAAGGTACGTGTCCTTGCCGACCAGCTGACCTCGTTTGGCGACTTGGAGTTGCTCAATCGTCTCGCACGTGCCAGCCCCGACTTCAAGTTGCGGCTGTACAACCCCACGTTCCACGATGCACGCACCTCGGCCGTCCAATGGGTTGCCGGCATCGCCTGCTGCTTCTTCAAGTTCAACCAGCGCATGCACAACAAGCTGCTGCTGGTCGACGACAGCATCGGCATTACCGGTGGTCGCAACTACCAGAATCGCTATTTTGACTGGGACCCGACGTTCGACTACGTGGATCGCGATGTGCTGGTCGGCGGCCCGGCAGCACGAGCGATGGCCGACAGCTTCGACTTGTTCTGGCACCACCGACGCTCGGTAGCGTTGACGCACCTGCGCGATCTCAACCGCTACATCGTGGCTCACCCCCACGCCGGCGGCTGGACCACACCCCACTACGAGCACCCGCAACGGGTGTACCGGGTACAGCAGGAGGCCACCGACACGATGTGGTTGACCGCGCATGTGCTGGACCACAGCCTGCACACCGGACACGTCGAGTTTTTCAGCGACCTGCCGGCCAAGACTGACCGACCGCACCAGCCTGATGCCCGCGAACTCACCCACCACCTGATGCAGATGGTGTCCGGTGCACGGCACGAAGTGGTGTTGCAAACCCCGTACCTCGTCCTGAGCAAGCGCGCGCGTCGCATCTTCGAGCGGTTGCAGGACCAGGTCCCGCCACCACGCATTGTGGTATCCACCAATTCACTTGCTTCGACAGATGCGTTCGCGGTGTACGCGATGTCGTACAAACATCGCAAACGCTATCTCACGCGTTACGGCTTCGAAATCTATGAGCTCAAGCCGCACGCATTGGGCCCGGCCGCAGCCAATGCCTACGCCAGCATGGAAATCGGGGTCGGTGGCACGGGGGAGAAGTTACTGCAAGATCTGCAGCGCGTACGCCGGGAACGAATGAAATTTGAAGATCGCAGCTTGCTGGGCAGTCGCGGCCGCAGCCGGCCTGCCCCGTTGCTGAGCACGGGCCGCCGGTTCGGCCTGCATGCCAAGTCGATCGTGGTCGACGACCAATTCTCCATGGTGGGTTCACACAACTTCGATCCACGTTCGGACCACTACAACACCGAGGCCGGCGTCGTCATCTATGACAACCGCTTTGCCGACCAGTTGCGCCAGTCAATCCTGCGTGACACCGCACCAGAGAATGCGTGGGCGATCGCTCCGCGGCGTCCAGTCGTGCCAGTGTTGACCGAGGTCAACCAGACCATTGGCGACGTTTCGGAGCGCCTGCCGCTGTTCGACTTCTGGCCATTTCGCTACGCGACCAGCTACGAGCTGAAACCCGGGTGTCAACCCTTGCGGATCAACGATCCAGCGTTTCACTCATGCTACGTGCCGGTGGGTGACTTCCCCGATGTGGCCCTGTCGCCGAAGCTGATCTACACCCGCCTGCTCACTGCATTCGGGGCGGGCGCCAGCAGCATCCTGTAACGCATGGCCGGGCGAAGACTGCCGCACTCGCCGGCCGCGCGCCTGGTAGTGGGCTCGGATTCACGACCGATCCTGCGATTTACGCGCCAATCACGGCCGTGATGAACGCTTGCAGCGCGACCCGGCGGCGACCGGAGTCCCCGCGTCCAATCCGTAGGCATCACGGATGCCGCGCACCACACACAAAACGGCCTGCGTACGCAGGCCGTTGGTCATCGCAAATCTTTGCGGGCGAGCGACGCGGGTCACTTGGCGCGCTCAGTCTCCGCCAGCGAAACCAATCTTGGTGAGGTTGTAGGTTTTCGCATCAGCCAGTACGCGCGCCACAAACTGATAAGCCACCGCGTCATCGGCCGCGATCTGTATTTCGGGCTGATTGGTCTGCTGGGCAATGACCGCCAGCTGCGCCTTCAGGCCGAGTTCGTCCACGGGCGTGTCGTTCCAGTAAAGCGCACCAGCACGGTCGATCTTGAGATGGATCGGATCGAGCGGGGTGCTGGTCGGCGGGTTCGGGTTCGGCTGCGGCAGATCCACCTTGATCTTGTGCGAAAGGATCGGCGCCGTGATCATGAAGATGATCAGCAACACCAACAACACGTCAACCAACGGGGTGACGTTGATTTCATTCATCGGGCCGGCAGACTTGGATGTGTATGCCATGTCAGTTACTCGTTCCCGGGACCGGGTTTCCCGGTCGTCATGAAGCCAACATGGACCATGCCCTGGTCCTTGGCCGAGCCAATGACCGCACGTACCAATTTGAACTCGGTGCTCCTGTCCGCGCGAATCTGCAACTCGGGCTGCGGCACTTTTTGCGCATTGACCGCGAACTGAGCACGCAATTCCGCAGCCGTGATCGGGCGATCATTGAAATACATGCTGCCGTCCTGCTTGACCGCCAGATCCAGTGGCGGAACCTTGAGCACATCTTCCTTGGCATGCGGATTGGCGACGGGCAAGTCGACCGTGATGGAATGGGACATCAGCGGCGCGGTGATCATGAAGATGATCAGCAGGACCAACATCACGTCGACCAGCGGCGTGACATTGATTTCTGACATCGGCCCGCCGGAATTGCCTCCGGCACTCATGGACATGGGTCAATCCCTCACTTCTGACTTTCGACACGTGAACCGGTGGCGAAGAAGTCATGCAGATCATTCGCGAATTCGTCAAAGCGGGCGAACGTCAGCCGGTTCGCGCGATTGAACGCGTTGAACGCGAGCGTTGCCGGGATGGCGGCAAACAGACCAAACGCAGTCATCAGCAACGCCTCGCCCACCGGACCGGCGACCGCGTTCATTGACGCGTCACCGGATGCGGCGATGCGGATCAAGGCGTGGTAAATGCCCCACACGGTACCCAGCAGACCGACGAACGGTGCCGCGGAACCAACCGTCGCGAGCAACGTCAGGCCGTCTTCCAGGCGCAGACTTTCCCGTGACACGGCTTGACGCAACGCGCGGTCAATGAACTCCGACCGGCTGAGCGCCTCCGACAGGCGACTGGTTGCATTCGCGGCCGCCTGCTGGTGATGGGCGACAGCCGCAGCGGCGTCCAGAGCAATCTTGGAGAACGGCTCACTCCTGGGCTGGGATTCCAGCTCGCGAATGGCGTCTTGCGTGGAGGCGTTGCCCCAGAAGCCGTCAACCACCTTGGTTGCGCGCCGCGTCACCACCGAGGTGCGGATGGTGTTGGCGATGATGTAGTACCACGTCAGGAACGACATCACGATCAAGGTAATGAAGACAACCCAACCAAGCCAGTCGAAGTTGTGCATCAAATCGCCGAAACCCATCGCCTTCATGGCTTCAGCGTTGGTATTGCCACCCACCGCCTGTGCGGCATCGGTCGTTGCAGGAGTCTGTAGGAACATAACGCTACCCTAAGGAAGTCAAGCGTGAACTGTAACTGCAATCGGTAAGGCTGACTGCAGCAGATTGAGATGGAAAATCACTGATATACGAACACTATCCTCAAAACCCTGCCTGGCTGAGGTTGAAAGTCACCGGTACACGGGCATAACCCTCGACCTTCTGACCGCTACGGATCATGGGGTTGAAGCGCCATTTCTGTGCTGCATCCACAGCTGCACGATCAAGTTCCCGGTAACCACTGGATTTCTCGACCTTGATGTCTTTCGGCAAACCATCCACGCCCACCAGAATCATCAGTGTGACGGTGCCTTCGTGACGCTGCCGCAGCGCTTGCGGTGGATATTTTGGCTGAAGACGACTGTTGTAGCTTAGATCCTGACCTGCGCTGATGTCCTGTGGTGGCGCCGGCGGTGCCGGTGGAGCCGGAGGCGGCGCCTGATACGCGTTCTGCGAAACCTCCTGGACTGCCGGCGGCGGAGTCGGCGGCGGCGGCGTGGCCACCGGTCGCACCTGTTGCACGATCTTCTGTGGCGGCTGCTGGGGCGGTTCCGGCGGCGGTGGCGGTGGTGGTGGTGGTGGTGGTGGCGGCTCGATGAAGCTTACGCGGACAATCTGCTCTTTCTGCGTTTGATCCTGATGCGAGGGCGCGACGGGCGCGACCAACAACAGGAACGCAAACGCATGCAGCCCGATGGCCACAGCCAACGCCCAAGTGCGCTTCCAACTGAACCGCCCGGTTTCTTCGTTACTAGAGGCCATCTGTCACTGTCTGAAGCTGATCATACGGAAGAGAACGTTGCCGCAGGGTGTAACGCGAAACCGTCTTGATAACGCAGACGATACTCGCCACCGAGGAAACGCCGGGAAGGTGTTCAACGTTACAACAGCGCTTTGCGTTTGTATAGCACCGGTGCAGAGCGCGCGCAGAATAAATGGACGGCTATTTGGTGCATCCGGCCGCCGCAAATCGCGTTTTACTCGCCGCTGCCCGCCTGCTTCAGCCATGCTTTGGCCTTGGCTGCCGTTTCCGGCTGCTGCGCCGCCAGTTTCATCGCAGCAATCGCCCCGGCCTTGTTTTTCAGGCCACGCTCAGCCTCCGCCAGCGTCATGTAGGCCACGCCCTTCTTGGCAACACCCTTGGCGATGCCTTGCTGGATCAGCGTTTTGGCCTGACCGTACTTGTTCTCGGTCAACAAGAGCTGGCCTGCGCGTATGGCTGGCTCACCATCCTTGGCAAGCGGCAGGGCCTTGCTGTAGTTGTCGACGGCACCGGTGATATTGTCGGACAGTTCGGCGGCCTGGGCCCGCAGTATGTAGTTGTCGGCACTGGCGGTAACGATGCCCTTGGCAACGCCCTCATCCAGCACCTGCGTGGCCTTGAGTGCGTTCGGCTTGGAATCATCACTGGCCTGACCGGTAATCAGGTACAGCTTGGCCAGGTTGACATACCCCGACTCGGTGGTAAGCGTACCGGCGGCGCGCGATTTTTCCATCAGGCCGATGGCTTCGGGATACTTCTCGGCCTGCATCAATACTGCCACGGCGTTGTTGAGCGCATTGGCGTCACCCGGAGCGCCGGCCATCTGCTGTTGCGCGAGTTGCGCCGCCTCGTCGGTTTGGCCTGTCTGGGCGTAGCTTGCCATCAGGATCTGATTCCAGCTCGGATCCGGCTTATCCGTCAGCGATTGAGCCTTTTTGATGGCAGCGATCGCGGCCGGGTACTTCTCCAGGCGGTAATAGGCGTTACCCTCGAGTGCATAGGAGGCCGCCGTTTCCTTTTTGCCCTCGGCGCGCCATGCCGACAACGTATCCAGCGCGGCTTGATACTGCTCGTCAATCAATTGGAACTGCGCCAGCATGTACTGCAACTGGAAATAGGTGTCGTTGGGCATCACCCCGATGGCCAGCGATTGCTGCAACAACGCAATGGCGCCCTTGTGGTCACCATCATTGAACTTGAGGTTGGCCATGGCCTGCAGCGCCAGCGCCTGGGCATATTTGCTCTTGCTGTGCTCAATCAGTGGCTGCAGGTATTGCTCGGCCTTGGCCTGATCGCCGTCATTGGCGGCGTCCAGACCAAGATTGAGATTTTTCTGATCCTTCGCACTGGTCAGATCAAGCTTTGGCGCCACACGCTTGGTGTCGGGATACTGCACCTCGGGCTTGTCGGTTTTGCTCTGGTCCCCGCGCTCGCTGCGATCGGACGCCCCCGAATTCCCGGCAGCGGCATCCGGCTGTGCTGCAGCTGACGGCTGCGCCCCGGCTGACGCTTCCGGCATCGCTGGCCGTGCCATGGCCAGGCCGGAAAGTACGCACAGCGTGGTAGCCAGTGTGCCGGTCAACAGTTTGGTTTTCATGCAATCACCCGTGTATAGAGAAAGTCGAGGCCCGAACTCGCGCGAGCCAGACGCGCAGGGTAGATGTCGGGCGCCGCAAAGCTCAAGCTGCGACGCCACATCGGCTTCAGATGTCCAGATTGGCCACCTTCAACGCGTTCGCTTCAATGAACTCGCGTCGCGGCTCAACCGCCTCGCCCATCAGCATCGAGAAGATCTCGTCGGCTACCTGGGCATCCTCGATGCCCACCTGCAACATGCGGCGCGTGTCGGGATTGACGGTGGTTTCCCACAATTGCTCCGGATTCATTTCGCCCAGGCCCTTGAAGCGCTGGATACTCCGGCCCTTCTTTGCTTCGTCCAACAACCAGTCACGCGCACCGGCAAAATCCGTGATGCCACGCGAGGCATTGCCACGACGCACGACCGCTTCCGGCTGAATCATGGCGTGCAGTTGCCGACTGATGGCCAGAATCGGACGGAAGTCGGCACTGCCAAAGAACGCCTGCGGCATCAGCCAGGCATGACTGAGCCCATGTTGTTCGCGCAGCACCTCGATCCCGGCTGGTTGCCCGGCCGTCGCCGCGCGCAACGTGACCCGGTAATGCGCCTTGCCCAGACCAGTGGCGGCGAGGCGCGCGGTGACTCCCTGCAGCCAGACCTGCATGGCCGCAGGATCGTTCCACAACTCTTGCTCCAGCGGTGCATGTTCCAGCAACGCCGTCAGCATGACCGCATCGAACCGATGTGACAGCTTGCCCACCTGATCCAGT
>Ga0070681_10005172_pt1 | contig 12591 bp, 6 predicted proteins | sample KBSC83BmetaG_FD_65650 | JGI IMG/M metagenome (GOLD analysis project Ga0070681, IMG submission 65650) | Corn rhizosphere microbial communities from Kellogg Biological Station, Michigan, USA - KBS C8-3B metaG | ecosystem: Host-associated > Plants > Roots > Rhizosphere | place: USA: Michigan...
CGTCGGCCCCGAACCGACGGTGATGTCCTTGTAATACGTCCCCAATGTCGTCTTCTGCATCGTCGCGATGTCGACATTGAGCGACGAGGCAAATGCCTCCGTCGCCGGATTGCTCGGAATGTCCTCGGGCACGGGTACATCGAGGTTGCAGCCGGCGAGAAGCAGCGAGCAGATGGCGAAAATGGAACGACGCATTGTGAGAGCTAAGAGGGAGGAAGGAGGGGATTGGAGGAGGGGGAATGGCAAGACGAGCGTTCGCTAACGGATCCTCACGACAGAAAGCTTCACGCTCGAAGGCAGCGTTTGGCCGCCGGACGTGGTGGTCAGCAACGCGTCCTGTCCGCTCGGCACTGAAAAGCGTAAGAACGCGACGCCGTTCCCGACGAGGTTCGTCGACAGCAACGAGCCGTCGACGTTGAGCAAGCGGGTGACGAGCGGAAACGGCACGGATGTGCCGTTCCCCGTGATGATGCTACGCGCGTTCCAGCTCGGTTGCTGAAAACGCGGATCCACCGAGGCGGCGTTGTCGTCGAGGAACACCGACGTCGCCCAGTCGCGAAGCAGCGTGCTGGGCGCGACGCCGAGTGCGCTCGTCAGGTTCGTCATGCCGCTCGTCTTGGCGTTGACGATCTTGAACCAGAGGCTGTTTTCATTCGTCGGCCCGAGATGGTCTGCGGCGAATCGCAGGAAGTTCCACACGGCGCCGCGCGTCGGGAGATCGTCGTCGAAGGCGTCGAAGCCGACCGGGCCCTGCGTCTCGGTGCGCGGCAGGTACTGCGCGTACCGACGGAAATTGTTCAGGCTGAACGTGGAGTACGCCGCGCTGACCAAGGGGTCGGAGAAGATGCTCGCGTCGAGGTTGGAGCGAGTCGAACGACCCGCCGCCCGGAAGAAGTTCAATTCCTCCGCGATATGCGCCATTCCTTCGTCGAGCCAACGCTCCTCGAACGCCGTGCCGACCGAGTTCACATACATGCGGCGCGACGCGTTGATCAGGTGCTGGTACTCGTGCGCAACGGTGCCGTTGGTCAGCGTCGTGACGAGCGATTTCGATCGCTTGTTGCTGTTGACGACGCCGCCGGTGTCGGGCACAAGGAGGTAGAATACCTCGCCGACATTGCTCCCCAGACACGGCCCGGGCGCCGGCGCCGCTTTCGGGTAGAGATCGCGCGCGTAGAAGAATCCGAGCGTCACCGTGGACGACTGCGGCGGCGTCAGTTCGTTCACCGCCTGGGTGAAGAACATGATGACGTGCCCGTTGTTATCGATATCACTCGGCGCGCCGAATGCGCCGCGGTCCGTGGGATCGACGAGCGTGTCGAACGTCACGCCGATGGACCGATATTCTTCCGCGGTGAATCCGCCGACCGGATTCCCGGTGTCCGCAACGACGATCGCCTTGTCGGTCACGGCCATGACGCGGCCGGTACGCATGCTCGGGTTGTCGCAGAAATCGAACGCGTTCGCGTTCAATTGCAGCAGATCCCCGACGGCCGGCACCGCGAGTGCTGCTGTCGCCGCCACCGAATTTCGCAACGCGGGCCGCGCGCCACCGGCGTTTCCAAATCGCCGCGCCGCCTCCGACCGCTCGCGTTCTCGTAGTCCTGCCTCGAACGCATCGTTCGGCACGATCGCCGGGATCGCGGGCATCACGTTCGCGCGCGGGATCAGATTCGGCGACGGCAGCGGCACCGAAACGAGACCCAGCCCGCGCACCTCGACGTTCGTCGTCGCGCTCGCGACTCCCGAATCGTAGAACGGGATCAACGCGTACTCCGCGTTTGCCGTCGCACCGTGAACGCAGAACCCCTGCGCGGACACGTCGGTGATGACCTGTCCCACACTCATTTCAACGGGCGTCGCGGCGGCGGTGCAGATCGATTGGCCGGCCGCGAGCACCGTGACGAGAACACTGTCCGATTTGCCGCCCGCGCTGGCGACGACGTACGTGCCCGAGCCGCGGCGGACGACGCGAACCAAGCCAGTGGCGTCGACGGTGACGAGCGTCGGATCGCGCGAGACCAGCGTCGGCGCCGGCGTTGCCGTGTTGCCGAAGGCGTCGAGGCTCTTCGCCGACACACGCACCGAGTCGACGTTGACGAGCAGTCGCGGGTTCTGCGGCGTGATCGAGATGTTCGAGACGGGTCCGGCGACGCCCATCGCCGAGAACTTGATCGACGTCACCACGCCGTCCACGCTGGCCGTGACTTCGTTCTGTCCAATGATGGTGCCGAGTGTCCAAGCGGCGGTCGCCTGTCCCTTGGCATCTGTCACGGCGACACGCGGCAGTGTCACGCCGTTCCCGAGCGTCACGGCGAGCGCGACCGTTGCACCCACCACTGGATGCCCCGAGTTGTCGCTCACTTTGACGACGATGCCGCCGGGCACGATCGTGCCGACCTGAGCCGAGCGATTCTGGTCGCTCAGCGGATCGAGTCGAGCTGGGGGACCGGCACTGGGGCTCGTCGAATCGTGGCCGCACGCCGCGATGGCAGTCGCGGCCATCAACGGCAACCAGATTCGAGCAGAAAAAAGACGAGTCACGACGGTGGAGAGGAGTTCGCTTTCGGGGTCGCTACCGTTACCCCGTCGCGCGTAGCTGTTCCGCTATCAATCCAAGTGAAAACAAGACGTTCCCTGTCTATCCCGGCAACGGGCCGGCTGGCTGCTCGGCCGAGTCGCCGAGCTGCCGAGCTGCCGAGGTGCCGAGCTGCCGAGTTACCGAGCTGCCTACTTCCCCGCCGCGAGCTCGCGGCTGGCGACGCGGGCGCATTCGGCAAGAACGGCGGCGCCGACGAAGAGACTCTCCTCCGCCGGATAGAAAACGGGCGAGTGTGCCGGGATTACCGGCCCTCCCGCCTCACGCGCGCCGATGCGCAGAAAGCACCCCGGAATGCGCTCCATGTAGTGCGCAAAATCTTCACCCGCGAGATTGAGAAAGCCGAGCGGCACGACGTTGGATTCTCCGAGCACGTTGCTCGCCGCCTGGCGAGCCCATTTCGTCGGACTCGACGGGTTCACGATCGGCGGCGTTCCGCGATCGACGACGACTTTGGCCTCGACGCCGAGTCCCGCGGCGACTTCCTTCGAGACGCGCTCGACCTCGGACAACATCAGACCGCGTGATTGAGGCTCGACAGCCCGGACCGTGCCCGACAATCGCGCGCGATCCGGAATCACGTTCGGTGCGGATCCGGCCTGCACCATACCGATGCTCACGACGCCAGGCGTCGCCGGATTCAACCGCCGCGCCACGATCGTCTGCAGCGCCATGACGACAGCCGCCAGGGCAACGATAGGATCGCGCGCTTCATGCGGACGCGCCGCGTGCGCCCCCACGCCAAGAAGCTCGATCTCGAAGGTGTCCGCCGATGCGGCGAGCGGACCGTCGTCGGCCACCACCTGTCCGACGTCGAACCGCCGGTCGACGTGACCGCCGAAAATCGCCGCCACCCCGTCGAGCGCGCCGCTCTCGAGAATGGCGAGCGCGCCTTTGCCGATTTCCTCCGCCGGCTGCAGCACGACGAGTACATCCCCTTCCGCGGGCTCGTTCGCCAACAGCGCGGCCGCTCCGACCGCCCACGAGGCGTGCACGTCGTGACCGCAGGCGTGCATCACGTTCGGGACGACGGACGCATACGGCAGCCCGGTCGCCTCCTGGATCGGAAGCGCGTCGATATCGCCGCGCACGGCGACGACGGGCGCCGACTTGTTGCGGCCACGGACTCGCCCAACGACACCCGTCTCGCCGACGCGGCGAATGTCGTCGATGCCCAGGTCACGCAGCGCCGCCTCGAGCGTGCGCGACGTGCGCACTTCATTGAAGGCGAGCTCCGGCTGTCGATGCAGCTCTCGGCGCAGCGTCACGAGACGGCTGCGGAGCGTCTCCGGGATGCGCTCCGCCACCACGGAATTGGCCGTCATCGATCGAGCGTGAGGTGCTGGCGCGGCGTGCGCGTCATCAGATAGTACGCCTGAGCGTCTCCGTCTTCCGTCAGGAGCGCGTCGATCGTGTAACCGTGCTCGAGGCCCCACCGGATCGCATGCCGCGCCGACGTTCTCCATCGCAGCGCGCGCTGCGGATCCTCGAGGAGCATCGCCTCACCGTCGCGCGGGATGGCGACGCGAATGCAGTACGGCAGAATCGACGCGTCGGCGACGTCGCGAATCCAGTCGTCGCTCGCGATCGGCGCCTCGCGGCAATCCGAGGACGCGAGCGCCCGCTGTGCTTCGGCGATGCGGCTCGCCGTGTCGCCGTCGTCGGTGGACCAGGCGACGACCAGGCGATCCGTCGCCAGCCCGCCGTGCAGCGCGCTCTCGGTGACGCCGTACATGTTCTCCGCATATTCGGCGACGCGCACGCCGAGGCGATTCAAGTTGATGTGCGCATTTCGCGCGACGAGCGGATCGAAGGTCCAGTAGATCACCTCACCGCCCATCGACCGCACCATGTCACGCTGAAATTCCTTGAGCTTTCGGCCGAGTCCGAGGTTGCGTCCGTCGGGTCGCACGGCGAGCATGTCCGACCAATGGACGATGCGTCCTTGCTCCACGCCGGTGAGCCCGAACACGAATCCGATCAGTGTGCCGGCGCGGTCGAACGCGCCCGCTGTCACACCGCCGATGCGCTGCGCGACTTTGAGGATGCTCGCCGGCACCAGGTCGGTGAACGATTCGCCCCAGATGTCGATCTGGAGCTCGACGCAGGCGCGCAATTCCTCATTGGTCGAGACCGATCGAATCTCGATCGTTCCCGGCTGCATCGGCAGCGCTGCCGGACGGTTTGGAGTTTGTGGAATTGCTCGGCTACCAGGAGTTGGTGGCTGCGCTCAGGCCGACGTACCACAGCCGGCCGGCGCCTGGTTCGTAGAACTTCGATGTCACAACGTTCGTTCCGGCGTTCACCGCGACGGAGCTGATGTACTTCCGGTCGAACGCGTTTTGAACGCCGAAGACCGGCGAGAGCCACGGCTTGCCGAACGACGCAATGCCGCCGGCACGCGCGTTGACGATGGCGAACGCCGGCGCCGCGGCGCCGTTCGCATCGTTGACGAATACCTGGCTCTTCGCGACGAGCTCCGCCGAGGCATACGCCCGCGGCAGGTGCCAGGTGGCGACGCCCTGGAACTGATTCACCGGGATTCCCGGAATCGCTTTGCCGGCGTACTGAACACCCGCGTTCAGGAAATCCTTAAAGCGGAAATTCGATCGCGTGTACACGGCGGTCGTGGTCACGGGACCGATGTCCGTTCCAATCGACAGCTCCGCGCCGCGACGGCGCGTACGACCGGCATTGCGATAGTACGTGCGTCCGGCGCCGTTTGGAATCGCGAAAGGAATGAGCTCGTCGCGCACTTCGATATCGAACAACGCGACGTCGTATTGGAAGCGGCTCGCCGCAAGACCCTTCGCCCCCAGCTCATATGTCGTCGAGAACTGCGGCTTGAGGTCCGGATTGATGCCGGCCGTTCCGTCTGCGTGGTTGCCCAGCTCCGTCGTCGTCGGCGTCTCGAATGCCGAGCCGACATTGCCGTATACGGAATGCAGTGGCGAGAGACGAGCCGCGACGCCGAACATCGGGCTCACCGCGTGCATCGTGCGAACGCCCGAATCGTTCCGACCGTCCGCGAGGTAGTGATCCCGCAATTCGAAGCGGACCTGATCCGATCGAACCCCGGCGGTCGCCCGGAGGCGGCCGACCTGGACTTCGTCTCGCACGTACGGCCCGAGATTCGACACGAGCTCCGACTGATCGAGTGCCAGCGCGCCCTTCTCGCTCGCCAACGAGGGACAGCTGGCGTTCGCCGTCGGGACCGCGTTGCAGTTCGCCCAGTTCTTTCGCGCGTCGTCGAGCCACTGCGCGTCGGCGCCGACGCTGAACCGATTCGACGCGGAACCCACCGACCACGGCAGCGTGAGGCGCGCGGCGCCGCCGCTCTGCCGCCGATCGATGCCGACCACGTTGAACGTGAGCGGGTTGTACAGAGTACGCGTCCCGCCGTACCCCTGCACGAACAGCTCGCCGTCGCCGCCCTTACTATTGAAATGCTGGGTCGCCGACAATCCGAGCTGCACCTGATGCACGGTCTTTCGCGCCTTCTTTGAAACCGAAAGCGCATCGGCCTGCCACGGCGCGCTGTCCGCCTGCGCCTTCGTGATCGCCCCGGGGTTCTCGGCGAGCGGCATGTCGAGTCCCATTCCGATCAAGGCGACGTCGGTGTTACCGAGCGTGCGCGTGGCGCGCACGAACGCGTTCGTCAGCTGTTGGTGCGCGTAATCGCGATATCCCGTGTTCTTGGTTCGGCCGACGTTGCCTTCGATGCCGAACCCGCCGGGCGTACCACCGACCAGCGCCGTGTACCGCTGAAAGCCGTTACCGCCATTGAACGATCGCGCCTGTACGGCGAGCGGGGCGGCGGGAGGAGCGATCGATCGCAGATCGATGACGCCGCCGGACGCGTTTCCATAGAGCGCCGCCGACGCGCCGCGAATCACCTCGACGCGGCCCACGGACTCGAGGTCCAGGTAATCGATCGGCGTCTGGCCGTCGGGCAGCGTGAGCGGCATCCCGTCGCGCAGGATGCGAATGCTGCGCGCGCCGAACTGCGACCGCGCGCCAAAGCCGCGGATCGACACGCGCGTGTCCTGCGACGGATTCGTCCGGTTCGCCACGGTGATGCCGGGCAGAAGCGCGAGCGACTGCTCGACGAGCGTATGCGTCAGCCCCGGGACGAGTGAGTCGGGCCGCGTGCTGCTGATCGCGAACGGCAAGTCGAGGGGCGACCGGCCGGCGTCCCGCGTCACCGTAACGGGTGGCAGGCGGCGCGGCAATGTATCCTGCGCGGCGAGCGGAAGCGCAGCCGCAACGACGGCGACGAGCCCCGCAAGCCTGGAGAAAGGCGCGATCACAGAGTGGATCCCGGTGAGAACCGCCTGAATGTATCCCGCGGCGCACGGGGTTACGAGGACATGCCTCATAAAAAGGGCGCCGCTGCACGCGCGGCGCCCGCGTGATGCATTGTTGACATAGGGGTCGCGCGCCTGTATACCTATGTCACAAAGGGATACAGAGGCGCACGCATGGCTGGCTCCGACATCTTCACCGGCACGCTCGACCTACTCATCCTCAAGGCCGTCAGTTGGGGACCGCGCCACGGCTACGCCATCGGTCGGTGGATTCGCGAGACGACGTCCGAGGACGTGATCGTGCACGAGGGCGTCCTCTACCCGGCCCTGCACCGTCTCGGACGGCGCGGCTGGCTCACCGAGCAATGGGGCGTGACCGATACTGGGCGCGAGGCGAAGTACTACTCGCTCACGAGCGACGGGCGCGCACAGCTCCGCGCCGAAACGAAGCGGTGGTCGCGCTTTTCGTCGGCCGTGAGCAAGGCGCTCACGTCGTCGCCGGCATAGGAGGAACGCATGCGCCGAATCATCCGCCGATCCGACCTGCGCGACGACGCCGCGCGCGACGTCAGCGACGAGCTGCGCTTTCACCTCGAGATGCGCGCGCAGGAGTTCATCGAACGCGGCATGTCGCCCGAGGACGCACGACGCGCCGCCGCGCGAGCCTTTGGTGACCTGGGTGCGATCGACGCCGAGCTGCGCCACGAAGGCGCGCTCCGCGATCGGGTGCGCGCGCGTCGCGACCGACTGCACGAGCTGGTTGCCGATATTCGCTTCGCGCTGCGGACGCTGCGCAAGAACGCCGGCTTCACCGCGGCGACGCTGGCGACGCTGGCCCTCGGAATCGGCGCGGCGACGGCCGTGTTCACCGTCGTCAACGGCGTGTTGCTGCGCCCTCTGCCCTACCCCGATCCGTCCCGGCTGCTCATGGTCTGGATGTCGTCGAAACAGTATGGCGAAGAGCTGCCGATCTCGTCGGGCTTCTACTCCGACCTCGCTGCCGGGACGAAATCGCTCGCGCAGACGGCGGCGTTCCGATCCTGGCGATACACCTTCGCGCCGTCGAACGCGACCGACGCGGAACAGGTGGAAGGAGCGCGCGTCACGCCGAGCTTCTTCGACGTACTCGGCGTACGACCCGCGATCGGGCGCGGCTTTACCGACGCCGACGCCGCCGTCGGCGCACCGCCGGCCGTGATCCTGAGCGATGCGTTGTGGCGTCGTGCCATGGGAGGAGATCGTGGGGTTGTCGGCCGACAGCTCGAGATGAGCGGCCAGCGCTTCACCATCCTCGGCGTGATGCCGCCGAATTTCTCATTTCCTCGCGGCGCCGAGTTGCCGGCGGGGCTGTCCTTCGGCGCGCGCACGCAGCTGTGGACGCCGATGGGATTCACCGAGAAAGACCGCCAGTCGTACGCGACCCAGAACCTGGCGGCGATCGTTCGCCTACGGCCGGGCGCGACCGCGCCACAGTTTCACACGACGATCTCCGCGATTCTCGAGCGCTGGCGCCTCGCCGTGGCGCCGAAGCTCGACTTGCACTACTCGGTCGCCACGCTGATCGAGCAGGCGGGTGAGCACGTGCGACGCGGGCTTCTCTTCCTCCTCGCGGCCGTCGGGCTGCTGCTCTGCATTGCCTGGGCAAACGTGACGAGTCTTCTCGTCGCCCGCACGACGCGGCGTCGCCGGGAATTCGCGGTTCGCGCGGCACTCGGCGCCGGTCGCGCGCGCATCGCGGCGCAGCTGGTGACCGAGAACATCATCCTTGCCGTCGCCGGCTCGATCCTCGGGCTCGCGATCTCGATCTGGGCGACGCGCGCGATGCTGGCTCTCGTTCCCGGATCGATGCCGCGCGCCGACGACATCGCGGTCGATTGGCGTGTGATGCTCGCGGTGTCGGCGATGGCGCTTGTCGCCGGAATCGCCTTCGGCCTCGCCGCGGCGACGCAGGCGGGCTTCGCTCACGTTGCATCGAGTTTGCGCGACGGGACGCGCTCATCGACGGGACGACGTTCCACCCTCGGCCGACGCGGGCTCGTCGTCGCCGAAGTCGCGTTGTCGCTCATGCTGATGATCGGCGCGGCGCTGCTCACAGTGAGTTTCGCGCAACTCCAGCGCGTGGAACCGGGGTTCGATCCGTCACACGTCTTCACGGCAGGCGTCGGACTGCCGGTGCCCGGCGAATTCAATCCCAAACGCGACGGTCCGGAGTGGGCGCGCTTCTTCCGCGCCTTGCAGGATCGCCTCGCCAGGACCCCGGGCGTCGAGGCGGCGGGGGCAGTGAGCGCGCTTCCGTTGGCGGATGCCGTCGAAACGGGAAGCACGGCCACGATCGGCGAGCCGCCGCCGATTCCGGGAAAAGCGCACGCAACAGAATACCTCGTCACCGAGGGAGACTATTTCCGCGCGATGCGCATCTCGCTGCTCGGTGGCCGGACCTTCAACTCAGCAGACGTGGCGGAAGGTCCGCCCGTCATCATCGTCAATCGTGAGTACGCGCGGAAATATCTGGGCGGGACGGCCGCGGCACTGACTCACCAGATCCGCTTGTTCGCCGATTTCTCCGGCGGCCGCGATGTTCGCTCCGTCGTCGGCGTCGTCGAGAACGTGCAAAGTGTCGCCCTCGACTCGCCGGTGCAGCCACAGGTCTACGTGCCGCAGCAGCAGATGAATTATCCGGGACTGTCCGTGGTCGTGCGGACGCGCGACGATCCAACCGCGGCGCTACCGCTCCTCAGGCGACAGATGAAGGACGCGGATTCGCGCGCCGCGATGGAGCACCCGCGCGCGATGCAACGGGTGTTCGACGAGTCCCTCGCCCGCCAGCGCTTCAGCATGACGCTGATCACCGTCTTTGCCGTCGCCGCGCTCGTGCTGGCGATGATCGGCCTGTACGGCGTCATCTCGCTGATGGTGAGCAACCGTCGCCGCGAGATCGGCGTCCGCATGGCGCTCGGCGCGCGAGCCGCCGACGTGCTCCGAATGATCCTCGCGGAGGGCGTGGTAATCGCCGCCGTCGGCGTCGCGGTGGGGCTCGTCGGCGCCTTTGCGCTGAGTCGTTTCGTGGCGACGCTGCTGTATGGCGTAAGCCCGACCAGCACGGCCATCTATGTCGGAGCGGCAGTCATCACAATTCTCGTAACGACCGCCGCCACCCTAGCACCCGCACGCCGAGCAACGACTGTGGATCCAACCGTTGCACTCCGTAGCGATTAGCCTCGATTGGGGTCAGACCCCAGCCGTTAAGTCGCGTTTGAACAGGTTCCCCACCCCGATCGGGGTCAGACCCCATCAATGTGAACGGGGTCAGACCCCGATTAAACCAACGGGGTCAGACCCCAGCGTCATGCCTGCTATTTGTCCTTGTACCGGCGCATGACTCGCCTCGAGCGGTGGAGTTGGTGGGACAGAGCGCGCTCCTACATACGCCTCCAGTTCGCTTCACATCAAGGCCGAACCCCCATCGGGAGCTGGACTGACTCTTGCCCGCTGTCGACCCCAACGATTGCTACCCATCGGTCTTCCCTTCGCATCGTGCTGAAAAAGAGCCGCAAGCCCAAGTCGGCTGCTCAGACCGCTCGCGTCGCGACGGCGGCGTCCAACGGACGATCGACTGTCGTGGCGCTGGCGAACGCCTCCGATCTCATCATCTCGCGCGTGCGCGCGCTTCGCGGTCCGAACTATTGGCGCCTCGCGCCCATCGTCGCCTGCGACCTCAAGCTCGGTTCGTTGGAGGAGCTCTGCTCCGACGAGATTCCCGGATTCAACGATCGCCTGCTGCGATTTCTTCCCAGCCTGCACCAGCACCCGTGCTCACGGGGCGAAGAGGGCGGGTTCGTCGATCGACTGATCGAGGGCACGCACCTCCCGCACATCCTCGAGCACGTTGCTCTCGAGCTGCAGACACTCGCCGGCAGCGACGTGAGCTTCGGGCGCGTTGTGCAGTCGGGCGATCCGGGCACGTGGTGGGTGATCGTCGCCTACGACGAGGAAGAAGTTGGCGTCGACAGTGTGTACGAGGGCGCGCGGATCCTCCGCGCTTCCATCGCCGGCGAGGACCTCGACGTCGGCGAGATCATCGGCGACTTGCAGGATCTTTACGAGCGCGTTCGGCTTGGGCCCTCGACGGCCGCAGTCGTCGAAGAGGCGCGGCGTCGGAGCATTCCGGTTCGCCGGCTGAACTCGCGCTCTCTCGTGCAGCTCGGGCTCGGCCGAAACCTTCGCCGCATCCAAGCCACGATCACCGGCACCACGAGCTCGATCGCTGTCGAGATCGCGCAGGACAAGGAAGACACGAAGCGCTTCCTCAGCAACATTGGTCTGCCCGTGCCGCGCGGCGGCGCCGTGCGCTCGCTCGACGGCGCGATCGATCTCGCCGGCGAGATCGGATACCCGGTGATCCTCAAGCCAGTCGACGCGAGCCACGGCCGCGGCATCTCGGGAAGGCTCGACTCGGCCGAAGCCGTGGTCGGTGCGTGGGAAGTCGCGCGACAATTCTCGCGTCAGGTGCTCGTCGAGCACTTCCACGATGGACAGGACCACCGGGTGCTCGTCGTGAACGGTCGCGTGGCCGCGTGCGCGGAGCGCGTGCCGGCGCACGTTGTCGGTGACGGAACGCATACCGTCCGCCAGTTGATCGACGAGGCGAACAAGGATCCGCGGCGTGGAATCGGCCATCGTAAAACGCTCACGCGTCTACCCGCCGACGAGCGGACGGTGGCGTTTCTCGCCAAGCTCGGGCTCACGCTCGACTTCGTGCCGGCGAAGGATCAGACAATTTTCCTTCGCGGCACCGCGAATCTGTCCACCGGCGGCACGTCGATCGACCGGACCGACGAGGTCCATCCTGACAACGTCACCGCTTGCGAGATGGCCGCCGCGATCGTCGGTCTCGACATCGCCGGCATCGACGTGCTTACCAAAGACATCTCCGTACCGTTCCGCGAGAACGACGCGGTGATTCTCGAGGTGAACGCGGCGCCGGGCATTCGGATGCACACCCATCCCGCTGTCGGGACACCGCGACCTGTGGCGACACCGATTCTCGACATGCTGTACCCGCCGGGAACCGAAGCAACGATTCCGATCATCGCCGTAACCGGCACGAACGGAAAGACGACGACCGTGCGCCTGATCGCGCACCTGTTCCGCAATACTGGACATCGCGTCGGCTTCACGACGACGGACGGCGTCTACATCCACAACCGGCTCGTCATGGAAGGCGACATGACGGGCCCGTTCGCCGCGAACATCATTTTGTCGAACCCATCGATCGACGTCGCCGTGCTGGAGACGGCGCGCGGCGGCCTTCTGCGCTCGGGACTGGGCTTCGACGAATGCGACGTCGGCGTCGTGCTGAACGTGTCGGCGGACCACCTCGGCTTGCGTGGCATTCACACGCTGGAGCAGCTCGCCGAGGTGAAGGGCGTCGTGCCGGCCGTGGTGCGGCGCGAGGGCCACGCCGTGCTCAATGCGGACGACCCGCGTGTATACGCGATGCGCGATCGGACCGGTGCTGACATCGTTCTCTTCACCGCGCAGGAGGAGGGCGAGAACGAGCTTGTGGAGGATCACGCGAGTCGCGCCGGAATCGTGGCGTGTATCGAGGACGGACGATTCACGATCCGGCGCGGCCGGCTCAAGATCCCGATCGCCTCGGAGCGCGAAGTCCCGCTCATGCTCGGC